>JADMIO012791504.1_pt1 | contig 13384 bp, 10 predicted proteins | sample 8958161 | NCBI WGS metagenome assembly JADMIO01 (sample SAMN16585339, study PRJNA669376) | soil metagenome | isolation source: Crop rotation soil | place: USA: Cullars Rotation, Alabama | collected 2011 | reverse complement strand
CTTTCCCGGGTCCTGGTCGCCGCCGTCGCCGCGGCCGCCGTCACGATCACCGTGCTGGCCTTGAAGCTCGGCGACCTGCTGGGCTGGTGGCGTTGACCGAGCGGTGCGCCCGCTGTCCCGGCCCGGCGTCGCGGTCGGGCGGCGTCCCCCGCCTCTGCTCCAGGTCGGCCGGGGGGCCGACCAGGCTGACGATCCGGCGGAACTTGCCCGTCGCCGCGTCGGCGACCAGCCGCGGCACGACCTCCAGGGCCACCTCCAGCACGCCGCGGAACCCGTACAGCTCCAACTGGCGGTCCAGCGCCGCCCGGGCGTGCGGCCCGTCCAGCGTCGCGCCCGGCAGCAGCTCCAGGCGGACCGCCACGCGGTTGCGCCCGGTCTGCACCGCCTGCCACTCGCGGACCTCGCGCGTGTAGTCGAACGCGTTCTTGAAGACGCTCGAGATCACCTGGCGGTAGCGCCGGCCGTCCTCGACCCAGAAGGTGTCGGCCGTCCGGCCGTCGATCCGCTCGACCCGCGGCAGGAGGCTGCCGCACCGGCAGGGGGCCGCCGCCATCGTCACGATGTCGCCGACCTCGTAGCGCAGGAACGGCTGGACGGTGTTGGCCAGGTTGGTGATCAGGACCTTCCGCCCCGGCGTCCCCGCCGGCACGGGGCGGTACTGCTCGTCGACCACCTCGAGGATCGCCCAGTCGGCGTTGACGTGCGCCCCGAGGTCGGTCGGGCAGCCGTTGCTCAGGAACGGGCACTCGCCGGTCGCGTAGTTGTTCAGCACCGGGACCCCGAAGGCGCGGGCGATCCGGTCGCGGGCCCTCTCCGAAAGCGCCTCGCTGTTGTTGGTCACCTGCCGCAGTTCGGGGGCCAGCCGCAACCGGCCGGCCTCGGCCTCCAGCGCCAGCTCGTCGAGCACCGCCGCGTAGGCCGTCAGGGCCGTCGGCCGGAACGCGTTGAGCCGCGCGACGACGTCGGGCTCGGTGTGCGAGAGCCGCAGGACCTCGACGAACCGGCGCGCGACGGCCGGCATGTATTCGAACGCCGAGGCCGACGGGTAGAACCCGCGCTTCAGCGTCACCACCGCCAGCCGCGCCGGGTGGGTGAATCGCCGCAGCGCCTCGCCCACCGAGGCCCGCGCCACGTTGCCCCGCGTCATCTGCAGGCTGAAGAACAGCTCGAGCGTGCGGCGGTCCTGGACCATCAGCATCGGCTGCCCCTGGCTGCCCGACGTGTGGCTGGCCGCGAACCGATCCAGGAAGAAGCGCCCCTCGTTCGCCGGGTCGTCGACGAACCGCTCCAGCCCGGCGCGGCGTACGGCCGGGTCGGTGACCGTCCGGTCGAAGTCCGCCATCAACTCCGCCTTGCTCGACGGCGGCAGGTCGGCCAGGTCGAACCGCTCGAGGTCGATCCCCCGATACTTCTCCCGGAAGAACGGCGCCCGCTCGACGGCCCGGCGCACCAGCGCCCGGAGCCTCCTCCGCTGGATCCGCGCGACCCGCTCGGGGCTCATCTGGCGGACGCGGCCGAGCAGGAGCGTCCGGGCGGCAAAGCCGATCATGGACGGAGTCCTTCCGATAGGATGAGGGGGAACTGGGGTCCCGCCCAACAGTTTGCAGACGACGCGGCAGGATGGGCTAACAGCACAAATCGCGCCAAAACGACGGACGGACGTCGATCGTCCACCCACCCGCGATGGGGTGGGCGGTCGGATTGAGGGGGCGAATCGGGGGTCCGATCAGGAGGATGGGGGTTCGTGCAGCTTGGCGTGCGCCGCCTCGTCGGCCGGTCGGGTATCGCGGCCGCGGCGGACGGTCAGCTCGATCCGGTCGAGGTACTTGACGTTGGCGCAGTCGTCGAGCTCCGTGGTGTGGCAGGCCGCCGGATCCTTGATCAAGAACCGGATCGGCCCGCCCTGCTCGGGCCCGAGCCGATCGTCTCCCAGGCGATAGACGACGACGGCCTCGGCCCGCACGGCCGCCAGCGGGATCGAGACGTGGAAGTCATCGCGGCCGGCGTGCAGCGTGAGGTAGTTGGCCTCGGCCCGGGGAAGGGCCAGCCGCAGCAGGGCCTCGAGCGTGACTCCATCGCCCCGACGTCCTGCATGGAAGCGCGAGATGTCGCCGACCTGTTCATCCGGCGGCAGCGCCCGGAGGTCCTCGAACGTCAGGTCCAGGGGCCGTTCGACGGCGCCATCGATCCGCAGCAGCACGGGATTGTCCACGGTGTTATCGTCCTCGTCCCTGGGAGACTGGAGTCGATTCCGGACGGACCGCGGGGGGACCGGATTCAACTCTCCGCGGCCTCGCGGACGTTGTATTGCAGCTTCCACCGGCCCTCGCCGCGGGTGCTCTGGCACCAGAGGTCGAGCGTCCCGACTTCGGTGACGTGCGAGTGCAGGCGGACGGGGACCGTCTCGCCGTCCCGGCCGTCGGCGGCGCCCAGGGCGGTCTCCAGGGGGGCGAGTTCCTGGATCTCCTCGGGGGACCAGCGCTCGAGCACCGTGCCGAGGGTATCGTCGCGGCGGGTCGTCGAGCTGAGGAAGTGGAACTCGGCCGGCTCGCCGACGACCAGGCCGAACTCCGGGCCGGGGACGTCGGCCTCGGTCCCCTCCTCCATCCCCATCGGCACGACGCAGAGCGCCTTGATCGGCGGGGGCACGCCCGGCACCGCCGGCGCGGCGGTCTCGATGCCGACGTAGTAGGCCCGCGGCACGCCCCCGCGGATCCGGATCCCCTTGCCCCGGCGGACCAGCCCGTAATACGCCGCCCCCAGCGCCACGGCCAGGTCGAGGTCTGCGGAATCGAGCGCCGGGACGGGCTTGCCCCCCCAGCCGGAGAGGACCTCGACGACCCTCTGCCGCAGCGCCTCGGCCTGGAAGACCCCGCCGTTGAACAGGACGCCCGAGGGCTGGACGGCGGCCCCCGCCGTCTGGAGCGAGTCCCCCTGACGGTTCAGGAACCGGGCCAGGTGCCGGGTGATCGCCGGGTCGGCGGCGTAGGGCAGGCCGATCTCCGTCAGGCCGAGCCGCCGGCCCCGCGCGGGCAGGTCCGTCGGCGCGCAGGGGGGGAAGAAGCCGTCGAGCAGCACGCGCGTCAGGGTCTCGCGCGTCAGCTCCGTCTTGACGGCGCCGCCGATGACCTTGGCGCCTCTGCCGAGGATCGCCACCGGGGCGGCGGCCTTCTCGGGCTGCCGGAACAGCGCCTCCTTGGCGTTGCGGCAGGCGTAGGTCAGGGCGATCTTCTGCGCCGCGTCGAGCCCTTCCATCCCCCCGGGGAGCCCGGCGGCGACCGCGTGCGCCAGGGCCAGGTCCATGTTGTCGCCGCCCAGGAGGATGTGCTCGCCGACGGCCACCCGCGACAGCGCGAGGTCGCCCCCCTGCTCGGTCACGGCGATCAGGGTGAAGTCGGTCGTCCCCCCGCCGACGTCGCAGACCAGCAGCAGGTCCCCGACCTTGACCCGCCGGCGCCAGGCGTCCCCGCGGGTCGCCAGCCAGGAGTAGAACGCCGCCTGCGGCTCCTCCAGCAGGGTGACCCGCTCGAGCCCGGCGGCGCGCGCCGCCTCGGCCGTCAGCTCGCGGGCCACCGCGTCGAACGAGGCGGGGACCGTCACGAGCACGTCCTGGTGCTCGAGCCGATCCTCGGCGACCTTGCCGGCCACCAGGTGATTCCAGGCGTCCCGCATGTGCCCCAGGTAGGCGGTCGCCGCCTCGACGGGCGAGACGCGCGCGACATCGGCCGGCGCGCTCCAGGGCAGCAGCGCCGCCCGGCGATCGACGCCGGGGTGCGACAGCCAGCTCTTGGCCGAGCCGACCAGCCGGCCCGGCACCTTGGCCCCGTGCTCGCGCGCGAAGGTCCCGACGACCCGGTCCGCCTTCTTCTTCCAGGGCAGGTCCAGCGCCCCGGGCGGGAACTCCCTGTCCGACGGCAGATACCAGAACGACGGCAGGACCGGCCGCTCCGCCACGTCATTGAGCCCCACGACCTGCGGCAAGGCCAGCGCCCGCAACGGCACGGGGGCCTCCGCCCCCATCCCCTGGGTGTCGGCATACGCCAGCGCGCAGTTGGTCGTCCCCAGGTCGATGCCGACGACATAACGGGACATACACAATCCCCAGGAGGAAGGATCTCACCGCAGAGGACGCAGAGATCGCGGAGAGGAAGACCGAGGAAAGACTTCTTGCAGGACTCTGGAACTCGTTCCCATCCTCTGCAAATTCAATTCTGCCCGTGTCTCCTGTCTCTTTCTTCCTCTCCGCGATCTCTGCGTCCTCTGCGGTGAGATCCTTCTCTTTAAGTAATCTCCACTTCGGCGGGGGCGAGGACGGCCGCCGACGCGTCGCGGACTGCCGGCAGGGCCGGCAGGTGGACCGCCTTGACGCGCCAGCCGGGATGCTTCAGGACCCCGCGGAACGGCGGGTCGCCGGAGACGTTGCCCGTCAGGCGGATCGCGGCCGGGTCGAAGCCCGGTGGCACCGTCACGTCTTGCCCCTCCGGGGTCTCCAGGACCGGCTCGACCGAGAGATACTCGCGCAGCGCCTTGCGGCAGCCGCGATGGATGTCCCGGACGGCCGCGCCGATCTGCGCGTCGGTATAGGGGTCGATCTCCTCCTGGAGGAAATCGACCAGCCGGCCATCGCGCTGGAGGACGGCCAGCACGCGGAGGTCGGGTCCCCCGGGGGCCTTCTGGAGCGCCTGGTCCACCCGCTGGGAGACCTCGGCGTCGGTCAACGTCAGCCAGAAGGCCCGCAGGGCCAGCCAGAGGCGATTCAACGGCGGTTCCTCGGCTCGTTCCTCGGACGGCTCGGCGACCCTCGCGGAGCCCGATCCACCCGGACGAGTCTATCCGCCTGGCGCGGATTTGGGAACGTGGGGACCTGCTCGGCGCGGGACGCCCGAGCTCGGCCCCGAACTCAATCCAACGACTCCGGGCGGACTGCGGCAGGGTCCTCGTGGACCTGGACGTCGACGAACGGGGCGCGGACGTGGACCCCCGGCCGGGAGCCGACCGGGACCGCGCCGGGATCCGCCGGGGCGATGACCGTTCGCCGATGGGCGCAACCGACGCCCTCCACGCCGAGCGCCAGGACCAACACCGCCAGTCGTCGACCGAGCATGCGCCGCTCCCTCATCACGGGGACTCCTTGTTCGCGCCTGTCGTCCCGTCTACTCCGCCGCCTGGAGGGTTATCGACCGTCCCGGTCGCGGCGCCCGGCCGTTCCCGGGCCATCGTCCAGCCGTCCCACGCGGCAAGCGTACCCCGCGAAGCACTTCGATGCGTTGATTGCCCTGCTATTGAGGCGCAGCGGGCGGGGCAGGGCACGAGGGGCGGGGGATCGAGAAGACCCCGCGCGACCCGTTCCGGCTCGCCGTTTGTCCTGGGCCCTCCGCCCTTTCGACTCATCGGAGCGCCCACCTCGCCGGGACCGATCCGGCCGTCGGGACCCTCGTATCCGTTGGGATTGCTTCGCCCGAAAAGAGGTCCGGCCCGGACGACCGATGGGCATGAAGACGGGGCTCCGGTCCGGTCGAGAAACAGGGCAGTGTGCCGAGGGCGCCGCGGTGGCGGGGCGTCCGGGTGCGGACCGGGCTCGGACGTTGGGCCGAGTCGGCCGCGGACGGCGAGGCAACGGCTCGAGTCGAGGGAGGGAATCTTCGATGAATCGGTTCACGCGGCGGCGGCCTGGCCGTCCCGACTTGGCCCGCGACGGCCTGGGTTCGAGCCTCGAAGGGTTGGAGCGCCGCGAGCTGCTCTCGGGCCCGACGCTCCGTCCGTATCAGCCCGTCCGCTATCCCCGGACGATCGAGCACGCCAGCCCTCCGCTGTCCGTGGCGCATCCGATCGGGGCGGGGGCGCGGCAGCTCTCGTTCCTGGACAATGACGGCAAGGTGATCACGGGCAAGGATCGCCAGGGCAACGAGTACACCATCACGGTCCACGGCCCCGGGGTGGCCATCGTCTCCGACGTGACGCCCAACGACGGGTCGCTCGACGACGACATCGACACGATCCAACTGGTCGGCACCGACGTCCACGACACGTACGTCACCGGCCAGGTGACGTCGTCGGCGCGGATCCTCACCGACGGCTCGGTGCGGTTCAACCACCTGATCGCCGAGTCGGGGGTCGCCTCGATCATCCTCAACGGGTTCACGCTGGCGCGGACGCTCCCCTCGCCGTCCGACGCCGGGTTCCTCGACACGGCCGCGGCCGCGACGGCCAACCCGAATCTGGAGATCTTCCTGCGCGGCGGCGTCCAGCGCCTCGAGTTCCACAACATCGAGGCGCCGTTGTCGACCGGCGAGCAGCCGATCGACATCGTCATCGGCGACCCGGCGACGGAGCTGCGGTTCGCGCCGCGGATCCGGCTCGACAGCATCTTCAACACCGTCGTCACCCCGGGCCAGACGGACATCCCCGCCGGGGTGCCGCTGACGAGCCCGACGGTCAACATCCTGGTCAACGGCCAGTTGCACGGCCTGGAGTTCATCTCGACGACGGCCCAGCCGGTGACCACGAGCCAGGGGATCCGGATCCGGAGCCAGGGAGGGCTGGCCTCGCCTCCTGACCGGGACATCCAGGCGCGGTTCCCGAACACCAGCATCGCCAATTACCCGCAGGTCAGCGTCACGGGGCAGACGGCCGTGCGCGCCCTGGGGGTCGACCGGCTGAAGGTCGTCGGCTCGGCCAAGAACTTCGTGGCGTCGCGCGGGGCGCGGCCCTTCGAGAACGGCTTCAGCGGCCTGGACCACCTCCGCAACGCGAGCTTCGGCGGCAACGCCGATGCGGTGGGCCTGGACGTCACGGGGGGGCCGATCCGCCGGTTGAAGTTCCTCCGCGGCCTGGGCAACCCCGACGGCGCCCGGCCGGAGCCGACCCAGTTGGGCTTCCCCGAGGACCAGGCCGGCTATCCGCGCTACGGCCTGCTCGGCGGGCAGGTGGCGGCGGCCCGGATCCGGGGGATCAAGGGGGGCCCGGCCAACCTCATCCTGCAAACGACGCAGGATCCCGACTTCATCCAGGAAGGCCGGACCAACTCGACGACGTTCTACGCCCGGCCCGGCAACACCCTGACCACCGCCGCCATCACGGCGTCGGGCTCGATCGACAATGTCAACCTCGTCGGCAACGCGCAGGCCAGCGAGGTCCGGTCCGGCTTCTACTTCCCGTCGTATGTGGCGGGCCTCGAGCCGACCCGTCGGCAGGGGACCAACATCGGCCCCTATCGCCAGCGCGGCGACCTGGTCGACTCGGTCGTCGCGGCGTCCTATAGCCCCGGCCCCGATCGCGTCTACGGCACCGCCGACGACGTCCCCGGCCGCGGCCGGATCCGGGGCCACCTCAACGGCAGCCTGTTCACCAACTCCATCAACGGCACCAGCCCCGCGTTCTCCACGTCGCCCCGGACGGCCCTGTACAACCGCGGGGTCGGGTTCTTCGCCCGGCGGAAGATCGGCTACCTGCCGCCCCCCGAGGCCCCGAAGCGGGTCCACAGCGTCCTGGTCCGCCCGTGACCGAGAACGGTTGAAGGATGACGGGAAGGGGGGAGGACTCCTCTTCCTTCATCCTTGATCCTCCCTGAACTACCAGCGCCAGAGCGCGGTCCCCCAGGTCAGTCCGGCGCCGAAGCCGGAGATCAGGAGCAGGTCGCCGCGGCGGACGCCGTCGTCCTGGATCAGCTCGTCCAGGGCGATGGGGATCGAGCCCCCCGAGGTGTTGCCGTAGCGTTCCAGGTTCTTGACGACCGTCTCGCGGGGGAAGCCCAGGACGTCGCTGGCGGCGTGGATGATCCGGATGTTGGCCTGGTGGGGGAGGAACCAGCGGACGTCGGGGACGGTCATCCCCGCGTGCGCCAGGACGGCCAGGGACGAGTCGGCCAGGATGCGGACGGCCCACTTGAAGACGGCGCGGCCGTCCATGGTCAGGTAGTGCAGGCCCCGGTCCAGCGCCTCGGGGGAGGGGGGGAGCCGGCTGCCGCAGGCGGGGCGATTGAGCAGGTCGCCCCCCGAGCCGTCGGAGCCGATCTGGTAGGCCAGCAACCCCTGCTCGGGGCCGCCGGGACCCAGCAGGACCGCGCCGGCGCCGTCGCCGAACAGGGGAAAGCTCTTCTGATCGGCCGGGTTGATCACCCGGCTGTTGCAGTCGCCGCCGACGACCAGGGCGCGCGTGCTCGTGCCGGCCGCGACGAACTGCGCGGCCGTGACCAGCGCGTACATGAACCCCGCGCAGGCGGCCTGGAGGTCGAAGGCCGGGCAGTTCAGCCGGAGGCGGTCCTGGACCAGGCAGGCCGTCGACGGGAACGCCATGTCGGGCGTCATCGTCCCGACGACCAGCAGGTCGACGGCCGACGGGTCGCACCCGGCGGCCTTCAGGCACCGCTGGGCCGCCGGGACGCAGAGGTCGCTGGTGGCCTGGTGGGGGGGGGCGAACCGCCGCTCGCGGATCCCCGTCCGGTTGACGATCCAGTCGGGGTCGAAGCCGTGCGAGGCGCGCAGGTCCTCGTTGGTGACGACCCGATCGGGGACGTACCGGCCGGTCCCCAGGATCTGCACGCCCATCAGCGCACGGGTGGGGGGATCGACGTGGGGCGGGCCATTACTCATGGGGGGTCGGCGACGGTCTCGGAGCAAAAAGGTTCAAAAGACCGGCCGGGCGCGGTCCCGGGCCAGAAACCCGCGGAGGCGGCCCGGATTCCCGATGGCGAGCGGTGCGGGGCGAGGTGTCGGTGGGAAACTCCGCCGTGCCGTCCCGGCAGGACCGGCCCGGCGTGGGCCCGCCGTGACGGTCGAGTTGATTGGTGATCCGGGGAGGTGGGCGCACCCCCCGAACACCTTTCAAGGCTTGCAACTATACTCGTTCGGCCGGAGGCTGACCAGAGCAAAGGCCCTCGGAACAGCCGTCCACCCGCGCGCCGCCGGGCTCGGCCTTCAATCGGCCGGCAGGCCCCCGGAGCGGTCGGCGCCGACGACCAGGCGGCCCGCGGGATGCTGTTCCTGCCAGTCACCCCACGCGACCAGCGTCGGCTGGGTGATGCGGCGCAGCAGGACGCCCTTGCGCCTCCCGGCGATCGCGGCCAGGCCCTCGGGTTGCTCGACCCAGAGGCTCTCGGTCCCCCGATCGTACAGCAGCGGCCGCCGGTTCAGGAAATAGCCGCTGGAGCCCAGCGTCACGCGCCGGCCGTCGACGGTCGGCTCGTAGACGTTGAACGCCTGCGCCGTCTGGAGGAAGGGCGAGAAAGTTACCAGGACCGGCCGGGCGCGGAACTGATCGTTGACGACTTCGACCTTCTCCAGCACCCGCAGGGGATAGGCCGTGGGGATCCCTTCCAGGTCCAGCGCCGCCACCCGGGCATCCCAGGGGATGCGCTCCCAGTGGACCCCGCCGCCGGTCTCGACGATCGGCACGTCGATGGCGCGGACGATGTCGCGGCCCAGGGGGCCGGCCACCCGTCCCATGTCGATCTCGCCGCGGCCGATCCGGAACCAGCGGTGCCCGACGCCGGGCTGCCAGCCCGACCACAGCAGCGTCTGGTCCCCCTCGTCATGGACCCAGTCGGGGGGCCGGGCGGCGAATTGCGGCGTGGGGTGGATGTCCTCGTACCCGATCAACGTGCTCTCCCGCTCCTGCACCCGCTCTACCTGCAGCGCCCGCCATTCCTCCCGGAGCGCCCTCGCCTGCCGGCCGACGAACGCCAGCAGGGCCACCAGCACGACGAGCATCATGCTCCGGCGCCACGCGGAGCGGACGGGTGCGGATGCGGCCGCGATCGGCTCGCGCGGCCCGGGAGCCTGCGGGGACTCGGGTCTCGACATGACGGGCCCTCCTGGACGGGGGCGGGGAAGGGGGGTGGGTTCCGAACCGCACCCGTTCACGTCATGCATGACGCGCGCCCGCCCCACCGTCAATACCCCGGCCGTCACGGATTGTGCGGGATGCCCCGGAGGACGCCGTCACCGGCCTGCCGCCGGAGGTCGGCCTCCGGTCGAGGCGGCAACGGGCCGAGCCTCCCGCGTGCTCAGGGCGCGCGTTCCGGGGCGGGCAACCGGCTGCGCCGGCACGTGTCCAGATAGGTCGCTTCCAGATCGAGCGGGAGGCACGGCCCGCGGCGCAAGGCCAGCGGCAGGATCGGCAGTGCCGCCCCGACCGCGACCGGCGCCAGCCAGACATCGGTCTGGTTCGTCTCGCCGCGCCGGAGTGGACGATAGGCCACGGCGTAGAGCGGCGGACCCGTCGGGAACAGGAACTCGTCCCCGTATCCCAGCAACCGTACGAGCTCGTCATGCAGGTTGCCCCGGCGGTTGGTCACGATATCGATAATGACCAGGCCGATGCCGCGCTGGAGATAACTGGAGCACTTGGCGGCGAAGGCGCGGCGCGCCTCCTCGCGGTCCTTGTTGCCCGGGCTGATCAGCTCGACGGCGGCGACCAGGGTGGGACCTCCTTCCGAGCTGTAGACCTGCACCTCGATGTCGTCGGGAAAGAGGGCCGGCATCACCAGGGCAGGAGGGGCCCAAGCCGGCGCTTCCAGAGTGGCAGTGCCACCCTCCCGCTCGCGGCGGGCTGTCGAGGCGTAGCTCAACTCCTCGAAAGCGGCGACATCGACCTCGACGTGGGCACCGACGTGTACCTGGACCTCGGCGAAATAGCCGGGGGGGAGCAGCGTGAGGTTCAGCGCGCCGGCCATCGCCCCGGCCCACAATCCGTGGAACGATTCCCAGCGGCGACGACTTTCCAGGGGCGGGTGGAAGTGATCGAGCAAGGGCATCGTCGGGGCTCCCGCATCGAAGCGTTCGGATCCGCCCGCGCACGCAAAAACGCCCTCCCCCAGGTGGCGGGGGCGGGCGTCCTTCACTCTATGCCGGGCGATCTGGGCGGGCAAGCTCAGGCCTTGGCCGCGACCTTGCCCCCCTTGGCCTCGGCCTGCGCCTTCTTGACGATCTCTTCCTGGAACCGCGTGGGGACCCTCTGGTACTTCAGGAACTCCATGGTGAAGCCCCCCTTGCCCTGGGTCATGCTCCGCAGGTCGTTGGAGTAGCCGAACATCTCGGCCAGGGGGACCTCGGCCAGGATGACCGCGAAGCCGCCGCGGTTCTCGGTCCCCAGGACCACCCCGCGCTTCGACGAGACCTGGCCGGTGACCGGGCCCTGGAACTCGACGGGCGTCTCGATCTCGACCTTCATGATCGGCTCCAGCAGGACCGGGTCGGCCTTGCGGAACGTCTCGCGGAAGCAGTCGCGGGCGCAGATCTGGAAGGCCATGTCCGAGCTGTCGACGTCGTGGTACGAGCCGTCCTGCAGCACCATCTTGACGCCGATGACCTCGTAGCCGGCGACCGGGCCCTTGTGGAGCGAGTCGCGGAAGCCCTTCTCGACCGACGGGATGTATTCCTTGGGGATCCGCCCGCCGGTGACCTCGTCCTCGAAGACGAACGGCTCGGGCGCGTCGGGGGGGAGCGGCTCCAGCACGCCGACGACGTGGGCGTACTGGCCCGAGCCGCCGGTCTGCTTGCGGTGCTTGTAGTTGAACGGCGTCGCCTTGGTCGGGGCCTCGCGGTAGCTGACCTTCGGGGCGCCGACGGAGCACTCGACCTTGTACTCGCGGCGGATCCGCTCGGTGTAGATCTCCAGGTGCAGCTCGCCCATCCCCGAGATGATCGTCTCGCTGGTCTCGGGGTCGACGTGGACGCGGAAGGTCGGGTCCTCGCGCATGAAGCGGTTCAGCGCCTTGGAGAGCTTGTCGTAATCGGCCCGCTTGGCCGGGTGGATCGACAGGTCGATCACGGGCTCGGCCGCGTAGATGCTCTCCAGCGACACGTTGGTCCCCTCGGCGCAGTAGGTGTCGCCGGTGGCGCAGTCGATCCCCATGACGGCGACGATGTCGCCGGCGGAGGCCGCGTCGATGTCCTCCTTCTTGTCGGCGTGGACGCGGAGGATCCGGCTGATGCGCTGCTTCTTCCGCTGCCGCGAGTTGGTGTAGAAGTTCCCCTTGCGGAGGGTCCCCTGGTAGATCCGCATGTAGGTGACCTGGCCGAACTGCTCCTCGACGAGCTTGAAGGCCATGGCCACCAGCGGGGCGTCGGGGTCGGCGGCCAGGGGGACCTCGGCCATGCCGTTGAGGTTGTCCTTGGCGAAGATCTCGCGGTCCAGGGGGCTGGACAGGTAGGCGTTGACCGCGTCGAGCAGCGGCTGCACGCCCTTGTTCTTGTAGGCCGAGCCGACCATGACCGGGCAGACCTGCTGCGCGAGGGTCGCCTCGCGGATCGTCCGGTGGATCAGCTCGACGGGGACCTCCTCCTCCTCCAGGAGCAGGACCATGATCTCGTCGGAGACCAGCGAGAGGGCCTCGAGCATCCCCTGGCGGGCGCGCTCGGCGACGTCGGCCAGCTCGGCCGGGATCGGCTCGGGGCGGACCTCCTCCCCCTTCTCGCCGTCGAAGTAGAGGGCCCGGCGCTCGATCAGGTCGATGACCCCCCGGAAATCCGCCTCGGCGCCGATCGGGATCTGCAGCGGCACGGCGGTCAGGCCGAGCTTGCTCTCCAACTGCGCGATCACGTTGTTGGGGTTGGCGCCGGTGCGGTCCATCTTGTTGATGAACGCGATCCGGGGGACGGCATACCGCTTCATCTGGCGATCGACGGTGATCGACTGCGACTGCACGCCGGCCACGGCGCAGAGCACCAGCACGGCGCCGTCGAGGACCCGCAGCGACCGCTCGACCTCGACGGTGAAATCGACGTGGCCGGGCGTGTCGATGATGTTGATCGTCTTGTCCTGCCACTGGACGGTGGTCGCGGCGGAGGTGATCGTGATGCCGCGCTCCTTCTCCAGCTCCATGTGGTCCATGACCGCCCCGTCGCCGCCGCCCTTGACCTCGTTGATGACGTGGATGCGGCCGGTGTAGTACAGGATCCGCTCCGTGAGGGTCGTCTTGCCGGAGTCGATGTGGGCGGAGATGCCGATGTTGCGGACGTTGCGAAGGTTTTCCATGGCGGTAACGTCTTGCCTCGAAGGGCCGGTCGCCCTTCAATCGGGGTCGTCCGAGCGAGTGTGTAAGGTGTTGGGAGACCCGCCGTCCCGAGACGGGAGGCCCGGAATTCCCAAGGAGTCGATCCGGAGGTCCACCGGGCGGGTCGAGGAGAATCTATTCGATGATGGTGTGCGACGTGTGAAGGACCCGTGCGGATGCGGCGTACGCAGGCGGAATATCGTAAACAGGTATCGGAAAGTGGTCAAGCCCTTCCGTCGAAATGGCCCCGGCCCCCGCGGACCCCCGGACCCGACGCCGGCCGCACCGGACCGGCCGGCCGTCATGAGGTGTGGGCGGACGCCGCGACCGTCGCCCCGGAGTCGATCGCGCCGCCGGGGTCCGCGGCGGCGGGGATGCGGACCGGGAAAG
>JADMIO011606090.1_pt1 | contig 13386 bp, 11 predicted proteins | sample 8958161 | NCBI WGS metagenome assembly JADMIO01 (sample SAMN16585339, study PRJNA669376) | soil metagenome | isolation source: Crop rotation soil | place: USA: Cullars Rotation, Alabama | collected 2011 | reverse complement strand
TTCTTCGATCACGAGCCGCCACCGCCAATCGACTACGTGACCCGCGGGTATCCGTTCCACACGTTCGAATCCCTCGGCCCGAGAATCCCTGCGATCGTGGTATCACCTCTCGTGACCCCCGGCTCGGTCACCCACGAGCTTTTCGATCACACGTCGGTGTTGCAGCTTCTCGCCGAGCTATTCACTCCCGGCAAGCCGTACTCCGCCGAGGTCGAGAGAAGGCACGAGCGCGGAATCTCGAGTTTGTCGATCGCCCTCGACGACAAGGCGCGTCCGGACGTGCCGGAAGTGCCGGCCGATCCAATCCCGGTAAGCACGGAGCTCGGCGCGTCGATCCGCGAACGACCGGCGAACCATCTGCAGGCGTCGTTCGAGCTGGCAGCCTCGGAGCTGATGCAGTCCCAGCACGACGCAACCGCGAAAAAGTATCCGGAACTCTTTCAGTGGAAGGCAGCGGTCGACGCGGAGCGAAGAAAGGTGCCGACGTAATAGCAACTAGGCGCGCCGCCGACACGTCGACGAAGAAGGCGATCTTGCCAGCCTGCAGAACGAATTTGGCCGCGTCCGCGCAAGCGGATCGAACGGCACGAAGGAGAACGGCGACCAAATCGTTCTGGACACCGTGGTGAACCTGAACGCTCAACCTTCGCGAAGCGAAACGACGCCCTTCCCGGGCACGTTGCGGACCGCGTGGATGCCGACCGACTGGCGGCGACGACGATGATGGGTAGCCTCGGCCCCTACTCGTCGGATCTGCCGTGGAAGATTCCGGGCGGTTCGAGGGGGCGTCGTAAAGCGCTCCGAAAACAGCAACTCTCGCCGTTGACTTCCTTGGCCTGACGCGCCATGCCAGGCGGCCTGGAGGTGCGCCATGGCCCGGCACCTGGTTCCTGTTCTTCGTCGTCGCCCCCAGTCCTCATGCAGGTCAGCTAGACCGCAGGCGGCGAAGCCGTGGCCGCCGGTCTCACGCACTGCCGTCGGAGACCTCGACCTTCGCCAAGAGCGGGTCACCAAGGTCAGCTCGCGTGTCGTCGTTGTCCTAGTAGCTGCGTTCATCCTCGCCAGTTCGACCGTCGCCTGGGCGAAGGGAGGCGGTCACAGCTCTGGCGGCCACTCGAGCTTTTCGGCGGGGAGCCACTCCTCGAGTCACTCCAGCTCGACGTTCAGCTCGGGGAGTCACTCGTCGTCCTCGAGCTCGACGAGCCACAGCTCCGGTACCGGAAGCCACTCAGGCGCCTCTGTCCATGTCCATGGCTACACCCGCAAGGACGGGACCTACGTCGCGCCATACACGCGGCACGAACCCGGCGGCGGGCACTCCACGACCTCGACGCACGCGAGCTCGCCTTGGCACCCGCCCTCGTCGTTAGGAACGTCGGAGGCGACTTCCTCTCACAGTCACGGCCACGCCAAGCGGAGCGAGACCGAGCGGCACGCCTTCATGCACACCCATCCCTGTCCCTCGACGGTGAAGACGAGTGGCGCCTGCCCCGGGTACGTCGTCGATCACATCACGCCGCTGAAGCGAGGCGGCGCGGATCTGCCGTCGAACATGCAGTGGCAGACGGTTCAGCAGGGCAAAGCGAAGGACAAGTGGGAATAGCCTGAACCGGGTCGGCCATGACCGACTCACCAGACCCAGGAGACTCCGATGGCCGGTAACCAGATGGATCGTACCCACGAGCGTCCCCAGCGGATCCAGGCGCGCTTGATGACGTTGCTCGTTGTCGCCGCCGCCTGCGCGATGATCGCCGCGTATCCTACGGCAAGCAGCTCGCAGGATGCCGGTGAAGCGGTGGCCTCGGCCACCTGCACGCCGAGCGACACCAACCTGTGTCTGCAAGGCGGCAGATTCCGGGTCGAAGTCTCGTGGTCGGACTTCGTCGGCAACGGCGGTGCGGCACACACCGTCCCGAACGCCACCCCGGATACAGGGCTGTTCTACTTCTACGGCCCGAACAACTGGGAGCTGCTGATCAAGGTACTCGACGCGTGCGGATCGGGTGGAGGCCGGAACGACCACTTCTGGGTCTTCGGAGCCGCTGCCACGACGCTCGAGTTCACCGTCACGGTGACGGACACTCTGACTGGCGAATCGAAGGACTACTCCAACGCGCTCGGGAACGAGGCATCGGCGATCACTGACACGCTCGCCTTTGACACCTGCAACATGGTGCCGCCTCCAACGCCCACCCCCACCCCGCCCCCTCACCACACGCCCACACCGGAGCCTCCCCCGGCATGCTGCAAGCACTGTACGACCGGGCAGCCGTGCGGCGACAGCTGCATCAGCCGGAACTTCACGTGCCACCAGCCGCCGGGGTGCGCGTGCTAGCGCCGCTCACCGTTCTGCGTCACTGAGCGCAGGTAACCCTTGGCCAGACGAACCGGGATACGGCGGACGCGAAGCGGCGTCCGGGTCTACATGCGGACCGGCAGCGGGATGGGGATGTCGGTCCCGTTCGAGGAGCTGTCGCCGTGGGCGCAGGTCATGACGATCGTGAACACGATCGTCGGTGGCCTGCAGCGGCTCGGGACGATCGGCGCCTTGCTCAGCCTACCGATCCTGGTGGTCGCCTTGCCAGTCATGTTCGTGGTCTGGCCTCTAATCCGGCTCGCCGGATGGCTCGTCGGGTTGCCATTTCGCCTCCTCGCATCCGCGGTCCCCCGTCGCGGGGACAACCAGGGGCCACCATCGCGGGCATCAGTGACCACCGTCGAGGTCTCGCCGTCGACCAGCGTCCGGTCCCGCTCGGAGCCGTCACGTAAGACCCAGCAACCGCATGAAGAGACCGTCACTCATCGCCTCACCGAAGCGAAGGCACTGCTCGATCAAGGGCTCATCACTGCCGCTGAGTACGAGCAGAAGAGAGCCGAGATCCTGAAGAGCTTGTAGCCGAGGGTGACCAGGAGCAGAGCGGACAGCTGGACAGGTATCGTCTTGCCACTTCTTTTGGCATCCGTTGAACTCGGAGAGAGAGATCGCGGTGGTAGTAGCGACCCCGACGTTAGGCGAACCGAAAGCCAAAGAAGCGCACTCTTCGAGGTGGTTGTCGTGGGAACCTCGTAGGCCAGTCCGGGTCCGCCTGACCTCGAATTCCCGGCGCCGATCAGTCGCCAGAAACGAGAACGGGCGCCGAGATTGCCCCCGGCGCCCGCTGGTACGCGGTTAGAGGTACTGAAAATCAGGAGCCGCCGCGTACCGCGCGAACGTAGTAGTTTACGTTCTTGTAGTCCGCATAAACGGCGCCGACGTAGAAGGACACGAACCAGGCAAGCTCCGGGTCAAGGGGCGAATGGTCGAATCACGAGCCGGCGCGGACGGCACGAACCGGGTAGCTGTCCGTCTTAGGCAGGATGTTAATTATGCCGCTGGCGAAGCCCTGAGCCCACGCGTACTGCGGACTGGTTTGGAACGTAGAGGACGACCAGGAATAGCCAACAATGGTGCAGCTACATGTCTCGACTGTGCACGACGCCACACACCCCGTATTGAAGGCCGTGAACGTCGGGGGAGCGGCGCCGAGGTTCACCAGAGAGTGATACTCTCGCTCGTTCGGAATCCGCCAGTCGGTGTGCCCCGCGAAGCCGCCGCTTGCGTTGAGCGCGGCGAGGAACGTCGTCACCATCGTGCCGTTCATCGTGTACGGCGGGCTGACCGTGCCCCACGTGTAGGTATTGTCCTTGTCGTGGATCGTCCCGTCGTCGGACTTCTTCTCCCACATCAGACCCGTGGTCGTGTCGGTGATCGTGCCGTCGCCGTTGTCCACGTAGTTGGACGCGATCCCCTTCTGCAATTCACCGTCGCTCCCGGCGCCGTAGCTCGTCGTCTGGCCGGTCTGGCGCAGCCGCGCTGACGGCGTCGCCTGGCAGGTCGCGAGGTCGCCCTGGCACGTGGTCAGATCGCCCTGCGCCATGGTCAGGTCGTCCTGCGCCGTGGTCAGGTCGTCCTGCGCCGTGGTCAGGTCCGCGTTGCAGCTCGCCAGATCGCCGACGTAGTCGGGCAGTGCCGCACCGCCCGCCGCCGCTGTCGCGTCGTCCGAGCACTGCTTCAGGTACGCGTCGAACGCCGCCGAGGGCTCGGTCGCGGCGCAGCTCATTCCGTACTTGTCGGTCGCCTTCGCGAACGCGTCGGAGAGCTTAGCCGAGCACTTCATGAGTGCGGCGGCGAACTTTACAGGGTCGGGCGTCTTCGTGTCCTTCGACTCGGCGCTCAGGCGGCACTGCGCGTATTTCGCGGACGCCAGCTCCATCGCCGACTCGCAATTCTGGGCAGGCGTCGTTGCCGCCTGCGCTCGAACGGGTAGGAGCGCGGTAAATGCCGCTGCGAGGAAAAACGTGTATAGGCGTGGATGCATCGTCGGCCTCTCTGGTTCGTCGGTCCCAGGTGGGCCGAGGGAGTAGGCGGCAACCATGCCACGATTGCCGGTCGCTTGTCCAACCAGAAATTTTTTTCGACTCAATGATCTGTGTCGTCCCCGCCCTCAGGCCCACGTCGGCCGCGAGTGTGCAAATCGGACCCGAGGTGGATTCAACCGGTCGTCGCAACACCTCACGACGGAGGTGTATGGCAAGGCGACCTGGGTGGATGGTGACGCTGACGGGCCGGCCTGCAACGCGATCGGCCGGTCGGCCGCCGGCGCTGCGCGATGTGGAGCGGGGTTCACGTTGAACGAACGGCCAGAAGCCCACTCGTGAGGACAACGCCCTTGAAGAGCGACGGCGATCCACTGCACCTGAACCCTGGTTCGTCTACAGGCGAGCCGTCGCCGCAGTTGGTCAGTCGAGCGAGCCGCGATGCCGCTTACTTCACACCCGGTTCCTTGATGCCGTAGCCCTGCGCTCCGAACGAGTTTCCGTTCGAATCCAGCAGGTCGACCGATAGGATTTCCATCGCGAATACGGGCAGGCCGTGGTCGCCATTCGCGTTCAGGATCGCATTGAGCGAGGTCGTCAGCTTGGCCTTGCCGCTCTGTACTGGAAGCGGGATGCTGTAGTGGCGGTCCCTGTCGACCGTATCACCATTGCTCCGGTCACGGCGCTGCTGTCGAACCCAGAGTGAGATCGATCCAGTCGCCGTCACCGGATCGCCATTACCGTCGACCACGCCCTTCATCTTGAGCTTGACGAAGACGTCGCCGCTCGTACCAACGGGGTTCAGCGGATCGACAATCTTGTTCCCGCCAGGCTTCAGCTCGAGCTCGGCACCGCCCTCTTCGAGCACCCACCCAGAGACGGGACTGCCGGCCTGCTCGTTGAAGGCCAGAATCGGCGTACACGAAGGATCGCCGTCCTCATTCACCGCGTTGGGGACCAGCGGTACGACCGGCCTGCCGTCGACGATGGCGCGACAGAAGCCGCCGCCCGTGCAGTCGGCGTCAGCACTGCATTGATCACCCTCGACCGATCCGCCGAAGCAGAGCCCGCCGCAGGGGACCGCGGGGTCGATGAAGACCATCTTGTGGGCCTTCCTGATGTTGGACCTGCTCGTGTTGATGGAGCCCGCGGTCGCAATCGTGGCCGCGAGGCCCACGGCGAGGACTGCCGCGAGCGCTGCGAGGGCTCGGCGTCCCGAGTTCCTTCGGGGATCGTTCATGGGTTCGCTCCCTCTCGTGCCTGGGGAGGCCGGCGACCGGAGCAACGGTTCCCGCCGTCAGCCTCGCGTTGGAGTGCGTTCGGGGTGTGGGTCGATTCGCGCCGCCCGCAGGGTTCGTCGATTCGCGCCGGGTGCCGCGGTTCTCCTGGAGGCTGCGGCGAATATCACGGCCTTGCGACTTCCGACAAGCCAAATCTATCGCCCCACCGCTCGGCACCGGTGTGAAGCGCGGGCGTCACCCAGAGAAAGAACAGCGGTTGGGAACGTAGTCACCCTCACCGAGCGGGTATCGTCGTGTCGCTTCCTTTGCCTCCGGTTGAGTTTGGAGATCAGGATCGCGGGGATAGTAGCGATCTCCGCCCTCGCGTTAACGGAAGGGCAACGGGGACGCAGGGATTGGCAAGGGTTGCCACGGGTAGTCGGTTATCGAAGCCGAACCCGGCACGAGACCTCTGCCCCTCCGAGCTGTTCCAACGTTGTGTGAGCCGTCATCGCAGTCGCCAAGACCACCGACACCATCACGCTGCCTGGCTCGCCGCCGGTGGGTTGCTCGTCGTTCTCAGCATGGTGCTAGACGCGACAGCCGAGGTCACCTGCCGCGCCAGCATCTTCGGCGGCGAGGACTGCGCTGAGGGTGGGTCCAGGACGTCCTCTTCCAGGCCCAACATCTACGGCGGGTACGACACGAGGTACTCCGACGGCTCCGAGACGACGTCCAGGCCAAACATCTTCGGTGGGCAGGACGTGACCGGGAAGGACGGCTCCATCACCAGCCGGCCGAACATCTTCGGAGGCGAGGACTACCGGCTACCGGGCGGCAAGACCGTCACTTCGCACCCCAACATCTATGGAGGGCAGGACTACCGCCAACCCGATGGGAAGACCGTGACGTGCAGGCCGAACATCTTCGGCGGCCAGGACTGCCGGTAGCCGGCCGTCCCCGCAACTCAGTAAGGCGTGGCGCCCTGTGGCCACGATGGCCACTGCAGGACGCCCAGGGCAGGAAGCGAGGCCTCTTGGCGAAGCGAGCGCCAGCCGGGAGAGGGTCGCCCACCTGAGAAGTCCAGGCTGCCCTTTGTTGGGGCCTCCACCGAGACTCGCGACGAGAAGCTGCGCGCAAGCGATAAGGAGCCGCGCGAATTACGAACGTCAATCGACAAGGCTCTCACCACAACGATCTGAGCTGGAATTACACGCTGAAATCTTCGACTGGCTGTTTCAACAGTAACTCCGCAAATTCTTGTATCCTTTCCGTTGGGGGTCGGGAGAAACCGATTCTGTCACCACGAGATCGCAGAATGCGATCAACGTCGGCAGCGACACCTTTTGTATCGGGATCTATGAACTTTCGAGCAACGTAGTACACGAGGAGATCTGCCGCCTGAAGCAGTGGAACCGCTTCATCAGCTGCGAGCGAAAAAGTGGCAAGCGTCTTTCCTTGCGGGTCTTGGCGCTTCCGCCACCGCCAGATCGTCGTAGCTTTGCCAACAAATTTCGGCCTATCGTCGAAAATTAGACTAAGCGGACGCGGTAACGTGAGACGTACCAGTCGATCGCTGGTCGCATGGGGCATCTCCAGGCACATTCCCAAAATGATGTTCAGACAGAACGCAAAAGGGTCGTCGAGGAATGCTTTGAGGTGAGGTGGGTAGGAACGCTTCGGGACGGCCTTGAAGAAATCCTCTTCCAGTACGGCGCAGCCCAAGCCAACGATCATATAGTCGACAGCCACCTCAGCAAGACGAACCACAAAGGCATCACGTTCCTTCTGGGTCCAATTGTCGTAGGGTGGGGGTGGCTTTGGCGCTCGAATCTTGTTGCCGTGGAAGGCTTCGACGCCCTTGGCTCGCAAGGCACTCATCCACGCATTCTCTAGCAGCCCCACATTCTCGTAGTTCGTAACGAACGCCGATACTGCGTAGATGCCCTTGCCTGGCTGTCCCTGGCGGCTCTCGTCGAGATAGATCTGACCGGGCTGATAAACTGTAATCGCCACAAAGAACCGTTCTTGCCGGGGGGTCCGGTTGGGAACGAGAGCCCGCACGAGTTGCTCAAACTGGGGCGGAACCTCCGCAGCGTTTTTATGGGCGGTAGCCAAATCGCCCACCCGTGTCAAGACCAACTAAAACCCACATGGCGGTTCATCCCGGACGATCGAGCTACTCCCAGTCGGGTTGCTCGTGACCGTCCAAGATGCGGGCAGCCTTCATCAGCACCTCGATCACACGGAGCAGTTCGTACTCGCGGATCTTGCAGTGACGCGGGGTAATCCACCAGTGGCCTTCCGAGTCCCGATTCCAGACGCTAACCTCCACGATTGGGCGGCCTCGGTACTCCTGTAGGTAAACCCGGAGCGCACTGACCTTGTCCTGAAACTCCCGTCGAATTTCAAGGAGTCGGTTGCCGTTCTCGAGAGTCCCCGTAGAAAGTCTCACATCTGGCGCCTCTGGATGTAGGCTGTTGAATCTACGTTGCAGCTCTTGGATCGTTCGTGCTCGCTCTTCGTCCATGGCTCACTTCCTCCTGGCCTTCTGCCGGCCCGTTGTCGCCCGTTTCGCGGGTTTGACGAGATCATCAATCTGGGTGTCGAGGAGCGACGCCGCCGCCGAGACGGGAACGTCGAGGGCCCGAGCGAGCTTCTTGAGCTGGGTGTCGTAGGGTTGGAGCCGGCCCGACTCGAACTTGCCGATGTCGGCTTCCGCGAGCGCTGCACGACGAGCTAGCGTCGCCTTGGTCCAGCCGCGCGCCAGGCGCAGCACGGTGAGTCTCTTCACGAGATGACCCTCCTCGGTCCAGATCATGACCAAGACCAAGTCGACCACGTGAAAGAGCGGCCCATAAGTTGACCCAGCAAATGCGCCACGGAAGCTGGGCTTGACTACGGGCGTATCGCGCATAACACTGCCACTTCACGATCCCCTATTGCAGATTGGTCCAGAGGAGTGCGATGGCTAGGCCCACGGACGATTTTCTCGACGTTGAGCGTGAATCCTGGTGGGACCCTTATATCGAGGAGCAAGAGGCGAAGACAGGTCTCATCATGCAGTCCCGCTTGAAGCAGCGGCCCGGCTGGACGAACGCAGCAATCGGGCGTTTCCTAGGCAAACCGGACCAAACGAAGGAGAATCCAAGATATCGAACCAAGGGCGCCCCGATGCGCTTTTACGCGATTTCTAGGGTCGAGGACGTCGAAAAGACCGAAGAGTTCATAGCCTGGAAGGCAAAATCACAGCGACGCTCGGAGATTGCGCGACAGGTTGCGGAGCGGAAGGCGCAGGATCTTCTCGCCGAGTTGTCGTCGTGGAAACCGACACTTCGCATTCCTGAGGGCGATCTCGTCTCCTTGGCGATCAAAAGTTATGAGGCACGCCATCACTGGATGCGCGACGGCGAAAGTAATGATCCTGCATTCATTAGTCGCATTGTGGGAAACTACTTGCGTCACGAATGCAGTGATTACGAGGTGAAGCTTACTTCTATCAAGAGACGCGTTGGCTCAAGCGACGCGTATGAAACAATTAAGGCTCTCGTTACAGAAAAAACTGATGAAGCAATTAAAAAATACCTCGCGGCAACCGAGCGCGGTGGTTGAGCCTTGTGGGGTGTTTCGTATCGCTTCCTTTGATTTCCCTTCCACTCGCGAATGGGAATCGCGGGGATATCAGCGGTCGCCAGCCTTGAGCTAACGGGGAGCCCAGGGAAGCGCCCTCCCGGGGCCCTCGGCCTTCAATAGCAGCCGACGGACCTGCTACCCCGTCACGCAGCGCAGGATCGACGGTGATCCAGCACACCTGAACCCGGGCTGCGGAAGCAGCCGTCGCCCGTGGTGGCGTTGCCGTCGTCGCAGCGGTCGGTCGCGACGACGTCCGTCACTGCACACCGCCGTACGACATCACGAACTGATCGGCGATGACTCGAGGATGCCGGTCCCTTTCCTAGCCGTGGATGTGCGTGCATCAGCGCTTGAACCGCCAGCGGTGAAAGTGATCTTGGTTGACCGACGACGAGCTCTTGCCGCGTTCGTCGTCAAGGTCGAGGGAGGGAAAGCGACGCGATGGAAAATGCTTAACCCTTAATACACTGGCTAACGACTAGGCTGGCGTCGGAGGCATTCTGGGAGCATTAGGCCGCGAGGGAACTTTCTTAAGCCTCACGAACAGTTCGTACTCGAAGAGGTCAATGCTTGGAATCTTGGAACACGCCAGCAGTAGATCGGCCGATATCTCGCGCGTATTTGGCCTCTCAAGCCAGCCGGTGGTCACTCGAGAGTCGACGATCTCCTCGGTGTCAGCGTGACGCCGGGGCAGACGGGTGACGGCCTCCCTTGGTGGTCAGTCCGCGCACACGATCAACACGCCCCCTGGTAGCGTCGGGGGACGCCCTTGCCGCGCCGCATCATGATCCGAACTCGGCCTGGGGACGCCGTGGCCGATGAGATGGATCGAAAACCTTCGAATCCCCGGTACTCGAAGGGCTGGAACCAGCGAATCGAGCCACATGCGTTCTGAGAGTTGGCGAAAAAGCTGAGGTTTTCTCGCATCCTTCCGGTTTCTTCCAAGGCGTGTCCCGACTTGGCCCCCAGTGCCCGAGGCCTGGCATAAGCACTGTCCCTGGGCCCCTGCTGGATGCCTCGGGGGCTCACGAGCAGCAGTGCAAGAAAGTGCCGTTGACCAAACCGCGAATCGAGGTGTACTTTTCGCCCTCCCAGACACCATCCACCATGCCTCTCTCGACCTGTTGAGCCCGCCACCGCAGACCGCTCCATGATGAATCGACGCCAGCTCTGGGTTCTCGTTTTGCTCGTTGCCTCCGGAGGACTGCTATCGTCGATCCCAAGCACCGCTGAAACCGTCCTCCAAGCTAGCAACGACAGCAGCCCTAGCTACCCGCCGGATTCCGTCCTGATGGCACCGTCGGGCGACTCCGCTGCCGGCACAGTCGCTGACGAACCGGTTCCAGTAATCATACAGCTGCGAAGTGCACCTTTGGCTGCACCTGGGATGCGCCGGAAGCGCGCCGCTCGAGATGCCATCGCAGCTGAACACGAGCGTGTTCTCGCTGAAGTACACCAGTTGCAAGGGGATGTGAGCGCTGCCCGAACGGCGCATGACTCCGAGCGGGAGTTCTCGATCGCCTTCAATGGCATAGCAACGACGCTTTCAGGCACGGCGCAATCCACGCTACTCACACACCCCGATGTTAAAGCAATCTTTCCGTCTACAACCGTCACGGCCTTCGAGAATTGGGGCGTCGGCTACGTCAATGCACCGACGTTCTGGACAAGTAACGGCGATCAGCGCGGAGCCGGAACTATAATCGCGATCATCGATACCGGAATAGACTACACCCACGCAGACTTCGGTGGGTGCTCCAAGATAGGAGGGACATGTAGGGTCATTGGCGGCTACGACTTCGTCAACAACGATGCCGATCCACTTGATGATAATGGTCACGGAACACACGTGGCCGGAATAGCCGCAGGAAACGGCTCATCTCTTGGCGTCGCACCCGACGCCGAACTTCTCGCCTACAAGGTCTTGGGCAGCGATGGGCTTGGCTCGACGCCCAACGTCTTGGCTGGAATCGAGCGCGCCATGGATCCGAATGGCGACGGTGATCTGAGTGATCACGTTGATGTAATAAATCTCAGCCTTGGTGAACCGTCCGGTGACGCTAACGATGCCACTTCCCAGGCCGTCGATATGGCCGTGACCGCCGGCGTGTTCGTTGCAGTCGCCGCTGGAAATGAGGGCGGCTATTTTACCGTAGGAGCCCCCGGATCAGCGGCACGTGCCCTCACTGTTGGTGCGATCGACAGTTCCGGAACGGTGGCACCGTTTACCTCTGGCGGGCCAGCAAAAGGCTCCCTGGCCCTGAAACCCGAGATCGCCGCACCTGGGGTCGACATCTGTTCAGCATACGCGAACGGCACACCAACGGGAACGTTATGCACGGATATGACCCACATTCAACTAAGTGGCACATCGATGGCCACCCCGTTCGTCGCCGGCGCCGCGGCGCTACTCCGCAGTATCTATCCAACGCTTCCGGTTGACGATATCAAATCGCTCATCGTGCAAAATAGCAAGTTTGGCTCTGCAATATGGGACCCGCTGAAGGTAGGCTCTGGGATTCTGGACGTCGCAGCTGCCGCAGACGCCCACACGTCGGTGATGCCACAGACACTATCTTTTGGTCCGGACACTACGCTTCAATCAATTTGGGTAAGCACCCAGACGTTCACTGTGACAAATTTAGGTTCAACCTCACGTGTCTATAATGTCGCCGTTGACGGCACTAGAGGCCAATTACCTCCTGGAGTGCAGCTCGACTTAACACCGCCGAGCTTCTCTCTCGAAGCAGGAGGGTCGAGCGAAGTTCAAGTAACTCTGACTGTAGAGAACTCAAACTTACCAGCTCCCCAAGCACCCCCATATGTATATTCTGCAATGATTGCTCTCGCTTCCGCCGCTGAGACGCAGCGGATTCCCATGGTTTTCTTCAAAGCTCCCTTCGTCGCTTCATTAAAAGGCGTCGGTTTTCTCCCGGCCGGTACGGACAGCAGCGCGCTTGCAGTTTCGGCCGATGGGAACGTTGTTGTTGGTTCCTCCACCTCCCCTACTGGGACCGAAGCATTTCGATGGACGGAAGCTGCTGGCATAAAAGGTCTGGGAGATTTGCCAGGTGGCTCCTACTACAGCGCCGCACGAGCGGTTTCCGCAGACGGAACGGTCATAGTCGGTAACAGTTCGAGCACTGCTGCACCCAATGTCTCTTTTTATACGCGCGCGGCCTCGCTGTCTCCTAGGTATGTCTATACAATTAGTGGTACCGAGGGTGAGGCGTTCCGCTGGACGGCGGCAAGCGGAATGGTTGGACTGGGATTCCTGACAACCCCGCCTCCGAATGCATTTACCTATCCAAGCTCCAGCGTTGCTACAGGTGTTTCCTTCGACGGTTCGGTCGTCGTAGGAAAGAGCAGTTACTATTCCAATACACAGGTAAACAATGAATACCGCGCGTTTCGTTGGCAGAATGGTGTCATGGGGCAATGGCCGGCGCCGCCGTATTTGAGTGGCGCAGACGCCGTCTCCCCTGGTGGCTCGATCGCGGTTGGTGGAGCTGTTAACGGCCTGAAGGTCAACCCGTTCTTGTGGGACGGCTCGCAAGCGTACATTCTTCGACCCTGGACGTCCAAAGATGTCGGCTCCGCGTTGGGCATATCTGGAGCCAATCTCGCCGTAGTGGGGTATGACTCTTATCCCCACGGCAAGCCGGAGGCATTTCGGTGGACTCTGGCGGATGGCGTCATGACGGGCCTTGGGTTTCTTCCCGGCCAAACCTTCACGTTGGCCAGTGGGATTTCATTTGATGGATCTGTAGTTGTGGGCGGCGGTAGCTATCCTTCGGGTAAGCTTCGAGCGTTCATCTGGACCAACGTCATTGGCTTGTGGGATTTGGAGCAACTGTTGCGCCTCGGGGGTGCTCAGACCGCCGGCTGGGCTCTTGAGAATGCTACCGGAATATCGGCGGATGGGAGCACTATCGTTGGCACTGGCGTGAACCCAGGTGGGACTAAAGAAGGTTGGGTTGCCAGGCTCAACTCGCCAGGACCAACGCCATCGCCAACGCACACACCAACATCGACGCCAGTCGCGACAGGGCCGACTCCGGTGGGGACTACTCCAACGCCCACCCGAACACCCACACCGAGCCCGAGCCCGACCCCGACACCAACGCCCACCCGGACACCCACACCCACCCACACCGGGACCCCTACACACACGCCG
>JADMIO011486975.1_pt1 | contig 13386 bp, 20 predicted proteins | sample 8958161 | NCBI WGS metagenome assembly JADMIO01 (sample SAMN16585339, study PRJNA669376) | soil metagenome | isolation source: Crop rotation soil | place: USA: Cullars Rotation, Alabama | collected 2011 | reverse complement strand
AGTTTGGCTCAACCTTTCTAAAAGGTTGAAAAGGGAAAGTAAAAGACTAAGATCCTGAAACAAGTTCAGGATGACAAGTCGTGAGATTCTTCGCTTCACTCAGAATGACAGCTAAAACTTGACACATGCAACTTATTAACTAGATACTATTTTTATGCAAGAAGTTACTGCCGAAACTGCCTACGCTCGCAAAATGGATCGCGTCCCAGTAACCGCTCAAGGTAAAGTTGTCGAAATTTTAGCTGACGATGCCGATTCTACCCCTCACCAAAAATTTATCATCGAAGTTCATAGTAGCCACACAATTTTAATTTCCCACAATTTGCTGCGGGCCTACCGAATTCCAGTTAAAATTGGCGATTGGGTGGAAGTGCACGGGACTTTTGTTTGGAACCGCCACGGTGGTTTGATTCACAACACGCATCATGATAGCGGAGAGTGCATTGGCCCTTCTTGTGAACCGCATGACGATGGTTATATCAATTTAGCCGGCATGAATAAAAACCCACAAATCCAATACGGTCATCATTAAAAAAAGCCCCGTTACTTTTTGTGTAAGAGGCTTTATGATCTCGCTAATTTTTCTATAGCAGTTAGATAGTCGGCGTAGTCCTTAATGTCGACATATAGGTTGTCGATCGCAATTCGAATTGTTAGCTTGTCTTGTGATTCAAGTGAACTCAAAATTGCTTGACAACAGGTTCTGGTTGTTTGCAAAAAAAGCGATGTTGCGTCATCGATTTCCAGAACTGGGTTGCTTAGCAACTTAAGAAGTCTCTTGGTCTCTTCTTTGATCTGCGCCTTTGTTCCCGAACGAAGGATATCGGAATCCTTATCCAAAGTTGCTTTAAGATCTAAGCCAGCCATAATTATCTGACTAATCCAGCGACGAACTGCTGCCTGTGTTTGTGCTGGAGTTACCAGATCTCTGCTCAATTGTTTTACAACAAGTATCAGCATCCCTAGGCCGAGGAATTTCAGAGCAGTTGCCTTCCGCATGGTTGTCTCCTCCTTGAACTGTTTTTTTATATCATTTTGGAAAATAATTCGCAAATTTTGCAAATATAAAAGCCCCGCAATAATTTACGAGGCTTGTCCTAATTAATTAGCTTTTAGTATTTTAAGTTTTCTCTAAGTTGTCGACTTAGCGATAAAAAACGATCAAAGAATGGCAACACATTACGGTAATTGTATTCTGAAGTTACAATTAAAATAGCTGCAATGCCCCAATGAGATCTCCTTGCTTCATGGCGGACTTTTCTATAGTGTTTACCAAATTCTTTTTCTTTTCGCAGAATTCCCAGCTCGATTACCTGTAATCTGAAAATATCTAGATTCCCTCTTAAAACTCTCTCAATTTTCTCTTCTTTTCCGCTTGTTATGGGAAGAGGGTCTTCTTGGAATTTTTCTAAAAAGAATTTTTTTCTAGATGCCCACACCCATACACTATATAATTTTGAGGTTACTTTCAGTATAATGCCGATCGATACTAGCGCAATTACTACTAGTGCAAGCTCGTACATGACTGAACCTCCCTCTTGCTTGATTGGATAGTAGCAAAACCCTAGCTTGCTTGCAATTGCTCAACTGCTTGGGTGAGAAGTTGGATGTATAGCTCAAAACCGACTAAGGCAATATTTCCACTTTGGGCTTCTCCAAGTAAGTTGCCAGCGCCCCGAATTTCCAAATCTTCTTTGGCAATTTTTATACCACTGCCAAGCTCTGTTGCTTGAGAAATAGCCAGTAACCTTTTGGCTGCTGCTCCGGTTGGTTTATAATTTTTTGGATAAAAAAGATACGCATAGGCTTGGCGTTCTCCCCGACCAACCCGACCGCGTAATTGGTAAAGATCGGCCAGCCCAAAGCGCTCGGCATGTTCCAAAATTATGGTGTTAACGTTGGGTAAATCCAAACCCGAACCGATAATAGTTGTACAAACTAAAACGTCAAACTTGCCTTCAATAAACTCTTCCATAATTCTTTCTAAATCTTGCGGTAACATTTGCCCGTGAGCAAATTTTACTTTTGCTCCCTGAACTAAGTCTTGGATCGCTGAAACTTTGGTAGAAATTGTGTCAATTCGATTTGAAAGATAAAAAACTTGGCCACCACGGGAAAGTTCCCTTGCAATTGCCTCTTTTATTTCATCAGAATTGAATTCATCAACTTTAGTTTCAATTGGAAGACGGCCAAGTGGCGGCTCGCGTAAAAGCGAAATATTGCGAATTTTAGTTAGAGACATTTGCAAACTCCTGGGGATTGGAGTTGCTGATAAACTCAAAACATCAACTTCAGTCCGTGCCTTTTTTAATTTTTCTTTTTGACGGACACCAAAACGATGTTCTTCGTCGATAATTAACAGCCCCAGATTTTTAAACTTTACGTCATCGGACAAAATCCGGTGAGTGCCAATAACTATGTCAACATTGCCTTTTTCTACATCAACAATTACTAAGTTTTGTCTGTCTTTATCTTGAAATCGGGACAATATTTCTACTCTTAGTGGAAACTCTTTCAAACGCTCTTTAAAGAGGTGAAAATGCTGCTCGGCCAAAATTGTTGTTGGCACAAGCATTGCCACTTGGGACCCTTCAGCGGCAACTTTAAAAGCAGCTCTTATAGCTACTTCTGTTTTTCCAAAACCAACATCGCCGACTAGTAGTCGGTCCATTGGAGTTTCTTTTTCTAGATCTTGGAAAATTTCCTCGATTGCCTGGCGCTGGTCTGCAGTCTCTTTAAATTCAAAAGATTCTTCCAAATGTGCTAACCAAGCGGGGTGAGTAATGTAGGGTTTCCGGCGGGAAAGTTCCCTTTTGGCATAAACTTGAAGCAAATCTTGTGCAACCAAAATAATGGAGTCTTTAACTTTCTGTTTGATTCGTTCCCAACTGGCAGTTCCCAAACTACTCAAAGTGGGTTTGCGGCTACTGCTGCCAATATATTTTGTTAAACGCTCAATTTGGTTAATCGGTACAAAGACCCGGTCGCCTCGTGCATACTCAACCACCAAATTTTGCAATCTTCCAAGAGATGTTTCTTTAGTTTCAAAACCAATAAAACGCCCAATTCCGTTGTCGATATGAACAACATAATCACCTTCTTTAATTTCCGAAAGGAAGATTTTTTCGTAATTTGCTCCTTCACGCCGTTTCCAAACTTTGTCGAGATCGGGCAAACTTTTGAAAGGAATAATAAGAGCTTCACGAAGATTGCGTACTTTTTCATTGGTTAGAGGATTAAATAAATAAATATTTTCAATTCTGTTGCCAATTAAATCTAGGCGGAGAGGAATTTTGTAACGCTCAAGCCAAATGTCGAGCAAACCTCCACGAAACGAGAATTCTCCTTCTTCAACAACTTGCCCTCGGCCAATGTTTTCATATTTATAAGAAGTAAGCAGATCTGCAATTTCCTGGTATGAAATTTCTTGTTTTTCACTCAAGCGAAAGCTCTCCCAGCGGTTTTCGACTGGGAGTTGACTGGCATTTGTAATTATTGAACCTGTTTCTACAATATTCCTCCTCCAAAACTAATTGTTCGCCCAGTTTAGGGCAACTTCAGCTGCGCGGGATATCATTTTCTCAACAATTTCCTCTTCATCAGGTGAAAATTTATCTAAGACGTGGTCGCTTGTTTCAATATTTGGATTTTGAGAGTGGCCAATCCCCAACCGCAAACGGTGAAAAGCTTGGGAGCCAACACTTTGGATAATCGATTCAATTCCGCGGTTACCCGCGCTACTTTTATCGAACTGGTGTTTTACTTCACCAAGATCAAAATCAACATCGTCATGAACAACTAGCAAACTATCAAGATCAATTTTATAAAAATTCACAGTTTCGCTAACAGATTTACCAGACAAATTCATAAAAGTTTGGGGTTTGATAAGAATAATATCGTCCAATTTATACACAATAGATGAGAGTTTTTTGGAAATTTCCGGACTAGCAGTTTTGCCGGCAACAATTTTATCAATCACCCTAAAACCAAGATTGTGGCGAGTATTAGCGTATTCTGCCCCAGGATTTCCAAGTCCAACAATTAGTTTTTGCATAGTGAAATTATATCAGGAAAAAGAGAAAGCGTGAATTGCTTCACGCTTTAACTCGGAAGATGTGAATCATTCTCTCTTACAAGCTCTGTAACTTCCCGTTCTGTAATATTAATATTTCGTGCCTCTGCTTGTTTAAAAATCTCTTCCATTCTCCTGGCAATTGATGGGGGTAATGTCTCAAATCCAACAATTATTAATGTGCTATCTGTTGAATCACCGCTGAAAATCAAGCCAACTGGTTGTTTCCAGGCAAGTACTAGATTTATAACCGATGCCGCTGTCGTGTTCATTTCCTCTGCATTTCGGAAACGATATTTTGACGACCAGAGGACGGAATCCGCACGGCTTTTGACCATTAGGTCTCTCCTTTGAACTTGCTTATTATACAATACGAAAACAAAAAAGCGCGGGCTAATTTTTCAGCTCGCGCTCAGTTGGTAGGTTTTTGGATTACCTTGTGCTTTTTCGATCTTTTCTATCAATTCTTCAATATTGTTAGGGTCACAGAAATAGTGCTCAACGGCGTCATAAAACATAAAGTTGACGCTGTTATCTTCATTCCAGGTTACCAAAATCTGAAACCATCTGCTCGGCGACAAGTAGAAATCGTAGGCAATGTAGAGGCAGCTATTGTTTTCTTCGGTGAAGGTAAACCAATAAGCCACCAAATTTAACTTGCGGGCGATTCTTAGAATAAGGTCGTGTTCTCGTGTGTTTAGATAACGAGCTTTCAACTGTCTCGACACTTTTGAACGACTCAGCCTTCTCTGATACTCTTCCGGAGTTTCTCCTTCTTTTCGAAACCAGCTTTCGTCTATAGACACGTGCGTTCCTTGCACTAGCCTGCCCTAAACTTTGCTAATTATACATGTTTGTTCCAAATTTAAAAATTTGCAGAAATAGAAACATAAGTTAGAATTGGCGGGAGGTTAGGAGGTGTCCCATGGTAATGGAGATTATTCCAGAGGAATATCGACTAGAGTTTGAAAGAGAGTTGAACGATACTGGATTTACCAAACAACCCGCTTGGGCCGATCTAAACGAAGAACAGCAAAAAGTACTATTTGTTTATTGCTACTTCCGAGCCGAATTAGTAAAGATAAATTATAGTTACAGGTACAAAGAATTCACAGATGAGAGAGCCTTAGCAATGAGTCATCGAACAGTTCAGGTTGAAATAGCATTAATAAACGCAGTTAGATTAATTCCAAATTTTGACTACCCTACATTGACTGCAGTTGCTATTAAACTTGGCTTTCAAAGATATGGACAAAGATCAGTCCAAAATAAATAGGGCGTAGAAGTTTTTCTACGCCTTTAGTTTTGGGAATTAAGCTGAAGTTTTTGATAAACTGGGTCTTGGTTAATCTCTCCAATGTCACTAATTAACAAATCGAGTTGCAATGCTGCCTTTTTGATTAACTCTTCTGGTAAAATTGCCCTTCGCGCTTGCTCTTCCATTTCTTCGATGATTTTTCGAACATAAGAGGAAGTACTGTTACTTCCAAGTACAAGCAGATAGAAAAGTCCTTCGTGTTCAATTTTCAATGCTCCAATTTCACAAAAGCCTTTAATTCTGTCGATCAAATCCATTACTTCCTGTAGCGCACCTTGTACTTCTTCTTCTGCGAAATATTTATAGACAATCTGCCAATCCCAGAAACTGGTAGTCGAGACAGCCATTGCCTGCTCCTTTCTAGAATTATTATAAAACAAGAAATCAAGTTTTTAATTTTAATTTAGAATTTAACTGGTAACTTTGAGTTGTGGGAGAATTTGGTCTTCAAGGGCTTCCATGACAACAGCCTCTGCAGGAACTTCATGATCGTATCCAAGAAGGTGCAAAATTCCATGAGTAACTAGCAAGGCAGCCATGTCATCGACCAACATATTTTCCTTAGCTGCCCGATTCAAAAGTTCTGGATATGAAATTATCACGTCACCTAAATTTAAATATTTTGGGTCAGGAGGATTGATAAATTTTTCCTTAGAATCTGCTTGCAATTCAAAAGAAAAGGAAAGCACATCGGTTGTTTTGTCTTTGCCGCGGAAGTCACGGTTAAGCGAGCGCATTTTTCGATCACCAATAACGGAAATGTCTACGGTTACATCGCCCTTAACATCCATAAGTTCAAGAATTTTTTTAGCCGTATTGGAAAGAAGCTTGCGGCGAATTGGGTAGTGAGGTTCAACCAGGGCATTAACTTTGAATGCCATTTCTAATTATTCCATCCTACTTCGGCGGCGTGAAAGTCGGCGGCGTTCTTTTTCCTCACGCTTGCGCACAACTGATGGTTTTTCATAGAACTCACGTTTTTTGAGTTCGTTGAGAACTCCGTCAGATAAAACTTTTTTATTAAATTTACGAATTAGAACCTCTACTGGTTCACCTTCTTGGGCTCGGACAATAGTCAATTAAAAACACCTCGTTTCGTAGTAATTAGTTAACAAGTTAGTTAGTTAAATAAAAAGAGGAATTAATCTTTTTAACCTCTTAACTTTATAACTAATCACCTAATATGTGCCAATGCAAATGCGGTACATGTTGATACTTGCCGCCATTAAACAAAAGCTGATACCCACCTTCCAATTTTTTCTCCTTTATTAAACTTTGTACCACTTTTGCCATTTTTGTCAACAGCAATATTTGCTTGTCATCTAAGTCTAAAAAGCTCTTTATGTGCATGGAAGGTAGCACAAGCAAATGAACTCTTGCTTTAGGGTTAATGTCTGGGATTACCAAGATTTCTTCGTCTTGATAAACAATCTCCGCTGGAATTTCTTTATTGATAATCTGACAAAATAAGCATTCAACCATTTTTAAGTTTATCTTTGCTTGTTTTGTAGTCAACGTCTACAAAAAAGACAATTTTCCATTTTAACAATATCTCTTATGTTTATTCCTTTTTAAAAAGCGTACGAGCATGCGTTAAAGAAAAATTTAACTAAGCGACCTAGCATAAATTACTTTGTTTGAACGAAGTGAGTTTAGTAATTTTGCTTGAGCGCTTTAAGATTTCTTAATCGCAGAGCGCTTTAGCGATCTAAGTTTTTTAGCTCACGCAGTCAGCGAAAAGTTTGGCTCAACCTTTCTAAAAGGTTGAAAGCAAAAAAGTTAAAAACTCTTTCTCGCATGATTGCGGGATGACACAAAAGTCTAACTTCTTACTTCTGAATTCTTAGTCTCTGCTTTTTTCTTTAAATCGGAAAGTACAGACGATGGAACTTTAAGGTAAAAATCTTCAAAACCAAGTTCTTTTCCCGCTGAACCAAAACCATGATAATCACTTCCTCCAGTTACCAACAAATTATATTTCTTAGCTAGTGGCAAAAAATGATCAATACATTTTTTTGTGTCTTCTTCATTTCCACGTTGTGCATAAACTTCAAGCCCATCAAGTCCTTGGTCAACCAACTTCTTAATTGGGCTATCAGCAAAAACAATCTTTTTCCCAATTTTTTCAGCTAAGCTCCAACAAGGGTGGGCCAATACTGCAACTCCGCCAGCGGAATGAATTAATTCAATTGCTTCCTCTGGGCTAGCAGCTTCTCTGGGCTCATATGCCTTTCCACCATGGATAAGATAAGAACGAATAAAAGCTCCAGTGTCGGGAATTTCTCCAAATTCTTTTACGAGCATCTCTTCATTTTCTTTATTGTTAATCACTAAATAAGCTAAGTGAGGACTTGCAATTGCACCTTTAGCAACATCGCGAATTTGCTTAAAATTAATTTTGAATCCAAGTTCATTTAAAGTAATAATGACTTTTTTGGCTTTTTCTTCGCGTTCTTTTTGCCAAAGCTCAAGTTTTTTTTGTAAAGAGCGGTCCCGGTAATTTATAAAATAACCTAATATATGGTAATCGTTGCGCTCATCAACATAAGCTGTCAGTTCAATTGCTGGAATCACTTCAACTCCAAGTTCCTTACCTTTTAAAATGGCCACCTCTGTAGCCTTAGTGTTGTCATGATCGGTAATTGCAACTGCAGTTAGTCCCAATTTTTTCGCATTAACTACCAACTGGTTAGGAGTCAGACTTCCGTCAGAATAAATTGTGTGTGTATGTAAATCGATGTTTGCCATTGCTGCATTTTACTCTTTTTAGAGCGAAAAAACAACCATTAGCTTGCTTGGTGTATAATTTGCTTGGAAAGAGGTGAGCTCATGGTCGCGGACGAAACAATCTTTTTCGCAGAAATGATCTTAATCCTAATCATTGGAATCTTTGGGGTGTGGATATTGAACAAGATTATCTATAGAAGTAACGATCGGACCGGACCAAAACTCAGAGAAGTACCTTGGGACTTCTTCAGAATTCTGCTCTATTTTGTTGTAGCATATGTAATAGTGCTATATGTTATAGTTTTCGCACATACTGCAGAGCAGAAAATAGGCGCACTGCTAATCTATGCTACGGTGACATGCACAATAGTGTTCTGGCAAGCACGGTCATGGAGAATCAGAGCTAAAAACCCAGATAACTATCTTCCTGAAAAAAGAGTGAGATTCACAAAACAATAAATCTTAGTTCGACCAATAAAAAACTCCTCGAACCTTGTCCGGGGAGTTTTGTTTTTTTATTTATTTTTTGTTTCTACTTCAATTAAATCTTGAAGCATGGCACAAACCATATCAGTTATGTGGTGTTCTTCCATACCTATGAATTTAAATGTCTCATCTCCAGCCCTGAAATCAGCAACAACCATTCCACTTTCTTTGTGTGTTACTGTGATGTTTGCTTTTTCAATTTCGTCCCGACTGAAACTACCGATTATTTCAGCCAGTACTCCAGCTGCGTTTAGTGAGGGACGGTGATTAAGGAGTGGTCTTGGACTTACCATCCGATTGACCTCCCAAACACGACTGTCTCGGCAATTCCTCCAGAACGGACCGAGCATCACACAACCTTCCCTGGAACTCCCTTCCTCAGCCGTATCTTACCACATTAACTATGGGTTTTCAAACTTTCTTATGATATTATAAAATTAGGAGGTGATCATGGAAAACAACTCGGAACAATCGTTGAAAGATCAAAAAAGTATTTCTGAAATTCTGAGAGATCAAAGGGCTCAAGGTTCTTGCTGGCTTGCACATACAAAACTTCAGTTTTTCAGTGGTTGTCCATTTGAACTTGCACGAGACAACGATAACCCAGAAAGAATGAGTGTTCGCCATACATTTCTGAGAAAAATACAAATCGAAGCTGTAGAAGAATTCAGACGCTCAGCATTGCGAAATCTCTAACAAGCCTTCTTTAATCGGAAGGCTTTTAAATTGAGGAAATTTTCTTTAACGAGGTTTTTTCTTCAGAACGTTTTTTCACTTCAATACTATCTTCTTTCAAAGTTCTTTCACTTACTACCCAGCGCTCCGGAATCCCAATTAAATCGCTGTCTGCAAGTTTTACACCAGCAGACTCTTCCCTGTCATCCCACAAAACTTCTTGACCTTTTTGAGTTAACTCTTCGTAAATTTTTTCAGCTTCTTTACGAACTTTTTCATCGCCGCCCAAATTAATTAAATGAATTTGGTAAGGGGCAACGGACTCTGGCCAAATAATACCTTTTTCGTCATTGAAAGCTTCGACAATGGTTGCCATGAGTCTCCCTAACCCAATTCCGTAACAACCCATGACAATTTCTTTTTCTTTTCCGTCTTGATCAACAAACTTTGCACCCATTGCTTTTGAATACTTAGTTCCGAGTGAAAAAACCTGTCCGGCTTCGACTGCTGGCACTTGATCATATTTATCTTTTTCATTTTCCGGAATTTCACCTTCAATTTCTTTGTTGTAGGCCTCACCTGTTTCTTTATTTAAATAAACAATATCCTCCCCAACTTTGGTCGGAGCTTGAAACTCGTAAGTCGTACTGCCACCAATTGTTCCACCAGAAGCTTTGGTAATTATTGGTTTAATACCAACACGGTTAAAGATTTTTTCGTAAGCGGCAATTACTTTTTCAAAATATTTTTCCAAGTCCACCTGGCTTGCATGAAAACTGTAAAGATCTTTCATCACAAATTCACGAACTCGCAGTAGTCCACCAGTTGAGCGCAATTCATTGCGGAATTTTCCTTGAATTTGGTAAAGGGCAAGCGGTAAATCTTTATAACTCTGAACGCGTCGGCGCACTAGATCTGTAATTACTTCTTCATGAGTTGATCCAAGAGCTAGATCTTTATCATGCCGATCTTTAAGTTTAAAAAGAGGCGGGTCAATAGTTTCCCAACGTCCAGATTCTTCCCACAAATTTTTAGGTGACAAAGCGGGGAGCAAAATTTCTTGTCCGCCAACAGCGTTGATTTCTTCACGAATAATATTTTCAATTTTTTTGTGGACACGGAAACCAAGGGGTAAAAAAGAGTAAACTCCACTCATCAGCTGGTCAATAAAACCACCTCGAACTAGATATTGGTGGGAAATTGCTGTTGCTTCTGAGGGTGAGGTTTTTAAAGTTTTTCCGAACAACTCGCTTTGTTTCATATGGAAATTAGTTTAACCAATTAGTTGCTTGTTTGCAATTGCTAAAAAGAGCAACCCGTCTCAACTATTGAAACGGGTTGAAATAACTAAAGAAAGGAATTGCTATGCCTGTCCAAATGAGTATGTCTCCAATACTTGCAAGCATTCTTAACCTAAATATTATGATTGGAATTCGGTCTCCTAAAATCAATATCTTACCTTTTCCATCGTCTACGATCTTCTGTACTCCTGAATCTAGAACGTAGTTTGAATCCATATTTTCGGTACTTCGTTTAAAATATTGTTCATATTTTGACCTCTCTATTGGCATATAACCACCGTTTGTTGCCATTACTGTCAGGTTCGCAATTACCCCTGTTGCCAACATATAGGATTCCAAGTCATTCTCAAAACTTATGAGTAAAATTGTCACAATGCAACTATACATCCCAATCCGAAGAATGAATCTGAGTTTTGTGTCAACGAGTCTTAGTGTCTGAACTGAAATTAGCAGTGCGATCAATATAACTAAGCCATTAACAACCCAAGTAAGATTCACTCCTAACTCCTTTCCTTGCGGAGTATATCACTAGTAATGTCTTATAACCATATTAATATCAGTGGATCTTAAATAAAAGCTTTAGCTGGGTTAGCCAAAAAGGTGGCCGGTGAAGATTTTGAAAATATCGTTGGCAGTAATTAGTGCCATCAGCAAAAGCAGAATTACAAAACCAACTCCGTGAATTAAGTTTTCAACTTTTGGATTAACTTTTTTACGGGTAACTGCTTCAATTAGGAAAAAGAAAATTCGGCCGCCGTCAACTGCTGGAATTGGTAAAAGGTTGCCGATACCAAGAATTAAGCTAATTAGTGCCATGAAAGTTGCGATTACTTTCAAAAACTGAGCACCGCTATTTTGAACCAAAATTCCCAAAACCGCCACAATTCCCACCGGTCCGGCGGCTTGTGATGCTAAAGGTTCGATAGAACCTTGCTTAAAGGACTGACCAATAAAACTTTTGAGTCCAACCCATTGGAAATAAAGCATATTACCGCTTTGCAAAAAACCGGACAATATTTTTTGACCTAAATTATCGTAACTAATAGTGGTGTTAGGGACTAGTGCAACCCCAAGTCCAAGCGGGGCGCCTTGGTCAAGAGTTACTCCCAAAGAACCTTGTCCAGCAGGAGGGTTTTTGCGAGGTGTCACCTGAATTGTCCGCGCACTCGAGCCATCGAGATTTTGGACAACAATAGTAATTTCGCTCCCCGATTTTTCTTTAATAAGTGAGCGGATTTTTTGTGCATCAGTTATTGGTTTTCCGTCAACTGAAATAATTTTATCACCCTCTTTAAGACCTGCTTGCGCGGCAGGAGATTTACTAGCAACACTAGTGATCAGTGCGTAATTTGTCCCAGCCGAAACAACACTAACTTCTCTTTCTTTTCCGGTAATCACGTTAGCAACTTTTAAATCAAGGTTCTTACCAACATTAGCATTGGCAATGGAATTAATTTGTTCTAAGCCGTTTGTTATTTTTTGATTATTAATGGAAATTATTTTGTCATTTACCGCCAAGCCTGTCTCTGATGCTCCTGACCTGTGAGCTACATTGGCAACTGCGGCATTATCAGACTGTGTTCCAAAAGGAAATTTAACCGGAAAAGGAGATTGCAAATCAGTATTAAAGCCAGAGGCAGCAGTTAAAATTGTAAAGAGAATTACTGCCAGCGCAAGGTTAACTAGAGCACCAGTAGCAGCAATTAAAATCCGCACCCAGACTGGTTTTGAGGCAAAACTTTCTGGACCTTCTTTGCTACCAGCTTCTTCACCATAGAGCTGGACAAAACCTCCAAAAAGTAGCCAGTTAACCGAGTAAGTTGTCTCCCCTCTTTTAATTTTGAAAATACTGCCTAAAAATGGAAAACCGATTCCAAATTCTAAAACTCGAACGCCAAAAGCCCGGGCAACAAAAAAATGTCCAAGTTCATGAATTATAACCAGGAAACTAAGGATTGCGATGCCAATGACCGCGGCTAAAATTATCGAAAACATGTATATATTATAGTTTGAACGTTAGTGAGAACTAATTAGCTAAATTTCTTTTAACTCTCTTTTTTTCACTTTTTCTTAAGAAAATGAAAGAGTCTCCTTAAATCTCTCGAAGTTCTAACTCTTTACTCTTTACAACTTTATCAACTTCCCCAACCAACTCATCAGTTACTTTCTGAATATTTTCACTTGCGCGACGCGCATCGTCTTTAGAAAGTTTACCACTCTTTTCATCCTTTTGAATAGATTCTAGCGCTTCACGACGCACGGCTCGAATTGATACTCGAGCTGATTCTCCTTTTTCACTAACTACTTTAATTAAATCGGCCCGACGTTCTTCGTTTAAAGCTGGTACGGCAACACGGATAAGGTTAGTTTCGACAATTGGGTTAAATCCCATATTGGCATCTCGAATTGCTTTGGAAATTGGGTCAACATTGTTTTGATCCCAGGGTTGAACAATAAGCAAACGCGGTTCTGGAGCGGAAATACTAGCAACTTCTTTGAGCGCCATCTGCGAACCATAAACACTAACCTTTATACTTTCAAGTAAACTTGGAACTGCTCGTCCAGAACGCACTGCAAGTAGCTCTTCCAACAAGTGTTCGAGAGCTTTTTGCATTTTTTGTCTGGTTTCTGAAATAAGTGGTTCCATGTGTTTAAATTTTACCCTCTTTTCGCTCAAACAAACAAGGTTTGAGATAGATTCTGGTTCCTTCGATAAACTCAGGACAGGCAAGATCAGAATGACAGAAATTAGCGCCGTGCGAGTAAGCGTTAAAAAGAAATTAAATAAAGCGAGATCTTAAGTCGGA
>JADMIO010306761.1_pt1 | contig 13390 bp, 13 predicted proteins | sample 8958161 | NCBI WGS metagenome assembly JADMIO01 (sample SAMN16585339, study PRJNA669376) | soil metagenome | isolation source: Crop rotation soil | place: USA: Cullars Rotation, Alabama | collected 2011 | reverse complement strand
TTCGGCTACGCGCGGCAGGATCGCAAAGTCGGACCGCGCACGCCGATCTCGGCCAAGCTGGTGGCAAACCTTGTCACCGGCGCCGGCGCGCACCGCGTGCTCACGGTCGATCTGCACGCCGGGCAGATCCAGGGCTTCTTCGACATCCCCACCGACAACCTCTACGCCATGCCGGTGATGGTGCGCGACATCCAGGATTACCTCGGCGGCGACAACCTGATGGTGATCTCGCCGGATGTCGGCGGCGTGGTTCGCGCCCGCGCGCTGGCCCGCAGGCTCGGCACCGATCTGGCCATCGTGGACAAGCGGCGCGAGCGGGCCGGCGAATCCGAAGTCATGAACATCATCGGCGACGTGAAGGGCCGCTCCTGCATCCTGGTGGACGACATCATCGATTCCGGCGGCACCATGTGCAACGCGGCCGACGCGCTGATTGAGCAGGGCGCGAAGGATGTCTGCGCCTATGCCACGCACGCTGTGCTCTCGGGTGGTGCGGTGGCGCGGATTCAGGATTCGCGGCTGAAATCGCTGGTGGTGACGGATTCGATCGCCGACACCGAAGAGATGCGCCGCTGCCCCAAGATCCGCCGCATCTCCATTGCGCCGCTGATCGGAGAAGCGATCCGGCGCATCAACAACGAAGAAAGCGTCTCCAGCCTGTTCGATTGAGCCCTCCTCCCTGATCCATATCTGGTGTGGGGGGATTTTCCGGGCACATCTACTTGTTTTCAGGGAATCCACCCCTCCCCCTCCCAACCGAAGCCCCTGCTTTCTCGGACTTGCGTTTAAGCTATTGATACACAACGAAAAACTGGCGGAGGTTGTTTTTGGCATTTTCATGGGCGCCCCTCCCCTCCTGAGGGACGCAACATAATTGTTTGCAAGAAAAGGGGGGGTGGGGTCCCCCCCGTGACCTTGGCTTGGCTCATGAACATCAACTCTCTGCATGTCCTGCTATGTTGCAATAATACAACGAACATGTCAAGAACAACCTATGGAAGAGCAGCTCGGGTGATCCTAACAACTCTCATTGCCCCTCCCCACCTATGGGCGACCCTGTCACAACTGGGACGAACCCGGACAAGCCGGATGATGACGAACTTGGTCGAGATGGAGATTTTTAGCGGGTACTAATCAAGCGTCACTTGCAGGCTGGCGCCAGATAGCGCTTGGGAGCAGAATGACGAGCGATCATCCATCGGGGGAAAGAGATGACCAAGCTGACGCAAACCCTGCTCGGTGGTTCGGCGCTCTGCGCGCTAATGGCAGCACCTGCCACAGCCCAGCCCAAGCATCCCGCGATGCGCGTCACCGCGCTGCACGCCGGCCATGCGGTCAACAAGACTAAGCTACATGATAACCGATGCGGGTCGTGCACCTACACCTTCGGCGTTTATACTTCTCAGCCCGCGGATGCGCACAGGCAGGACCTGTATGGCACGTTCTACAAGCTGAACGGCACCGTGAGCGGCAACTTTACCTTCTGCTCAAAACCGAAGCAGCATGTCAAAGTTCCGAAGCGGTCTGTTTACGCAAGAGTGGAGCCAGGGACGGAGACATATTCGTTCGGCTGCCCAAGTGGCCAGACGGTATTCTACGGCGATGTCTGGACGAACAAGACAGGTGTGCCGGGCAACGCTGACACATTCGTTTCGTCGCTGATCGGCAAGATCAAGTACGAAGGCCAGAAGTACAGGATTCAGATGGACCTGAACGTCAAGGTCACTATCACAGAACCCACGAGCGCCGTCGGCCATCCTTTGCGGGACTCAATGGCGGGGCTAGGGCGTGAGGCTCCATAGAACGCGGCCCGGCTGGAACGATCTAGGGTCAAGTTTGAAACGGCGGACCAACATCGCGAAGCTTACAGCCTGGACGGCGCTTACACCAACATGGCGGAAACTATTTGAGAAGGCGGCTTAGAGAACTGGCACCCGCGGTCACTTGGACGTAGCATGCGCTGAACATCCCGTGGGGGGATCAGATGAACAAACTGACGGAAACCCTGCTCGGCGGTTCGGCGATCTGCGCGTTGATGGCCGCTCCCGCTGTGGCCCAATCTACGCACCCTGCGATGCACGTTATGGCGCTGCATGCGGGCAAGCAGGTCAACAAGACCGCGACCAACCATTTCCACGCGGCGGCACACGTCACCTACACGTTCGGCGTTTACACCGAGATGCCGGCGGATGCGCGCAAGTCGGGCCTTTACAACACGTTTTACAGGTGGAACGACACCTACAGCGGCTACCTCACCGGCTGCAGCATGCCGAAGCAGTATCTCAAAGTTCCGAGGCGGTCGGTCTACGCGAGGATCGACCAAGGCACGCTGACATATTCTTACGGCTGCCCTAGCGGGCCATACGTATTTTATGGCGATGTCTGGACGAACAAGACCGGCGTGCCGGGCAACGTTGACACATTCCGTTCAACGCTAGTCGGGCACTTCAAAGGTCACCACGGTGGCATTGTCCAAAGATACAAAGGTACGCTGAACCTTGACGTCCAGGTCAGCATTACTCAGTAAATCGGACCGATTGCGGGCTCTATGCCCCTTACATCACGGCCGTTCGGCTGCTTCCCGCAGCACCAGTGGATGGCCGTCAGCGCGGGCCAGCGCCGCGATTTCCGGCTGCCGTTCGGGGAAGCCCGCGCGGATGGCATGCAACGCCGCGGCACGAACATCCGGCGTCTTGTTCTTCCGCGCGACATCGAACAGCAGCGAGGCGCAGTTCTCATCCGCGAAATGCCCAACGGCTTCAAGAAAGCTCACGCGCCGCCCCACTTCATTGTCGTTCATGGGAATGACGATGCTTTGCTGCACGTCGAAGTAATATTGCGGCTGCTCCACAATCTCTCTCTCCTCGACCAGAAGATTGAGCGACATGGAGGGCGCTTCCGGCGGCAGCTGCACATGCACGTCGACAAACGGGCGGTAGACCATCGCCTTGCCCAGCGGCAGCGACGTATCTTCAAGGTGCACCAGTTCCACCGGCTCACCCTCGTAGCCATCGATCCCGTCGCGGCTGTATTCGAACACACGTGTGTTGTAGCCGGGACCGCCGGCACCCACGGTGAGCAAGCTGAAATTGTGGTCGTGTGCTTTCTGGTACGAATAGATGCGCGCTTCCTGCTCGATCTTGCGCTTGCTGCCTTCCGGCGGCAGCCACAGATTGAGGCGCAGCGAGAACGGCGCCGCCCGGTGAATGATGAAAGACTGGGGCGCGAAACTGGCGAGGTTGTGCTTCTCCTCCGCAACGCGCGTCAGCTCGGCAACCAGTGCATCGCGGATATATTCCCGGTTTGCCGCGAGGCCCTGGAATTTCTCGGCAACCTCCAGCATCGCCTCGACCGAGTTGCCCTTGTAGGCACGCTGGGTGGCAGCGATGAAATCCTCCACCGCAACCGGAGTGGGATCTTTTTTGACGGCATAGGAATAGGCCATGTCAGACGCTCGCGCCGTGGCCCGGGGTATTCATCTGCAGCGTCCGCTCCACGGCGCGCCGGATGGCAGGATGGGGATCGTCTTTCAGGCGATGCAAAGTCTCCCCGGTCAATTCGGGGGCCAGTTCACCGATCATCTTCATCGTATCCCACCGCACCTGAAAGTGCGGCGAGGCAAGACCCAACTCGATGAAGTCGCGATTCACCGGCACGCCCAGCGCCACCAGCATCTGCATCGCCGTCGTCAGCTGGCTGGCGAAACTGTCGAGCACCGTCGCGCCACGCGGAGTCAGCGTCTCGCGATCGAAGGCCCATTCATAATGGCCGTGACCTTCGGAATGCAGGCGGAGGACGTAGCCCGTCTCCCCCGGTGACTCCCAGTCGAGCACTTCCGTGTATCCGTTCCGCTCGATCGACTGGCCCGGCTGCAGAATTACCTTGTCGCGAAGCTCGAGCCGGACCTGCGGATCGTAAATGTCGTTCTGCACCGGCCGGTCCGTGGTGTAGCGGCGCACCGTGAGCGGCACCGGACCAACATTCCTCGCCATGCAATGCTGCGGATAGAGATAGAGCGCCGGCGCGGGCTGCTCGATCAGCGCTAGCGAAACCGCATAGCCTCTGGTGATGTTAATGGTCAGCGCGCTGCGGTCGCGGAAAACCAGCAGTTCTTTTTCGTCGAGCATCTCCTGGAGACGGCACATGCTCCAGCCGTTCAGGAATGCCCGATCCATTTGGGCGAAGATGGATCGCGCAGACCAGAACCCCTCGCCTATGCCCGGCACGAGGAGCTGGTCTAGCTCGGATATGAGTCGATAGAACGTCTCGGTGTCTGAAGACACGCCGCACCACCCCTGCGTATTGTTGTTATCTGCGCAAATGGGGAATCGGTACTCTTCACCTCAGAGTGCAAAAACCACCCGCCGTCGCGGGCAACAATGCCCGCGACATCCAGGTGGTTCGCTCTAACGGCTATGCGCCGTTACTTCTCGACCGACACGAGCGCCGGAACCTCACCCGCGCTTTCGGGGCGGAGGAACGGGCGGATCGGCCCATGCAGGCAGCCGCACGGCATGCCACTCACGGAATCGTACCCACCGATTGCAGACAATTCGACATCCAGATCGGCAATTTTGATATTTTCTGTGCGCATAATTCTAGCCCCGCTGATGTGTGCCCGGGCGCGGCGCGAGAATGTCCCATTCACGCGCATAGCCGTTGACCATCACGGTAAAGGAAATGTTAAATCCTTGTCAAGACGATAACACTATGTAAGGCTTTTTACGTATTCCGGTTACGTCCTGGTATTCGTCGCCCATTTATTCTGCTTTTGTTGTGGTTATGTTCTCATTGTGTACGACATCGCCGCGTCCTTCAGGATTTCCGCGCGCGCGCACCGCAGTTCCGCTGAGAAAACCGTCCCTGAGCCGCAGAATGGCACACTTTACGTGACGTAAAGTTCCGCGCGTCAGAATTGGCCCGTCGGACCCTTGAACTCGCTAACGGCCAGCGGGACGGACCAAGGCAGAAAGTGCCGAGATTGGCGTTGGACCCATTGTTCGTCGCGCCCGCCGCGCGTGTCATGGACGCAGCCTTTCGAAGAGGCAGCGGACGAAGATCTGTGGCGCGACGCTATCGCCCGATCCATGTGAGTTCTCTACGGCTGCTGGGTCTCGCGATTGCTGTCTCGGCGAGCGTTCAGTTCGGCGCTGCGCCGGCGGCGGAATGGCGCTCACAAGACTGGAGCACGTTCGACCGCCTGATCGCGGACGCACAGAAGCTCATGATGGCGCATCCGGACGAAGCATTAAGCGCCGCTTTGCAAGCCGCGGCGATAGCGGAACGGCACAAGCACGTATCGCGCTACTCTCAAGCCGTCGCAACGGCGCTCTGGCTGGAAGCCGAAGCACTGACGCGCACCAGCCGCATTGCGGAGGCGCGCATCGCTGTCAACAAAGCCTCGCGGATTGCCGACGGCGATAAAAAGGTCACCAAGCTTGACGGCGACCTCGCGCTGTCCCGTGCACGCATCGCAGAGTCGAGCGGCGATTTCGCGGCGGCGTTGCGCGGGTATCAGCGGGCACATGCCATCTTCGTTCAGCTTGGTATACCACGCAGCCAGTCCCTTGCGCTGCTCGGCCTTGGTGACCTGTACGAGAAGGCGCGCGATTTCGATCGTGAGATCCGCTACTACCGCGAAGCCGCACAAACCTATTCCGGCGATCCGGCAATCACGCTTGCGGCCTCCAACAACCTCGGGTTCGCCTATGAGCAGATGGGCCGCTACAACGAAGCGATTCCCCGCTTTCAGCACGCCCTGAGCATCGCCGGCTCGCTCAACAGCCCTCTGCTCGAGGCGAACATTCTCGACAATCTGGCGCGAAGTTACGCAAATGTGCAGAAGCTGACAGAGGCTGAGCGCGCAGCAAACCGGGCGCTTATGCTCGCAGGAACCATCGACAGGGATGGAGAGGCGAGGTCCGCTTGGGGCGCCAAAGCTGAAGTGGACTTCCGGCGCGGCAAATTGAACGCCGCCGCTTTCGATCTGCAGCATGCGCTCCATGGGCTGGATCCGAAGACGACAACTCCGGCCTTTCGCGATGTGCATCAGCTTGCCTACAAAGTGTACCGGGCAAAGGGCGATCTGCCGCTTGCCATAGTTCACCTGGAAGCGTTCAAGAGATTGGACGACCAAGGGCGGTCACTTGCGGCATCCACCAATCTCGTGCTGCTCGGGGCGCAGTTCGATTTTGCGCGCCAGGATCTGGAGATCGCGCATCTCAAATCTGCCGAGCTCGAACGTGACATCCGGTTGCGCAAGTCGCAGGCAGAAGTCCAGGCAATGGTTTTCGCCACCACGATTCTTGCCGGGATCCTGCTGCTGGGCTGGATCGGCTGGCGCCATTCGCTGCTGAAGCGGCATCGCAACGTCATCACGCAGAAGAATGTCGAACTGGTCGATACGCTGGCGCAGAGGGACCAGGAAATCGAGCGCCGCACCGAAGTGGAGTCTCGCTTGCGGTTGGCTATGCAGGCTGCCCAGCAAGCCAGCCGCGCCAAGAGCCATTTCCTTGCGAATATGAGTCATGAGTTGCGGACGCCCTTGAACGCGATCATTGGGTTTTCAGAACTCTTGCTCAGCGGCCGCTCGAAGCCGGAGAAGTCATTCGAATACGCTGCCAACATTGCCGAAGGCGGTCGCCATCTTCTCAGCGTCCTCAACAACGTGCTGGACATGGCGCGCATCGAGTCCGGCAAGCTGAATCTGGGCGATCAACTCATCCGGCTCGCCGATCTCATAGACGATGCTCTGTCTGCGCTTGGTGGCCCGAGCGCCCATGCCGGCAAGGAGTTTCGCTGTCCCGAAAATCGCGACGTTATCGTTCGCGGAGATGAGGCCCGACTTCGTCAAGCCGTCGTCAACCTGCTTTCCAATGCGCTGAAATTCACCGGCGAAGGTGGATTGATCGAAATCCATATCGAGCGCAACGAAGATGGCGTGAACATCGTCATTCGGGACAACGGCGAGGGCATTCCTCCGGACAAGCTGCCGTTGGTGTTGGAACCGTTCGGACAGGCGGAAAACACATACGCGCGCACGCATGGAGGCGTCGGCCTCGGGCTGCCGATCGCAAAATCCCTGATAGAATTGCATGGTGGCCGCTTCACCATCGAGAGCGAGTGGGGGCACGGGACAAGCGTGTACATACACCTTCCCGAAGACCGGGTCGTCGATCACAGCAGCGGAAAAGTCGGCCCGCGCACGGTGATGGCTCCGGCAGCGTGAATTGGAGCTGGCGGCGCCGATCTTGACTCCGGTCGATCTAGGATCACCGATGAGGCAGGCGATCCGAATTGTTCCGATGTGATGGACGCGAGAGCGAAAGAGGAAATTCGGGCACTGGCACTCTCCTTGGAGGGCGTCAGTGAGGTCGATCATTGGGGCCGACCTGCGTTCCGGACCACGAAGCGCATCTTTGCTGTCATCAGACCTGACGGGCTTTGGCTTTATCTGCCGGAAGAGCGGAAAGACTTTTTGTTTGAAGCCGACCCGCAGGCGTTCGTGAAATATATGTGGGGCAAGCATCCGGAACTTCTCGCCCAGCCAGAGAACATCCCGAGGAAGGAGCTCACGGCGCTGGTACGCGAAGCCTATGAAGCGGCGCTGCCACCGAGGAAGGAGAGTAGCCGCGGCCATTCTGCGCGGGGTGCTCGAAAGCGAACGCGGTGACGCTTCTGTTTTGCCCTCGAGAGACTCTGATCTGAGGTTTCTTCCGGACGGTTGCGAGCGGCGGTGGCTTCCGCTAAAAGCCTCCGCTTTCCGGGCCAGAGATGCTTCGCCCGCCGACCAAAATGGCCGGAAACCAAGGATTTGCGCCATGCGTGAGACCCAGCAACTGGATGCCGAAGCCCGCTCTGGAACCGGCAAGGGCGCCGCCTTTCGCGTGCGTCAGACGGGAATGATCCCGGGCGTCGTCTACGGCGGCGGTGGCGAGCCGGAGAACATTTCCATCTCTCGGCGCGAGCTGGAGCGGCATGTCGGCACTGGCACCTTCCTCACGACGCCCTTCAAGCTGGCCGTGGGTGGCAACGCCACACGGGTGATCCCGCGCGACATTCAACTCGATCCGGTGACGGACCGCCCGGTGCATGTGGACTTCATGCGGTTGAAGGAAGGCACAAAGATCGTGCTCGCCATTCCCGTGCGTTTCCGCGGCCAGGAAGCCTCGCCCGGTATCAAGCGTGGCGGCGTGGTGAACATCGTCCGGCACGAAATCGAGCTGCTGTGTCCCGTGGAGAACATTCCCGAATTCATCGAGGTAGACCTTGCGGGCCTCGAAATTCACGGCACGGTCCACATTTCGAGCGTGAAGCTGCCGGAAGGCGTTGTTCCCGTGGTGAAAGAGCGCGATTTCACCATCGCCTCTATCGTGGCACCCACGAGCGTGGTGGAAGAAGCGCGCGCCGCTGCTGCGGCCGCTACCGCCGCAGCTGCGGCGCCGGCCGCGGAAGCTGCTGCGACCCCAGCTGCTGGCGCTGCCGCTGCTCCCGCCGCGGGCGCTGCGCCTGCCAAAGGGGCCGAGAAGAAGTAATCCTTCGTGGCGCCGCTTGCGCGGCGCACCTCAGGATGACTGTTATGTGGCGATGCCTCTTCTTCGCGAAGCGTCACGCTGAGGCGCTTGCGGCGCGGTCCTTCAATCATGAGTGACGCATCGCTGCTCATCGCCGGGCTGGGCAATCCCGGCGCCGACTACGCACGCAACCGCCACAATGCCGGTTTCATGGCGGTCGATGTCATCCACGAGAGCTACGATTTCGGCCCATGGCGCGGCCGTTTTTCGGGACTGATTTCGGAAGGGAAGCTGGCGCGCCGCAAAACCTACCTGCTCAAGCCGATGACTTACATGAACGACAGCGGCAATTCTGTCGGTCCCGCGGTGCGCTATTTCAAGCTGCCATTGTCCGCGGTTGTGGTGATGCAGGACGAGATCGATCTGGCCGCGGCGAAGATTCGCGTGAAGTCCGGTGGTGGCGACGCCGGCCACAATGGCTTGCGCTCCATCACGGCAACACTGGGGCCGGATTACCGCCGTGTGCGTATTGGTGTCGGCCATCCCGGTGAGAAGTCGCGCGTGCACGGCCACGTGCTGAACAACTTCTCCAAGGCCGATGAGAAATGGCTCGTGCCAATGCTCTCTGCCGTTGCCGAGGCCGCGCCACTGCTTGCGGCAGATGACGACGTGGGCTTCATGAACAAGGTCGCGCTGCTACTCGCGCCGCCTGAGAAGAACGAAAAACCCAAAGACGCCGCAAAAAAGGAACAGTAATGGGATTCAAATGCGGCATTGTCGGGTTGCCGAATGTCGGCAAGTCCACATTGTTCAACGCGCTGACTCAAACCGCAGCCGCACAGGCCGCGAACTATCCTTTCTGCACGATCGAGCCGAATGTCGGCGACGTGGCGGTACCAGACGCGCGGCTGGACAAGCTCGCAGTCATTGCCAAATCGGCTCAGATCGTGCCCACCCGCATCACTTTCGTGGACATTGCGGGTCTGGTGCGCGGCGCGTCCAAAGGCGAAGGCTTGGGCAATCAGTTCCTGGCTAACATTCGTGAAGTCGATGCCGTCGCCCATGTGCTGCGCTGCTTCGAGGACGACGATATCACGCATGTCGAAGGACGGATCGATCCGGTGGGCGATGCGGAGACCGTCGAAACCGAATTGATGATTGCCGATCTCGAGAGCCTCGAGCGTCGCATCGTACCGCTGGAGAAGCGCGCCAAGGGAGGCGAGAAGGAAGCCAAGGAACAGCACGCACTGATGCAGAAAGCGATCACGCTGCTGCGCGAGGGCAAGCCCGCGCGGCTGGCGGAACTTTCTGCGGAGGAGGCCGACCCATTCCTGCAGCTCGGGCTGCTCACCTCGAAGCCGGTGCTGTACGTCTGCAACGTGGACGAAGCATCCGCCGCCGACGGCAACAAATATTCGGCCGCAGTTGAAGAAATGGCGAAGCGGCAGGGCGCCGGTTGTGTGGCCATTTCCGCCCGCATCGAAGAGGAAGTGGCGCAGCTGCCTGAAGCCGAACGCGCCGACTTTCTCGCCGATCTAGGTTTGGAAGAACCCGGCCTCAATCGTCTTATCCGCGCCGGATACAATCTGCTGGGTCTCATCACCTTCTTCACCGCCGGGCCGAAGGAAGCGCGCGCCTGGACGGTGACGAAAGGCTCGCGCGCACCGCAAGGCGCAGGCGTCATCCACACAGACTTCGAGAAGGGTTTCATCCGCGCCGAAACCATCGCCTATGACGACTACGTCTCCCTGAACGGTGAAGCGGGCGCGCGCGATGCCGGTAAGTTCCGTCTGGAAGGCAAGGACTACGTCGTACAGGACGGCGACGTGATGCACTTCCGCTTCGCGACGTAAGTCTCGCGGAGGGGCAATAGGAGACCGAGATGAAGCTCCACAACTCCATCGGACCCAATCCGCGCCTGGTGCGGATGTTCGTTTTCGAAAAGGGCGTCGCGATTCCGCGGGTCGAAGTCGATTTGATGGGTGGCGAGGAGCGGCGCGAGCGTTATCTGCCGAAGTATGCCGCGGGGGCAACCAGGAGCGCTTTTCCGCGTGCGGCGCAAGACATAGGCGCGAGTTTCGTTTCCAAATCACCCCTCCCTTGTTAGATCGATGCTGCATCTTGGTCGCAGGTTCGAGTCCCGCCGGGCCCACCAGACCTCCCCGGCTTTGCCAGCGGACTAAGAGGCGGCAACAATCACAAAGGAAACATTGTCTGGCGCTCCGCGGGTCAGGCAGAGCGAAAGAATATCATCTGCCGCTGTTTCGAGTTCGGTGGCATTCAATCGCTTGGCAAGCTCCGCATCGCTGCACACATCGCTCACGCCGTCGGTCATAACAATGAATTTGTCGCCGGGCCGGATTTCGCCCCCTACACGGTCGAGCGTAAGGCCACGATCTATGCCGATGGCCCGGGTGATCGCATTGCGCTGTGGATGAGAGCGGGCCTGCTCCTGCGTCATTGCGCCCCCGTCGATCAACGCCTGCAAATAGCGGTGATCTTTCGTCAGGCGCGACAATTCCGCTCCTCGCGATCGGCAAATGCGGCTGTCGCCTGCCCACAAGCAGAAATAGCCGGCAGGTGTGGCGCCTAGCACTGCCACGGTGGAGCCCATGCCGCGTGTTTCAGAAGAGCCGCTGTTTTGCGTGCACAAATTCCGGTGCACATTCAACAGGGCTGCACGCGCTTCACCCTCTATCGAGCGGGAGCTCGCAGAAATTCCTTCCAGCGCCGCCACCACAGCGGCACTGGCCACCTCGCCGCCTTCATGCCCGCCCAATCCGTCAGCCACCGCCCACAGCCGCTTGGTGTCGTCCGCGAAGACGGCATCTTCGTTGTTGGCCCGCACGAGCCCGGGATGGGTCCGCTTAACGGATTGTAAAGATAGACGGAGCGGCATCCTGCAATTTTTATCTATGCACGCGCGGCGGGCCAGCCCTGTTCCGGCGGATGACTAAGATTATCGAAACAATTGCACGTAACACTGACGACTGCCACGGCAGATCAAAGGGGGGCCGCGGATGGAATCCAAAGGATCCCGCATCGGGCGCTATCAGATCGAAGCGCCCATCGCCGAAGGCGCCACGGCTATCGTGTATCGCGCCAAGGATCCCGCTATTGGGCGGACCGTAGCCATCAAGCTACTCAAATTGGGGCCGGAGGTGGACGAAGAATTCCTCGCCCGCTTCCAGCGAGAGGCGCAAGCGGCCGGCACCATTTCCCACCCCAACATCGTGACAATCTACGACGTCGGCCGCGTGAACAATCGCCCGTACATCACGATGGAGTATTTGCCAGAGAAATCACTGGCGGATCTGTTGAACCGCCAGGTGCGGCTTTCGCCAAAACGAGCGATCTCGATCGGCATACAACTGGCGCGCGCGCTAAATCACGCGCACAGGCACGGCATCGTGCATCGCGATCTTAAGCCGGAAAACGTTTTGCTCCTCAACGATGGCGAAACCGTGAAGTTGACGGATTTCGGTGTCGCGCGTCTCGGCGATCAACAGAACCTTCAGCGGACACAGGCTGGCACCATTCTTGGTACACCCCGGTACATGTCGCCCGAACAGGCCATGGGGCGCGACGTCGATGGGCGCTCCGATCTGTTTTCGCTTGGTGCCATTCTCTATCAATTGCTGACGGGCGTGCAGGCTTTCAATAGCGCAAATCTGGCTCTATTGATGTTGCAAATCGTGCAGCAGGATCCGGCGCCGATTTCCTCACTCGCGCCCGATGTGCCAGACGGCCTGCAGCGCGTGGTGATGAAGCTTCTTGCCAAGCGTCCGGAGCACCGCTTCCAGACGGGGCAAAAAACGGCAGAGGCGCTGCAACGCGAACTCTCCGCCATTGAGGCGCAGGAAAAAGAAACCAAGCGGAATCGGCTGTTGCCGTTGCCCGTTAAATTGGCTGTGCTGACCGGTGCGGTTCTGGGCGTTTTGTTCCTGTCCAGTATGGCAATCGTCTACAGCGTGGAGAGAAGCGTGTTGCGCGGCCAGGCGATCTCCTCCGGTGCTGCGCTGGCCCGCTTTGTGGCGCTACATTCCGCGGTTCCTGCGCTGGGCGAGAACTGGCTTCCCTTGAGGATTTTTGTCGAAGATGGACGCGCGCGCGGCTTCGATTATCTGGTGATCACCGATCATCGGCATGTGGTGCAGGCGTCGACAGAGGCCCACCTGATTGGCCATTCCTACCGCAATGCGCCCTCCGGCAACCTGCTCGAACAGGATGCAGCAACGTCGGTCTCTTCAGCGACCTTGCCTGATGGCCGCTCCGTGCTGTTATTCGAAACGCCGATCACGTTTCAGAAGACCGAAGTTGGGCACACCTATCTCGGTGTTGACCAGGCGGGTGTCCAGAAAGTGCTGAACGCGACGCTTTGGCTCATGGCGTTGCTCGCTTTCGTCACCATCGGGGCGACCATGGCATTGTCGCGATACCTGGGAAGCTTCTTGCTGCGCTCGCTCCGCCTTCTCAAAGCCTCGGTCGACGAATTCGGCAGTGGCTCTCTCGAAGTGCGCATCTCGGAAAAACGGAAGGACGAAATCGGTGAACTATTCACGGCCTTTAATCGAATGGCGGACCAGATCCAGATACAGGCCGCCGCGCGCAGGGCGGAGCCGAAGCCCTCGCCGGGCAATGCGACGCTTGCACGAAGCGGTAAGCCAGCAGATGCCACTTTGGTCGCCGCGCAGAAGCGCAGCTGATCCGCATCACTTCTGCAGCTGTTTGAGATTCTGTTTCAGCTTCTCGGCTTGCGCAAGGCTGACCCGCGCATCCACGTAGCTAGGATCGGCGACAACGGCCTTGCGCCACTGCGCGATTGCGCGATCAAGATCCTGCCGCTGAAACGCAACCAACCCGGCGCGATAGTAGCG
>JADMIO012779278.1_pt1 | contig 13392 bp, 18 predicted proteins | sample 8958161 | NCBI WGS metagenome assembly JADMIO01 (sample SAMN16585339, study PRJNA669376) | soil metagenome | isolation source: Crop rotation soil | place: USA: Cullars Rotation, Alabama | collected 2011 | reverse complement strand
CTTTCCCTGGATCGGAATGAATGGAATTCCAATCTTCTTTCCAAATTTTTGCGACAGGAGTTCACCCGCACGCAGCTTCGGAGATGGCTGCAAAACGCCATCCGGAGAATTGGGAGTATTTTCCAGTCCCTCATTGGAACCGTGAACACCGATGAGTGTCTCAACCTTGGTATAGTAGGGATCGACGTCTTCGTAGGAGATCGGCCAATCAAAACCAAGGCCGTCGCGGCTGTGGGGCTTGAAGTCGTATCCTCCATTTCGGAGCGAGATGCGGCCCCAGTGGTTGGTTCGACCGCCAAGCATCCGCGCGCGCCACCACCAGAACTTCTCTTCCGCTTTATCACTGGCGCTCGTGTACGGCTCGCCAGGCACCTGCCAGCCGCCGTCCACAGTGGCGTCGTAAAATCCAAAGTCTTTGTCAGGGGTGCTTGCGCCGCGAAGCGGAGCCTGGTCCGGACGATGAAACATGGGAGTCTCCGTCTGGGGCTGATAATTTCGTCCTGCCTCGAGCATCACACATTTCAACCCCGCGAGCGTGAGACAGTAGGCAGTCTGTCCTCCGCCGGCACCTGAACCAATGATGACCGCATCGTAGTCGGGCTGTGATTTGCTACTGGTGATAATGGGCACGGGAGGATCTAGAGGTTAAGTTCGGATTTGACGGATTGAAACTGTTCGATCGCAAACTGCAGATCCTCAATGGAATGAGCCGCAGAGATCTGGGTTCGAATGCGGGCCTTACCGTGAGGCACCACTGGGTAGGAGAAGCCGATGACGTAGACGCCGCGGGCAAGCATCGCTTCAGCGACACGACCTGCGAGCGCGGCATCGCCGAGGAGGATGGGGACAATTGGGTGAGTGCCTGGCAGAATATTGAATCCAAGAGCCGTCATCTGTGTGCGAAAGAATGTCGCGTTCGATTCCAGCTTATCCCTCAGTGCCGTAGATTCCGTCAGCAAATCCAATACTTTGATCGAAGCGCCAGCGATCGTGGGCGCCAGAGTGTTGGAAAATAGATAGGGTCGCGATCGTTGTCGCAATAGCTCAACAATCTCACGCCTTCCGCTGGTGTATCCGCCGCTCGCGCCGCCGAGAGCCTTGCCCAGAGTGCCGGTGAGGATATCGATGCGGCCCATCACATCGCAGTGCTCGTGCGTGCCACGACCAGTTCGTCCCATGAAGCCAACGGCATGAGAGTCATCCACCATGACCAGGGCGTCATATTGATCGGCCAGATCGCAAATGCCACGGAGGTTGGCGATGTAGCCGTCCATGGAGAAGACGCCGTCGGTCGCTATCAGGCGAAACCGAGCGCCGCTAGCGGCGCGAAGCTTCTCCTCCAGATCCGCCATGTCGTTGTTTTTATAGCGATGCCGCTGAGCCTTGCAAAGACGCACGCCATCGATGATGGACGCGTGGTTCAATTCGTCGGAGATGATTGCGTCTTCGGTGCCGAGCAGCGTTTCAAAGAGACCGCCATTGGCATCAAAGCATGAACTGTAGAGAATCGTGTCTTCGGTCCCGAGGAACTTGCTTAGGCACGATTCCAATTGCTTGTGCAGTGCTTGCGTGCCGCAGATGAATCGTACGGATGAAAGCCCATAGCCCCACCGGTCGAGGGCCTCGTGCGCGGCAGCAATGACGCCGGGATCTTCGGCCAGACCTAAATAATTGTTAGCGCAAAGGTTCAGCACCTCGCGGCCATCGGCGATGCGGATTCGCGCATCCTGCGGTGAGGTGATGACACGCTCGGACTTGTAAAGGCCCCCGGCACGAATCTCGGAGAGCTGCTTCTCGAGGTGATCTTTGAATGAGTGTCGCATCCTGAGTTATTTCCAATTCAGGATCACCTTCCCCGCGTCGCCCGATTTCATCGCGGCAAAGCCTTGCTCGAATTCCGTGTAGTGAAGGCGGTGGGTGATCACGGGTTGAAGATCGAGGCCACTCTGGAGCATCACGGTCATCTTGTACCAAGTCTCGTACATCTCCCGGCCGTAGATGCCTTTGATCGTTAACATATTGAATACGACTTTGTTCCAATCGATGGCAATTGGTTCTGCCGGGATGCCCAGCATCGCGATTTTACCTCCATGTGCCATGTTGTCGATCATGTCGCGGAACGCGGAAGGATTGCCGCTCATTTCCAGACCAACGTCAAAGCCTTCCTTCATGCCGAGTTGGTGTTGGACATTGCCGATCGTGTCGTGCTGCACATTGAGCGCAACGGTCGCACCCATCTTCCTCGCGAGTCCGAGTCGGTACTCGTTGACATCCGTGATCACGACATAGCGCGCGCCGGCGTGTTTTGCGATAGCGACAGCCATGATTCCAATGGGACCTGCTCCAGTAATGAGGATATCTTCCCCAAGCAAATCGAAGGAAAGCGCGGTGTGAACCGCGTTGCCGAATGGATCGAAAATGGAGGCGACATCCCGGTCCACGGAAGGCGGGTGGTGCCACACGTTGGTCATCGGCAACGCGAGGTATTCAGCGAACGCACCCGGTCGGTTGACTCCGATCCCTTTGGTGTCGGCACATAGATGGCGGCGTCCCGCGAGACAATTCCGGCATCGCCCACACACAACGTGACCTTCGCCACTGACGACCTCGCCCGGCGAGAAATCGGCCACATTCGAGCCAACCGCGACGATTTCGCCAACGAATTCATGACCGACAACCATCGGCACGGGGATGGTGCGTTGAGCCCACGCGTCCCAATTGTAGATGTGCAAGTCTGTGCCGCAGATCCCTGTTCGGTCGATCTGGATCAGAACATCGTTGATGCCGATCTCGGGCTCGGGCACATCTTCCAACCAAAGTCCGGGTGCAGCGTGACGTTTGACGAGTGCTTTCATCGTGGCGTGCGGTATAATGGAGGGATGTGCTGGATACCAGACACTTCATCCAGTATGCAAGAAGAGATTTTTCTTATGGCGGAAATTCCAATCCCTTTTCAGAATCGAATCATGGCTTCCAAACGAGACCACGCAGATGAAACGCCCACGCCCCCCGGGGCGGACCCGATGGTAGGCGATCTGGGTGGACGCATCAAAAAGTTCAGAGCAGGCCGCAAGTGGTCCCTCGAATCACTGGCCAATGCGAGCGGCGTCAGCCGCTCCATGCTCAGCCAGATCGAACGGAATCAGGCCAATCCGACCCTTGCAGTGACGATGCGAATCGCACGAGCATTTAATATGATGCTCGCGGATCTAGTAGAAGCGCCGGCAGCAAGTTCGGCTGTGCAAGTGATCCGGGGCGCAGATCGCGCGCAAGTCTATCGTTCCGACAATGATTGCCAGATTCGCACCCTCTCGCCCCTACCGTTGGAAAAGGATGTGGAGTTTTACCAAGTCCAACTCCGGCCTGGAGGCGCATTGCGTAGCGCAGCTCACTTCGAAGGTACGCGGGAGTTTCTAGTGGTTGAGAAAGGGCGCGTGCGGGTGGAATCGGATACCGATTCCGAAGTCCTTGAAAAGGGTGATTCGGCTACTTATCGAGCCGATGTGCCGCACGCGATCGTCAATACCGGGAAGGGCGAGGCATTGATATTTCTGGTAGATATTTATCGTTAGAGGAGTCGCTCTGACGACCGCTCGAATCAATCCGGCACTTTTCTCGATCCACCGAAGGATCACCCATCGCATCAAATCAAACAGACCTGCATGAAATACCGCACCTGCTCCATTTTCCTAACCACGGTCGCCAGCCTGATTCCGTTCGTCGTCGGGACTGCCCAGTTGCCTGCCGCTCCAGTCAGAGTCGAGGTTGCCTATAGCGACGACACCGCCTTTGAAACGAAGACAAGCTCGACGCCGGCGACCAATGACGCTGCGACCGGCGCGGCATTCAAAATAGTCGCGGGCGACGCGGATGAGAACAGCAGCCCATTGGACGTGCTTCACGATGGCAGGATCCCCAGTTACGACGACGAGCCCCAGAAGAATTTCTTCTTCTCCACCGGGGGACGCATCCTCGTGGACCTGGGTAAATCCATTGATGTGGCCACCATCGCAAGCTACTCCTGGCACAGCGGAGCGCGTGCACCCCAAGTGTATGACGTGTATGCGGCGGATGGAACAGCGAAGGGCTTTAACACCGAACCCGCTGCAGACGTGAAGCCACCGGACTGCGGATGGACGTCAATCGCCAGGGTGGACACGAGCGCCCAAAACGGCGGGCAACACGCCGTGTCGATCACTCCGGAATCCGGAAAGTCCCTTGGCAACTATCGCTATGTGCTTTTCGACATCAAAGTGAACCCCAAGGAGGAGAGGTTCAACGCCACCTTCTTTAGTGAGATTGACATCACCGATGCCAACGGTCCCGCGCTGACCCGGCTGATTAAACCGAAACGCATTATCCAGAATTTCTCGTCCAAGGACGGCAAGTTCAAATACCTCCTCGATGCGACGGAAGCTCCCGATCTTCAGCAATGGTGCGCGGAGAAGCTCATTCCCGAAATGGACGCGTGGTATCCGAAAATCATCGCGATGCTTCCCGTGGAGGGCTTTACCCCGTCCCACAATATCAAGTTTACCTTGAAGGAATCGACCCATCTTCGCTCCATGAAAGGAGTTCCCGCCTTTGCTACGGGCAATGGAGTCTATATCAACGCGAAGTTTGCACGGGACGAACAAGCTCGCGAAGCGATCGGAGCGGGCATTCACGAAGTCGTCCACGTCGTGCAATTCGGCGGAAAATGGGAAAGCAAACGCGCCGACAATGGCCGTCCACCCTCCTGGGTGTTCGAAGGCGTTGCGGACTACATTCGTTGGTTCCTCTACGAACCCCAAAGCAAGGGGGCCGAGATTACAGCGCGCAATGTCGGACGCGCCAAATACAACGACAGCTACCGAGTCACCGCGAACTTCTTTGATTGGGTGATCAAGAACCACGAGAAAGATCTCATGCGGAAACTAAACGTCGCCACCCACAACGGCTATTCGGACGACCTCTGGAAAGAGTGGACCGGCAAAACGCTCGAGGAACTTGGCGCGGAATGGAAGAAAGAGAATATGAAGCGTCTGGGCCTCGACCACTAGTCGTCCCCTCGCGGAGTGCCATCCGACTCACACGGATTTTGGTACTGCACGGGCATGAACTCGACGCGGTTGTGCAAAACGTGAAGTAGCTCGCGTTTCGCTTTGCAAAAAGAAAACGCGCCCGGCACTTTCGCACCGGGCGCGTCTCGTTGCGCCTCATTTGCTTATTGGACGAGATTGGGTTGCTTCATCAGCTCGGAGTTACGATCGCTGGCGGCGCTTCCTTCTTCCGCACCGGTGCTTTTTCCACTCGGGACGCCACTTTCCACACCCGCAGCAGGATGGGATTGGTCAGTCGCAATTCGCGGCTGAGAATCGCATCCATATCGCGGACGACGGCAAGCCCGAGACTGGACGCGGCTTCCAGCCCGCTAGTTCCCCCGACCCGGTCGTGTATACCGCCGAACTTGCGATCCGTCGCTACATCGAATTTATCGATCAGGGTCGTGAGCTGCTCGACAAAGTCCGCCGGGTAACGGCGGGCGATGTATGACGCCTTGATGGGTGTCACTGCTTCCGCGTGAGCTCGGGCCGTGCTCAGCAGAGTGGCATAGCTCTGTGATTTTGGCAGGCGGAACTGCTCTTTGATGCCCGGGTGCAGAGTGCGATCCAGGACACGTGCAGTCTGCGCAATCTCGCGCAACATGGTCTTGAGCTCGTAGGCGATGTCAGCGCGTTCATCGCTGCCCGCCTGAAACGTTCCCGCGCCGAAAATCTGTTCACCGGCGTGGTGGTCTATCTCGTTGATTGTGACGCTTAACTGCCCCATCAGCGCGTCGACTGGCGCCACGAGGATTTCTGGGTTGTCGTTACCAAGTTTGCGGACGTTGCGAAACATCCGGACACGGCGTTCAATATGGTGGTTCATGTTATTGTTCTCCTTACGTTATGGTTGACGTTGTATGATCATTCAGTGGCTTTCGGCCGACTCGCGTCTGACGTCTGTCCTCTGACTTCTTCTACTTGTCGCTGCTCGTCCTGAACCCGTTCCAGAGCGCCGGGCAACACGCCTGGCTATCAACTCCTTCACTTCATTCAGAACAGACTCGTTCCCGGTTTTGATGTTTGGTTAAACCGGACTCGAGTTGTCCCTCCAACCCCGTCTCGGATTTCGAATTTTGAGGATTCGATTCCGGCCGCGGGTCGTTGGTGACGGCGCTGATTTTACGAGTCAACATCGACAAACGGTGTCGGTGTTGAAAAAAACTTCGGAAATTTTTGTGCCCTTCGTTCACCTCGCCCGCACAGAGCGGGAGCTTGGTGTGTGTGACCCCGACCCACCTTCAATGGTGATCTTTTGCGCTGGGCACGGGCCAACCCGCATCTCGGGGCGCTTTTGGTCTCGCACAAAGGCACAAAGGCACAAAGAGAGGCGGCATCGAATTCACTGCATCGAAAAGAGCACCCGTTCAGATGCAGCGTCGGCTCAGATTTCCCCTTTGTGCCTTCGTGCCTTTGTGCGAGACCGGTTTCAGCATGCAGATCGGTCTGCGATCGATCGCGAGAGCATCAAGGAGCCACCTGCCCCTGTCCACACCGCAGATCTGACGTGGCCAAAAGCGGGGTCGGATGAAAGTAGCGGTGTCAGAATGGAGGCGTGTTGTCGGGCTGCCCGTTCGCTCGACGCAATTGTTGTCGGCCTCGTTCCTGGATGGTCCCTGCTCATGGCTGTATCTGCTGTCGAATCTGGGCGAAACGCTCTCCCCAACGCTGGGCGATAGAGCCTGCTGAATCAATGTCCAATGCAACCAACTCCTGATGTGCGGGAGTAGCAAGAACGGCAGCGAGCCATTCTGGCTGAGGGTCAGTAGCCCACAAAACGGTCTGCAATGCACTGGCGGCCTTAGCTGAACGATCGGTGCCACCTGCGGGGCCTGCGGCAGAATGCTTCTCCATCATGGTGAGCGCTCGAAGCTCAGATGAGTCGAGTGGGCAATGGGCCTCAAGTCGCTGACGAGCCTCAAGCAGGAACTTGGGATCAATGGAGGCAAGTATGACTGCAATCTGAGGAACGACCCAACTACCAGCGTCGAAGCGATGCCAAAGGGCATCGGTAATGCGGGTGTCGAGTGGCAGAAATGCCGCTGCGACTGCGGCAACCAACGTCGGCCGCCAGTTCAGATCTGAAAGTAGGGCGAGAATGGAAGTCCGATCTGTGTCGGTAGCCGCACACTGGCGAACCAAGCGAACTGCCTCGGCACTGTCGTCTGCGGAGAGGTTGAGCAAGGCCAAATAGCCATGCGCCGATTCAAACACTGGTGCAAAGGCGCCGAAGTCGTTGGGCATAGGGAGTGGACGCCGCTAGTTGGCCGAACGACCCCAAGCTCAGCGACTGCGGAGGGCGGCGCGAGCCATGCGTGGGCGCAGGCGGTTGGGGGCGAAGGTGGCGGAAAGCATGGCTCGTGACGCCCGGAGCACTTCGCTGCAGCGCATGTTCGGCCACGGGATCTAAAGAGGAACGCCATGAGCAAGCGCGGGCATGGCTAGAAGAATGGCGTAGAACACGCAAACCGTGGCCAAGGTGCCCGCGCACAATGCCACGCTGAGCGAACCACTCAAAAGGGGGAAACGCCACGACAGCGCATAGATCAAGGCGATGATGAACAGCGGTAAATACACGAGGAAGCCGAACTGGCATAGGAACTCGAAGCCGGCAGGAAAGCGTTTCTGCGTGCCCCACAGATGGCGCGTGCCGGCAACGACGGCGCGAAAGGAGGTATAGTGGAACCACGCAATAAGCGACGCCGGGATCAGCAGGCAGACGAAGGTCAGCGCGGTGCGGAAATGGGCGTGAATCATAGCGAGCGCGTAGTAGCCGAACGAAAAGGTCAGTGACGATCTGTAGGCGTAGCCGGAAGATCGTTCACTGCACCGCTGGGTTCGGCCGGATTCTTTGAAAGCCGAAATATACCATCTTTCCAATTATGGTAGCCAATCGGAAGGTCTTGAAGAGGTGACAGAGCTATGCGCTCGACCTCGCGGCCGCTTCGATCGTAGACACATGAGGAAAGGGCGTATTCGACTTTGTGATCTGGCCCAGCGTCCGTCTCCATGCATCCTTCAAGTAGGGCCATAACGTGAAGGAGTGCAGCATCGACACCACGCTCAATCAACTTCAGTTCCGCTTCGGTTGCTTGGCTACCTTCGGCATTGAGTGCCTGCTTGTAGCAGTTCCGCATTAGGTGATGCCCAAAAGTATTGGCGGCGTCATACCATCGGCGGCTTCCGTCGAGCGACCAATCTTCATAAGGACGCGGTTGATTAGTGGAGTCAGGCATGTGAAACACGGATACTCGCCAAATGAACGGTTAGTGATCAATTTGGATCTTGTCGAGCTTTGTGCTCCGTTTGAATTCTGCGGTGACGTTCTTGGTGCCGGTGGGGCCGGTGAATGCAACGGAGAACTTGTAGTTGTCGGCGGGAAACTCAGTGAGCTGCTGGTCGGGGTGATCGGGGTTGAGCACGGCAAACCAGTATCCGACCTTTGGGGATTTAGCTTTTTTGGCGCGGTCTCGTCCCCCCGGGCCGGTTACAGCGTCGTAGGACATTCGATCGGGTAAAAAGCGGATGGGGTATCGAATCCCTTTCGCGGACGCGAGGATAGCCGTTGATGGATCGGGCATGATGTCCAGTAGCGGTTGACTGGCGTCCTTGAGGGATACCAGCAATACATCTGGAGGTCCAAACGTAGCCAAAGAGCATTCCTGGAATGGGGAGGTTATCTGAATGGACGATTGCTCAGTCGATGTGTGGAGGTAGCAACTGCTGAGAAACATTGCAGAAAGCGACGCAGAAAGAAGACGCGTGATCATAGGCCTAACGTTTAGCGTTGTATCCGCTGTGCCGGGCGCCAGAGCGGATGGAAAAGAGTGAAGACGAACTCGCCCGGCATGGCGGATACACCGCGGTTGAACTGAGCCGCTTTGCGGGAGAGGGCGCGTCGCTACAGCCGAAAGTAAAGGGCGCCGAGAGAGCGGCGGAGTTGGGCGAAAGGCCGGGCAGACGCATGGCCGAGCACCATACGAGTGGTAATTCGGGTGGAAAGGAGGAAAAACGCGGGGGTTCGGCAGCTTGAGATAGGAGCCGAAGGAGTGTTTCTCGGTGTTTCCCGTCGATGTTCACACTGTGAGTAGAGTGGAAGGCTTCGCCGGAACGAAACTTCAGGGTTTCGTTTCATTTGGCCGGTTTCCATTCGATTTCATTCCGAGCGGCGTCAATGCTCTCTTGAATCGCCCAAAGCTCAATCGGCCCTACGCTGCCGTAGTCAGAGACTACCTTCTGGCTCCGTTTCGCCGAGACGGTCACAATGCAAGTTGCGTCGTCACTCCAGTTGGCTCTGTAGCTATCGTTCATTCGACCAAACTGGCTCTGCTCGAGGAGGTAGCAGAGACGGCCATAGGTTTCTAATGGAACCTCGCCAACAAAGTTCCCTGTCTTGGGCACATTTTGCTCAGCGTGGAGTTCCGCGTTGCCCGCTCGGTGAAAGACGACCTCGTAAACCGGACAGTTGCCAAAGCAGGGCGTCCGGCGGAGCGAGATACTGTCGAATGGAAGTTCGCGGCGGACGCTGCCACGTTAGCGTCTGGGAACCCACCGCTGTAGAATGTCTTGTATGGTGCGGGAACGCCTTGCATGCCATCCGGCGGTTCATTGATCGTCTCGCGCCGGCTGCATGCCGCAATCAAAATGCAGGAAAGTAGAAGCGTGGCTTTCACGGGGCGCTGCTGGAAACGGCTAACGGCAGAGATCAACGATGGCGGAGGGCGGCGTAGCCCCGTGCCGGGCGAAGGTGGTGGTACCACCGGCTATGACGCTCGGAGCCATTCGCAGGATCGATTGGTTATGCGTCTTCGGTAGCCAGAGCACGGATTGCATTTTCTTCAAGGCGGGCAAGACGGACAGACTCGAAGATTGAGGCGCCCAGGCGAGTGTAGAACCCTCTGCCATTCGCGTTCTGTGTGGCAACCACCCAATCGACGCGACCACACCCTTGCGCGTAGGCAATTTTGCAGACGTGTTTGACCAACGCGCGCCCGATGCCCTTTGAACGAAGTGCTTCGTAGACGAACAGGTCGTCGAGCCATAGACACGGCTTGGCCAAGAAGCTTGAGAACGTGGCGTAGTACGTCGCCGTACCGACGAGCTCGTCGCCCACTACCGCCACGATTGCCCTTGCCATGGGGGCGTTGGAGAACAGCGCCTGACGCAGCGTTTCGACAGTGGCGACAAGCGAGTGTGCGGCGCCATCGAATGAGGCCGAGGCCTCGAGCAGTGCGAGCAGTTGCGGCAGCTCCTGTTCCTGTACGTCGCGAACGAGCACTGGTGGCACTTCAGGGAGGCGCATAACGAAAAAGCTCACCGACCACCGTGGAAGCGGCGCTCGGCAGCGAGTTTAGGATTCAAGTTTTCGTGATGCATCGAAACTACAGCCGTAACGGTGGTTCGCGTGGAGCGCCGGGTTCGGCGATTATTGGGTGTTCAAATCCCGGTCATAGATTCGTGGTTATTGAAAGAGTAGACACCGTAGTGCCGATGGCCGCCATGACAAGACAGAACACGATGATCGTTCCTGCTACCACGAGACGCCTGTTTGCGTAGTAATCTTGGTCTGCTTTGGAGCTGTCGGCGAGCGTCCAGACGGAATAAAGAATGGGCACTAGCATCAGCCAAATGCCGTAATTCGACATGCTCGCCGCGAAGGAGGCAGGTAAGGCTGTCCCCCCGAAACTCCAATTGGGGTCGGTGGTCCTGAGATACAGCCTAGTAAATCCACTCGAATATAAGACCAAGCCCGCTTGGAGGATTGTTATTATCCGGAAGCGTAGTGGAATTAGAACTTCCTCGTTCATGGAAGTGAGCGCGTGTGCTTCGCCGAACTAGATGGGCATGAGCGACTGCGGAGGGATGGCGCGCTCTGTGCCAGAGCGAAGCGGAGCACAGAGCGTGACAGCCCGGAGCCGTTCGACTCGATGCCCGTGTTCGGCGCTAGCATCGCTTCACGATTCTGTTCTCGAAGACCTTGGGATCGTCGTAGATGTCTTCTCCGAGGTTGTGAATGAATGTGTCACCGTCGTCGCTTCGATATGTGCTAATCTCCTCGGCTGTCAGCGCGATTTCAACACCGTATTGCGCCACTCGCCCGCAGAGAATGTTGAGGATGTAGTCTCCCGTCGTGGTTCGACGGAGTTGGGCTCCATACTCGTGATATAGGACTTCCGCACCATCCGGCGATTGAGGCATGTCATCGAAATGCCGAGCCGAAAGATATTCGACCGTCTTGCCTTGTCGCGTTCGTATCGGTGGTTTACTGGGGCTCATTCGGAAAAGCCGCCGAACGCCCTTGAGGTAAGCGACCGGAATGAGCCGAAGCAAGATGTGGATTGCAGAGAAAACTAAATCGGCTCATGGAGGTTCGCTTGACCGAATTGGTTCGACTTTCTCCGGGTATTTTATCATGCACTCGTAACGGTGCGTGCCGAATCCAAGTTGCTGGTAGAAGCTTTGAGCGTCCTGGGTCACCAGAACTTTGCGGGTCGCAGCAACATCTGGATGCGCAAGCAGTCGTCGCACCAACTCCTTGCCCACGCCGCGTCTTCTATGCGCTGCCTGGACGACGACATCACAAATCCAAGAGAACGTCACCTTGTCGGTCACGGCTCGCGCACATCCCACGAAGCCATCCTCAACATGCCTAGCAGAGACGATCACCGATGACTGCAGCGACTCTTCCACCTCGTTCAGGGTGCGGCCGCTCGCCCAATATGTCAGCTCCAGAAGCTCGTGAAACTTTCGGATTTCTTCAGCGGACATTACCATCGAAAAAGAGTATGCTGAGTTCATCTGTTACTATCCATCGTGTCATGCAGCGGGTTTGACGCTTCGGCCTTGTTCGACGCCTTTTTTTGTGGTGCAGAGAATATCGTCTTCGCGCCCCCAAGGCTCCAAGCCTTTGCGATCCGACTTTCCTTGACTTCATAAATCATCACCAACTCAATCTCGCCTGCGCCTTCTGGAAAGGTGCGCGTGACCAACTCATGATCAACGACCACAGGACCGGAAACGATACGCTTCAGTAAGACAGCGTGCAGGTTGGGCTCCTGGAAACGCGCGGTAAACCGCTGGCGCAACTCCGCCGAGCCGCTGGCAATTAGCTTGGCCGGGTGCTCGAAGAATTGCGCATCCTCAGTATAGAGAGCGAGCAAAGCGTCAATATCACGCGCATTAAAGGCGTCGAGCTGTCTCTGAACTACGGATTCGGATTGGGTCATGCCTTTGTCGAACGATCCAGCTCACCGACCACCGTGGAAGCGGCGCTCGGCTGAGGGTTCAGGGTTGAGTTTGAGTTCGGCATCGAAACTACAGCCGTGACGGTGGTTCGTGTGGAGCGCCAGGTTCGACAATCATCATGGCTTCAGGCGTTTCTTGAACTCGGCGATCCGCTTGTCCGTGAATTCCATGTGCTTCGCCGCCTTCTCCAATCTCACCATTGACCCACCTTCTGGATCACTAAGTGCGTCAACCGCCTTCTGTCGACGTGCGAGCCAGGCAGTCTGCTCTGAATGAAGCTTTTTCCGGCTAGCTTCATCAGGCAGGCGCTCATAGAGAGTCACGTACAGGAGCAGCAATCTTGCGTCTTTCACTGCAGCCATGCTCCAAGCCGTCCCACCCATCCCCCGTCCAGTGTCGAGCTGCTGTTGGATCGGATTTTCTGCCTGCTCAAGTTGCTCCGGAGATAGCCAATCTTTTGGAAGGATATTGCCACTGATGCCTTGAACGCTGAATGAGATCAGCGCAAGGCACGCTAGTGAAAGAGCGCTCGTTGCTCGCATAGTCGAACCTTGGGAATATACAGAATTGCCCTGTTTTATTGGCCGTTCTTCAGAGGGAGGCGAAACAAAGGCAGAATCGTTATTTTTCACGGCATCGACAGGTTGGCGGATTTTCGAGTCAAATTCTTTGTGCTGAGCCGCTCGTGGACAAGCCCGAATGGATCGAGCGTTTGCCGGCTCTTTGTCGAACCCGCACTGGCTCGGTAGCTCGATGCGGTCCAAAAATCCCGCGGTTTCGCCAAAGTCCGGGACTCTGAAAGGAAGTGGATCTTGGTCTGGACGCAAGCATGAGGGAAAATCCGAAATCCGAATCTCGAAAACCTGCCCTGAGCCTGCCGAACGGGTCCGAAACAAATTCAAAATGAAGTGAATTTGGGAGTGGAGGAAACGAAGCAACCACAAGTTGCTGTTTCACTCATTCGAACCTTCGAGATTGCTCCCTGTTTGTTTCGGATTTCGATATTCGATATTCGGAGCGTCTGGCCGGAGTCGGGGAGCATCTGGTCGGAGTCGGGGGAAAG
>JADMIO010854518.1_pt1 | contig 13392 bp, 14 predicted proteins | sample 8958161 | NCBI WGS metagenome assembly JADMIO01 (sample SAMN16585339, study PRJNA669376) | soil metagenome | isolation source: Crop rotation soil | place: USA: Cullars Rotation, Alabama | collected 2011 | reverse complement strand
CAGGGAATGTTTAGTTTGGAGAACTGTATTAAAAAAGGAACACCGGAAGGGTTAAAAATATTTGGCTCATGGAAGACGGTTTACGAGGCATTAGCATACCTGGAGCCGCAAGTGCAACAAAGCTGGTTCGCGTTCGACCATTATTATTCTGACGATGCCTTCCCTGAAGTATTGCCCCAGGTATATAAAAATAAGCCGAAAAAACTGCTGGATATTGGAGGGAATACAGGAAAATGGGCTATTACAAGCGCCAACTATGACCAGGATGTACATATTACAATTATGGACCTGCCCGGCCAAACTGATATGGCAAAAAAAAATGTAGAAGAACTTGGCCTTTCACACAGGATCTCTTTTTATCAAACCAATATCCTTGACGAAAGCCTGCCATTTCCTGAAGGTTTTGATGCCATCTGGATGAGCCAGTTCCTTGATTGTTTTTCTGATGAACAAATAGTCTCAATTTTAAAGAGATGTTATAAAGCATTAAATGATGATGGTTATATATATATTCTTGAACCTTTTTGGGATAACCAGCGTTTTGAAGCAGCGGCCTTCAGCTTGCAGATGACCTCCTTGTATTTTACCAATATAGCCAATGGCAACAGCCAGATGTATGATTCAAAGATATTTTTAAAATTGGTGGAGTACTCCGGCCTGAAAGTTGAAGAGCAAGTTACGGGCATAGGTGTGAGCCATACCCTTTTGAAATGTAAGAAAGTGAAATAACAGAAAAATGATAAAGGAAAAAGTAGATGTTTTGGTCATAGGAGCCGGGCCTGCGGGTTCAATAGCAAGTTCTATCATTCATCAGCAGGGGTTTAAAGTGAAGATAGTGGAAAAGGAAAAATTTCCGCGTTTTGTAATTGGGGAGAGCTTGTTACCAAGGGTGATGGATCACCTGCAGGAAGCTAAGTTATTGGATGCAGTTAAAAAGGCAGGTTTCCAGGAAAAATTCGGGGCAAAATTTGTAAGAGGAGAAGAGATATGTGATTTTAACTTTGCAGATCAGTTCAGTAGCGGTTGGACCTGGACATGGCAGGTGCCACGTGCGCAATTCGATATGATATTGGCTGATACTGTAGCATCCATGGGTGTGGAAGTGGAGCAACAGACCTCGGTTACAAATATTGTTTTTAACGGAACAGATTCTGTAACAACAGTTGTAAATAAAGATAGTGAGCAAAAAGAAATTGAAGCACGGTTTATTGTGGATGCCAGTGGTTACGGAAGGGTTATCCCGCGCATGTTCAACTTGGATAAGCCTTCAAATTTTGAGCCACGGAAAACACACTTTGTACATTTTAAAGATTTAAAAAGACCGGGCGGCATTGATGGAAACCGTATTACCGTAGTGGTTCATGAGCAAAGGACCTGGATATGGATCATTCCATTTTCAAATGGAATTACTTCAGTTGGTTTTGTGGCCGACCCTGAGTTTTTTACCCCTTTTCCTTCTGATAATGTGGAAAGGATGAGAGGAATTATTGCCACCGATATGCATACCAATGAAAGGTTTAAAGATGCAGAAATGATATTTGAACCCCGTACTATTGAAGGTTATGCCATATCTACCAAACAGCTTTATGGCGATGGGTTTGTATTGTGCGGCAATGCTACAGAGTTTCTTGATCCTGTTTTTTCTTCGGGGGTAACCTTTGCGATGGAATCGGGCAATAAGGCCGGTAAACTTGTGGGTAGCTTTTTAAATGGCAATAAGGTGAACTGGCAGCAGGATTATACTGATTACATGATGCAGGGTATCAATACTTTTCGCACTTATGTAGCCTCGTGGTACAATGGCGACCTGCACGATATTTTCTTTACAAAAGACCCTAACTCGGAAATAAAAAAACAGATATGCTCGGTGTTGGCCGGTTATGTGTGGGATCTTGAAAACCCCTTTGTGAAAAAGCATGAACGGGCCGTAAAATCGCTTGCACAGGTGATCAGGAATAACGAAAGAAGGGCACTGAACAGTATTTGAAATACCTGTTTCAGGATTACTGAAATAATGATTTTTTGATGATGTTAACTAAGCAGCAGGAGGCCGGAGTAATAGCCGAAATTTATTTTCAAACTTCCTTAAGTGGTGGAAAAGGTGGTCAGAATGTGAACAAAGTGGCTACTAAAGTGGAACTATACTTTAATATAAAAGATTCAGTCATCCTTAATGGGGAGCAAAAAGAATTATTGTTTGAAAAACAAAAAAATAAAATCAGTGAGGAAAGTATTCTGAAGTTGGTTGCACAAAGCGAACGAACCCAGCTTGGTAACAAAAATGTGGTAGTTAAAAAGTTTATAAAGCTGCTGCATAAAACCTTTGAAATAAAAAAGAAAAGGATAGCGACAAAAACCCCACAAAAGGAAAAAGAAAAAAGATTGCGTCAAAAAAAGAAGCGGGCTTTAGTAATTGGAAACAGGAAAATTAATTCTGAGAGTTAGCTCATTCCTGCCCGATTGACGTTTATTAGCATCGTTAATCAAAAACTGTAAATACCTGTTTGTTGGTATTGCGTGGTGTTAGTGGTATCACCACTTTTGCATCATGAAACCCGTTGAGTTTAATCCCTGCAATTTACACTGTATTTTAAAGCAAATTGAAGATTGCAATAAAAAGAAAAAAAAGTGCTGTAAAAACTACAAGCACAGTAAAAGATGCAAGAGTTGTCCAAAAGGATGAAAGGTCAGCAAATACACTTATTTATTTAAATATTCTGACAAGGTGCTTATCCTGCTATAATTTAGTTATTTAAAGGGAGAATCAAAAAACTTTATTTGCATCTATTTTTAAACATATTTGTTTTGTTTTGATTTAATTTTTTTCTTTGCCAATTATTAACAACAAAAAAAATTAACACATGTCAGAAATTGCAAACAAAGTAAAAGCAATAATAGTAGATAAATTGGGTGTAGATGAAAAAGAAGTTACTAACGAGGCGAGTTTTACCAACGACCTTGGCGCTGACTCGCTGGACACCGTTGAGTTAATTATGGAATTTGAAAAGGAATTCAACATTGCTATTCCCGATGACCAGGCTGAAAACATTGGTACAGTAGGGCAAGCAATTTCTTACATTGAAGCGAACGTAAAATAGATACGGGCTTCAGTTTTAATAATAGTTTTTTATGGTATTAAAGCGAGTTGTAATTACCGGGTTAGGAGCGCTTACACCGCTTGGTAATAATGTAAACGATTACTGGACCAACCTGGTGAATGGTGTTAGTGGTTGTGCTCCTATTACTCGTTTTGATGCTGCAAAATTTAAAACCCGCTTTGCCTGCGAAGTAAAAGGTTTTGATCCTTTAAATCATTTTGACCGGAAGGAGTCCCGTAAAATGGATGCTTTCAGTCATTACGCAATGGTGGTGGCCGATGAAGGGATAAAAGATGCGCGAATTGATACTACCAAACTGAATGTTGACCGCATTGGTGTGATCTGGGGTTCAGGTATTGGCGGCCTCGAAACTTTCCAGGACGAGTGTTTTGAATTTTCCAAAGGAGATGGAACACCCCGTTTCAACCCCTTTTTTATACCCAAAATGATCGCTGATATTGCATCGGGGCTCATTTCAATAAAGTACGGCCTCAGGGGGCCAAATTTTACTACAGTATCGGCCTGTGCTTCAAGCACTAATGCACTCATAGATTCATTTAATTATATCCGCCTGAATAAAGCAGATATTATTATTTCGGGAGGTAGCGAGGCAGCAGTTAATGAAGCCGGTATTGGTGGATTTAATGCATTACAGGCTTTGAGTACACGCAACGATTCGCCAGAAACAGCCTCTCGTCCTTTTGACCTTGATCGTGATGGTTTTGTACTGGGTGAAGGTGCCGGTTGTATTGTACTCGAGGAATATGAACACGCTATCAGGAGGGGCGCAACGATTTATGCCGAGATCGTTGGTGGTGGCATGAGTGCTGATGCTTATCACATGACTGCACCGCATCCTGAAGGAATAGGGGCGTACAATGTAATGTTGAACGCACTAAGTGATGCAGAAATGCAACCAACGGATATTGATTATGTAAATGTACATGGCACATCCACGCCAATAGGGGATCCGCAGGAGATAAAGGCTATTGAAAAATGTTTTGGTGAACATGCTTATAAAATGAACATCAGTTCAACAAAGTCAATGACCGGCCATTTACTTGGTGCTGCGGGAGCTATTGAGGCCATTGCCACCATTATGGCCGTTAGGAATAATATTATACCGCCTACTATTAATCACTTTACTGACGATCCTGCTTTTGATCCAAAGCTTAATCTTACTTTCAATAAAGCGCAGAACAGGGTTGTAAATGCTGCCTTGAGCAATACTTTTGGTTTTGGAGGGCATAATGCTTCCATCATCATAAAAAAAGCAAGCTGAGTTTAGTTTTCCAACTTAACTTTGAACCGGTTCCTATCTCACTATTTTTCTACAGACCGGAAGCTTTTTATTTCTTTCAGAAATATTCTTGGATTTTATCCCCGCAATTTAAATTTATATAAGCAATGCCTACGCCATCGCTCTGCTGCGGTAGCCTTTAAGGAAGGTGCCGATAACAGCAACGAACGTCTTGAGTTCCTGGGAGATGCAGTGCTTGGTACCGTGGTGGCTCATTATCTTTTCAGGAAATTTCCATTTAAGGACGAAGGTTTTTTAACCAAAATAAGGTCGCGGATCGTTAGCAGGGCAAACCTTAATAAACTGGCTTTTAAACTAGGTTTGCTGAATATGATAGAGGTAAAAAGAGAAAATGAACATGTATATAAATCGCTTGGAGGCGATGCATTAGAAGCATTTATTGGTGCAATATATCTTGATCGTGGATATAAGGTAGCACAATCATTTGTGGTTAATAAACTTATTAATTTACACCTCGATTTGGATGAGATTTTAGTGACTGACCAGGATTATAAAAGTAAGATAGTGGAATGGAGCCAGAAGGAACGCAAGGCAATCCGTTACGATGTTATAAACGTGGAAGGCAAAGGCCTGCAAAAGGTATATACAGTTGAACTTTTTGTGGAAGAGGAAAATAAAACTTCCGGCAAGGGCTATTCAAAAAAAGCAGCAGAACAAAATGCTGCGGAAAAAATGATCGATCTGCTGGGGATCTGAATTTAGGTAGCGTATCAGTTTGCCACAGATTTCGCAGATTCTCACAGGTGATTTTACTTCAAATTTGTGCCGCCCTTGGCGGTTTGGATTAAATGGATTTCCATAATCTGCGTAAATTTGCGCTCCCGGGCGGATGTGGCTAAAAATTTGAAACTGAGACAGTACTTGAATTTATTGTAAGGAAAGTATAGCTTATTGCTTTACCACTTTTGCAGTTTGGCCTATATCTGTTTTTATAAAATAAACTCCTTTGGGTTGGTTGCTTAAATCAATTTCCAGTCGATTAAATCCTGAAGCTACTATTTCTCCAAACAAATTGTAAACTTCAAAAGCCTTAATTTTTTCAATCGAACGGATATAAAATATTCCTGTGGTTGGATTTGGATAAAGATCAAGGGAAGGTAAATCAAGAGCCAAAATGGAGGTGGTTTCTGTTTCCGGCTCACCAAAACTCCCGGCTTCAATGAATACACCGGAATCCAGGGATGAATCGCTGCCATCAGCCATAGCTATGCGGATATGGTAAGTTTGTCCAAAAATAACCGGAACTTTAGCTGTGAGCACAGTAGTAAATCCATTTAAACCAACTGTTGTATTCCCGGGGTTATCAATATAATATTGCCCGTGAAGAGACGGTTGTATAGAACTTACGGTGATAGGGCATGGTGGATTAGAATAGGGTACGGTGGCCATATTTATACTACTGTCAGCATAAGGTCCGCTAATACCCGGGCCGCTGATAAAGAAACCAAATACATCATTGTAGTATGAGTTGATCCACGTTTGATACTCGTCAGAACCAAATACAAAACGAAACTTTATTGTATCGCAAGATGGAATAAAATCAAATTCTAAAACACCTACGTCATAAACATTATTTATTGTAAAACTTTGCCCGATCAATGAAGGAACTAAATTGGCAACACTTAAAAGGTCAGGATAAGTGAATGGCGAAAAATTACCAACCCCTCCAACAGTACTATTAGGGCTCATATCCCTTACATTACCGGTTGATAAAACTATTCCACTGTCTAAACCTAAATTTGAATTTACACCATTAAAAAAGCCGAGTTGTAAGGACGAATTAGCTGCAGGAGTAAAAACTATATTACTTGCTGTAACTCCTGTTCCCAGTAAAACATTATTTACCAAACTTTCGGCTGTTGTTGGCATGGTATAGGTGGTGGTATTTACAACCAGTTGTGCTTTGGAAAATTGCACCACCAGCACAAGAACAAGAACTGAAATAATTCTAAAGGATAATTTAAGTTTTATCATTTAACTTCGATTAATAGTTTTCTGCTTTTTAGTGTAAAGATAAAAATATTTTTTATTGTCTAAATATCGCCTTTCATTAGAAGCAATTATAATTTCATTTTTTTTATATATTTGGTTAAGATTGATAGGTTTCATTCTTTAATTTTTTGTTAACCCTAATCAAAATTCAAATGAAAAAACTAATTACATTAATTAAAATAGTTCTGTCCATTTTGCTATGTATTATAGGCATAAGTGAATGTTATTCACAAATACCTATGATGGTAAAGGATGCTAATCCCTCAAATGCCAATGGTGTTCCCTTTGGAACCACAGCCATGGAATTAAACAACGTTTTGTTGTATATAGGAAATGATGGCACAAGCGGCTTAGAATTATGGTCAAGTGATGGTTCATTGACAGGAACCAACATGATAAAAGATATTAATCCGGGCCCTACAGGTTCTGTGAATGGCATTTTTTTTAAATGGAATAATGAAGTTTATTTCAATGCCGATAATGGCACGGAAGGTAGAGAAATATGGAAGACTAATGGAACCTTAGCAGGTACCCAAATGTTAGCGGATATCTGGTCTGGCATTACAAGTGCAAATGCCAGCCAGTTTACAGATGGAAATAATGGCACTTTTTATTTTGTTGCCAATGATGGAATTCACGGAGAAGAACTTTGGAAAAGTGATGGCTCGCTAGCAGGTACTTCAATGGTAAAGGACATATTTTCAGGTACGGGAGCATCTTCAGCGCAATTACAAACTGTAATAAATGGAATCTTATATTTTATTGCTAATGATGGCATAACAGGGTATGAGCTTTGGAGAAGTGATGGAACTGATTGGTACAATGCTCGTCACAGATATAAATACAGGAACTGGAAATGCTGCTCCCAATTTTTTGGTTCAAAGTAATGGTAAATTATATTTTACTGCTGATGACGGTATTCATGGAAATGAACTTTGGGCAAGTGATGGCAGCGCGTCCGGAACATTACTCGTAAAAGACATTGCTATAGGTAATATGTCAGCAAATATTATTTCAAATATTTTTGCTGACAGTACACAGGTTTACTTTATTACTTATTCTAATGGTTCACTACTTGATACCATTAAGTTATGGAAAAGTGATGGAACCAATAACGGTACAATTAATTATCACTCCTTTACAAGTTTTGATTTGCCAATACAAGCAAGGATAATTCAAAAAAACAATAATAGAATATTTTATGGCTTAACTATTGTTAATGGAGATAATATTTTGGGTTTAACAGATGGAACAAATGGAGGTAGTTGGATAGTGTCAGATAGTTTATCTTCTTTTTCCCAAATTCCAAATTCGATTCCCTTTATTAATAATCATTGGATTTATCCAACCAGATCAACAATTAATGGATCGGGAACTGAACCATACAGTACAGATGGAGTACCGGGGAATGTGATGAAAGTGACAGATATTAATCCATCCGGGGGTTATACAAGTGGTTTAAATTGGTACTTTAACCAGGTAACATGGGGAGGATTTTGCTATTTTGTAGCCAATAATGGGAGTACAGGCCCTGAATTATGGGTTACTGATGGTACAATGTTCGGTACGCATATATTAAGTGATATTTATGTTGGTAATAATTCCTGTTTTGGAATTTCCAGTTCAGGAGATCAGAATTTCAAACCTTGCATAGCTGGCAATAATTTATTTTTTGTGGCCGATGATGGAATCCATGGATCTGAATTATGGTCAATGACATTATTAACGGTACCAATAGATGAAAGTAATAACTTAAAAAGTCCTGTAACTATTTTCCCAAATCCTGCTTCAACCGAAATCAAACTCAACATAGCAGATAATGATGTAAAACTTATGAATATATTCAATTCGCTTGGGGAAAGCATCATTCAGGATAAAATTAAGAATTCCTCTTCAACAATCGATATTGATATTTCTGGGCTGGCTAATGGCATTTATATCATTGAAATGGTTACAATAAATGGTGATATAAAGAAAAAATTTGTAAAAGGAAACTAAGATTCAAACATCTTTCGTGCTGATGTTGATCAAGAGAATGAGCTTGGTTTATGTGTTGGTTAAAATCATTATAGTTTTTGGGTTATAAGTAGCTAAATCAAATCATTAATTAATCTGTGTAAATATGCGCAATTTGTCGCAAAAGACTTAACCAACCATTAATCGGCAATAAAAGTTATTTGGTCTTTGTTTATGGCTTATATTAGGAAAAACCCATAAATAATAATGCTTTTATCATTTGTTGCTTGCTAAAATTCAATTACTTTTGCAGGCGTTAAATCAAATGAGTCGTAAAGGGTGGTTTAAAGTGTCAGAACCATCTTCAGCAATTAAAAATAATAAACATGGCAGTAATTGATCAATCAGCGGGTGCAGTAAAAGAAAGCAGCATGATTATTAAACAAATGAGCATTAATAACCACGAGCAGGTGGTATTTTGCAACGATAATGAAACCGGCCTTAAGGCTATAATTGCCATTCACAATACGGTACTTGGCCCCGCACTTGGCGGGACCAGGATGTGGGCTTATAATAATGAGAGCGAAGCGCTGAATGATGTATTGCGTTTGAGCAGGGGTATGACCTATAAGGCAGCCATCAGCGGGTTGAACCTGGGAGGTGGAAAAGCAGTGATTATTGGTGATAGCAAAACCCTTAAATCAGAGGCTTTGATGCGCAGGTTTGGAAAGTTTGTAAACAGCCTTGGAGGAAAATATATTACTGCAGAAGATGTTGGGATTGGTACGAAAGATATGGAGTACGTTAAAATGGAAACCAACCATGTAACAGGTTTACCCGAGAGCATGGGGGGTGGTGGCGACCCTTCACCGGTAACGGCATTTGGTGTTTATATGGGCATGAAAGCCAGCGCTAAATTTGCGTATGGAAGTGATTCACTTAAAGGGAAAAAAGTGATGGTGCAAGGCATTGGCCATGTGGGCGAAAACCTGGTAAAATACTTAATTGAAGAAGGAGCTGTAGTAACTATCAACGATATCCATGCTGATAAAGTGAATGCCTGTGTAAATGAAACAGGTGCAACACCTTATATGGGAAATGATGTTTATGGACAGGAAATGGATATATATGCCCCATGTGCTTTGGGAGCAACTGTTAACAGCAATTCGCTTTCAAAGTTAAAATGCAGCATCATTGCCGGGGCAGCAAATAATCAATTGGAAGATGAAATGGTCCACGGCCAGATGGTAATGGAAAAAGGAATTGTATGGGCGCCAGATTTTTTGATCAATGCAGGTGGCCTCATCAATGTGTATAGCGAGCTTCATGGTTATAACAGGAAAGCCGCGATGGATAACGCACAAAAAATTTATGATGTTACCACTGATATTTTAAAGACCGCACAGTCGCAAAAAATAACAACAATTGCAGCAGCAAAAGCAATAGCCGAAAAAAGGATCGCGGAATTAGGTAAGATCAAAATATCATTTTAACCGATACTTTATTTCTAAGTATTAAATTTAAAAAGCAGGAATGTTAAACAGGAGGCATTTGCGTGTTAAGGCATTACACTATCTGTATGCTGCATTCCAGGCGGGCAGTCACGATATTGCCAAAGGGGAAAAAGAATTACTGGGAGGCATTGAAAAAGTGTATGACCTTTATATTTATTTCCTGAAACTTATCCCGGAGATCACTGATTATGCATTAAAAGAACTTGAAAATGCCAAACTCAAAATGCTGCCTACTGATAAAGACCTGGCACCTGATATGCGTTTTGTGAATAACCAGGTGGCACGTTTACTAACCACTAATAAGGAGCTTAATCAAAAAGCCCACACACGCAAAGTAAGCTGGCAGGTGGAACCGGAGCTTATCAAAAAAATCTTTTTAAATATTAAGGCGGGAAGTTTATACAAGGAATATATGTTGGCTGCCACCAATGACCTGGAGGCTGATAAACAATTCTGGATCGCAGTATTGCAGGATTATATTTTTAATTATGAGCCTGTTCAGTTCTACTTCGAAGAAAAGAGCATTATCTGGGCCGATGATTTTGATATAGTTTATAATGGAGTTGTTAAAACCATACAAAAATTAAATAATTCAAGCAACGAAAATTATAAATTGATGTCCTTGTACAAGGATGAGGAAGATGATAGAAAGTTTGTACTTGAACTCTATCGGAAAACACTATTGTTTGCTGATGAATTTGAGAAAAGTATCTCATCAAAAACTGAAAACTGGGATGTGGAAAGAATTGCATTGATGGATGTATTGATCATGAAAATGGCGCTTACGGAGGTTATAGTTTTTACCAATATTCCTGTAAAAGTTTCATTGAATGAATATATTGAATTAGCTAAAATGTATAGTAGTCCAAAGAGCAAGGTTTTTATCAACGGGATATTGGATAAATTGTTTGCAGATTATAAATCATCAGGCAGGATTCAAAAAGCAGGGAGAGGTTTAGTAGAATAATTTTAATAAAAATGAATACAATAAGTAAGTTCTTTTTTAATGTAGTTATAGTTTGCTTTGCATGTATACTGGTTATTAGTTGCCAGTCGAAAAAGGGAGATGGTTTTGAAGAAAAGATATCTACTGATGTAGTTGAATCGGGTCAGAAAAATGATGGTAGTGGCCCTGAAATTACTTTCGAAAAAACTGCACACGACTTTGGTGTGATAAAAGAAGGTGCTGTGGTAAACTTTTCATTTAAGTTTAAAAATACCGGTAAAAGCGATCTTATCGTGGGTGATGCCCGTGGAAGCTGTGGGTGCACTGTACCTAAATTTCCAACACATCCAATAGAACCCGGTGATGAGGGACAAATTGATGTTACTTTTAACAGCGATGGCAAACACGGCAAGCAGCATAAAAATGTCACACTTGTTACTAACGCAACACCAAGTACAAGGGTGCTTGAAGTGATTGGTGAAGTAACGCCTGCAGCCTCAAATTAAATAATACTCTAAATAAATATAAATAATCAATGTTGATCAATATGTTATTAATGGCCCAACCCCAGGGCCAGCAACAAAACCCGATAATGAGCTTTTTGCCTATTATTTTGATAATCGTGGTGTTTTATTTTTTCATGATAAGACCACAAATGAAAAAAGCAAAACAACAAAAGGAATATCGCGCCCAGTTAAAAAAGGGAGATAAAATAGTGACCATTGGTGGTTTACATGGGAGAATAGCGGATGTTCAGGAAACAACCATACTTATTGAAACCGAAGGTGGGGTTAAACTGAGATTCGAAAAGTCTGCCATATCAATGGATCAGTCTGCCAGCCTGGGCCAGCAACCCGCATAAATTTTTGAGCAGGAAATTTAGTACTGTCTCCCTTTCAAATTTTTAGCCGGGGCCGAGCACAAATTTACCCAGATTATGGAAATCCATTTAATCCCAACCGCCAAAGGCGGCACAGATTATGAAGTGAAACAGATCTGTGATAATCTTCGAAATCTGCGGGAAAATGATATACTACCAGAAATTTGAATTTTCTTTTTCATCTTTCTGCCAGGCATCATTTAATTTTGATTATGTAACTTTGTGACTCATGAAGCAGAACAAAGAGAAAGATCAGAATTTCTTAAGAAGACTTTCTGCCTCCAGGCTTGATAAGCGATTATATGTTTACCTGGTGTGCCTGCTGTTTTCAATCCTGTTTTGGATCTTAACCGCGTTTAGCAGGGAATATATTACAGATGTAACGTATAATGCTGTTTTTGTTAATCTTCCCAATGGAAAGGCCCTGGTGAAGGACCTCCCGGATAAGATAAAAATAAGAGTTACGTCTAATGGTTTTTCATTATTAGGAATAAGGTATGACGCTAAATTTGATACACTGTTCATAGATGCCTCAAGCCTTCGAAAATATATGGGTAACAATGATGGTATTGATGTATATTACCTGTTGCTGAATAACCAGCTTTCTTCTATGGCAGAACAATTGGGCACCAGTTTAAAAGTGAACAGGATTATGCCCGATACGGTAACATTTTTATTTGATAAAACTGAGCAAAAAATTGTTCCTGTAAAATTAAATCTTCAATACTCTTTTGCACGTCAGCATCAGCAAAGCGGAAAGGTTAAAGTGATACCTTCACAGGTAGTTTTAAATGGCCCAAGAACATTGCTTAAAGAAATAGAATTTCTTGAAACAGAAGTGTACAAGCTTACCGATATTAAAGGTAATACAAAGGTGGTAGTGCCTTTAAAAGCTTTAAAAAAGGGGAGTATTGAATTTGGTTTGAAATCCGTAGTGGCCGAAATTAAAGCAGAAAAATATACTGAATCTGAGATCGAATTGCCCGTACAGGTGATCAATGTGCCTTTTGGCTATTTTGTAAAAACATTTCCGAAGTCAATCAAGATAAAATTCAAGGTGCCTTTAAGTCGCTACGAAATGGTAACGGCCAAATTGTTTAAACTTGTGGCAGATATGAAGCAGACCACTTTTGGTGGCAGCAACAGGTTAAAGGTTACACTTACTCAACAACCTGATTACATAAGTAATGTCTCTCTTGAATCGCAATATGTGGAATTTATTTACCGCAAGCTTTGAAAAAAATAGGTTTAACAGGTGGTATGGGCTCAGGCAAAACTTATGTTGCCGGTATCTTTGAACACTTTGGTATACCGGTTTTTTACGCAGATAATGAGGCAAAAAAAATATTAGACAGTCCTGATGTAATCATTAAGCTTGAACATCTTTTTGAAACAAATATTACTAAGCCCGGAGAAGCCATTGCAGACAGAAAAAAAATTGCTTCGATCGTATTTAAAGATCCAAATAAATTAAAACATCTTAATGAGCTCATTCATCCTTTAACAAGGCAGTATTTTGAAGATTGGGCCTTGCTTCATACTTCCTTTCCATATGTGATAAAGGAAGCAGCAGTCATGTTTGAAAGTGGCTCAAATAAATGCCTTCACAAGGTAATTTGTGTTACAGCTCCTGAAGGATTGAGAATACAAAGAGTTGTAGAACGTGATGGGTCAGGTATTGAGCA
>JADMIO010703453.1_pt1 | contig 13392 bp, 12 predicted proteins | sample 8958161 | NCBI WGS metagenome assembly JADMIO01 (sample SAMN16585339, study PRJNA669376) | soil metagenome | isolation source: Crop rotation soil | place: USA: Cullars Rotation, Alabama | collected 2011 | reverse complement strand
CGCGGCCGTTCGATCAGGCCGATGATCGGCAGGATGATGAGGAAGTGGATGAAGTAGTAGGCGGTGAGAATGCGCGCGGCAACCACATAGCCGCCTTCCGGCGGCTGCGAGCCAAGGTAGCCGAGCCCGACGCAGGCGAGCACGAAGATCCAGAAGAACTGGCGATAGATCGGACGGTAGGTCGCCGAACGGACGCGCGAGGTATCGAGCCAGGGCACGAAAACCAGGACCGCCATCGCCGCGAAGAGCGCGATGACGCCGGTCAGCTTGTCGGGGATGGCGCGGAGGATCGCGTAGAACGGCAGGAAGTACCACTCCGGCACGATATGCGGCGGCGTCTTCAGCGGGTTCGCCGGAATGTAGTTGTCGGGATGGCCGAGGTAGTTCGGCACCCAGAACACCAGCCAGGTGAAGAGGAGAAGGAACACGGTCAGGCCGAAGACGTCCTTGATCGTGTAGTAGGGATGGAAGGGGACGGTGTCTTCCTTGCTCTTCACGGTGACGCCGGTCGGATTGCCGTTGCCGGGCACATGCAGCGCCCAGATATGCAGGACGACGACGCCGACGAGCATGAACGGCAGCAGATAGTGCAGCGAATAGAAACGGTTGAGCGTCGGATTGTCGACCGAGAAGCCGCCCCATAGCCACGTCGTGATCGTTCTGCCGACGAGCGGGATTGCCGAAAAGAGGTTGGTGATGACGGTCGCCGCCCAGAACGACATCTGCCCCCAGGGCAGGACGTAGCCCATGAAGGCCGTGACGATCATCAGAAGGAGGATGATGACGCCGAGGATCCACAGGACTTCGCGCGGCTCCTTGTACGAGCCGTAGTAGAGACCGCGGAAGAGGTGGATGTAGACGGCGAAGAAGAACAGCGAAGCCCCGTTCGAGTGGAGGTAGCGAAGCAGCCAGCCATAGTTGACATCGCGCATGATCATTTCGGTCGAATTGAGCGCGAGATCGGCCTGCGGCGTGTAGTGCATTGCGAGCACGATGCCGGTGACCAGCTGCGCGGCGAGCATGAAGGTCAGGATCGCGCCGAAATTCCACCAGTAGTTCAGGTTACGCGGCGTCGGGAAGGTGACGAACGAGGAGTGGATGAGGCCCATGATGGGCAGGCGGCTTTCGAACCACTTCGCAAAGCGGCCTTTCGGCTGGTAGACGGCGTGCCCTTCCATGAAACCCTCTTCCTGCCTCAACCGATTCGGAGCCTGGTATCCGACATGAAATCGTATTTCGGCACGGCCAGATTTTCCGGCGCCGGGCCTTTGCGAATGCGGCCGGCGGTGTCGTATTGCGATCCGTGGCAGGGACAGAACCACCCGCCATACTCGCCCTGCTGCCCGAGCGGCACGCAGCCGAGGTGGGTGCAGATGCCGACCATGAGCAGCCAGTTTTCCTTGCCCTTGGCGGCGCGGTTGTCATCGGTGGCCGGCGCGCCCGAAGGAAGGTTCTCGTTCCTGGCGTTGGGGTCCTTGAGCTCCGACAGCGGGACCTGCTTCGCCGCTTCGATCTCCTGCGGGGTGCGGTTGCGGATGAACACCGGCTTGCCGCGCCATTTGACGGTCAGCGACTGGCCCGCCTGCACGGCGGAAATATCCACCTCCACCGTGGCGAGGGCGAGCGCGGCGGCGTCCGGATTCATCTGGTCGATGATCGGCCAGGCCACCAGCGCGGTGCCCACGGCGGCAACCGCGCCGGTCGCAACGTAGAGAAAGTCGCGCCGCGTCGGCTCCGGATGATCCAGAGTATCAGTGCTTGCCAATGTTGCTACCTCTCAGCAGCCCAACCCCAGCATCGGACGCCGGAACACCCCCCGGGTCGCGGCACTGTTTAGCGAGCCGCCAGCGCCCTTGTCCAGCCATTGCGGCGGAAATGCGCACATTGTCGCGGGAGTGGGGGAAGCTGGTGCCACCGTTGGATTATTCGTTGATAAGCGTCTCGTAGTTCTGGCCACCGTAGAACACCCTGGCAATTTCGACGGCGGCGTCGCCGATGAAATATGCGATCACCACGCTACGCCCGTAGGGAAGAATCCGTAGCCCAAGCCGCAGATCATCGCCTCCCCGGCCTTACTCCGGGTGGTCCGTAAGCGAATTGCAACGATCCTCGACCGACTCGACAAAAGAGAGTGCGCGGACCGGGTTGTCTTTCGCAATGAACGTAAAGGTGCTTCTCAGATCTTCTCGCGCTCGCGGTCGGTACCTCAGCTCACGAGCCATGGCGCCTAACGCTGGTTCGCTCTCGCGTCTTCAATGTCTCGCGATGGAGAGCCCTCAGGTCGTCAAAGACCTGCTCTGCCGGTATCGATGGCCTGGGATCGTTCATGGCCTCTTCGATGTCCGCCCTGATTCGCATAAGGCGCTGTTCGCGCTCCACTTCGCGCTCCTGCCACGCCCGCAAGCCCTCCCGAATAAACTCACTGTTTGATGCGTAAGCACCGCTGTCGACCTTCTCTCGAACGAGTCGGGCAAGGCTAGCTGGAAGCGTAATGCTAAGCTTTTCGGCCGGATCCATGCGATCCCTCCTTCGTCCGTCCCATACTACTTAATCCTACCCCGAACCATCTCAAGCGCCTTATTCGGCCGCGACGTCCGCTTGCCCCGGGGTCTCCTCCTCGAGTGCCAGGAACCCGCCCGATTGCCGGCGCCAAAGCATGGCGTAGAGGCCGTTCCGGCGGAGGAGCTCCACATGGCTCCCGGTCTCGATGATTCGGCCGCGGTCGAGGACGACCAGCCGATCCATGGCGGCGATGGTCGACAGCCGGTGCGCGATGGCGATCACCGTCTTGTCCTGCATCAGCCGGGCGAGACTCTCCTGGATCGCCGCTTCCACTTCCGAATCGAGCGCGCTGGTCGCCTCGTCGAGGATCAGGATCGGCGCATCCTTGAGGAGGAGCCGGGCGATGGCGATGCGCTGGCGCTGCCCGCCGGAAAGCTTGACGCCGCGCTCGCCGACGAAAGCATCGTAACCGGCGCGGCCATTCGGATCGCGGAGCTCGCGGATGAACCCGTCGGCTTCGGCACGCGCCGCCGCTTCGACGATTTCCGGCTCGCCCGCATCGGGCTTGCCGTAGGCGATGTTGTCGCGCACCGAGCGGTGCAGCAGCGAGGTGTCCTGCGTCACCATGCCGATCGCGACGCGCAGGCTCTCCTCGGTCACGCCGGCGATGTCCTGCCCATCGATCAGGATACGGCCGCTCTCGAGGTCGTAGAAGCGCAAGAGCAGGTTCACGAGAGTCGACTTGCCGGCGCCGGAGCGGCCGACGATACCCACCTTCTCGCCGGGCCGGATATCGAGGGAGAAATCCTCGATCACGCCATCCGCGCGACCGTAGTGGAAACTGACCTTCTCGAAACGGATCGCACCGCGGCTGACCTGCAGGGCCGGCGCCTCCTCCGCTTCGTTGATGGCGTAAGGCTGGCTGATCGTCTGCATCCCGTTCTGCACGGTGCCGACGCTCTCGAACAGCGACGTGATCTGCCGGAGGATCCAGCCGGACATCTGGTTGAGGCGGATCACCAGCGAGATCGCCAGCGCAATGCCCCCAACCGAGATCGCGCCCTCGGACCACAGCCACAACGCCAGGCCTCCGACCGAGAAGATGAGGGCACTGTTGATCACCGTCAGGACGATGATGATATTGCCGGTCGTCCGGCTGAAGTCGCGATAGGCGTCGAGATGACGCTGGAAGCCCTCGAGCGCAAAAGCGTCCTCGCGCTCGGCGTGGGCGAAGAGCTTCACCGACTGGATGTTGGAGTAACCGTCGACGATTCGCCCGGACAGCAGCGAATTCGATTCCGACAGCGCCGCCGATCGGGTTCTGACCGGCGGCACCAGGAATACGATCGTGGCGGCGTAGGCCAAAGTCCAGAGCGCGATCGGCACGATCAGCCGAGCGTCGAGTTCCACGAACAAGTACATCGTGCCGCCCACATAGATGAGCAGCGTCCAGATCCCCTCGATGATCCCGGAGACCGTGTCGCGCAGCGCCGGACCGGTCTGCAGCACCTTCTGCGCGATTCGCCCGGCGAAATCGTTCTGGAAGAAGGCCAGGCTCTGGCGAAGCACGTAGCGGTAACTCTGCCAACGCACGGAAAAAGTGAGCTGCGGCATCAGACCGAGGTTGCTGAAAGTGCGCGACAGGATGGCGTTGAGCGGTCTGAGCAGGAGGATGACGGCACCCATGCCGGCGAGCGCAGGCCAATATTCGTGAAAGAAGGCCGCTCGCGGAGTGACCGTCGCCCGGTCGACGATCCAGCCGAGAAAGACGAAAAGCGCCATCTCGGTCAGCGCAGCCAGGAGCGATATCAGCATGACGATGAGGATCAGACCCCTCACCGGCGCGACGAAGTGACGATAGAACGCCAGCAGCCGGTCGGGTGGGCGCACGACCGGCGCCTCGATGAAAGGATCGAGCAGCCGCTTCAATCGCTGAAAATCGAACAAGGATCGCATTGGTCCACATGGCGCGCGGACGGAGTACCGCCCGCACGCTTTAGATAGTGCGGATACCTATTCCGCCGCCTGCTCGGCCGCTTCGGGTTCGGCCTCGAGGTTGAGGAACCCGCCCGACTGCCGGCGCCAAAGCGAGGCGTAGAGGCCGTCCTTGCGCAGAAGCTCGTCGTGACTGCCCGTCTCGATGATCCGGCCGCGATCGAGCACCACCAGCCGGTCCATGGCGGCGATGGTCGACAGCCGATGCGCGATGGCAATCACGGTCTTGCCCCGCATCAAGCGATAGAGGCTCTCCTGGATCGCGCCTTCCACCTCCGAATCGAGGGCGCTGGTCGCCTCGTCGAGGACGAGGATCGGCGCGTCCTTGAGGAGGACGCGGGCGATGGCGACGCGCTGGCGCTGGCCACCCGAAAGCTTGGCGCCGCGCTCGCCGACATGAGCGTCGAGGCCCCGGCGTCCATAGAAGTCGGAGAGGCCGGGGATGAACTCCTCCGCATGCGCCTGCCGCGCCGCCTGGATCACCTCCGGGTCGCCTGCCTCCGGCCGCCCATAGAGAATGTTGTCGCGGATCGAACGATGCAGGAGCGACGTGTCCTGGGTGACCAGGCCGATTTCGCTGCGGAGCGTGTCCTGGGTGGCGTTGGCGATGTCATGCCCGTCGATCAGGATGCGTCCACCTTCGAGGTCATAGAAGCGCAGCAGCAGATTGACGAGCGTCGATTTGCCCGCACCCGAACGGCCGACCAACCCGACCTTCTCGCCCGGCCGAATGGTCAGCGACAGATCCTCGATGATGCCGCCCTTCTGGCCGTAGTGAAAGGTGATGTGGTCGAAGCAGATCTCGCCCTTCGTCACGCGCAGCGGAATCGCACCCGGCCGGTCGACGAGGTCCTGCGGGCGGGCAATCGTCTCCATGCCCTCCTGGACGGCGCCGACATTGTCGAAGATGCCGATCGAGGTCCACATGATCCAGCCGGCCATGGTCGCGATGCGGATGGCTAGGCCGCTTGCAAAGGTGATCTCGCCGAGCGTCAGGACGCCGTCCGTCCAGAGCAGGATGCAGAGCGCCATCGTGCCGGCGATGAGCAGGCCGTTCATGGTCACGACGATGGCGCTCATCAGCGTGATCAGACGGGTCGACCGCCGGAACTTGGTCGTGTGATCGGCCACCGCATCCATGGCGTAGCCGTCTTCGCGGCTGGTGTGCGCGAAGAGCTTTACGGTCTGGATATTGGTGTAGCTGTCGACGATGCGTCCGGTCAGCATCGACCTCGCCTCCGACACGATCGTCGAGCGCCGGCGGATGCGCGGCACGACCGTGAGGAGCACGACGACGAACGCGACGATCCAGGCAATCAGCGGCAGTGTCAGCCGCCAATCGGCCTGAGCGAAGAGGAATAGCGAGGTCAGCGAGTACAGGGTGACGAACCAAAGCGCGTCGCACACCTGCACCACCGACTCGCGCAACGCCGGCCCGGTCTGGATGATCTTCGAGGCGATACGGCCGGCGAAATCGTTGGTGAAGAAGCCGACTGTCTGGCGGAGCACATAACGGTGCGTCTGCCAGCGGACGAGATTGGTGAACGACGGCGCCAGCGTCTGCTGCACCAGGAGGTCGTGCAGGATCGTCGCGGTCGGCCTTGCGATCACGATGACGAAAGCCATCCAGGCAAACGTCCAGCCGTAGTCGGCGAAGACCTTGTCGGGGCTGGTCGCCTTGAGGAGATCGACGATCGACCCGACATAGCGAAACAGCGAGACTTCGATCAGCGCGACGACGAAGCCGACCGTCATCAGCGCGACCAGCGCCGGCCAGACCTGGCGCGTGTAGTGCCAGTAGAAGCCCATGAGGCGGTTCGGCGGCATCGACACGTCGTGCGGCCGGAAGGGATCGATGATGGTCTCGAAGAAGCGAATCATTGGAATAGGCCAGTTCAGGAGCGTACTTGCGGGGAGCGCCGCGGGGCGACATGCTTGAAAACGCTGCCTGGGCAGCGGCGTCAGCAGTTTCCGGTTCAGGAAGGTCGCCGGCTGGGCGTCAGGTCAGGCTACGGTCGAAGCGCCATGGCTGGCGAACGAACCCACCACCGGAAAGCGGATGATCGTGATGATCTGCATTCATCCCCCTCCTTGTGGTAGCTGCGACCTGCGCCAAAGTGATTCACTGCCCTTTGGGCGGTGCCTGAATAGACCTGTTTAGAGACGCCGTCTGTGACAATCGTAAGGCGTGGTGAAATCCCCCCAAATTGTTGCGTTTCTGCCACGGAATCGCTTGGGCAGCGTTGGACGCGAACGCGAAGATCGTTCAAACCCGTGAAGGGTGGAACGCATACTGGTCGGCTTTCCGTCTGCGCACCGACTTGTATCGGGCGTCTCATGACGCCATGACTGCCGGCTCCATGGACCTAGAGACCCAAAAGACTCGCGCCTCTGCCTGGTTCAGCGAACTTCGCGACCGGATCACGGCAGCCTTCGAGGCGATCGAGGAGGAATTGCCGGCCGGCGCCCCGCTTGCCGACAACCCTGTCGGGCGTTTTGCCAGGACGCCTTGGCAACGGACGGACCACAGCGGGGAGGATGGCGGCGGCGGCGTCATGGCCTTGATGCACGGCAGGATTTTCGAGAAGGTCGGCGTGCACGTTTCGAGCGTCTACGGCGAGTTCTCGCCCGAATTCCGCAGGGAGATTCCCGGCGCCGAGGATGATCCGCGCTTCTGGGCAAGCGGCATTTCGCTGATCGCTCACATGCAGAACCCGCATGTGCCGGCCGTCCACATGAACACCCGCATGGTGGTGACCAGCCGGCAATGGTTCGGTGGCGGCGCGGACCTGACCCCGCTGCTCGCCGCGCGCCGCACGCAATCGGACAGGGACACCGTGGCCTTCCACGCTGCGATGGAGGCAGCCTGTACGCGGCATGCCGTCGCTGACTACGCCCGCTACAAGCAGTGGTGCGACGAGTACTTTTTCCTGAAGCACCGCGGCGAGATGCGCGGGATCGGGGGCATCTTCTTCGACCACTTGAACAGCGGCGACTTTGACGCCGATTTCGCCTTCACCCGCGACGTCGGCCTCGCTTTTCTCGACGTCTATCCCAAGCTCGTCCGCCGCAATTTCGACAAGACCTGGACCGACGCGGAACGCGAAGAACAACTCATCCGCCGCGGGCGCTACGTCGAGTTCAACCTGCTCTATGACCGCGGGACGATCTTCGGGTTGAAGACAGGCGGGAACGTCGATTCGATCCTGTCGTCGATGCCGCCGGTCGTGAAATGGCCGTGAGACGCCAATCATTTTCTCGGTAAGCGGCGCTCTACTGGAGCAGCGGATTGACAACCTTCAGAGCCGGAAAGCGATTGAAGTCGCGATCGGCCGACCACTATTCGCGTACCTTGTGCTCAAGGCAAATAGCAGCGATGTACGCGTCCGCCGGTCACGTGGGCTTGGCTGATTAATGCTTACAATATCTGCCAGTGGGCATCCGTTTCGCTGAGGAGAACGAGGCTGGGCGATTGGAGCAAGGCATCGATATATTGAGCAGCTACTTCAACCGTCGCAGGCTGCTGGAAAATTCGGCGATTGGTAACAATTCCGAGAAACTCATGCAGACACGGCCAGGGGATCGCCCACGCGCCGCTGCCCGCGGCAAGTTGCGTCAGCCAGCGAGTCGCCAGCGAATGAAACGGCAAGTCGGTGCGGTGGGCGTAGACAAGGATGTTCGTGTCAACCGCGATCACTCGTCGGCCTTCTCATACGAAAGGTCGCGTATCTCGTCCCAGCCGGCGTCCTGAAGTTCCGGGCGTAATCCGCGACCGCCCGAAGTGATCAGGCGCAAGCGAAACGGCTGCTTCTGGTTCCTCTCGCTAATCACGTGCCGCAATCCTTGCTCGACAAGCGCTCGCAGCGTCGTTCCTTCTCGGTTCGCGAGCTTCCGCGCTTCGCGCAGGATCGGATCGGCAATGTCTATAGTCGTCTTCACCCGCCGCAATCCTCACAAAGATCAATTCCGCGGCTTGTCCGATCTCGCGTCCAGCTGTCGGGGCCTCGGCCATCACCCCCTCGCCGGCCACCGGACCCAACCTTGTCCCTCACGGGCCGCCATCTTGCGCGCATCGAAGCATATGGGTAGCAGCAGCAAAAAAGGGCTACTGCTCCGCCGCGACCATCTGCTGCAGACGCGCGCGCAGCGCCGCGAGGTCCGGTGTGAAGTCGCGCTCGATCCACCAGTTCTCGACCGCGCGAAGCAGCCGACCCAGGGTCGGCCCGCGTGCGACACCCGCCTCGATCACGTCGCGTCCCGCCAGCGGGAAAGACGGGACGCTCCAGCGGTCGGGGAGCCGATAGAGTTCGCTCCATGCCAGGTCGCCGGGCGAGGCCCCTTCAAATGCAAGCGCGAGCGCGACCCCATCGCGGAACGCCTCCGTGCGGAGCCGGTAAAGCGCGCTCCGCGCAGCCTTTCCGTCGGGGCGTGGCGTCAGGGCGCGCGCCGCTGCCAGCGCGGCGAGCATGCGATCGCGTTCCACATTGGAAAGCCTGAAGCGCGCCGTCAGCCGCTCGACGTCCTCCTCCACTTTGCAGCCGAGCGCGGCGAGGCGGAGGGTCATCGCCGGCGCCGCCTCGACCACCGCCTCGAAACCGGCGACGCGGGAGAGCACGGCGATGTAGCCGACGCCACCGAGGACGATCGGAAGAATGCCCGTTTCCTGCATGATGGCGAGCGTGTCCGCCGCGCGTGGGGCAACCACCAGCCGCCGCATTTCCTGACCGATCCGCTCGGCGGAAAGATCACGCAATCCCTCGCGCGCCCGAATGGCTGCGGCGAGCGCTTCGCGATCGAGGTCACCGCGGCCGTGCTCGGCGTGGAACCGGAAAAGGCGCAGGATGCGCAGACGATCCTCGGCGATCCGGCGAGCGGCCTCGCCAATGAACCGGATGCGGCCGGCGACGAGATCGGGATACCCGCCGACCGGATCGTGGATGGTCCCGTTCCGGTCGACGGACAGCGCGTTTACGGTGAAATCGCGCCGTTGAGCATCCGCCAGCCAGTCGCGGCCGAAACGGACGACGGCGTGCCGGCCGTCGGTCTCGACATCCTCGCGGAGCGTGGTCACTTGATAGCCGACATGGTCGGCGACCAGCGTCACGGTGCCGTGGTCGATACCGGTCGGTACAGCTTTGAACCCCGCGGCGCGCCCCCGGCGCATGACGTCGTCCGGACGGGCGGTCGTGGCGAAATCGACGTCGCCGACAGGCTTCCTCAAGAGAGCGTTGCGAACGGCACCGCCGACGATCCGCGCTTCATCATGGCCTTCCTCGAGGGCGGAAAAGATCTGCTGCACCTCGGGGCGAAGAAGCCACTCCGCCTCGGACAGGGTCGGGATATCGCCTTTCATTGCAGGGCTTACTCGAAATGACCGGGAACGAGCTTGCCGTTCTCGATCGTCGCCGGCTTGTAACGGCTGCCGGGGGGCGCCCCGCTGAACGAGGTGAAGACAACCAGCGAGGCGACCAGGATGAGGGCGCCGCTGATGGCCAGATAGCCGACGGTCCGCATCGGCCAATCGGCGGCTTTGCCGGCCGTGCCGCGGGTGGCTATCAGCCAGGCCGCATAGCCTGCGAAGGGCAGGAGAAAGAAGATCGCGTTGAAGGCTATGAAGCGCGCCATCAGCCCAGGACCCGCTCGTACAAGACCCGAATAATCCCCGCGGTGACACCCCATATATAGCGCCCCTCGAATGGCATTTCGTAGAAATAGCGTGGCTTGCCGAGGAGCACGCGGCTGCCCTGACGATGGTTTTCGGCGGTCATCAGGAAGGCGAGGGGCACCTCGAAAGCCTCTTCCACTTCATCGGCGTTGAGCCGCAGTCGAAAGCCCGGATCAACCCGGCCGAGGACGGGGATGATGCGATAGCCGGTCCGCGTCAGATAGGGATCGAGATAGCCGACGACATCGATCAGCTTGGGCGCGAGCCCGATCTCTTCCTCGGCTTCGCGGATCGCCGCAGCGCCGGCATCGGCATCGCTCGGCTCGATCTTGCCGCCGGGAAAGGCGATCTGCCCGGGATGGGAGGACAGGTGTGGGGTTCTCTGGGTGAGAAGCACCGTCGCCTCCGGTTCGCGCGCCACCACCGGAATCAAAACGGCGGCGTCGCGGTAGGTCATATCCCCGGGCAGGAAACCCGGATTGAGCAGGTGGTCGCCCAGCTTTTCGCTGCTGCCGCCGGCGGGCGGGTCGTGCCGTATCCGTGCCGCCGCAACAGAAAAAAACCTGGCGGGCGCGAAGATGGTGTTCTCGTTTGATGCGGTGACCATGAGCGCCAAACAAATGCCCGCTGCCGTCCGGCGGGAATATCACAATCCGGTGAAAAGGCGTCGCGCCGCCCGCCGAAAGGCGCCGCCATACTTGGTTGCCGCGCTTCGCCTAAGCAAATGAGTGGTCACGCTTTTGCCGTTTTACGCCGTCTACCGTCGCTGATCGATGAGCACGGCCTGGCGGCGGGAGGCAAGCGACATCCCTCTATTGTGGTCATGACGCTCGTGCAACACTGGTGTGACAGGCGGGTCCGGTCGACTTCGCCAGGGATCGCGGCAAATTGGACCCTTGAGTGAGACATGAGCGGAATAACTCAGACCGTTCCCCCGCCCGACGCTGACCGCATCATCGCGGAAACCGATGCCGCCGTCGCCCGGATAAAGGCAGCACGCGAGGCCATCGGTAAGGTCATTTACGGCCAAAGCCCGGTCATCGAGCGCGCCCTGATTACGCTGTTGGCCGGAGGCCATGGCCTGCTCATCGGCGTCCCCGGTCTCGCCAAGACCAAGCTGGTCGAAACGCTCGGCGCCGTTTTCGGACTGACGGCGCATCGTGTCCAATTCACCCCCGATCTGATGCCCTCCGACATCCTCGGATCGGAGGTCATGGACATCGCCGCCGACGGCAGTCGCAGCTTCCGTTTCGTGCAGGGGCCGGTGTTCACCCAGCTCCTCATGGCCGACGAGATCAACCGCGCCAGCCCGCGCACCCAGTCGGCTCTCCTGCAAGCCATGCAGGAGCACCACGTCACCGTCGCCGGCGTCCGCCACGACCTGCCGGCACCGTTTCATGTCCTTGCGACCCAGAACCCGCTCGAGCAGGAGGGCACCTATCCCCTCCCGGAAGCGCAGCTGGACCGTTTCCTGCTGCAGATCGACGTGGTTTATCCCGATCGTGATGCCGAGCGCCGCATGCTCTTCGAGACCACGGGCGCCACCGAAGCTCAGGCCGAGCAGGTGCTCGACGCTGCCGGCGTACGCGCGATCCAGCAACTGGTCCGCCGCATGCCGGTCGGCGAATCCGTGGTCGAGGCGATCCTGAACCTGGTCAGCGCCGCGCGGCCCGACAACGCCGAGAAGAAGCTTGCCGCCGCGATCGCCTGGGGCCCCGGTCCACGGGCGAGCCAGGCCCTGATGCTCGCCAGCCGTGCCCGCGCGCTGATTGACGGACGCTACGCGCCCTCGCTCGACGACGTCATCGCTCTGGCAGAACCCGTGCTGCAGCACCGCATGGCACTCTCCTTCGCGGCGCGCGCCGACGGGATGACCGTGCGCGACGTAATCGCCGAACTGAAGGCAAAGATCAGCTGACGATGGTGGCTCCGGCGAGCGCGCAACAAGGCCCGGTCCGGAACGCCCTGACCGAAGCGAAGGGTATTGCCGCCGGCCTTCCCGACCTCCTCATCGAGGCGCGCCGCGTTGCCGCGACGATCATCGCCGGCTGGCACGGACGGCGCGCCGCCGGTCGCGGCGAGACGTTCTGGCAGTTCCGGCCCTTCACGAGCGGCGATGCCACCACCGGCATCGACTGGCGGCGGTCCGCTCGCGACGACCACTTCTACGTTCGCGAGAAGGAGTGGGAAGCCGCCCACACGGTCTGGCTCTGGCTCGACCTCTCCGCCTCGATGGATTTCCGGTCGCGGCTCGCGACGGTGAGCAAGCGCGACCGCGGCATGGTCTTCCTGCTGGCGCTTGCGGAGCTCCTTGCCGCCGCGGGCGAGCGCGTCGGCCTCCTCGGCGAAAGCGACCTGATGCTGGCCCGCAACGCCGCCGAACGGATCGCCCGATTTCTTGGTCGAGCAAAGCCAGCTGAACCGAACACGCGGGCGCTTCGCCGCTTCAGCGACATCGTGCTGATCGGCGATTTTCTCGATCCGATCGCCGATATCGAAGTCGTTCTCGACCGGATCGTCCGCTCCGGTGCCCGCGCGCATCTCGTCCAGGTTTTTGATCCGATCGAAGAGACCTTCCCGTTCTCCGGCCGCACCGAGTTTCATGATCCCGAAACCGGAGTCCGCCATGTCGTCGGACGCGCCGAGCAGTATCGCCAGGAATATCACGACCGCCTGGCGGCGCTCCGTGAACGGCTGACGTTGCTCTGCCGTCGGCTCGACTGGACGTTCCTCATCCACCGCACCGACCGGCCGGCCTCGGAGCCGCTCCTTGCCCTCCACGCTCGGCTTGCCGACCGCCGGTCCCTCGGCAGCGGCTACCAGGGAGGACGCGCGGCGTGAGCGGCCTCCCCTTCGCCTTTGCCTATCCGCCGGTGCTCTTCGCACTGCTGGCGCTACCGGCGATCTGGTGGCTGATGCGGGTCTTTCCGCCGCGGCCGCGAATGGAGGTGCTGCCGACGACGCGGCTCCTGCTCGAGATCGCGCGCAAGGAGGAGGAACCGGCGCGGACGCCCTGGTGGCTGCTTCTCCTCAGGTTGCTTCTCTGCGCCGCACTGATCGTCGCCCTGGCCGGGCCGATCTACCGGCCGTCGGCCGAGTCGGCGCCGGGCTCGGGCCCTCTCCTGATCGCGGTCGACAATGGCTGGGCGTCGGCGCCCAACTGGAAGGGGACGATCGAGACCGCCCACCGCATCAACCGCCTCGCGGCGGATGCTGGCCGCCCGGTGGCG
>JADMIO011614278.1_pt1 | contig 13393 bp, 12 predicted proteins | sample 8958161 | NCBI WGS metagenome assembly JADMIO01 (sample SAMN16585339, study PRJNA669376) | soil metagenome | isolation source: Crop rotation soil | place: USA: Cullars Rotation, Alabama | collected 2011 | reverse complement strand
GCGACAACTTGTCCACGTGGAATTCTAAGCTTAGGATCCCAATGTGCTGGAAAGAGTGGGACGAGGTCCTGGCGGTCGTGAGGAAATGCTGGAACAGAATGTCGCGCGACTCGGTCAGAATCACGTTTTCCATCAAGGGCGACTGGCGGCGCGGCGCGAAGGGGCGCCTCGACGCGAAGGTCGCCAAGGTCGAAAAAACCCTCAACAGGAAACTGCGCACATGAGCTGTGAATGCGGAGCCTCCCCCCAGATCGTGCTGTCGGTCAGCCTCTCGCGCGACGAGCTCCCCTGCGGGAAGTGCGGCGGGACGCTCGACGTGGACAAGATCAAGGGCCCGCGCGAGGCGATCCATCTGCTCAAGCGGTGGGTCGACCAGGCGTACGCGATCGAAATGCTCTGGTTCGCCAGCGGCGAGTACGAGGATTGGGCGAAGGGCGAGCTGGACAGCGGAAAGAGCAAGACCAACCAGCTCGGCCGCCAGGTGGCGCAGAAGCTGACGCCCACCGTCCCCACCTGGCTCTATTCGGCGCCCCATGCGGGCGCGCGGCAGGCGGTCGACAAGTACCTCCACCACTGCCCCGGCTGCAACCAGCCCACGGAGCCGACGGGATTGATTTCGAAGTACGGCCTGGGCTGCGCGAAGTGCCGCGTCGCCGGCTCCGCCGAGTGATAACAAATCTGCGTCGCAAATTTGTTATCACTTGAGCCGAGCTGACGGCGGGGGCTGATTGCCTCTTTCAGACGCAACCCCTTGCCGCCCAGCACCCGCGTAACAAATATGCGACGCAGATTTGTTACGCGAGAGCCAGCTCGGCGTAGCGCTGGGCGACGCCTTCGATCCCCTGCTTCTCCCACCACGCGATCCACTTCTTGAGGTAGGCGAGGTCGAGCGACTTCTGCCGCTTCACGATCGCGTGGACGTCCATGATGTCGCGGTCGCGCCACGACACCAGCTTGTAGATGAGCAGGTCCTCCGGCGACGCCACCCAGAGCTTGCGCTCGAAGAGCTCCACCTGCTTGCGGCGCGCGAGGGCGCTCTTGTCGAAGGGGCTGTCGCCGAGGGTCATGTCGAGGTGCCACGGGCTCTTCGGCTCGCCGAACGGCAGCCGCGCCCAGCCGCTCACCTGGATCTGCTGGATGGCCAGGTTCTCGTCGATGGCGAATCCGTGCTTGGCGGCGGAGCGGAGGAAGCGGTAGGCGTGGCGTTCGGGGACGAAGATGACGAAGTCGACGTCCTCCGTGTACCGGGGCTCGCCCCAGAGCGCGGCCGCCAGGCCGCCGTAGAGAAGGTACTCGAACTGTCCGGATTCCGTGGCGTCGAGGGCTGCGAGGAGAATGGCCCGAGGGCTAGACATGCTTCCGGCGGGTGCGGTGGCCGCTGGAGACGGGATGGTCCTCCCGAATCTGCGGAGGGGCGGGGGGATTGGAGAGCAGACCCTCCACGATCCGCGACGTCCGCTTGGGGGTGAGCCGTCGCGTCTCCGTCTGGCGGGCCTGTTCGTTGGCCGCGCCCAGCTTCTGGAGCCGTTCCTTCCAACGCCCGATCATCACTAAGAGTATAACGCCATGGCGGACGCGATAGAACAAGAAGTTATTTCCCCGGCGGGAACGGCCACTAAAAGTCCGGGCGGGGCCGAAGGGATTGTGGTATTTTGCGGAGCCTGGGGGTGTCGGAATGAGGTTCACGTTCCTGGTTCTGGCGGCGCTCTCGACGGCGGCCCTCGCCGTCCCGCAGGATTCCAAGCCCGGCGACCGGGTGCCCTGGACCGCCTCGAAGATCACCGGCTCCCCTGAGCCGCCCCCTCCGCTCAAAGCCGACCGGGCATTCCCCAAGCTCACGTTTAAAGCCCCCGTCGCCCTCACCCTCTTCCCGGGCGGCAAACGGTTCGTCCTCATCGAAGAGAAGGGGATGCTCTACACCTTCCGGAACGAGCCCGGCTGCGAGAAGCCCGACGTCTTCATCGACCTGCAGAAGGAGATCAAGGGACTCGACAAGATCGAACGGTGCCGCGGGGTCGGCCAGAGCTTCGCGATCGCCTTCGATCCGCAGTTCGAGAAGAACCGCACCTGCTACGTGATGTACGTCCTGGCGTCGAAGGACCGCAAGAAGCCCCTCGAGCAGGGCTCGCGCGTCTCGCGGTTCAAGGTCACCGAGTCCGATCCGCCCCGCATCGACCCCGCCACGGAAGAGGTCCTCATCACCTGGCTCGCGGGCGGACACAACGGCTGCGACCTCCACTTCGGCAACGATGGATTCCTCTACATCTCGACCGGCGACGGCGAGGATCCCGCGCCTCCCGACAAGCTCGCCACCGGACAGGACATCAGCGACCTGCTCTCGTCGATTCTCCGGATCGACGTCCACCGCGCCGCCGACGGCCGCCCCTACGCGATCCCCGCGGACAATCCCTTCGTCGGGATGGAGAAGGCACGGCCGGAGGTCTGGTGCTACGGTCTGCGCAACCCGTGGCGGATGAGCTTCGACCGGAAGACCGGGCAGCTCTGGGTGGGCGACGTCGGCTGGGAGCGCTGGGAGATGATCTACGCCGCCGAGAAGGGCGGCAACTACGGCTGGAGCTACATGGAAGGCCCCCAGATCTGCCTGCCGGACGGCAAGCGGGGCCCCACGCCGATCCTTCCGCCTGCGCACTACCTTCCCCACTCGGTCTCGGCGTCGGTGACGGGCGGCTACGTCTACCACGGCACGAAGCTGAGGGGCTTGGAGGGGTGGTACATCTACGGCGACTGGGAGTCCCGGCGCGTGTTCGCCAACCCGGTCAAGGGGAAGACGCTGGGAGACCGGATCGATGCCGCCCGCACCACCTCGAGGATCGTCGGCTTCGCTGAGGAGCCCGACGGCGAGATGCTCTTCGTCGACTACGAAGCCGGCGGAATCCACCGCCTGGTGCCGAACGATCTGGGCACGAGAAATTCGGAATTCCCCCGCTCGCTGAGCGCGACGGGACTCTTCGCCGCAACCGCTCCGCAGGCGCCCTCGCCCGGCGTGATCCCCTACGCGATCAACGCCCCGGCGTGGATGGACGGCGCGACGGCCGAGCGGTGGATGGCCATCCCCGGCAAGGGAACGATCCAGCTCATCGACAAGAACGCGCAGTGGCCCAAGGAGAGCGTGTGGCCCAAGGACAGCGTCCTTGCCAAGACGATCACGCTCGACGCGCGCAAGGTCGAGACGCAGATCCTCCACTACGACGGCCAGGGGTGGGCCGGATACGCCTACGCCTGGAACGAATCGCAGACCGACGCCGTGCTCGCGCCCATCGACGGCACAGAAATCGACTTGGGCGGCGGCCGGAAGTGGAAGATCGCCGGCCGCGCCGCCTGCATGACGTGCCACAATCCCTGGCCGGGCACGACGCTGACGATCAACGGCGGACAGCTCGACCGGAGCCGCGTCAAGGCGTTCCAGGACGCCGGCATCCTCCCCGCCAGCGTCGCGGCCTCCAAGCCGCTCGTGAATCCGTACGATCCGTCGGCGCCGCTCGACGCGCGCGCCCGCTCCTACCTCGCGGTGAACTGCGCCCACTGCCACCGGTTCGGCGGCGGCGGCGCGGCGAAGATCATCCTCCTGAACGACACGCCGGCCGCGGAGATGAACCTGCTGTCGGTCCGGCCGACGCTCGGGAGCTTCGACCTCGCCGACCCCTTCCTCGTCTGCGGCGGTGATCCGTCGCGCTCGGCGCTGCTCTTCCGGATGGCGAAGCTCGGGCAGGGCCGGATGCCGCACATCGGCTCCGACGCGGTCGACGCGGCGGGCGTCCGCCTGATCCGCGAATGGATCCGGTCGCTCGAGAAGGGACCCTGCGACGAAGCCGCCGCTCAGGCCCAGATCGCGAACGGGAGCGCGCTGGGCAAGGGCAACTACGACCACCTGCTGTCGACGCCCACGGGCGCGCTCCAGCTCCTGGGCGAGCTCGAGGGCATGCCCGAGGCCGCGCGGAAGGCCGCGATTCAGCGGGCCCTTCAGCTCCCCCCGGGCATGATCCGCGACCTGTTCGAGCCCTTCGAGCCCGCGTCCCAGCGGCGCGAGCGGCTGGGGCTCTCGATCAAGCCCGAGCGGATCCTCGGCCTGAAGGGCGACGTCGAGCGCGGCCGCGCGATGTTCGCCAATCCGTCTCTCCAGTGCGCGAAGTGCCACCGGGTCCAGACGGGGCCCGAGACGCTCGGTCCCGACCTTTCCAAGATCGGAGCGAAGTACAACCGCGCCCAGCTGCTCGAGTCCATCCTCGAGCCCTCCAAGACGATCGACCCGAAGTACGTCGCCTCCATCCTCCGCACCACGTCGGGCGACGTGCTCAGCGGCATCATCACCCTCAGGACCGATTCAGAGACCGTGATCCGCGATGCGGACAAGGAGACGCGGTTGAAGTCGTCGTCGGTGGAGAAGGTGGTCACGCAGCAGAAGTCGCTGATGCCGGAAGGCCTGTTCCAGCACCTGACCGCGCAGGAGGCGGCCGACTTGATCGCCTTCCTGGAGTCGTTGAAATAGGCGAGGCGACACCGCTCGAGCGCGCCGTCGTACAAGTTTTTCGGCCGACCTTGACAATTCCCCCGAATGCGGGTGTACTACTATAAGGGTGAGCCAAGAGCCGATCATTCCAGGTTCTTGGAGGGTTTTCCATGAGAAGCGGGCGAATTGGAGCGACGCTCCTCATTCTTCTGCTGCTGGTTTCGGGAGCCAGCTCCACACCGCAACAGCAGAAGAAGCCGAAGTCCGCCCTGAGTTCGGGCATCGACGCTTCGGCCAATAGTGTCGGCGGCGGCGGCAAGCAGTCGCCCCTGGCCGACGACGGTGAATTCCTCCGGCGGGTGATGCTCGACCTGGTGGGATTCCCCCCCAGCCTCGAGCAGGTGAAGGCCTTCATGGCCGACACCAACGTCGACAAGCGGTCCGAGAAGATCGACCAGCTCCTCGATTCGGAGGAGTGGGCCGACCGCACCGCACGGCTCTTCTGCGAAGGCTGGTTCGGGGACTATCACAAGGTCCCCATCATGATCACCCCGAAGCTGGACGCCGGCGCCGAGCAGAAGATCATCAATGACTTCGTCGCGTGGATGAAGCTCAAGCTCAGCAAGGACGCGCCCTACCGGGACATCGTCGAGGCCATCATCAAGGCCCGGGGCACCGGCACCGGCGATCCCGCCATGCTGTGGAAGCTGTCCTGCTTCTCGGGCGGCGACGACGGTCCGGCGATCGAGTTCGCCAACCGCGTGTCGCGCCACTTCCTCGGCATTCGCCTGCGCTGCGCGCAGTGCCACGACCACCCGTTCGACGTCTGGAAGGAGAGCCATTTCTACAAGATGGCCGCCTTCTTCACCCGCACCAAGGCGAAGGGCGGCGCGGACGTCGAAGTGACCGAGACGGAGACGGCCGACATGCTGAAGGGCAGCCCGGGCGGCGCGAACCAGCCCCAGTTCATCTACGGCCAGAAGCCGGGCAAGACCGACTCGTGGATGGACGCCCTGGCCTTCTACGTCGCCGGGCCGGAGAACCCCCAGTTGGCGCCCGCGACGGTGAACCGGGTGTGGTCGTGGCTCTTCGGCCGCGGACTCGTCCACCCCGTGGACGATTTCAACAAGATGAACCAGGCGATGAGCGCCGGCCTGCTCGGCGTCATGGGGAAGGAATTCAAGGCCAGCAAGTTCTCGATCAAGGCGCTCTACCGCGGGATCTGCAACTCCGACACCTATCAGCGGTCGAGCGAGAACGAGGCGAGGCTGATGAGGCCGAACTTCACGGTCGGCTGGATCAAGCACCTGGACGCGGAGCAGCTCCAGAACTCGATCATCGTCGCGACGGGCGGGCGCCCCTCGAAGGACGCCCACTCGGCCATGACGATGGTCAGCCCCCTCTTCCCCGCGGACGTGGTCTGGTGCGAGGTGACGCCGCTGCCCGGCAACATGCGGCAGGCGCTCTTCGTCCGGAACAACTCCATGATCCAGGGTCAGCTCTCGAACGGCGTGAGCAAGCTCTCGGGCTCGACCACCGCGGAGAAGGTCACGGACATGTTCCTCGCGGTCGTCTCGCGCAAGCCGAATCCGGCGGAGACCGAGCGGTTCGTGAAGTTCATCGACGGCCACAAGGGCCAGGGACTCGAGGATGCGTACTGGGCACTGATGAACACGACCGAGTTCCTTTCCAGACATTGATCTTCCTTTTATAGAAAGCTTGGAGGGATTGACCATGGCGTGCAACAAATGCGTGGTCCCGGCGTACGGACGGAGAGACTTCCTGTCCTTCAGCATGCTCGGCATGGGCGCGCTCGCCTCCGGCGGCACGTCGCTGCTGGCCCAGGACACGAAAACCGACCCGAAGACCGACACCAAGGCGGCCCCGAAGAACAAGAAGTGCAGCACGGTGATCCGGATCTGGCTCCCGGGCGCCCCCAGCCAGACCGAGATGTTCGACCCGAAGCCCGGCCGGCCCAACGGCGGCAAAGCGAAGGCGATCGACACCGCGGTGAAGGGCGTCCAGATCTCCGAATACATGCCCGTGACCGCGAAGGCGATGAAGAGCGTCGCGCTCCTGCGGTCGATGAACTTCAAGGAGCTGGCCCACGAGCGCGCGGCGCTGTTGGCCCAGATCGGCATGGCCCAGAGCCCGTTCTCGGGCGTCGCCGACATGGGCACGATCGTGGCCTATGAGCGCGGCCCGAAGGACCTCCAGCTCCCCTACTCGATCTCGATGGGCGCGACGCTCCATCCCGGACAGAGCCTGCCCTTCGGCGGCGAGTACGCCCCCTACCGCGTCCTCGACACCCGCAATCCCATCCCCGACTCCACGAGCCCCGTCGGCAAGGACCGGGACGCGGAGCGGACCACGCTGCTCTCGGAGCAGAACAAGGACTGGGACTCGCGCCGGCAGCAGGGCCCGATCGGCCAGATCGAGAAGGCCTACATCAAGGCCCAGGAAGTGATGACCACGCCGCAGGTCAGCGCCTTCAACACGAGCCAGGAGGAGGCCAGCATCCGCGGGATGTTCGGCAACGACGGCTTCTCCCAGAATTGCCTCGTGGCCTACCGGCTGGCGAAGGTCGGCGTGCCCTTCATCGCCCTCCAGACGGGCGGCTGGGACATGCACGACAACTGCATCGGCGGCATGGAGAAGCAGGTTCCGGGCGTCGACGCCGGCTTCGGCGGCCTCGTCCAGGCGCTCACCGCGTCGGGCCTGATCGACAACGTGCTCGTCATGATCGGCGGCGAGTTCGGCCGGACCCCCTCGATCAACGGCGGCCAGGGCCGCGATCACCACGAATACGGCTCCTGGGCGCTCGCCGGCGGCGGCATCCGCGGCGGCACGGTCTTCGGCGACAGCGGCGTGAACGGGACGAGCAACAAGGACAACACCACGGTCGGCGACGTGTGGCACACGGTCTTCTCGCTCTGCGGCATCGACGCGAAGAAGAGCTACATGGTCGAAGGCCGCCGGATCCCGTACGCCTACAAGGACGTGAAGGGCGCGCCCATCCGCGCGATCATGGCGTAAGCGAGCGATTCAACGAAACGGCCCCGGCCGCAAGGTCGGGGCCGTTTTTTTTGCCCTCAGCTCTTGTGGGTCGACGCCGCCTTCGCGGCGTTCTCCGCGACCAGCGTCCGGAGCTCCTTGGGCTCGAGAGCCTTCGCGTAGGGGGCGTGGTAAAGCACCCAGCGCGCCACTTCCGCCAGGCCCTGGACCGTCATCTTGAGCGTGACCTTGCCGTTGGCGTTCTGCTCGATGCGCTGGGTCGGATGCCACTCGCGCTCCATCACGGTCCGCGCGGCCTCCTTGGCGAACTCGATCGAGACCTTCTCCTGCTCGCCTTCGGAGTAGATGCCGAAGCTGCGGCCCAGGTAGTCCTCGGGATCGAAGTCCTTCGGCCGCTCGAACTTCGCCTGCAGCGGCTTGATCGTCTTGATGCGGTCGACCCGCAGCGTGCGAACCGCCGAGCGGTGGTCGCTCCAGCCGATCGTGTAGAGCTCGCCGCCGTAGTAGGCGATGCAGTACGGCGAGAACGCGTAGGTCTTCGACTGATCGTCGCCCGCGCGGTAGGTGACCTCGACCTTCTTGTGCTCGAGGCACGCCCGCGAGAGCGCGCTCACCGTCGCGGCGTGGCGGCGGTAGTCCTTCGACGGCGTCATCTTCGCCACGTGGGTGAAGACCAGGTCGCCGAAGTACTGGCGCTCCTCCTCGGTGAACGTCGCCTCGATCTTGGCGAGGACCGACTCGAGACCGTCGCGCAGCGGCGTGCCGCGGAACGGCTGGAGCAGGTTCATGCAGAAGTAGAGCGACAGGAGCTCGTGCTCCGTGTACGGCTTGTCGGGCGCCTTGCGCATCCCCGGCGGAAAGCGCCACTTCTTCGAGAAGCCCCCGCCTCCGCCCTCCTTCACGAAGCGGTAGCCGGCGTCCTCGACCATCTCGAGGTCGCGGTAGAGCGTCCGCCGCGTCACGGTCATCTCGCGGCACAGCTCGTTGATGGTGAGCCCGTAGCGGGAATGCTCGAACAGCTTGATCAGCTTGAGGATCCGCAGCAGCTGGCGGCCCCGTTCTTTCCGGCGCATGGCCCCTCCCTGTGACGTCCTAGGTCGTACGACCTATTCTAGCATGGACTATAACAAACAGCAAACAAGAATCAGGAAACGAGTATGCAGAATGAAGAGGAAGCCTTAGCGGAGGCGGAGGACGGTGGTCGGCGCGATGTTGAGGCGGCCGAGGATGGGCTCGATCTCGCGGTAGAACCGGCGGCCGTCGCGGCCGTAGCCGGCGGTGCGGCGCAGCCCCTCGTGGTGACTCGCCCACCAGTCGTTGAAGAGCTTCATCGCGCATTCGCGGACATACTTGCCGATCATCGACGCGAGCGCCACGAGCTCGTGGCGGTCCTCGGCGTCCATCAGGAACTCGATCGTCGCCCCGGGGATCTGGTACGCCGACCGCCCGCGCGTCTCTTCGATCACCATCACGGTCGGCGAGATCCGCTGCTGGATCCCCCGCAGGTAGAAGGCGCGGCCGCCGTGCTTCCCCACCACGAACCGGATCGGGCCCCGATGGGTCTCGCGGATCCGGTTGATCAGCCCCGCCGCCACCTCGAAGAGGAAGTCGCTCTTGTTGCAGGTCTGCGTCGACTCGTTGAACTCGGCGGGCTCGACCAGCCGCGCCCAGGTGCCGTGGAGCTCCGGGAGCGGCGCCGTGAGCGGGAGGCCGAGCGGCCGGTCGTACCACGGGGACGCGGGCATCGGGATGGAGAGGCGCTCCAGCAGCTCGGCGAACGTGGAGGCCCGCAGGAAGCCCAGTACCGCGGGCTCCAGCGTCTCGATCCCCTTGAGCTGGGAGAAGACCTTCTTCGAGTCGGCGATCCGGACCCCGGCCGGGAGGGGCCGGGAGGAGCAGGCGGCGGCGACCACGAGCGGGCCCAGCGGCGGCCCGTATCCCACCTCGTCGATCCCCACCGTCAACGTCACGGCTGTACCATACCGATCCGCCGGGTTGACGTCAACGAACCGCGGGGGTACGATGGCCGCCCGATGAAGTTCACGAAGATGCACGGCGCCGGCAACGACTACGTCTACGTCGACGCCTTCAAGGAGAAGATCGCCGATCCGTCGGCGCTCTCCGTCGCCATCAGCGACCGCCACACCGGCATCGGCTCCGACGGCCTCATCCTGATCGCGCCCTCGAAGAAGGCCGACTTCCGGATGATCATGTTCAACGCCGACGGCTCCGAAGGATCGATGTGCGGCAACGGCATCCGCTGCATCGGCAAGTATGTCTACGACCACGGCCTGACGAAGAAGAAGGACATCACCGTCGAGACCAAGAGCGGCGTCGTCTCCCTCGAGCTCCATGCGAAGAAGGGGGAGGTCGAGTTCGTCACCGTGGACATGGGCGCCGCCCGCCCCGTGCCCCGGGAGTTCCACGTCCGCGCCGACGGCGTGAAGACCCTCCTCTCCGGGTCCGTCGACGGGTTCCAGGGCTTCGTCGCCTCGATGGGCAACCCGCACTTCGTGATTCCCGTGGAGTCGACGGAGAACGCGCCGGTCACGACGAAGGGCCCGATGATCGAGAAGCACCCCGACTTCCCCTCGCGGGTGAACGTGGAGTTCGTCCAGATCCTCTCGAAGACCCACGTCAAGCAGCGCACCTGGGAGCGCGGCAGCGGGGAGACCTTCGCCTGCGGGAGCGGCGCCTGCGCCGTGGGCTTCGCCCTGGCGTCCCAGGGACTCACCGACCGCTCCGTCCGGGTCGATCTCCTGGGGGGCACCCTCCAGATCGACGTGGCGCGGGACGGCGGGGTCCGGATGACCGGCCCGGCGGTGGAAGTGTTCTCGGGCGAGTATCCAACCAAGCCCTCGCGACGTCGTTAAACCCCTATGGCCCGCTCGGTAGGCATCGAGCTGACGCCGGCCCACGTGAGGATCCTCTCGCTGGAGCAGGCCGGCAAGACCTCGAAGATCCTCCAGTTCCACGAAGCCGCCGTCCCTGCCGGGGAGACCCCCTGGGAGGAGCGGGCGGTCGCCGCCGTCCGCGAGGCCGTCGCCGCCTCGAGGATCCCCAAGGGCCGCATCGTCGCCGCGCTCGATTCGGGCGACGCCATCCTCCGCGAGGTCTCCCTCCCCTTCAAGGGCGACGACCAGATCCGGAAGACCGTCCGGTTCGAGATGGAGAGCCTGATCCACAACTACACGATCGAGCAGCTCGTCGTCGCCCACTACAAGACCGGCGAGACCGACAAGGGCTCCCTCCTGCTGGCCGCCGCCGTCCCCAAGACGGTCATCGACAAGCGGCTCAAGCTCTACCAGGCCGCGGGGGTCGACCCGGTCGCGCTCGACCTCGACGTCGCCGCCGTCGTCAACTCGATGCTCCACGCGGGCGCGATCGCGACCGACGAGCCCCTCCTCCTGGTCCACGGAACGCCGAAGTTCACGAAGCTCGTCTTCATCGAGGAGCGCCGGCCGCGGTCGATCCGCACCATCCGCTTCTCGATGGCGAACAGCCCCGAGGTCGCGGTCGGCGCGGGCCCGTCGGCGTCCGCGGGCGCGCCGCCGGAGGCGGAGCTCGAGGAGGTCGTCCCGCTCGTCGTCGTCTCCGACGCCGACAACGTCGGCGCCACGCCGTTCACCGAGATGTCGCCCGAGCACCAGACGGAGCTGATCGGCATCCTTTCGAAGGAGATCTCGCGGTTCCTCCTCGCGAACGCGTCGAGCGCGAGCCCCGCCCACATCCTCCTCTCGGGCGACTTCGAGGAGGAGAGCGCGGCGTCGATGCTCGAGAGCGCCACGCGGATCCCCGTGAAGACCTTCGACCTGATCGGCGCCGTCGACGCCTCCTTCAAGCCGGAGACGCCGTCGCCGCGGATCGCCGTCCCGCTCGGCCTGGCCCTGAAGGGCGTCGGCGTGGACGCGCTCGGCATGGACTTCCGCCAGGACGAGTTCCAGTACACGAAGCGGTTCGAGGCGCTCAAGACCACGCTCCTGGTCACCGTCGAGCTCATCGTCGTCTTCCTCGCCGCGATCGCCATCCACTTCCACTTCAAGAAGAAGGACATCGACGCGAACGTCAAGACGGTCCTCAACTACCAGCAGGCGATGGTCGAGAACGTGACGGGCGAATCGGTCGCCGACCCGCTGCAGTCGTACACCAAGTTCAACGAGCTCTACCGGCAGGCCACCGCCGGGACGATCGGATCCCTGCCCCTCAAGGCCTCGGCCCGCGAGGCGTGGCGCGACCTCTTCAACGCGATCCAGCGGTTCCAGAACGTCCACGGCAACAAGACCCTGAGCGAGGGCACCCTCTTCCTCGAGATCGAAAGCCTCGACATCCAGCAGAGCACCACGCCGGGCAACGAGTCGCTCCAGATGATGCTGCGAGGCAAGATCCGGAACCTGGAGTTCCTCGGGCTGCTCAAGAACGAGATCCGATCGGTGGAGCTGTTCTCCAACGTCGAGGTCCAGGGCAACACCCCTCCGATCGAGGGGGCCAGCCTCTATCAGTTCACCTTGAAGGCGACGAAAGGCGGGAAGCAGTGACGGCCAAAGAAGAGAAGGACGCCAAGGGCGGCTCGACGGTCCTGATCGCGATCTCCGCGCTGGTCGCGCTCGGAGCCGCGTACGGCGTCTACTACTGCTATGACCAGGCCCGCAAGTCCGAGGACCTGCTGATCCGCTCGAAGAGCGAGTACAAGAAAATGGGCGAGATGAAGCGCCCCGTGGAGGAGTACCTGCGGCAGCGGAAGGGTCGGGCCCCGGTGGCCGGGGACAACACCGAGGACATGATGGTCTTCCTCGACAAGAAGTCGCGCGAGTCGCAGATCCCGCCCGGCAGCATCACCCTGTCGAAGAACAATTCGTCCAACGTCGGGACCTGGGTCGAGACCTCCTACACGGCGACCCTGAGCGGCACGAAGGACGCGGGGATCCGGAAGCAGCCGCTGGTGGAGTTCCTCCGCCGCGTCGAGGCCGAGCGGCGCTCGACGAAGGTGAAATCCCTCCAGCTCGCCTTCAGCGGCGACGAGTTCAAGTCGTCCACCATCACGTTCTCGGAATTCACCCCCAAGCAGTAGCGGGCGGCCCCTTCCCGCGCTATCCTCTCGGCGGGCATGAGAATCGCGGTGACGGGGGCGTCGGGGTTCATCGGCCGGCGGCTGTGCGACGCCGCGCGCGGGAAGGGTCACGCCGTCATCACCCTGGGCCGCAGCTCGGGCGAGCGACGGTGGGATCCGATGTCCGGCCCGGCGCCGCTCGCGGGGGCCGACGCCGTCATCCACCTGGCCGGCGATCCCGTCGCCTCGGGCCGATGGACGAAGGCCAAGATGGCCCGGATCCGCGACAGCCGCGTCATCGGCACCCGCAACCTCGTCGCCGGGATCCGGGAGGCCAAGCCCCGCGTCCTGGTCTGCGCGTCGGCAACCGGCTACTACGGCAACCGGGGCGACGAGGAGCTGACCGAGGACTCGCCGCCCGGCGGCGACTTCCTGGCGGGCGTCTGCAGGGAATGGGAGGCGGAGGCCCGGGCGTCGGGCATCCGCACGGTCTCGGTCCGGATCGGGATCGTGCTCGGCCCCGGCGGCGCCCTCAAGAAGATGCTCCTCCCGTTCAAGCTCGGCGTCGGCGGACGCCTCGGCAGCGGACGGCAATGGATGAGCTGGATCCACCGCGAGGACCTGATCGACCTCTTCCTCCACGCCCTGGAGAACGAGTCGCTCTCGGGCCCGGTGCTGGGCACGGGTCCGAAGCCCGTGACAAACCTCGAGTTCACGAAGACGCTGGGGCGGGTCCTCGGACGCTGGACGATCCTCCCGATGCCCGCCTGGCAGGCGCGGATTCTGCTGGGGAAGGTCTACGAGGTCCTCTTCGGCAGCCAGAAGTGCCGGCCGAAGCGGACGCTCGAGAGCGGGTTCGTGTT
>JADMIO011064049.1_pt1 | contig 13395 bp, 8 predicted proteins | sample 8958161 | NCBI WGS metagenome assembly JADMIO01 (sample SAMN16585339, study PRJNA669376) | soil metagenome | isolation source: Crop rotation soil | place: USA: Cullars Rotation, Alabama | collected 2011 | reverse complement strand
AAGTTTTGTTCTCCAACAACAATGGTATCAGGACCGGTGAACGCAACTACTGGAAGTATCACTTCTTGTATGCTGAAGCTGGTTGTATTTGACCGGCATGCATCGCTGGAGGTAATTTCAACCGTGTAAGTCCCGTTACTAAGGTTAAAAAGAGAATCTCCGCCCATTGTATTCAGTGTCGATCTGATGCTCTCCGTCGCGCTTTTCCAGGTGTAGTTCCAGGCGCCTGCGCTTGTGGCTTTTATTTTGTAACGGCCGCCGTTAACGGACTTACAGCCCGGTTGCGAAAGATCACTGGTGAAAGGAACAGCAGATAGAAGAGGTTTTTGAATGGTAAAATTCGCATTGCCGGAATAACAACCATCGTTAGAGATAATTTGAACGCTGTAATTACCTGCAGCCAAATTACTCAGTGAGTCGCTGCCAAACAGGTTTACAGATGTTTTCAGAATACTTCCAGCGGAGTCCTTCCAGGTGTAATTCCAGGGTCCATTGCCGGTGCCTTGCAATTTATAACTCCCGGTGCTGCCCGGCGCGCAGTTTGGCTGAATTAAACTGGATGTAAAGGCCAGGGAATAGTTAGTGATGATCAAAACAAAACGTGGTGCGTTGGTAGTGTTTTGCAACACAAAGGCATAAGATGAGGTCAATACATTAGTACTGTTCCCAGTGTTCAGGTCTTTTAAATAAACGCAAGTACCGGCTGGTAGTTCTTCGAAATCGGCAGCGCTAATGGTAAAACTGCCACTGGTAGGCGTAGTAACCAGTATGTTAATTGAAAATGTCTGGCTAACGGGCGCAACGCCATTAATGGCCATCAGCACCGAATTATATTCCTGCGAAATGTGTGGGGCAGGGTTGGGGCCCGATAAAAAATAGGCATCGTAATTACCATCAAAGCCAGTTGTAGCGCCTGCCTGGAAATAAACAACGGTTTCGTCATAGGCGTTGGTGAGTCCGTTCATTTTTAAGCGGATCATTGGAACGGCCATTAAATGCGAGCCCAGTGTGATGAGCAATATCGAAAAGACGAGGCTTTTGGATATCCTTGCCTTAAAACAATTACTCAGGTGTTGTTTTGACGTAACGGGGATAGATGGTAAAAATTTCATGATGCAAACATAGCCTGCTTATTCAGCCTAATTTTGCCGGCTCCCTGTGGCAGCTGTCATGTGTAAGATTTTACCGGAATTTGTGAGTCAATAACCTCCTTAATAAGATTTCAACTTGTTTCTCAACCTCATGAATGGGCGCTCCACCATAAGATGAAGGGCATATGCAGCAGCAAGGGTCAGGCTCCAGAATATAACAGTGACAAAGATGCCGTCTGTCGCTTTTTCTGCGGGAGCTAAACCCAGCCATTTTATCACCAAAGGCATGGCGCCTCGTTGTACGATCATATGATTGGTGAGGTATATGCAGTAGGAGATAATGCTGATGAACGTGATGACCCTGTAAAGACCACCACTGCCTTTTCTAAGCGCGCTTAGTGCCGGAAGCAGGCACAGCGCCCCTATGGGTAGCAGGGTGTAGCGTAAATGCGTATGAAAGAATGGCGAGGAGGGCATGTTGCAGGCAATGAGGCTCGCAAGGCCAAAAACAAGCAGGGCATTTTTGTACCGGTAAAATGCCTGTTGATGGTAAATACTGAGCCAGGCACCCAAAACACCGAACAGGATCGCGTCCATACGAGTAACCACCACCCGGAGTATCTCGGGACCAAAGCTGTTATCAGCAAAATAGTCGTGCTGCTGTACTTTGTAAATGCGTAAGAAAGTGATACCGATCAGGGCTAAAACAATGCAACATAAAATTTGCCTGCTTTTTTTTCCCGGGAGTTTTAACACAAAAAACAAAATAAGCGGTAACAACACATAGAACCATTCCTCAACCGACAGGCTCCAGGCCTCGCCAAAGAATAAGGGATGCGCTGAGGCGAAATTTTGAGTAAAAACATAATATTTTGCCCAAAACGGTGGTAGCTGGCCGTGATCAAAATAATAAACCGCAAGCAGGAAGCTGAGCACAAAAAAATAGGCAGGCAGTGTTCGCAACCAGCGACGCAACCAAAAATTGCCAAGTTGCGGGAGGCCAAAAGGCCCTGCTTCTATTTTTCGAATAAGTATGCCTCCGATCAGAAAACCGCTAAGCACAAAGAACAAACCCACCCCGTCAAATATCAGCCAGCGATAATACTCATCGTTTACAACACTGGCCGAGTAATGGTAACCATGCGAGAGCATCACATAAATAATGGCCAGGGCCCGCAGGATGTCGAGGCCGTAGAGGCGTGTTTTTGTTTCGGCGATCAAAGTGATACTAATGTATCATTTTTCTGGTAAATGCGGATCGCATCCAAGGTGAGTAAAGACGGTTTAAAAAAACACCTTTTCGCCCATTATCGCGAAAATAAAACGTGCAAACCCTTGCCAATCTGCCCAAAATGAAAGATATTGCAGTAACCAAACCAGCAGTGTATGCCCGATTCAGAGCCTAACAACATATTAAAACCCAACGACCTCTCGTATAAATTTCCCTTTGCCGTTTTTTACCAGGGCAATTACGAAAATGTGCCTTCGTATGGTATCATTTCAATGGTTGAGAAGAATCTTACCCTTATACAGGAAAAAACAGTTCTGAAATCGATGCTGTACCTGCTCATCGAAACACTGCAGAACATCGAGCGTTATAGCACACACAAGGCCTCGTCGGAAGACTTCGCGCTTATTTACGCCGACAAGTACAACTTTTATATTTATACCCAAAACATGGTCGACAATAAAAAGGTCCCCATGCTTAAAGAACGCCTCGATTCGCTTGTAGGCAAGAGCAAAGAAGAACTCGACAACGCCTACAAAGCGGCCATCTCTTCGGATGAGAAAACCGAAAAAGGCGCTGGTTTAGGACTCATTGACCTGGCCCGAAAAACACACAACCGCATGTTCTTTGAGTTCCATCCCTTCAATGAAGAGAACTCGCTGTATAGTATTTGTTTTGCCCTGCCGCTTACCAAGGGCGACCTGGAGCATTACCCCGATTTCGACGAAACTCGGGTGATCATGAACATGATGAAAGAGCGCTACGGGAAGAATCAGAGTACCTTGTTTTACAGTGGCGATTTTTCGAATAAATTCGTACACGCGTTGCTCAATTTTCTAAAAAAGAGCAAGGAAGAAGCGGAGGGTGGTGGCAACTCCAAACTGCACTACATCCTGATCGAATTAACGCAAAATATCCGCAAGCATTCGGCCAAGATCAATGGTATCTCGCAGGGCCAGCTCATCATCGAATGGAACGAAAAAGGAATTACCATTTCGACCTTTAATTCGGTGGTGGAACCAAATGCACAGCGACTCCAGGAAAAGATCAACAAGCTGAATGCCAGCACAATGGAAGAGCTCCAGGCATACAACAAAGCGGTTTTGACCGATTTTACCACCGAAAGCGGGATAGGTTTAATTGACGTGGCTATGCTCATAAATGGCGAAAAAATCATCTGTGATGTGGTAAAAAAATCTAACTTTACCGATGAGTTGAACATTAAACTGACTTTTAAAAATGAGTAAAGAAGTTTTTGCCATTAAAGCCGAAGAAGATACACCTGCTGTGTCGATGGAAAAAGGAGCAACCGGCAGTTTTGTCAGCATCAGGGGTCTGTCGATGCCCGAAAACCCTTTGGAATTTTACGCGCCGTTAAGCGAGAAGATCTTCGAGTTTTTCGGCGACAATTTCAGCAATTTCACCTTAGAGATCAGTCTCCAGTACATGAACTCGATGTCGAACAAGCAGATCCTGAAACTGATCAAGAATATCTTTTCGAAAGACAGTAGCATGAAGCTTGTTTGGCAATACCAGCCCAACGATGATCTGTTGCGCATGAAAGGAGAAGAGATCAAATCTGTTTTCCCTGCCATGAACATGACAGTGGAAGAGAGCAAGGGTTAATCAACCCTTACCCCAACGATCAGCACGTCGTCTATTTGTTCACGTGTGCCGCGCCAGGCTTCAAGCTCCGCCTTTAGGTTTTTCTCAGCGCTTGCAAAGTTATCTTCCTGGGCAACTTTTTTCAGCATTTCTTCCAGGCGGGTCACGTTGAATTTTTCTGGTTTTTCTTTGTTCTCATTGAATTGGTCAGGGAAACCGTCGCTAAGCATAAAGAAACAATCGCCTTTCATCACTAGCATACTCTGGTCTTTAACGTCGGCCAGTTCAAGGTCGGGACCAATGGTTTTTGGGGTCACTGCCAAATGCGTGATTTCGTCCCTGCGGCAATGATAAAGCCCGTTAGTAATGCCCGAATAAATGATCTCGTTTGAACCTTCCCTGGCACACAATACCGATATGTCCATACCGTATTCCAGTTCGTCTTCGCGCGAAAAGGCCGTAATTACACCTTGCGCAAGGGCCATTAATATTTTGCTGGGTTTGGTTTCGCCCTTCACGGTCACAATGTCGTCGAGCAAACTATGGCCCAGCATGGTTAACAAAGCACCTGGCACACCATGCCCAGTGCAATCGGCCACCACCACGATCTTATTGCCGTCTTTTTCGGTGAACCAGTAAAAATCGCCCGACAGCATGTCTTTGGGTTGGTTAAAAATAAAGGCCTTGCCAAAGAGTTTTTTGAGTTTCGATTTTTCGTTGAAGAAATTGGACTGAATGGTAGCCGCGTAGCGGATACTGCTCATGAGTTTGCTGTTGATCTTGGTGATAGCAACATTCTTTTCATCAAGCATCTTGTTCTTTTCGCTCAGCACTTTCATGTGCTTCTTGCGTTGGAAAAGGAACAGCAACAATAACAACAGCGATAACACCGCGAATACACTGAACAGGGTAAGGAACATCAGTTTCTTTTTCGATTCCGATAATTGTTCGCCCTGCAATTTGATCACGGCTTCTTTTTGTTTTAAGAGCCCTTCGGCGTTCCTGATCTGGGCTTCCAAAAGCGCGTAGCTTTTGTCGTCTGGCTTAAGGGTAGCCAACAATTGTTTCGAACGTTCGATGCTGTTACGCAGGTTGTCGACGCTCGACAAGGTGTCGGCAAGGATGTTCAGCACCGGGTCGGAAACGATGTTTCGTTTCGACACCACGGTATCGCTTTTATCTACCACCACGGCATTTTCGGGTATCGTAGCAGTTGGTGCAGCCTTCGGAACATAGGCCGGCCTCAGGTTGATAACATTGGTTGCCGAGGAGTTATTGATCATGCCGGCCTTCTCAAGCAGGATCTGGTTCGATTGAGAAACACCGGTACTGCTTTTGCTTGACGCTTTCCCGGGTATGAAATTAAATTTTCCACCGTTGGCAATGGTGATCTCGCCCAGGGGATTTTGGGTATTGTCGTCCTTCTTAAGCATGAACGATACCGCCGGGTAATAGGTTTTTAAACCGTTGTTGGTATAATTGAGTGTTAAGGTGAGCGCCGAATAGCCCGCTTTTTCGATGGCCATTTTGTAAACCCCGAAGGTTCGGATGGTAAGCGAATAGCTCCCGGTGATGTCGGTTTCGGTATTGTGCGGTTCAACGCCTGTTAAAATGATCTTGGCTCCGCTGATGGGACCTTCGAAACTCACATTTTTACTGGCTTTCTTAATGAGCAGTACTTTTTCGCTCATAAGACCAAACACGCTTCCCGAAATGGTTACGGTTTGAGAAAAAAACGCGGGGCTTACCAGAAGTGCCGCGAGCAGGACAAATAAGGATCTTTTCATGTTTTAAAAGTCTAGTTGTTGAGTGGCATTAACCTCAATGCTCACATTCCATGCAAAAAAACAGGCAAAGCGCACCTTGGTAATTCGCGTGGAATTAAGGCAGGTGGGCTTATGTTGTTGAACCGGCTTAGTTGGCGTGCCTGAAACTAAAATCAATGCCGGCAAGTTCCGAATAAAGCACTCCTGACTCGCGCATTTCGTCGTCGTCGGGGGCATGTACCCAGGTAACGGTTATGTTGCGCTGGTTGGGGCTCTGGCTCACCTTGCGGAAAAGGTCCAACAAACATTTCGACGACGCCGTGTTGAAGTAATCGAGATGAAAAACCAATTCATACTTACTTTGCGAAGTAAGGATCATGTCGATCTGATCTTTAAACAGGCTAAAAAACTCCGGGGGGTTCTCAGGCGTGCAAATACCCGACATTTTCAGGGTGTTGTCTTCCAAATCCAGCTCCGGGGTGCTGTGTGTACGTTCCATGATTTTCATGACTATTGATTGTTTGAGGTTATTGTATTTGTGTTTATGTTTAAATTAAGTTCAAAATAATGCAGGTTGGGGTTCAGCTCACTAAAAGTGAATTTTACCTGGCGGGCCGAACGGTATACGATGTCGAGCAAGCCAAGGCTGGCGTTACCATGTTCCGACACCGAGGTGTGTTTTAAGCTGTCTTTGTAAAGGGCCTTTAACTGGTCCATGTCTAAACTGATGTAAAGGTTGAGCCGGTCTACCAGGATATTCTTGGCGGCGGTGGTCACACAATTGCCCGAACATACATTAAATCCGTTGGGATTGATACCCATGGTAAAATAAGGAGCCACTTCACTGTCATTCTCTCCGTGTTTACTGATATTCTGCAACATTTCAATGCACACCATCTTTAACCGCGTGATCTGTGTGCTGGGGTAATTGCGCTGCCGGCATTTTTCTTCCATAGCGCGTACGGAGTCAACGATGATCTCCTGCCGTAGCTCACATTTAAGTGCCACCAGGAAATCCGTTACGCTTTCTTCCTCGGCTATCTTAGAAATAAGATCTTCTATGGTTTGATTTTGCACCATTCCGCTAATTTATATTTTTACGCCCAATACGCATACATCATCCGTTTGCTGCGTATCATCCCGCCACTCTTCAAAAACCCGGTCCAGGATCTCTTCCTGCACTTTCATCGGTTGTTGATGAATATCCACCAGGTGTTTCTTCAGGTTCTGTGTCATAAAACGCTTCGCGTGTTTCTGGCTGAACTGGTCGCCATAGCCATCCGAGAACAAATATATGATACCGCCCGGATTCACATCCAATTCCTGGTTACTAAAGTTACTATTTTCGCTGGAAAGACCAATATGGTAACGCTGTCCCTTTAATTCGGTCATAACTCCCTGTTCAATATACCATAACGGTCGGCCGGCACCTGCAAAATACAACTTATTTTGTTTCCGGTCGAGTACGCAGCAGGCGATATCCATCCCATCCTTAAAACTGTTATCCTCGCCGGTGTTCCTGAAGAATTTTTTGAGTTTTTTGTTCACGTTGTCCAGCAGCTCGGCCGGCGAAAGGGAAGTGTTTTGCCAGATGCACTCTCGCACGATGTTACTGCAAAGCAAACTGAGCATGGCACCCGGCACCCCGTGGCCAGTGCAATCGCCCACGATGTAAACCGACCAGTCCCTGCCATCGGCGATGGCCGGCTCCGATACCACATAAAAATCACCGCTAATGATGTCCCTTGGCTTGAACACCACAAAACTGCCGTTCGATAATTTCGACATATCCTCCGGTTTCTGTAAACTGGCCACCTGTATGCGTTTTGCGTAATCTATACTCGAGAGGATCTCCTCGTTCTTCTGCTTAATGATCTCGGTTTTTTGTTCCAGCTCTACAAGGGTTTCGTTCAAGGTACGGTTGGTTACCTGCAGGTTTTCGGTCAGTTCTTCGAGTTTCTTATGCGACAGACGGATCACCCTTACGTTCTTGATGTTCCAGTACAAAAGGTACACGATCACCGCCAGCACAATTAACGCGATCACCAAAAATATCCTGAGGTTCCGTTCTTTGGCACGCGCTTGCTGCACAGCCTTTTCCTTCTGAATCTTGATCTCGGAATCCAGTTTCCGCTGTTGGTTGAGCATACGGATCTTGGTTTGGTTGTTACGGTTGAACACATCGGTGATGAATTTATCTTTTTTCAACTCTTTCAATTCATCTTCCTTATTCTTCGCTTCCAGTTGGCGCCTTACTTCCAGCAGGTCGTGCAATGCCTTTTCGCCCTCCAGTTTTTGGGCCTTGAGATTAACTTCTTTAATGGCGTTCTCGTTCTTGAGAATCACCAGTTCCTGGTAGTGGTTGCGGGCTTCCATGATGAGCTGTTTTCGCTCGAGATCACTTTTCTCCTTCACCAGTGCATCGTACGATGCTTCCTCCTTCATCACCGTGCCAATGCGCTCAGGATCGCCCATCAGGATGTAATTCTTCATGCGGTCCGAATTTTCCTGCGCCAGGTCCGAGTAGTAGATCGTTTTTTGTATGTCGCCCTGGTAAGCATGCATTTCGGCCAATATCTCATAACCCTGGGTGAGTTGTCCAAAATTATTGTTCACTGCCGCCAGGTCAACCGATGCTTTGCAAAGCTCCGTGGCTTTTGCCAGGTCTTTCATCAGGAACCTCACCTTGGCCCTCTGGCAAAGTATGTCGGCCTGTAGCTGCTGGTCGCCTTCTTTCGCGCTCAGTATCTCGGCTTCGTGGTAATAAAAATCGGCTTTGTCGTATTGCTTTAAAAGGGTATAGGTTTGGCCAATGTTCTTTTCGATCTGGAATTCGTAGTTGTTCAGTTTTTTCTCCTTCACAAAGGCCAGCAGTTTCAGAAAAACCGTTTCGGCTTTCTGGTAGTCGTTGATCTTGAGCAACAGGATGCCGATCTTATTGCTGATGTTCACATACTCGAGCTGCATCTTCGAAGCGAAATTGGCGTTGTTAAGACTGCGGTAAAAAAGCGAAGAAATGGTAGAGGCCTCGAAACTACCTTGCTGTAGTTCCTGGTTCAGTTTGTCGGCGCGCTGCATGGTTTCGAGCGCCGCCGCGTAATCGCTTTTTCGTTCTTTCGATTCGGCCAGAAGTTTTAGCACCTGCACCACATCATAGTTCTTGATGATATTTGAGCTCAGCATCTTGTTGCACAGCTGCGCGCATTTCTCGTAATCGCCCGACTGCAGCGCCGAGGAGGCGAGCATGTAACGCATTTGGTAATTGGTCACAGCCCCTCCCATGCTGTTTTGTTCGAGGCTCAGGGCGTTCTTGTAAAAGTTGAGGTGGAAGAACACGCTGACCTGTTCCAGCAAGGCGAGTTCGGTATAACGATTCAGGTCGCTGCGCGAAGCTCTTCGGTGCGCCAGCATCGAATACTCCAGGGCCATTTTATATTTCCTGCAAAAAAATTCGTTGAGCGAGCGTGAGAGATAATATTGAGCCCAGTCTTCGTTATTGGCGCTGTCGATGGGCGGCACGAACATTTTGGCGAGCAGCGCACTGTCGCTCAGGGCCTGGTAATTCGAAACTTCGCGTATGGTATTGAGTTCCTTTTTAAGCAAAGGAAGATGTTCCAGCACGTACTTCTCGATGTTGAAATACTGCGCGGTTAGATTGCCAAACACAAAGAAGAAAGCGGCAAAGGTGGATATGTATAACCGTTTTTTCAAAAGAGGCGTAAGCTTAACTATTAAAGGGTTGGTATTCGAACTTCTTTCCTACTACGAACTCGATGTCCTCACCAAGTTCTTTCGCGTCTTCGTCCGAAGCGTCGAAGTGCCATACGACCCTGAAGCTGATATTGCCTACGGCCATGGCCACGATGCGTTTTATGATCTCAACAACCGACCGGTACGACGCCGTGTTGAGATACTCGAAATCGAGGTTCAACACGATCTCTTTCGGAAGCTCAAACTTCCAGGCGTCGAGCCACTCCATCGTGGGCGAAAAGAACTGGTATGGGTTTTCGGGGATGGAAACGCCCTTGATAAATAATTCACCACCTACTTTAAAGTTTATTTCGGGGGTTTGATGTGTTTGTTTAATGAAGAGATCTTCCATGTTCGTTTATTTAAATTCAAATCCAATTACTGATATATCGTCTGTTTGATCGTACTTGCCTTTGTGTTTGAGGAATTCCGACTTAAGTATGAATTCCTGCTGGAACGAAGGCAGGTTCTTGATCTTGTGCAATAATTCAAAGAACCTGGCCCGCGAGAAGCGTTTGCGTTTTTCGATGCCACCCAACTGATCGCGGTAACCGTCGGAAAAGAGGTAGAATTTTTCAGTGCCGTTAAGCAGGATGTTGGTTTCGGCAAAATCTACCACATCGTGGTTCTGGTCGCCAATGGCACGTTTACTGCCATTCACAATGATCTGTTCGTTATCGCGGTAATACACCAGGAAGATACCGGCCGCCGCAAAAGTAAGTTGCTTGGTTTGGCTGTTGTAGATACAAATGCCGATCTCCATACCATCGCGAATTTCTTCCTGGCGATTTTTATTCAACGTATAATAAAGTTGTTTGTCGAGATATTCCAGAACTTCGGCCGGCGACTTCATGTTGTTTTCAGAAAAGGCGCGCTGCAAAAAGTTACTGCCCATCATCGACAGGAATGCCCCCGGTACGCCATGACCCGTACAATCGCCAAGTGCTATCATCGTATATTCGTTGAAGGCCTCGATAACATAAAAATCGCCGCTTACCACGTCCTTTGGAAGATAAAACTTCATGAAGTTCTTGATCACCTCGGTATGCAGGCTCATGTTCGGAAGTATGGACTGTTGAAGCGAGTGGGCGTAGTTCAGACTCGCAATAATGTCCTTGTTCTTTTCGGTGAGTTCGTGCTGCAGGGTCATTTTGTTTATTACCGCCGCCAGGGCTGCGGTAAAATTGTCGAGAATGTTGGTCTCACGACTGCTCAAATTATACGGAACACCAAAGCCCAGGATGAGCGCTCCATGCAGGGTGCCCGAATATGAGATAGGCATAGCCACGTATGATGCAATGTGTTTTTGCTCATGGTGGATCACATACTGCGAAGCTTCTTCGATGGCAGCCGCATTGTGCTCAATGAAGATCTCGCCCTTCATCAGCGTTTGATAGGCCTTGATGTCGGTAAAGTCATAAATGCTTCGTTTCACCGCGTCGCCTTCTACGTGGTAAGCATCGAAACCGGTATTGTTCTGGTTCACCAACAGGAGCGATGCGTGTTCAATGTCCTTGATCTTTTCCTGGAGTGTGTTCAGGATCACCTTCGAAATATCTTCGATGGTATTGCTGTAAATGAGCTGCTGGTTGAGCAGGTTGTTTATTTCGAGGTCTTCGGAGTAGGAGCTGAGTTTTTTGTTGGCCTTCACCAGGTTCCTTTCCTGTATCTTGCGCGAGGTGATATCGGTATATATCCCCGAGATCTTGGACGTTTGACCCAGTTCGTTCTTGATGATGAACGCCTTCTCCCTGATCCACTTCATTTCGGAGCCGATCACGATGCGGTAGTCAATGTAAAACGGTTCTCCCTCGAGCGTGGCTTCGTAGGCCCTGTTCACCTTGTCACGGTCTTTCTCGTAAACGTAATCTTTCAGAAAATCATGACCGTTCATAAAGTACTGGGCATCCACCCCGATGATCTCTTTAGATCGTGGACTCATGTAGGCGTATTTCCGGTTAACGATATCGTAAAGATAGAACACATCATTTACCGTCTCACTGATCTGCCTGAAATTGCTTTCGCTGTTCCTAAGCGCTGTTTCCCATTCTTTTTGTTTGGTGATGTCGCGGAGAACGGACTGGAATCCTACGATCTTGCCGCTGGCATCGAAAATGAGTTTCACATTCTGGCCAACCCAAAGAATGTCGCCGGCTTTATTAAACACCCTGAACTCGAGGTATGTGTCTTCCTCGCGCACGGTAAATTGTTTGAGGTAGTACATGGCCACACGTTTCTTATCGAGCGGGTGGATCACCTCGGTAAAATGTTTTCCAAGCAGTTCCGACGATTCGTAGCCAAGGTTGCGCGTAACCGATTCGTTTATAAAGTTGAGGTACCCAAACTCATCGGTTGAATAAATAATATCGCTGGCATTTTCGATCAGTTGTTTGTATTCCTGCTCCAGCGCTTTACGGGCCGTAAGGTCGGTAACGATCTCAAGGTACTTTTCGGTTTCCCCCTTGTCGTTATGGAACGGCGTATTGGTAATGAGCAGCCATTTTTTTGCACCGCTTTTTGCGTATTGCAACATCTCGATGCTCGAGCTGTCGAGCTTGGTGTCAATGATCTGCGTTTTTACACTGCTTTGAGTTTCGGGGCCCGAGAACATTTCTATTGGGCGCTTGCCCAACACTTCGTCTATCTCGTATTCCATCAGGTTGAGGAAACTCTGGTTGCACCATTCGATGTGGCCTTCGGTATTGGTTATAACCACGCCGTTGCTCACGGTCTCGGCAACCATCGAAAGCTGTCGGAGTTTTTCTTCCTGTCGTTTCTTTTCGGTGATGTCAGCAAACACGCCCGATTTTTTCACCACCCGCCCGGTCTCGTCAGCTATCGGGAATGAGCGCTCGCGAATGTTACGCAGCTGGCCGTCGATCATTATTTCGTACTCAACGTCGTAGGTTTTTACGTTGCGTCCTTTTTGTGCAAGTTCCATGAGCATCGGCCTGTCTTCTTCCACTACACAGGTATTAATAAAGTCCTGGCCGTCGTAAAAGAACGAAGGATCGATGCCTAGGATGCTTTTGCTACTTGAGCTCACGTACTCATATTTCTTCTGATCGAAATTGTAGAGGTAAAACACTTCGTAAATACTCTCATTGATCTGCCTGAAGTTACTTTCGCTCCTCATCAAAGCCTGTTCGATCTCTTTTTGCTTCGTAATGTCGCGGGCCACCGCCTGGAATCCTATTATCTTCCCGGTTTGTTTGCTATCCAGCACCAGTCTTACATTTTGGCCCATCCAATGTACCTGGCCGCTGGCGCTCAATACGCGAAACTCAAAATTCGTACTGTCGGTTTTTTCCCTGGCCTGGTCGAGGTAAAATTGTATCACGTTTTCTTTATCGTCCGGGTGAACGATCGTTGAGAAATGTGTTCCTTTCAGTTCCTTCACATCAAAGCCAAGGAACTCGGCAGCCGTTTGATTGATAAAATCAAAATTACCGGACGAGTCGGTCGTATAAATAATATCACCCGCGTTGTTGAGTATGTAACCGTATTCCTGTTCAAGGTCGCGGCGCTTATGTGCTTCGATCGAAAGAGCCACAAAATGCGCGGCCGCCCTTGCAAAGGCAACATCTTCGTTATCCCAGTATTTGATCACCCTGGTTTGTTCGAAGCACAAAACACCTTTTAACTGGCCCTGTATGAAAATGGGCACGTCGAGCAAGGACCTTATGTGGTAATCTTTGAAATAACTGTCGATGAATTCCCGGGTTTCTGCACCCACCGATACATCGGGGGCATTCACCACTTCGCCGGTAGAAATGGCCTTGAAATAAGTAGGAAAATCGCTCTCCCGGAGTTGTTCTCCCGAGTGGTACTGGCCGGTAGAGGTGGTGTACTGCAGTTCACAAACCAGTTTGTCGTTGGTGTAGTTCCAGATACCTACACGATCAACACCCATGATATTGGCAGCGTTGTGTACAATGTTCCGCAGTGCCGAGTT
>JADMIO011000849.1_pt1 | contig 13395 bp, 8 predicted proteins | sample 8958161 | NCBI WGS metagenome assembly JADMIO01 (sample SAMN16585339, study PRJNA669376) | soil metagenome | isolation source: Crop rotation soil | place: USA: Cullars Rotation, Alabama | collected 2011 | reverse complement strand
GAACCCGCCGGTCTGCCGCGACGAACCGGCGGGCTCACGCCGCTCACGCCGCGCCGCTCGCCTCAATTTTGCCTGCAAACTGGGAAATCCAGGCATCCTCCTCATAAACCAGGCGTCCCAGGGCACTCCTTCCGAAGCGAGATCGGGCGATATAATCATCCGTTACGAGGAGCGAGAATCGACGGCGAACCAGGGAGAAATCCATGAATGACTCGTACGCGGAATTGGCAGAGCTGGCGGGCGGGTTCATTCATGAAATCAAGAACCATCTCAGCACCCTGGGCCTCAATCTTTCGCTGCTCGCCGAGGACTTTCAGGAGCCGCAAAACCAGCGCGAACGGCGGGCTCACTCGCGCGTCCAGAAACTGCAGAACGAATGTCAGCGGCTCGTCGAAGTGTCGAACGACTTCCTGCGTTTCGCCCGCATCAAAGACGTGACGTTGGCCCCCGCCGACCTGGGCAAGGTGCTCGAAGAAATGATCGATTTCTTCGGCCCCAGCGCCAAGGCAGGCAACATCGAAATCAAGGAATATCTGCCGTCCGACCTGCCGCCCGTCGCGCTCAACAAGGAGCTGTTCAAGCAGGCCCTGCTCAACCTGCTGCTGAACGCGGAACAGGCGATGCCCGAGGGCGGCGCGATCACGATTCAGGCGAAGATCGACACGACCGAGCGCGGCACCTTCGTCGTCCTCGGCATCATCGATACCGGCAAGGGCATCGCGCCGGAGCTGCGGGCGAAGATCTTCAAGCCGTTTTTCTCCACCAAGTCGAGCGGCTCCGGTCTGGGGTTGCCGACCACCAAGAAAATCCTCGAGGCCCATCACGGCACGATCGACGTCGAAAGCGAGGTCGGCAAGGGGACCAAGTTTACTCTTCGGCTGCCGGTCGCGACGGCGGAAAAATGACTACAACCGACAAAGTCTACCTTTTCCCCTTGCCTGCTCTTGACGGGGGCATGAGAATGGAAGTGGAAGAGTGAATGGGTACATCATCCAAAGGAGCCTCCCATGTTGACACCATTGATTCGCTTTGGCGCCCCTCTGGCCGTTCTGTTCGCCCTGCATCTCGGTTCCGCTCAGGCTCAGTATGTGCAAATGTTTTCAGGTCCGATCGTCACGCCGCAGGCGATGTATGCATCCCCCAGCGTCGTCACGCCGCAGGCGACGTTCTATGCTCCCGGTCCGATTTCTTACCCCGCCCGCGTCGTAGTGCCGCAAGCCGCGGTAACGTCGTATAGTTATTACCCCAATAACTCGTTCGTGACTCCCCAAAGTCTCCCCGCCACCGTGACGTATTCTCCTCCGCCACTGGTGAGCTATGCCGCCCCGCCGACGTTTGTGCAGTCCCCTTCCCCTGCTCCGGGCCTGTACACCGTCCGCACCTACAACGGTTATGGCATCTTCCGCCCCCGCGGAACCGTCACCGAGACCTACTACACGCCGCTCATCCCCCGGTAGTGTACCCGACGACAGTGTTGACGAAGTTCGCGGGCGAGCAGGTATGTTTTCCAGGCCCGCGTGCTCTCGTTTGGTACCCTGAGTCCCAGCCCGTCCACAAGGAGAATCTCGTCATGAAATGGGTGACCGTCCTCACCGCAGCCGTCGTCCTGGGGATGACCAGTCCCGGTTATTCTCAGTATGCCTCATTCGTGGGGCAGCCGACGATGAACTCGAATTTCGGCTTCAACAACTTCGGTTACAACTACTACAACGCCCCCTTCGCCCCGAACTACAGCTCGTTCATCAGCGGCGGGCCTGGCACCTTCGGGGGCTACGGCGGCTTTGGCGGCTACGGCGGCTACGGCATGGGTTTCGGGGGCGGTCCCTTTGCCGCCTCCGGCAGCCAGGTCATTGTCGTCAACCCCGGCATCAGCAGCTTCGCCTCGACGATCGGTGCGGGCTACGGCGGCGTCGTCGAAAATCCCGCCGTCATCTATGCCCCGTCGTATCGTCCGTATGTCCCGGCGGAATTCGTCGGGCTCAACTTCTTCCGTCCTTGGGCGGTTTATTCCGCCTACAATCCATTCTGAGTCGAGCAGACGCATCGTAGGTCGACAGGGGGCGAAGAGCCCCCTGTTTTTTTGACGCGGCCGAGTGGCGATGTCCTCGCGGGTTCACCGCTAAGCCGCAAGCGGAAATTCAGGGAAGACCATGCCCACGCTTCACGATCGCTTTCGCGGTTGCCTTCTCGGCCTCGCCGTTGCCGACGCGCTCGGCGGGCGCTTCGAAGGCCAAAGTCCCGAAGCCATCTGCGAACGCTTCGCCAGCGTCGACGAACTCATGGCGTATCCCAAAGATGAGCTATGGTACACCGACGACACCCAGATGGCGATCGGCGTCGCGGAGGCCCTGGTCGAGTGCGGCGGCATTCAGGAAAATTCGCTATGCCGGATGTTCGTCGATAACTACGTCCCTTCGCGTGGCTACGGTCGCGGGGCTCGAGCCGTCCTCGAAGCAATGGAGGAGCGCAAGGACCATCGCCGCGTCGCTGCCGAATATTTCCCGGGCGGCTCTTACGGCAACGGCGCGGCCATGCGCGTCGCTCCCGTCGGTCTGTACTTCCGCGATGACTTCCTGCAGCTCTGGGAACACGCCCGGCTCTCATCGCTGCCGACACACGTCCATCCGCTCGGCATCGAAGGGGCCCAGCTCCTGGCGCTGTCGGTCGCGCTGGCGTCCGTCTTGGAGATGTGGAACCGCCAGCTCTTCTTCACGCAACTGCTCGACGCCTGCGTGTCGTCCGAGTTCAAGGAGCGAATGCAAAGGGCCGCGGATACGACGCGGCGCGAAGATCTGCTGGCGCTCGGCAACGGCATCGCGGCCCTCGATTCGGTAGTCACCGCGATCGCCTGTTTCGCCCTGTCGCCCGACTCGTACTCCGACACCATCGGCACCGCAATCCTGCTTGGCGGCGACTGCGACACCATCGCCGCGATGGCCGGCGCCATCTCTGGGGCGCATCTCGGCATTCACGCCATTCCGTCACGTCTGCTTGCGTATCTGGAGTCGTCGTTGAAAGGGCGGGCGTATCTCTACCAGCTCGCGGACCAGCTCTTTGATGCGTATCAGATGAATCGTCGCTAACAACCCAAACGCCGTTAGCCCGACGCGCAAGCGAGGGAATGCCAGCGCAATCCCTCGCTTGCGCGTCGGGCTAACAACCTACAGTCGCTTGCTGCGTTTGCGGGACTTGCGGCCGAAGACGGGGACGTGCGGCTTCTTCTCCTCGGCGGCGCCCTCGGGCTTTTCGGCTTTGCGCGTGAACGCCTCGAAGCCTTCGATGTGATCGTGATGGAGCTGTTTATTGATGAATGCCTCGATGCGCGTCAGCTGCTCGCCCTGCTCCGGCGTCACGAACGCGATGGCGATGCCGTCCTTGCCCATGCGGCCCGTGCGGCCAATGCGATGTACGTAATTTTCTGGGTCCTCGGGCAGGTCGTAATTGATGATGTGCGAGATACCCAAGACGTCGATACCCCGGCCCACGACGTCGGTGGCGACCAGCAGCGGGTGCTTGCCTTGTTTGAAATCGCGCATGATCTTCTCGCGCTGCGGCTGTTCCAGATCGCCGTGCATAACGACGACGTCACGATGGGCGCGTTGCAGATGATCGTGCAGCGACTGAGCCCAGCGTTTGCGTTCGCAGAAGATGATGCACTGCTTCGGATGCTCGCGATCCAGTACACGCAGGAGCAGGTCGAACTTGCGTTCCTTCTCGACGGTGATGTAGGCTTGCCGAATCTTCTCGACGGTGATTTTCGTGGGCGCGAGATTGATGTGGATCGGCTTGACCATGTAGCGCGTCGCCAACTTGAGCACCGGCGCCGGCAGCGTGGCCGACAGCAGCAAGGTCTGGCGCTTGTGCGGGCAGCGGCGCAAGATGCGTTCGATATCGGGACGAAAGCCGATGTCGAGCATGCGGTCGGCTTCATCGAGCACGACGTAATGCACCTTGGCGAGATTGAGCGTGCCGCGCGACAGGTGATCGAGAATGCGACCCGGCGTTCCGATCGCGAGATGGAAGCCGCCGCGCATAGCGTCGAACTGTTTGCGGATGCGTTGCCCGCCGTAAATGGCGACGGGTTTGAAACCGGCGTGCGGCGCGAGTTTCAGGGCTTCCTCCAGCACCTGGGTCACGAGCTCGCGCGTGGGCACCAGCACGATCGCTTGCGGGCCCGGTTCACTGGTCTCCTTCCACCCGTTGAGGAAGGGAATCAGAAACGAGGCGGTCTTGCCCGTGCCGGTCTGGGCCTGGCCGAGCACATCTCGGCCATGCAAGGCGCGAGGGATGAGATATGCCTGGATGGGAGTGGGTTTGGTGTAGCCTGCGCGAGCAATCGCCTTTTGCAACGCAGGCTCCAGCGGGATGTCATGAAAGTGATTCGGTCGTTCCATCTTCTTAGCTACAGTCAACGAATGTCTCCAGAGTTTCCGACCCCAATCGATACATCTGTCTTTATTATGGGAATTCCAGGCGAAATTTCACTCCCAATCTGCCGGCGACGCTGACGGGGATCATGGGAGTCGGCGGGATTGTAACGAGATTGCGGCATACGAAGTGGTGATAGATCATTTTTGCAGCCACAGCTGAGGAACCCGTCGAGACCGCCGCTTGCGGCTTAGCGCACCCTTGGACCTCTCGCGTCGCCGGGACCACGCTTGCGCTAAAGCCGCAAGCGGCGGATCTACTACAGCGCAATCGCGAGAGCAGGAGCAGGGGAAGCGGGCCCAGCTTGCTGCAGCGTGAAGGAATGTAGGGTCGGGAGATCCTTGACCAGCGTCTCCACCAGGCTGCGGTCGAGTCCGCCTCCCGCCGCGTTGCGGCGCATCTCTTCGAGCGCCTTGGCGACACTCATCGCCGGCCGATAGGGACGTTTGCTGGACAGGGCGTCGAAGACGTCGGCCACCGAAATGATCCGCACCAGCATGGGAATCTGGTCGCCCTGGATGCCGTCCGGATAGCCACGGCCGTCGAGGCGTTCGTGGTGCCAGCGGATGAGCGGCAGGAGTTCGGCGCAAGAGTTGAGACGCTCGACCATCTTCACGCCATTGTTCGGATGCTGCTTGATGATTTCGAACTCCGTGGTCGTCAGCGGGCCCGGCTTGTCGAGGATGGCATCGGGGACGGCGATTTTCCCGATGTCATGAACGATGGCCCCGCGGCGCAGAACGTCCCGCTCGGACGCGGACAACCCCAGGCGATCGGCCACCATGAGCGCATAATGCGTGACCCGATCGGAATGGCCCTGCGTGTACGGACTCTTGGCTTCGACGGCGCGAGCGAACGTGAAGATCACGGTCTGGCTTGTTTGCAAGCCGACGATGCGCCGGCCCACGTTGATCCGGGCCTGCAATTCCTCGCGGTCGAACGGCTTCGTCAGATAATCGTCGGCTCCCGATTCCAGGGCGGATACGATGTTCTCCTTGCCGGTTTTGCTCGTCAGCATGAGGATGTAGGTCGGTTCGGGGCGATTGAGCTGACGGACGCGTCGGGCCACCTCCGGTCCTTCGAGTCCCGGCATCACCCAGTCCAGGATGGCGATCGCCGGCGCATCGTCTTGCTGCAGCCGTTCCCACGCCTGCGCCCCATCCGTGACGGCTTCGACCTCGTAACCCCATTCCTGGAGCGTCGTCTCGAGGAGCCGGCGATAGAATAGGTTGTCTTCCGCAATCAAGATCTTGAACATGGTTTCTCCATGGGTCCGAACGCCTTTGTTGGAGTCCCGGCTTTAGCCGGCTTTAGCCGGTCTTTGACGTATCGCGCCTTCTATAAGACCGGCTCAAGCCGGCTAAAGCCGGGACTCCAACAAAAAGGCGTTTCGGATCTGATCGACTTCATATTCGAGCTCCGCGAGGACATCGCGGACGGGCCCAAGGTCGCCCTGTTTGCCGAGCGTTTCGAGATGGACGGCTTTCTCGGTGGCGGCGCTGGCTCCGAAGAAGTCGACCATTCCCTTGATGGTGTGCCCCGCACGAGCGATGGTGGCCGCGTCGTTCTTGCCGACCGCCTGCTGGATCTCGGCCGTCAGGGCGGCGCAGTCCTTGACGAAGACGTCGAGCATTTCCTGGAGCAAACCGGCGTTGCCGCCGACGCGAGCCAGGGCCACGGACGGATCGAGCGCACTCTTGCGAGTGGGCTGCGCGACGAAATCGTGCGGGGCCAGCCGGCGGATTTCGTCCCACAGCTCACGGTCGCGGATCGGCTTCACGAGATAGCCGTCCATGCCGATCCGGTCGCATTTTTGCCGCACTTCGTCGAGTGCGTGGGCGGTCATGGCGACGACGGGAAGCCGTCGACCCGATGGATAGGGGCCGCTCTGCTCGCGCTTGCGAATCGCGGCCGTCACCTCGTAGCCGTCCATTTCCGGCATCAGCAAGTCGAGCAGCACGAGGTCGAACGGCTCTCGTTCGAGGATCGCCAGCGCCTCGGGGCCGCTGTTCACGGTCCTGACGACGTCGGAGTTCTTCTCGAGCTTGAGACGGGCGACGCGCTGATTGAAGTCGTTGTCATCCACGACGAGGATCCGCAGCCGTGGCAACGCGGCCTGCGGCGAATGTTCACTCACCTGCTCGTTTTCGCCACCCAGGACGGTCGTTCGCAAAACGCGCACGAGGTCGGTTCGCTGGAACGGCTTGGCCAGCGTGGTCTCGATGCCGGCCTGGCGACATCGAGACAATTCCTGGACGCGATCCGCCGAGCAGACCATCGGGACAAACACCGTGCGGCCGCGATGCGTGGCGAGGAGATCGAAGGCGCCGTCGATCGACGTGTCCACGAGTGCCGCGGAGAACTTCGTGGTGCGAAGGAGCTCGACGGCTTCCGCGCGAGTGGAGACAACAGTCGCCCGCATGCCGAGCTGGCCCACCATGTCCGCCAGGATTTGCTGGCTCGTGAGATGGTCGTCCACGACGAGCAAGGACAGCTGGCCGAGGGCGGGATCGATGAAGGTCTCGTGGCGTGCGGAGCGTTCGAAATTTGCCGTGAAGTGAAACCGGCTACCCTGGCCGACTTCGCTTTCGACCCAGATCTTACCGCCCATGAGTTCGACCAGGCGGGCCGAAATGGTCAGGCCCAGACCGGTGCCACCGAAGCGGCGCGTGGTGGAGCCGTCCGCCTGCGTGAAGGGGTCGAAGATTTGCTGGAGCTTGTTCGCGGGGATGCCGATGCCGGTGTCGGCGATCGTGAAGTGGACGCGCACGTGCTGCTCGTCTTGCGCTTCGAGCCGGGCGCGGACGACGATTTCGCCCTGGCTCGTGAACTTGATCGCGTTGCCGACGAGATTGATGAGGATCTGCCTTAGCCGAACGGGGTCGCCGACGAGATGCTCGTGGACCTCGGGGCCGATGTCGCAGGCGAGCTCGAGGTACTTGGCGTTAGCGCGAAGGGCGAGAGCCTTGAGCGTCTCGCCCACGCATTCGCGGACATCGAAATCGATCGGGTCGAGCGTGAACTTGCCCGCTTCGATCTTGGAGAAATCGAGCAAGTCGTTGATCAGCACCAGGAGGGCGTCGGCCGACGACTTCACCGTCTCCAGGTATTCCTTCTGATCGGCGGCGATGCGGGTTTCGAGGAGGACGTCCGTCATGCCGAGGATGGCGTTCATCGGCGTGCGGATCTCATGGCTGACGTTGGCGAGAAAGTCCCCCTTCGCCTGGTTGGCGGCCTCGGCGATTTCCTTGGCGACACGGAGCTGCCGACGTTGACGGATGATCTTGCGGCGTGAGCGTTCGAGCCGGCGCAGCAGGCGACGCAGGCGGGTGTTTCGATTCTGGATGGCCGTCATGTCGTCGAAGGTGGCGAGGGCGCCGAGGCACGTCCCCTTGTCGTCGCGAATGCCGGTGGAGTTGACCGACACGAGCCGAGACTTTTGATGTTGCTGGCGAAGCTTGAGCAGCGAACCCACGAGGGCATTGCCATCCTTGAGCACGCGATTCCAGGGGAGATCGCCGTGGGCGGGCGACTTGTTCCAGGGCAGGGCGGACGCCTTCGTGCCCTGGAGCTGCTCGCCGGGAACGCCGACGGTGCGGACGAAGGCGTCGTTGGCGAAGGCGATGCGCTCCTGTTTGTCCAGCACCAGCACGCCTTCGACGACGGTGTTGAGCGTTTCCTTGACGCGATCGGGGACGACCGACTTGTTCCGCGCCCCCGCATGACGAAGGACACGATTGAGGTAGAAGTAAATCCCGATGAGGCCGACGACGACCGCGAACGCTCCGAGACGAAAGAGCGGCACATCCCAGAGCCCAAGCACCCCGGGACGATGGAGGGGCTGGCAACAAACTTCGACTTTGCCCCAGAGCTTGTCTTGCACGCGGAGCGGCACATGCCAGTGCGTGGGCGTCGAGAACTCGCCGACGTCATTGCCCCAGGAACTCTCGTGGTCACCGATCTGGAAGAGCAGACCGCCATCCACCTTTCGCAGCCCCATGGAGACGACATCGGGGTTTCGCTCCGCAAGGGTGTTCGCCACCGCCTTGAGGACGGCGGCGTCATCGCCCTGCTGGATCACGGTGGCGCAGTGCAGCGTCAGGGCTTCGACGAACAGCTTGCGGCGTGCCAGGATTTCTCCCTCGGAGTCGGGCATCAATCCGAGCGCATGGGCAGCGCATAGGATGCTCAACAGCACGCTCGTCAGTCCTATCGATAAACGCCACATCCGCCACTCCGCGAAGTTCTCCGACAAACTATAGCTTTTTTTTCCTCACGAGAGCCTGCAACGACTCATCCTCGCCGGTGCCTCTGCCCTTGCGTTGCTCCTCGTTCCAGGCAAACAAAATCTCGAGGACGTCGAACTGCTTCCAGAGCGGCCTCGACGCCAGCAGCGTAAACAGCCACGACGCCAGTCGCGTCGAGATGAGGGCGTACCCCGCCGTCGCAATGACGCCCGTCGCGAACGCCGCCGTCACCGTCTGCTTGAGCACGCTGTTTCGATTCTGGATCGGGTCCAGGTGTTCGTGAAGCAGTTCCGACTGCGACGTGATCTGGGCGACACGATCGGCCGATTCGAAGGTGGGAACCCTCGGACTCGGCGTCGCTATGCCTGGTACCGGCGAAGTGGCTCCAGCTTGCGACGCGACAAAAGGGGGCGGGTCAGTCGGCAGCATTGGCAAGGTCGGCATGGGCAGCATCGGCAGCGGAAGCGTCGGTTCCGTCGGCACAACATCCGCTGGCAGTTCGGGACTCGACGGCACATTCACGGCGATCTGCGGAGGCGACGACGGCGGTAGCGCGGTTTCCGCTCCCAGATCATCGTCCGTTTCGAAGCTGCCGGTGACGAGCTGCGTCGGCACGTCGAGCGCCACTGGCTCCGCGAGTTCCTCGGGCGGAGGCGCAAGCAGCGGGCTTCCGACGATCTGCTGGGCCGGCGGCGGCGCTTGCGGGACGGTCGGAATCGTCGTATAGACGATGTTATCTACCCCGGCGTCGAGCCCGGTGGGGACGTCGTCGTCGACGTTGATGAAACTCAGATCGCCCGCATCGAGCCCATCGTATCCCGTGTCCGCGCTCTCGGCCGCCAGCGTGACGATGCTATAGCCGACATTGCCGTCGACGCGTGTATCGTCGATCCCGGTCACCAGCACCGTCTGAGCAATGTTCCAGTTCGCCGGTGTAAAGGTCAGGGAAGTGGTGTCCAAGACCGCTTCGTTGGCGTCGGTGATCCCCAGTGAAATCGTCACGTTGGCCGTCGGCTGACTATCGAGCACGACGGTAAAAAACGCCTGGCCGCCCGCCTCAGTCGTGGTCGTTTGATTCGTCCGAACTTCGATGCCGACACGGTCATCATCGCGATTGATGACGTTGACATCGCCGGCGTCCAGACCTCGATAGCCGGCGTCCGCGCTCTGGGCCGGGGAGGTGACGATGGTATAGGCTTGGTCGCCGTCGGTAACGAAATCGTCGCTGCCGGTGACGGTGACGACCTGCGGCACATTCCAGTTCGCGGCAGTGAAGGTCAGCGTCGCCGGCGAAACCGTCCCTTCGCTCACATCGGAACTCGTCAAATCGAAACTCACGTCGGCGGTCGGTTGACTGTTCAGGACGATGGCAAAAGTCGCTTGTCCGCCGGCTTCCGTGGTCGGGCCGCTGATCGGCGTGATGAGAATGCCGACCGTATCGTCGTCGGCATTGGTCACGTTCACGTCGGCGGCGTCCAGTCCGTTGTAAAGCGGATCGCTGCTGGTCGCGGGGGCCAGGACGATCTGGTACGCCTGGTCGCCGTCATCGACAAAGTCGTCGATGCCGGTGATCGTCACCACCTGGGCGAGGTTCCAGGTACCGGGCGTGAAGGACACAACGGCGGCCACCGTACTCTCGGTGGGATCGGAACTGCTGACCGCGATCGAGACATTCGCGGTCGGCTGACTGCTGAGCACCACGGAAAACGTCGCCTGCCCGCCGGCTTCCGTCGTTGGCCCGCTAACCAGAGTGACGATGATGCCTGCGACGTCATCGTCGATGTTCGTGACCGCGACGTCGGCGGGGCTCAATCCATCGTATTGGGCGTCGCCACTGACGGCGGCGATGGTGACCGCGTAATCGACGTCGCCATCGTCAACGAGATCGTCCACGCCGGTGACAGTGACGATCTGCGACACCTTCCAGTTCGCAGGCGTGAAGGTCAGAGTGGATGTCGACAAACTGCCTTCGCCGGGGTTCGAACTGCTCAAGCTGATGGTCACGTTGGCCGTCGGCTGACTCGTGAGCACGATAGAGAACGTCGCGTTCGCACCCGCCTCGCTGGTGGGCCCGCTGATGGGAGTGACCTGGATGCCCGCGACATCATTATCGGTATTGGTGACGACGACGTCGGCGGGATCAAGGCCGCTATACTTCGCATCGCCACTCACCGCGGGAGCAAGGGTAATCGCGTAGGTGGCGTCGCCATCGTCGACGAAGTCATCCACGCCGGTCACGGTCACCGATTGCGGCGTGCTCCAGTTCGCGGGGGTGAATGTGAGCGAACTCACCGCGAGGGAACCTTCGCCGAGATCGGAACTGGCGAGCGCGATCGTCACATTCGCCGTGGGCTGGCTCGTCAGGACGACGGCAAACGTCGCCTGATTGCCCGCCTCCGATGTCGGTCCGCTGATCGGCGTCACGCTGATGCCGGCGACGTCGTCGTTGCGGTTGATCACCGAGACGTCGGCTGGGTCCGCGCCCAGATACGCCAGGTCCAGCGTCGATACCGTGAGCACAATCGTGTAGCCGACGTCGCCGTCGTCGATTTGGTCGTCGACGCCCGTGATGATGATGGTCTGCGGCTGGTTCCAGTTGAGCAGCCCGAACGTGATGCTCCCCGTCGACACCGTTCCCTCGCTGGCATCGCTCGTGACGACATTGACCGTCACGGGCAGCAAGGGCAGGGAAGTGAGCTGCACGGTGAAGGATGCGGTGCCGCCGTTCTCGCTGGTCTCGAGCCCGGTGATCGGCGTGACGATGATGCCGCTCACGTCGTTGTCGCGATTGACGACGCCGACGTCGGCCGGATCGAGATTGTTGTAAAGCGGATCGGAGCTGACCGCAGGTCCGAGGATGATTTGGTACGCCGTGTCGCCGTCTACGGAAAAGTCATCCGCGCCGACCACGGTCACGGTCTGAGGCACATTCCAGTCGGCCGGCGTGAACGTCAACGACGCGGGCGACACGGTGCCTTCCGTCGCGTCGGAGGTACTGAGCGGGATCGTGACGTTGGCCGTCGGCTGGCTCGTGAGCACGACCGTGAACGTCGCCTGTCCGTTCGGCTCGGACGTGGGTCCGCTGATGGCACTGACGTTGATGCCGGGTGCGTCGTCATCTCGATTGACGAGGGTGACATCGGCGGCGTCCAATCCTGCGTAGCCAGCGTCGGCGCTGATGGCGGGACCGGTTTGTATCGCATAGGTAATATTGCCATCGGCCACGAAATCGTCGACACCGGTCACGACCACGGTTTGGGCGACGTTCCAGGTCGCCGGCGTGAAGGTCAACGTCGCGTTGGAAAGCGTGCCTTCGGCGGGGTTCGAGTTCGCCAGCGATATCGTGACGTTCGCGGTGGGTCGACTGTTCAGAACCACCTGGAACGACGCCTGGCCGCCCGCTTCGGTGGTGTTTCCACTCACCGGGCTGACGGTAATGCCCGCGACGTCGTCGTCGAGGTTGATCACACTCATGTCGGCCGCATCGAGATCTTGATAGCCCGGGTCGGCGCTCTGCGCGGGAGTCGTGATGAGGGCATAGGTCACATTGCCGTCCGCCACGAAGTCATCGACGCCGGTGATGGTGACATTCTGAGCGACGTTCCAGTTGGCGGGCGTGAAGGTGAGTGACAGTGCCGAGAGCGTGCCTTCCGCCGGGTTGGAGCTGCTCAGTCCCACGGTCACGTTCGCGGTCGGCTGGCTGTTGAGCGTGATGGAGAAGACCGCCTGGCCGCCTGCTTCAGTGGTCGTGTTGCCGAGAGAAATCACGTTGATGCCGACGGCGTCGTCGTCTTGATTGACGAGAGCGACATCCGCGGGATCGATTCCCAGGTAGCCGAGGTCCAGCGTCTGGGCGGTGCCGGTGATGATGGTAACAGGGACGTTGCCGTCCGCGACGAGGTCGTCCACGCCGGTCACGGTCACCGATTGCGGCGTGCTCCAGTTCGCGGGAGTGAACGTCAGCGAGCCCGTCGCGAGGGTGCCTTCGCTGGTGTCGGAGCTGCTGAGCGCGATGGTGACATTCGCCGTCGGCTGGCTCGTCAGGGCCACGGCAAACGTCGCCTGGGTGCCCGTCTCCGAAGTCGGGCCACTGATGGGCGTCACGCTGATGCCGGCAATGTCATCATTGCGGTTGATCACGGAAACGTCGGCCGGGTTCGCTCCCAGATATCCCAGGTCCAAGGTGGACACCGTAAGAACGATCGTGTACGAGACATCGCCGTCATCGATATTGTCGTTGACGCCGGTGATGATGACGGTCTGCGGCTGATTCCAGTTCAGGAGGCCGAACGTCAAACTGCCGGTGGACACCGTCCCTTCGCTCGCATCGCTCGTATTGATGTTCACCGTCACGGGCAACAGCGGCAGGGAGGCGAGCCGGACGGTGAAAGAGGCGGTGCCGCCGTTCTCGCTGGTTTCAAGTCCTGCGATTGGCGTCACGATGATGCCGTCCACATCGTTGTCGCGGTTCACCACTGCTACGTCGGCGGGGTTGAGGTTGTTGTAGAGCGGATCCGCGCTGACCACGGTGCCTGTGCGGATCGTGTAGGCGCGATCGCCGTCGGCCGCGTTGTCGTCGACGCCGGTGACGGTTACCGTCTGAGCCACGTTCCAGTTGGCGGGCGTAAAGGTCAGGGCCGCGGGGGACACCGTGCCTTCGCTGGCCTTTCCAGCACAGTGGGATCCGAAGCTTGGAATTCACGTGACTTGAAGTCGCGGC
>JADMIO011006448.1_pt1 | contig 13396 bp, 10 predicted proteins | sample 8958161 | NCBI WGS metagenome assembly JADMIO01 (sample SAMN16585339, study PRJNA669376) | soil metagenome | isolation source: Crop rotation soil | place: USA: Cullars Rotation, Alabama | collected 2011 | reverse complement strand
GGACCCCCTCGTTCAAGGTCTTTCTCGCCTACAAAGGCGCGTTCGGCATCGACGATGCGGAACTTTACCGGACACTGGAACTCGCCAAGAAACTCGGCGTCATCGTCACCGCCCATTGCGAAAACGCCGAAGTCGTGTCGCGGCTGCAAGCGAAGTTGCTCGCCGAAGGAAAAACCGGCCCCGAATGGCACGAACCGTCGCGGCCCGTGACGGTGGAGGCGGAAGGCGTTCATCATTTGGCAACGTTCGCGGAACTGACCGGGGCTCATGTCTATGTGGTCCACACGTCGTGTGCCGACGCTCTCGTCGCCGCCGGGGCCGCGCGGGCGCGCGGCGTCAACATGTGGGTCGAGACCGTGATTCCCTACCTGGTCGCCGACCGCACGTTCGCCGAACGACCGAATTTCGAGGGCGCGAAGTACGTGATGTCGCCCCCATTGCGCGAACGCCGGCATCAAGATGTTCTGTGGAACGCCCTCAAGTCGGGGCAGGTCGACACCGTCGCCACCGATCACGCCCCGTTTGACTTCAAAGGCCAAAAGGAAATGGGCCGCACCGATTTCACGAAGATCCCCAACGGCATCCCCAGCGTCGAGGATCGCGTCCATCTCCTTTATTCGCATGGCGTCGGCACGGGACGAATTGACCTACCGACGTTCGTCGACGTCGCCTCAACCAAAGCGGCCAAGCTGTTCGGCTTATTTCCGAGGAAGGGAACAATCCAAGTCGGCGCCGATGCAGATTTGGTCATCTTCGATCCGAAGACCCGCTGGACGATCTCTGCGAAAAACCAGCAGATGAACGTCGACTACAGCGCGTTTGAAGGCTGGCCGATCGAGGGAAAGACAGACGTCGTCTCATTGCGAGGCAAAATCCAAGTCCGCGGCGGCAAGTTTATCGGTGTCCAAAATCACGGCCAAATGCTGAAACGCGAACCGACGCATTGATAGGGACGCCCTCGCTTTGCGCTCGGGCTCGGACCGCAACCACTTCGGCCATTATTGATGTTTGACGATAACCTGACGTTTCCAGGGAGGCGTGGTTTTGCGCGTGTCGTCCCAAGAAACGATGTCGCTCCTGGAGAGCACTATTTGTTCCGTGGATAATACGGGAATCGGCCGGTCGAGCAGGAACTGAAGGGGAAGCTGCAAATCGCTTGAATCTTCGGCGACGGATACGGTGGCGTTCGAGATGCGTCGTTCTTGGGCAATTGCTTGGAGCGTCGGCCAGTGCCCCCAAATCGCGCGAGCCTTGGGAGCATCGACGGCCATTGTGAAACCGAACGACACGGCGAAATGCAGGGCGATCAGAGTCACGAACAAAGGCACGCGTCGCGTTGGCCAATGATCGAGAGCACGCCAGAGAAACACGAACAGCACGGGAGTCATCGGGACGGTGAACCGCGCCGATTGGTTGAACGGCCAATAGACGTGAGCGGCGAAGTAGAGCGGCCAGATCCATGCCATCACGTCGCCAATACGGAGCACGCGCCGCCAGCCGACGAGCAGGAGGGCGAAATAAGGCACAAAGATTAGCGTGTGAATGTCGAGCCAGCGTTCTGGCCCGGCGTACGACTTGAAGAGTCCCGGGAGCGTCACTTGTCCCACTTCGGCGATGCGGACGCGCAATCCTTCGGCCAACCGCCGCGACAACGGATGCAGCGGCCAATCGGCGATCGCAGCGGCGGTCGACTGGCTGGCAAGGAAGTCGGCATTGCTGAAGTCGGCGGCGCGGGCGTTGTCGTAACACGTCCACGCAATGACAGCGAACGCCGTTGGTAGGCATGTCAACGCACCCAAGCCGATCGCGTTGCTCCAGCGTCGCTGACCGCGAACTGCTTGACTTAAACATGCGAGCGCGAAGCCGGCAGCGGCGAGAGCGCCCATTTGCCGCACGAGCGCCAGCCCGATTTGGCCGGTGATCAGAACGGGCCAATGCGATTTCGGGAATTGTCCCTTGAGGATTCGATTGTAGCCGATCGCGAGGCCGAAAAGGGCTGGACAGAACACCGTCTCACTCAGGGGCCGGCGAAAGTTCGCCGAGACGACGACGTTGACCACGACCAACAGCGCGACATAGGGGGCCGCCGCCGGCGTATTGAGCTTAGCCCAGCGATAGGCGGTCCATCCGAAGGCGGCGAGCAGCGCGGCGTTGATGATTGAGATGAGCAAGAATGGCTCGTCGGCGATCCAGAAAACCGGCGCCAACATTACGGGATAACCGGGGCCGTGAAAGACTTGGCTTTGGCCGAGCCGGGCAAGTTCGCCACGATGGGCGATCGAGCGGGCGATCGAAAGATAATTGACGGCGTCGGGCGTTAGATAGGGCCACGGCGCGACGACGAGTATGGCGATCGCCGCGAGGGCGAGGAGTTGAATTCGCCAAGTCATGGGCCGGCTCCGAAACGTCCGTGCGAAGGAGCGTCAGTGTTTCAAATCCCTGAAGACCGGGCAAGGTCAATCGCGGGTTCGAGCAGCCCGGCTGCTCCGCAGCAGCCGGGCTGCTTGCCCCAGGCGAAATCCATCATCCCCGGGCCAACGCATCCGTCTGCTTGACGAACTCATCGCCGCGCCATTCGTGGTCGGCCTTGAGCGGTTGGCCGTCGGGTTTGGCGGTCGTTTTCTTCCGCGCCGCCGCCTGGCGGGCGACGAGATCATAATGCGTCGTGAAATATTGCAGGCTCTTGCCTCGGAATTCGGCGAGCGTCTTGAAGCCGTGCTGATCCATGAATGCGCCGAGTTCGTCGCACATCTCCTTGACGCAGCGGTAGCCGACCTTCATGACATAGGTGCAGACCTGGATGGTATCGCAGCCTAGAAGGATGAACTGGGCCGCGTCCTTGCCCGATTCGATGCCGCCGATGCCCGACAGCGATCGCCCGGGGAACTCGGCCTGAATGAGCTTGGCGACTTCCATGCACATCCGCAGCGCGATCGGCAGGACGGCCTTGCAAGAATAGCCCCCGGGAGTGGTATACCCTTCGACCGACGGCTCCGGCCGTAGCGTTTCCAGATTGACGCCGATGACGCTGCGGATCGTGTTGATCGCGCTGATGCCCTGGCATCCGGCCTTCAATGCCGCCCGTGACGGGTCTTCAATGTGCGTAATGTTGGGCGTCATCTTCGCCCACACCGGCTTCTTGGCCGCGCTCATGACCCAGTGGCACACCTCGTCCAGGATCTCCGGATTTTCCCCCATCGCCGAACCCATGCGCCGCTCGGGCAGCCCGTGCGGGCACGAGAAATTGCACTCGAACGCATCGACGCCCGCATCCTGGCAGCGCTCGACAATCTCGATCCACGCCTCCTTGCGATATTCCTCCATGATCGACGCGATCAGAATACGATCCGGGTATTTGTCCTTAATCTGCTTGAACTCGTCGATCCAAGTGCTGAACGGCCGGTCGCTGATCAGTTCAATGTTTTCCCAACCGATGATTTCCTGCGACTTTGGCTCACGCAGCCGGCCGTAGCGAGGTTGCACGTTGATCACCTTCGACGAATCGAGGCTCACCGTCTTGCAGATCACCGCTCCCCAACCTTCGTCGAACGCCTTGCCGATGACGTTCGCATTCGTCCCCGGCGGCCCCGAACCGATGACGAACGGGTTCGGCAACTTCAAACCATCCACCTCGACGCGCAAATCGGCCATGATGTCGCTCACACTCTGGAGAACGCGGAAGTCAAGTCGTCATGATAAATCGAATCGCGATTGCGCGAAAGATGAAACGGCGAGCTTGACAGTATCAGGAGTAACCAGAAATCAAATGCGATTAACCGCAGAGGACACAGAGAGCGCAGAGAGCGCAGAGAGTCCTTGAAATTGGGCAGCGATTCTCTGCGCTCTCTGCGTCCTCTGCGGTTCTGAGATTTTTTTACCGTCCGGGTGATTACCGGCGCAAGTCGCGTGCGATTTTGCGTTCCATTGCCAATTCTCAGGATTCCGTCGTTGATCGGCCGCGCCGGCCCGAACCAACGGCGCGATTCCGAGAGACGTCGTTTGCACATCCCCCCGGGCGTCTCGCTTACATGGTCCTTTCGTCAGTGCCATTTCAAATCCCTTTGCCAGGAGACTGCTATGACTGCGCGCCCATTCCGGTGTTGTCCTCTGGTCGCGATCATCGCTGTTGCCGCGATGTCGCCGCTCGCTCGTGGCCAAACCGAACCGATGGTGAAACGCCTTAATTGCGACAGCGAACAAGAACTTCGCGAGCAACTCCGGTACACTCCAGAAATCGGCCTCAGTCAGGCAAATGCCAAATCGATGTACGGGATCGTCACCAACAAACTGACCAAGTCGTATTTTCCGAACATCGATCCTGACATCGGCCCGAAAATCTATGCGCTGCAAGCGACCAAGCAAAAGAGGCCCGATTTCTTCGCCATCAATTGGCGGCGCGGCAACGATTGCCAACTCAATCCCGACTTGGCCGCGAAACTCGGCACGCGTTCGACCGCTCTGCGCCGCCACATTCAGCGGGCGACGACGAAGGACGGACTATCGGCAACGTCGTTGTCGGAACTCTTGGACAAAGACAAGGACAAAGGCAAAGATGAAGCGATCGATTGGAGCGACCCGAGCGCGGTGCCGGCATTGACGCAAATGCTGCAACCCGAAGCCGAGCCGATTCGCCAGCAGCTCGTCGATCGGCTGGCGGCCATCTCCGGCAAAAGCGCCAGCGAAGCCTTGGCAAAGCGTGCGCTCTTCGATCTTTCGCTGGACGTTCGGCGGCAGGCGCTCGACGCGCTCAAGAACCGCCCGGCCGCCGAATACCAAGACGTGTTGCTCGATGGCTTTCGCTGGCCGTGGACGCCGGTGTTTGAAAACGCCGCCGAAGCGGTCGCGATCTTGCAGCTCAAATCGGCCGAAAAAGAGTTGACGACGATCAAGGACGAACCCGATCCGCGCGTCATGTTCGAAAAGGATCGCCTGCTCTTCGTCAACGAAGTCGTGAAGATCAATCACCTGTCCAATTGCATACTGTGCCACGCGCCGTCGCACAACGATAAGGATCCCGTTCGCGGCCGAATCCCCCAGCCGGGCGAGCCGTTGCCGAGTTTGTACTACCAGGACCCGACCGGCATCTTCGTGAGGGCGGACACGACCTATTTGCGGCAAGACTTCTCGGTCGTTCAGACGGTGTCGAACCCGGACAAATGGCCCGAGCAGCAGCGATTCGACTACTTCCTGCGAACACGGCTCGCATCGCCGACAGAAGTCAACGACTACAAGAAATCGCTCGCCAAACGCGAAGCCCCCGACGACCGGCGAACTCAGGCCATCGACTTTGCGCTCGAATCGATCGGCGTCGATCTCGGACCGGAACCCCAGGCGCTGTCGCGTCCGAGTCCGATGAAGAAGGCGGTGAGGCGGTGAAACGTGCTGAGTTGAGAAGAATCATCGCGAAAGCGCGAAAGACGAAAACGCGAAAGAAATATCAGACGTGATTTCGCGTTTTCGTCCTTTCTCGCTTGCGCGATGGAATTTCTTTTGGGTTGCGGTTTCCTCGCCCTGAGTGCGCGGTCTTACCCTCCCCGCGTTGGGTTCAAACTTCAATTGACGATCGACGGCGAAGGCGGGAAAATAATGTTCCCGCCTGAAATTCGCTCTTTTCGGATCCACACGGAGCGATCCGTTGATTTTTCGCCAAAGTTCATTGTCGATTGCATTCGCCGTGAGCATTTGGTGCGCTGCGATGTCGGTGCGTGCCGACGAACCGGCCGGGCTCGCGATTTACAACAAGCAATGCGTTCGCTGCCACGGCAAAGCCGGCGAGGGGACGAAGGAATACTTGCGGCCTCTCGTCGGCAATCGATCGTTGCCGCAGCTCATCAAGTATATTTCCCGAGCCATGCCTGAAGACGCGCCGGGGACGTGCGTCGGGCCCGATGCGGAAAAGGTCGCGGCGTACATTTTTGACGCGTTCTATTCGCCGGCTGCCCAGGCCCGAATCAAGGCGCCCCGGGCGGAACTGCAGCGATTGACCGTCGGCGAATACCGGAATGCGATCGCCGATATCGTCGGGTCGGTTCGACCAGGGAAGCTCAACGCGCCGCAGAAAAGCTTCGGCAAAGAAAAATCGGCCGTCGATGAGTTCGGCTTGCGTGGCGAGTATTTCAATTCCGAAAAACGCAAACGCACGTCGGCATTCAATCGCATCGATTCCGTCGTAGCGTTGGATTTCAATTCCAAAGACGATGCCGATTTTGAGAAGCTCAGGACCGAGGAACTCGCCGCGAACTGGACCGGCTCGGTTTTGATCCCGGAAACCGGCGCCTACGAGTTCGTCGTCAAGACCGAGCACTCGGCGAAGTTATGGGTCAACGACATGAAACGGCCGCTCATCGACGCGTCCGTGAAATCGGGCAACGACACGGAATTCCGTGGCACCATCGACCTTCTCGGCGGACGATATTATCCCATTCGCCTGGAGTTTTCGCGCGGCAGCGTCGGCGTGCAAAAGGACAACAAGTCCAAGAACCCGCCGCCGAGAACGACGATGACGCTCGAATGGAAGCAACCCAAGAGGGCCCAAGAGGTCATTCTCAAGACGCAATTGCGCCCCGGCGACGCGGCGACATCCTTCGCACTCGCGGTGCCATTGCCGGCTGACGATCGCAGCGCGGGCTATGACCGCGGCACGGCCGTCTCCAAGGAATGGGTGCAAGCAACCAGCGACGGGGCCATCGACACTGCGAACTACGTCATGGAGAATCTTCCCGATCTCAGCGGCATTCGCCCCGAGACGCCCGAGCGCAAGTTGCGACTCAAGGAGTATTGCGTCAAATTCGCCGAACGCGCCTTTCGCCGGCCGTTGACCGATGAGCAGAAGGCGTTGATCGTCGACCGCCAGTTTGAATCGGCGAAGGACGACGACTCGGCGGTCAAACGTGTGGTGCTGCTCGTTTTGCAATCGCCGCGGTTTTTGTATCGCGAGCCGCCGTCGCCCTTGGCCGCGGGAGACGACTTTGATGTCGCCTCGCGGATTTCCTTCGGCCTGCTCGATTCGGTTCCCGATGTGGAGCTTTTGAAAGCCGCGGCGGCGGGGAAATTGAAGACACACGCCGACGCCGCTCGCGAAGCCAAACGCCTGCTCGCCGATCCGCGGGCCAAGGCGAAGATTCACGCGTTTCTGCTGTCGTGGCTCAAGCTCGACCAGGCCGGCGAGTTGATGAAAGACGCCAAACATTTTCCAAATTTCACGCCCGCGGTCGTTTCCGATTTGCGAACCTCGCTCGATCTGTTTTTGGACGATGTGACTTGGTCGGACGCGCCCGACTTCCGTCGTTATTTCTTGTCGCACGACCTGTTTCTCAATGGCCGGCTGTCATCGATTTATGGCGGCGATTTGCCGGCGGGCGCGCCGTTTCAGAAAGTCTCGAGGGGCGCCGAGCGGTTCGGTGTGCTGACGCATCCATATCTAATGGCGAACTTCTCCTACACGGCGACAAGTTCGCCGATCCATCGCGGCGTGTTTTTGGCTCGCAACATTTTGGGTGTTTCGTTGCGGCAACCTCCGGAAGCGTTCACGCCGCTGCCGCCCGAGCTGCATCCCGACCTCAACACCCGCGAACGAATCACACTGCAAACCAGCGCCAAAGATTGCCGAAGCTGCCACGGCGTCATCAACCCGCTCGGATTCACGCTCGAACGCTTCGACGCCATCGGCCGGCTCCGCGACACCGAGAACAACAAGCCGATCGACTCGACCGGCGAGTTCGCGGTGCGCTCCGGCGACGTCGTGAAGTTCGCCGGGACCGAGGATTTGGCGAAGTTCCTGGCCGGCAGCGAGGAAGCGCACGAGGCGTTCGTCGCTCGCATGTTTCACGCCCTCGTCCGGCAGCCGGTGTTGGCGTACGGCCCGGAAAAGCTCACCGAATTGCGGCGGTATTTTGCCGATAACTTCAATGTGCGAAAGCTGGCCGTGGAGATCATTGCCCAAACGGCGGTGCGGCCCAATGTGGGGCAAGCTTCCAGCTTGCCATGATTTCACGCGGCGAAGGTTCGAGCTTGCTCCACAATGCCCCCTCACTTCGCCTCTTTCTCAATCGACTGCTTGATCTCCGGCTCAAACTTGATCGACACCGTGGCCGCGAATTGATGCTTTCCCGCCACAAACTCCGGCGACAGCATCAGGATCCATTCCCGGCCGACAAACTCCGCGGCCGCCGTCGGCGTTCGCACGGTCACTTCTTTTTTCTTCCATTCGCCCTTGAGAACACGCGTCACTTGATAGCGGATGAGATTCTCCGGCGCGTCGCCGGGAACGTTTGGCGGCGCGACTGCCGAATCGAGCGGCGTGCCGACGACGATCACCGCGGCGTCCTTCGCGATTTCGCCGAGAGACTGCCGGCGCAATCCGTGTTCTCGTCTGCCTTCGTCCAATCGTTCGTGAAGCACGTTGTCCGGTTCGGGCGGCGCCTTTTTGCCTTCGACAACTTGGAGGTGAGTGACATTGCGGAAAATTGGCGTGGGTTGTGTCATGAAAATAATCGCCAGTGTGACCACCAAGGCCGTCGCCGCGCCACCGATCCATAGCCATTTTCGATTTCGCAACGTATTCGTTGCGGGACTCGGCTGAGTTTGCAGTTCGGTCGTCATGCCATTTTCCTCAATTTGATCGAGCAGTTTCCGTTTGAGTTCCGCCCGGTGGAGGCCGTCGCGCACATGCGGAGCGGGCGTTTCCGACAGAAACTTCTCGATGTCATTTGGTTTCATGCCCATGCCTCCTCGCCGATGACAATGCCGGCGGGTTCAAAATGTTGCATCGATTTGCTCGATCAGGGCCGCGACTTTCGACAAAGCGCGGTGCACCAGCGAGCGCACCGTGGCGACCTTTTTCCCAAGAATCGTTGCGATTTCATCGTGACTAAGCTTCTCGAAATACCGAAGCGTCAAGACCGTTTGATCCGGCTCCGAAAGTCTCGCGATTGCTCGATGCACCGTTTCGAATCGCTGACGACTCTCCCCTTCCGTCTCTTGAGATTCCATCGCGGGCCAAACGAACGTGACGCGCGGCAAATCGTTGTCATCCACACGCAAGGGGATCGTCCGACGTCGAGACTGGTCGCGCCAATACATCCGGACTTCATTGATCGCGATTTGGTAAAGCCATGCTCGAAAACGAATCCCCTCTCGGGGACGAAAGTCTTTGAGCCCTCGCAAAGCCTTAAGAAACGTGTTGGATGTGAGTTCTTCCGCAACCGCGACAATTAAAGTTCGGCGGTAAAGAAAGTTGAGAATGGCGGAATAGTGAGTTTCATAGAGCACGCCAAACACGGCGCGGTCGGCTTTCGCGCGAAGCACGAGAGCAGTTTCATCAATCGGTTCGCTGTCCATCCGTCACCTGGCCTGGGCCCAATCAATCGACGGAATTGCTGTCGTCTATGGAATGCAAATGGGACCAAAACGTTGCAGAAATTCGGTGGCCCGCGGGAGCAGCAATCGCCAGGTCGTCACGCTAAGAAACTTTGTAGGACTGGTCGCGCATCACCACCGTCTCGCGCGTGATTCGAACGAGCGTGTCGTCGGTGTGATTGGCGGCGATCGAATAGTCGAATCTCGGGTCCCAGCGGCTTTCGTCTGGGCCGAAATAGCGACGAAGGATCGCCTTCGCGATGTTCAGATCGAACGGCATAACTTCGGCCCGGCCACGAATGGCGACATGATGGCTTTTGCCCGTGGCTGAATCCCAATCGACGATGCCCAGGGCGCATCGTGGATCATGGCGTAGATTGGCCGGAAATGTCGAACCGCCAATGATCCAAATAAACTCGCCGTCCCAAGAAAACCAGACGGGCGATTCGCGCGGGCCGCCGGTGGATGAATGGGCGAGATGAGCGTAGAGCGGACGAGCGAGGAACTCGTCGAGATCGAAAACCTCGCCACGACCTGACGACACATGCTTTTCGACGATTTGCATCTTGGCCCCTCGATCCGTCATGAGTTGCCTCGAGGCGCAACGTCATTTTCGGTGATGTCGCGAATGACTCGGCACGGATTGCCCGCCGCAAAGACGCCGTCGGGAATGTTTCGAGTCACGACGCTGCCCGCGCCGATCACGGTTTTCGACCCGATGGCGACGCCCGGACAAATGATCGCGCCACCGCCAATCCAGACGTCGGAACCAATCGTGACCGGTTTGCCGAACTCTTGTAAACGCCGATGCTCCGCGTTCATGGGATGCGTCGCCGTGTAGATTTGCGCGCTCGGGCCAAACAGCGTGAAATCGCCGATGGTCACCGGGCAAACGTCGAGGACGACGCAATTGAAATTGAAGAAGACACGCTGGCCGAGAAAGATGTTTGCCCCGTAATCGCAGAAGAACGGCGGTTGCATCCACACCGAATCGCCGCCGCGGCCGAAGAGTTGATTCACAATGGAACGGCGAGTCTCCTGCTCGCGTTCTCGCGTCGCATTCAAATCCGCACACAGATCCCGAGCGCGCTCCCGCATGGCCACCAATTCGGGATCCAGCGGATCGTAAAGCTCGCCGGCAAGCATCTTGGCTTTTTCGGATCGCATGCACTCATGATACGGCCGAGCCGGCGCAAGCCGTCCCAAGTCGAAAAGCACGATCAGCGAGAAAGCGTATCAGGAGATGAATTGGGGATGGCCGAAGAAGTGAGCTTGACTCGGATCGGCTCGCCCGGCCGCAATGCGATCGACACCTTTGGGCGAATCGGCGGTCCGGACGGCGCTTCTAGCTCGAACTGCTGAAGAACAATTGCCACGATCAGGATCATCTCCATCATCGCAAACTCATTGCCGATGCACAGGTGCGGGCCGCTGAGGAATGGGAAGTACATCCCCTTTGGCCGGTCGGCGACTTGGGCGGGGAGGAAGCGGTCGAGATCGAATTCCTCCGGGCGCGGCCAGCAATCAGGGTGATGGTGCGTCACATACGGGCATAGGCAGACCGACGAACCGGCGGGAATTCGGTAGCCACCGATTTCGTCGTCAGCGACCGCTTGCCGCGGCACGGCCCAGATCGGTGGATACAGCCGCATCGATTCCTCGATCGCCGCCCGGGTCAGGATCAATTGCGATACGTCAGCGACGGTGGGGCGGCGCCCGTTGAGAACAGTCGCGATTTCTTCGCGTACTCGCTTTCGCGCATCGGCATGTGTTCCCAAGAGATGCCACGTCCACGTCAATGCGGTGGCGGTCGTTTCATGGCCCGCGAGCAGGAACGTTAGGACTTCGCTGCGCACCTGATCGTCGGTCATGACTTCCCCCGTCTCGTCGTCGCGAGCTTGCATCAGCATCGAGAGGAGATCGCCATGATCGCGGCCTTCCCGCCGGCGCTCGCGGATGAGGCCGTCGACGAGTTCTTTGAGCGACTTTGCGGCCGCGTTGAAGCGGCGATTGCCCGGCGTCGGCACCCAGGCCGGCGGAGTCGTGAACATCCGGTTGAATCGCTTTTCCAGATATGCAGCCATTTCGACGAAGGCGTTTGCGATGTTGCCGGCGGCGTGGGTCACGTCGCAGTCGAAAAACGTCCGGCCGGCGATCGCCAGCGCCAGCTTCGACATTTCGGGGCCAACGTCGATCGGCTCTTTGATGGTGCGCCAGCGATCGGTCAGTTCGTAGGCGGCGTCGATCATTGCCGAAGCGTAATTGGCAAGCCGATTACGGTGAAACGCGGGCTGGGCCAAGCGGCGTTGCCGGAGCCAATAACTGCCTTCGGACGTCAGGATGTTGGCGCCGAACAGATTCTTCAGGATGCGGTATTGCCAGCCTCGCAGGTAGTTTTTTTGATGATCGTGCAGGATGTGGCGGACGTGGTCGGGGTGAAAGACGAAATAGACGAGCATGGGACCAATGCGAAAGCGGGCGACGTCGCCGAATCGCTCGCGCAGGCTGAGTTGGAAGCCGAGCGGATCGCGCACGAAGCGGCCGAACTCCCCGTAAGGAATCGGTACCCAATGCGAAATGCCGGGGGCGGTGGCCATGGGGAGTGTCGCCTTTCGCTCCGCGAAAGAGCGTTTGTGGAGCAAGCTTCCAGCTTGCTATGGTTGGCGTCGAGTAACTGCCTGATTGTTGTCATAGCAAGCTGGAAGCTTGCTCCACAAGTCGCGGAACGAATCACTCGCCGCCGCAGCCCATCGGATCGGTTTGACGCACCGCGATCGTATAGTCGTTCACGAACGGGCAATCGCGAAGCAGTTCGACCGCTTCGTCGTAATCCGCGGCGCGGATGATCACGAAGCCGCCGACAACTTCCTTGGTTTCAGGATATGGTCCATCGACCACCGAAACGCGGCCATTCTCCTGGCTGAGCAGCCGTCCCCCTTCCTCGCCGAGTTTTTCGCCAACGACATATCGGCCGCTGGCTTGCATTTTGTTCCCCCAAGCTTGATAGCTCGCAGATTTCTTCTGAAGCTGCTCCGGTGTGAACTTCCGCCGATCGCCGGGTTTGCTTTGCAGGATGATCATAAATTTGGGCATCGTTAGCTCCTTTGGGAAGTGGCGTCCGTTTTCCTACCAAGTTGTCGGACGAGGATGCCGAAATTCGACACGCAATTCTAGCAAACGCATTTGTTTTTCATCGAGGTTTGCGCAACATTCGTCCGAGCGCGAGCCCGAAGCGAGCGCTTGAAAGTTGCTAATCAATGTTGGCGATCACGCCACGCGTTGACGATTTGTCCTCGCCGAGCGCTCGGCATTCGCGAATCGCTCGACGAGTTCCAGGATATTGAGATTGGTCTGCTCGTTGACCGCGTTTGCCGCGGCCGGATCGACGGGGGTATGTGGATGCTCGAGCGCGTGCAGGGCCCAGCGGAATAGTCCGTCGGTGCGCACCGGCGACCAATCGCCGATGATGTCCATGCCAATCAAGCGGGCCCGGCATGTGTCGAAGACGCCGCTCAAGATTTCAAGAGCATCCGGCAGCCGCATGCTGCCGGAATCCCAATTGACGACCGCATCGTCCGGGACCAACACGTCTTTGTCGAAGGTGACGTAGACGGCCTTGCCTTCCAAGAGGGGAGTCAACTCGCGCAACAGGGCTTCGAGCCGGTCGCCGGTCATGTGGGTCGGCGATCGGTCGAGGAGCGGTTCATTGGGGAGCGTTTTCCAGAAGCCGCGGAAGAGGGAACGGCGGCCGGGCGCGACGAGGATTTTGCCGTCACGAATTCGGCTTTTGGGAGCGACGAAGCGGAAAGCGTTGTCGAAGTCTGTGTTGCCGCCGAGGTGGATGACGCGTTCGAGGCGGGGATTGTCCAAGGCGTGGGCCAGCCAGGTGCCGCAATGGAGGAATGGGAAGCCGGTCATCCAATCGGGATGATTGTCGAGCATCAAGAGGACGAAGGGCTCTTGCAAACGGCGCAGAAGGGCGAGGGTCACGTGGTGAAAATCGCCCGAGCCGATCATGGTAATTTGCGGGGCGGGGCCG
>JADMIO012911327.1_pt1 | contig 13397 bp, 11 predicted proteins | sample 8958161 | NCBI WGS metagenome assembly JADMIO01 (sample SAMN16585339, study PRJNA669376) | soil metagenome | isolation source: Crop rotation soil | place: USA: Cullars Rotation, Alabama | collected 2011 | reverse complement strand
GGGCCGGCCCCGCCGTGGGCCAACGTCGGCGTTCCGTGGGCCAACCGTGCCTTCCGTCACTTCATCGCCTCCCGCTCGGCCGGCGGGGCCTTCGGGAATGGCTCGCCCGTCGCGGGATTCGTCGCCGCCCGCCCGGTGAACCGCTGCCACCGGTCGACGATCACGTCCGCGTACAAGGGGTCGAGTTCCATGAGGAATGCTTTGCGGCCCGTCTGCTCGGCGGCGATCAGGGTGGAACCCGACCCGCCGAACAGGTCCAGGACGTTCTCGCCGACGCGGGACGAGTACTGCATGGCCCGGACCGCCAGTTCGACGGGCTTCTGGGTGAGATGTTCCATCTGGTTCGGGTTGACCTTTTTCACGCTCCAGACGTCGGTCGCGTTCGCCGGGCCGAGGAAGACGTGCGCGGCCCCTTCTTTCCACGAATAGAAACACCACTCATGGTTTCCCATGAAGTCCTTCCTCGTCAGAACCGGGTGCTCCTTCACCCAGATGATCGCTTGGGAGAAGTAGAGCTGGTGCCGCTTCAAGACCGGCGGGTAGTTCGCGACATTGGCGTAGCCGCCCCAGCAGTACAGGGCCCGGCCCGGCTCGAGGACGCGGGCGATGTTGCCGAACCAGGCGTCGAGGAGCCGGTCGAACTCGCCGTCGGAGACGAAGTCGTTGGCGAGCGGCCGGTCCTTCGCCCGGAGCTTCTTCTGGGTCGGCTTCGCTTTCCCGGGGTGCCGCTCGACGTCCAACTTCTGGTGGTGAGTGGTGCCGGAGAATGACGACAAGCCGGCCGCGATGGCGTTGTTGCTTCTCGGCTCGACTTTCACGTTGTACGGCGGGTCGGTGTTCACCAGATGGATCGCGGCGCCGTCGAGGAGTCGGTCCACGTCCTCAGCCTTGCTGCTGTCCCCGCACAGGAGGCGATGGTCGCCGAGGAGCCACAGGTCGCCCGGCTTCGTCACCGCCTCGTCCGGCGGCGCCGGCACTTCGTCCGGGTCGACCAGGCCATCCGCCACGCCTGGGTGGAGTAGTTCCGCGATTTCGTCCGGCGGGAATCCAAGCAGGCCCAGGTCGTAGTTCGCGTCCTTCAGTTCGGCCAACTCGATGGGCAGGAGGTCGTAGTCCCACGTCGAGAGCGTGGCGGACTGGTTGTCGGCGATGCGATAGGCCCGGATCTGCTCGGGGGTCAGGTCGGTGGCGACGTGGACGGGGACCTGCTCGAGGCCCAGCTTCTGGGCCGCCTTCCACCGGGTGTGCCCGCAGACGATCACCCCGTCGGCGTCGATGACGACCGGCACCCGCCAGCCGAACTCGCGGATGCTCGCCGCCACGGCGTCGACGGCGGCGTCGTTGACCCGCGGGTTGCCGGGGTAGGGTTTGATCGAGGCGATCGGGCGGAGTTCGATTTGCATCGGGGCCTACGAGCACGGGTCGTGCTGGTGGCTCCGAGATGCGGAGTGCGGCCCCGGGTAAACCAAGGCGGCGGGCAGACGGACCAGAAACGGTCTGCCACTAAGACGTCACCTTTGAATTATACCAAACAGTGTTTTGCGAAGACCATCGCCAACCCTCGGCATATGCCATCGAAACCAATTTCAATTGCCGAGGACTCCACACGGAGCGGGGCCGACTCGGTCCATCTCATGCGTATCAAACGGAGGATTGACTTCGAGTAAGCCGGTAAAGTATGCCCAAAGGTCGCGAATGTGAACACCCGGACCCACCACGATCGGCCTTCACCAGTTCGACTGGATCGGGACGAAGGAACGATGACACCCGCTGCCGCCCCCGCCCGCCTGATGTCGCTGGACGCGTACCGCGGGCTCGTCATGTGTACCCTGTTGCTCGGCGGGGTGTTCCACTCCCTCAAGGACCACCCGACGTGGCACTGGCTGTTCGTGCAGAACGAACATGTCGCGTGGGCGGGGTGCGTGTACTGGGACCTGATCCAACCGGCGTTCATGTTCATCGTCGGGGCGGCCATGCCGTTCGCGTTCGCGGTACGGTCGGCCAAGGGCGACTCGTGGGCGAAACAGTTCCGGCACGTGTTGATCCGGGCGGGCAAGTTGATCCTCGTCGGCGTGCTGCTCGACAACTTCGGGGCGAAGGAGTGGACCTTCGGATTTATCCGCGTTCTCCAGCAGATTGCCGTCGGGTACGTGCTGGCGTTCTTCGTCCTCGGTCGGAGTCTGTGGGTGCAGGGGGCGGTGGCGGCGGTCATCTTGGTCGGGTACACGTTGTTCTGGGTGAACAATCCCTGGAACGGGCCGGACGGGCCGTGGGCGATGGGCGGGGAAAACGTCGGCAAAGTGTTCGACCGCTGGCTACTCGGTCGCAACTACACCGGGAACTACGTCGGGCTGAACGCGATCCCGTCCGCCGCCACGATGATCTTCGGCGTGATGGCCGGGCAATGGGTTCTGACCGGCCGGCGGGAGGACCGCACCGCCCTGATTCTGGCGGCGGCCGGCGTACTCGGCATCCTGGCCGGGGCGGCGATCGGCATGCGGGTGTGGGAGGGGCGTGATCCGGTGGTGCCGCTCGTGAAGCGGATCTGGACGCCCAGCTTCGCCGTCTACTCGGCCGGATGGACGACACTGCTGCTGGCCGGGTTTTATTGGCTAATTGATGTAATCGGATTTCGGCGATGGGCGTTCCCGCTGGTGGTAGTGGGGATGAACTCGATCGCCGCATATGTGATCGGCGGGGCATTCGGCGGGTGGTTCCGCAGCCTGAGCGGGGTGTGGGTGGCGTGGCTGGCCGGCCCGCTCGGTCCGGTCGGCTTCCCCATCGTCCAACACGTACTGTTCGCCGCCGCCGCGTGGGGGGTCTTGTATTGGCTGTACCGTCGTCGGGTTTTCTTCCGACTGTGACGTTCGAAACGACTTATTGACCATACCCGGGTCTCACCATAAAGACGCCGCGCGATCAGTTCAATGCAACCATGTTTCACTCCTTCCGGCCGATCCCGTAAACGTGGTGCTGCGTCCGGAAGAAGATCATCCCGTTCGAAACGGCGGGCGTTGCCATGCACGGCTCGCCGAGCGGATTCGCCGCCAACGGCTCGAACGACGGGCCGGCTTGGATGACCCGCACGCCGCTCTCCTCGCTCGTGAAGTAGATCCGACCGTCCGCCGCCACCGGCGATGCGGTGTATCCGCCCCGGCCGCCGAGCCGCTCCCGGTACTCCTGTTTGCCGGTCTTCGCGTCGTAGCAGGTCACGACGCCGCCGTCCGAGCACACGTAGAGGTATCCGCGGTAGACGATCGGCGTCTGCATGTACGGGCCGCCCCGTTCCGTGCTCCACGCTACGCTGTCGTTCGTCTTCTTTCCGTCCTTGAGGGTGATGTCCCCGGCCGCCCCCGGGCGGATCGCGTAAATCGGTTGTACCGGCGAATACCCGCTCGTAACGAAGATCAGTCCTTCCCCCAAGAACGGCGTCGGGACGGTGATCTCGGCGTGACGACCCAACTTCCACAACTCCTCCCCGGTCATCGGGTCGTATCCCCGGGCGAACTTGGTGGCGTTCGTCACCAACTCGGGCCGGGTCGGGCCCTCGACGACGGTCGGCGTCCCCCACGACGGAATCTCGGTCCGCGTCTTCCTCCAGACCGGCTTACCGTCGCCGATCGCGAAGGCCGCCAGGAACGAGTCTTTCCCGCCGTCGCACTGGGTAATCACCAGGTTCTTGTAAATGATCGGGGAACTCCCGAACCCCCACTGGTAGTCGCCGTCGAAGAACCACCCCGAATCCAGCGTGCCGAGGCTTTTCGACCACAAGAGCCGGCCGTCGCGGTCGTAGCAGTACAGCCCCTCCGACCCGAACGACGCGACGACGTGCGCGCCGTCGGTCGCCGGCGTCGGGTTGGCGTGGCTGCCCTTCGTGTGCCGCTTCACTTTGGGCACACCCTTGCAGGCGACCTTTTCCCACAGCACATTCCCGGTCTGCCGGTCGAGGCAGTAGACCCGCCAACTCTGCTCCGCCGACTCGTTCACCGAATCGACGTCGCCGTAGAGGCCCGGTTTGAAATCGGCCTTGCCGTCGGCGGCGACCGCGGTAGTGACATACACCCGGTCTTCCCAGACGACCGGGCACGAATGCCCGAGGCCAGGGACTGGGGTCTTCCACCGGACGTTCACCCCCTTCGCGGCGTCCCAGGTGACCGGCGGGAACTGGCCATCGGCGATGCCGGTGGCTCCCGGTCCGCGGAACGACGGCCAGTTCAGCGGGGACTTCACCACACCACCCACGTCCACCACGGCCTTCACCGCCCGCGACGGCTTCGGCGCGGTTTCGACGTGCCGGAGGGCGAGTTCCCTCCCGTCCCGCGTCAACGTCACACCCGACACCCAGGCCCCTTCGCGGCGGAAGGTGGCGGCGACCTTGCCGTCGTCAGATTTGAATGAGGTCTTGTCGGCCGTGGTCAGTTTCGTCACCGGCCCGTCGGCGGACTTGATGCCGAGAGTATTGTTCTCGACGACGATGAGAACCTCGTCGCCGTCACCCCGGTACGCGCCCGCGAGTGCCGTCAAGGAGGTGCCCGCGCCGGCCTTGCCCGGCGTCGCCCCGGCATTCTTCAGTAACGCGACGACCGCCGCGTGCTTGGCCGGTGTCGCCGCCAACGCCTCGTTGAGTGCGGCTTCCTTCGGCTTGGCCTTGTCGAGCAAGGCACGAACGATCTCGACGTGTCCCTCGGACGCGGCGATGACCAGGGTGTCGTCGTCCGCCTCGGCCCCGGCGTCGAGCAGGGCCTTGGCGATGTCGGCGTTCCCACGGTACACGGCCCAGAACAGCGGGGCGGCCTTGTAGAAGGTGTCCTTCACCTTGGGGTCGGCCTTGTGTTTGAGCAGCAGTTTCACGACCTCGAGGTGGCCCTTGTCGGCCGCGAACGTGAGGGCGGTGGCCCCGTAGGAATTCTTGGCGTTGGCGTCGGCGCCTTTGTCGAGGAGCGACTTGACGGCGTCCGCGTCCCCCTTCTTGGCGGCGGCGACAAGGTCGTCGTTGGTGTCCGTCGCCCGTACCGAGAGCGTAAGGGCCGCGGTCAACAGAAGGCTCGTGACAATTCGACGCAGCATGGGAATCACCCCCGCGAGGACGGGTTGGCAGTCGGGATCGATTTGAGGTCCGCCTGCCCCCGCAGGCTGACGGGATCATACCACCCCGCAAAGCGCAAGAAACAAGGAACTTCACGAGCCCTTCGACCTCGTACGGCAGACCTACTTTTCCAGTAAGCCTTGTTTGATACATGTCCGATATTGCTCACGCTCTTCTACACCAAAGTCCGCCCCCGCCGGCGCCAAAACCGCGATCCTCGCCCGTCGCCCGCGCCGGCCGACGAACCGGACGACCACGCGGCGGCCGTCCACCTCGACCGTTCGGGACTGGCCTTGGGTGTACCAGTCGATCGATCGGCACGGCCTTTCGCCATTCGAGTCAGGCGATTGAAGTAGGATAGTTTCCGTCGAATGATTCATGGGTACCCCTTCAATTTTATCAATTCTGAGTTGGTTCTCCCCTCCCCGGGAGAAGCGTGATCAGCGACAGTTTGCCGGGACGCCGCTCTACGGAAACGAGTCCGGCGCTCGCGAGCGCATGCAAACCACGAACGGCGGAACGCCTCGGAATTGGGCCGCACGACAAATTCACGGGGACCGTTTTCGACCGCCGGATGCCCGCTTCGAACCACACTCTCAGACCGACGATTAACGCCGGACCCGGCAGCGCGGCCGCCGCCTCGACCCAGGCCCACGGGATCGGTCCCTTGAGGAACCGCTCACCGGGTTTGTGCCGGGGCGGCCGGAACGACGGGCGGGCCGGCGGAATGGTCCCAGCCAGGATTTGAAAGTTGCCGGGGTCGAACGGGTCCGCTTCCGTGCCCATGGGGGGTCCATTATTTATTGAGATAAAGACATAAGAGAAATAAGACTGCACGGGTGTGCCGCCGGTGGCACAAGACCCGTGCCAATTCGTGCGCGGGGGCGTGTCACGGGCGGCACAGGTCGGGCCGACGCCGAAGGGGCTATCACTGGAGGTACACCTCCCGTTCCGAGTGGACGTCCGCCAGGAGGGCTTGCACGACAGCCCACAACTTTTCGCCGCGGGGGTCCGAATACCGGTCCGGGTACCGCACGATCTTGGCGTCGGTCTTGAGCGGGAACCCTGGCAGCACGAGTTCGGACGCGTCCCGCATGGCGACCTGCATCCGGGTCGTGTCAATATCGATGCGGTCGTCGTCGGCCTCGATCAGGAAGGCGTCGTGGACCGGGCAGCAGACTTCGACGCCCCGCTCGGTCGCGAGGCAGGCGGCCAGCCGCATCATCTCCGCCCCGTTCGCCTGCATCGGGAAGTTCCGTACCGCCGTCGGCTTGACGTCCGGCCCCAGGTGCAGCGTCCACCCGAACACGGTCCGCATCGTGCCCGTCAGCATCGCCGCCGTCTCGACGTCCTCGATCCAGGCCCAGAATCGCGGGAACGCCCGCCGGTGCAGGCCGAGCAGTTCCCGGCCCTTGTACGGCGGCTCGCCGATCTTGCGGGCGAGGGAGTCCGCCCCCAGCCCGAAGAGCACGCCGAGGGCGACCGTCTTGAACTGGTCCCGCTCCTTGGCGTGGGTCTGTTTCGTCGCGCCCGCCGGAACCGCCCCGGCCATTTTGGCGAAGGCGAGGTAGAAGTCGCCCGACGTGTACGCGTCCCGCATGCCGGGGTCGCCCGACAACGCCGCCGCGATCGCCAGCTCCTGTTGGGACCAGTCGACGTAGGCGACGGCCCGCCCCGGGCGTGGTCGGATCAGCGACCGGAGCCAGGCGGACGGGCCGAAGATGAACTGGGAGTTCGACGGCTGGTTTCGGCCGGTGCGGGACCGGAACACGGAGAGGAGGGTGCGGTTCCGCCCGTCGTCGCCGACGGCGAGTCGGAACGCCCGCATCTCGCCCAGCGTGGTCCGCATGTCCCGGACCGGGCCGATCCGGTCCGGATAGGCGCGGGCCATCTCCTTGAACGCATCGTCGGAGAGGTCGAGGCGGCCTGTTCCTAACCGCGGCCAGGGGATCTTGTGCCGGATGAGGTAGTCGGAGAACCGCACCGTCGAGAACGAGAGCGGGCGGTCCCCGAGGTCCTGCCCGCCGTCGGGACCGAGGAGGTCGGCGGCCCGGCGGAGGAAACCGGCGTCATTCCGCGGTGGAACTTTCGGGTCGGGTCGGGCGAGCAGGTCCCACAGCCGCTGGGAATTGTCTTCGTCCGGTGCGTCCGGGTCGTACCCGCGGCCGATGCCGAGGTCGGGGTAGGTCCCCGCCAGTTCCCGGGCGGCCACGTCGAGCCCGACCACGTCCGGATGGTCTTTGCCGCGGCCCACCAGTCTGCCCATTCGGTTGGGGGTCAAGCCGGTCGCCCTCCGGGCGGCCGCGATCGCCTCCCTCCGGGCCGCCGTGGCGTCGCAGTCCTGCCGGTGGAGGTAATCGGCCGCCTCGGCCAAGGCGTCCGGGTCGACACGGAACTCTTTGGCCGCATCGTAGACCGCGGCCCCGTGAGCCGTGGTCGGATCGACCCGCGGTCGGTCGGTCGGGACGTAGACCCCGATCGACCGATTGACTTCCCGGACGATGCGGGTGCGGAGGAGGCTCCAATGCGTCTGGATCGGCCCGAAGGTATCGGCGTCGATCGGCACCCCGCACCATTCCATCCTGGCCGCGGCGACCATGTACCGGCCGCGCAACAGGGCCCGGGGCAGGTCGACGACCGGCAGCATTCTCGGCAGGAGGCGAATCAGGGCGTCCACGTCCGACTGACAGTAATCAAGGAGCACCCCCCGTTCCGACCCGGAATACGGGCCGCCGCGGAGGGCCAAGTCCCGCATCGCGTCCTTCTCCGCCGAATCGATTCCGTCGAGGCCGAAATGAACAAGTGCCCCCAAGAGGCCGGCGCCGCACGCGGTGCCGGTGCCGTTTGTGTGATTCCGGAACTCGACGAACAGGTCGAGGACCCGCGCCGGCATCGGCCAGTTGAGGGCCAGGTAACACCCGAGTTCGGCGCTGGCGTAGAACGCGACGAACAACACGTCCGGCCCCGCGGGCACCACCGGGTCGACGGCGACTGCTCCGTCCAACCAGGCCTTGACGAGTCGCCCGGTCCGGACCTCCCTGGCGACCACGCATCGCGGTTCCGGGCGGCCCCCGGGCGGAGCGCCGAACTCGAAGTCGGCGCACCAGATCTCCCGGTAGTGGCGGAGGGGGTGCACGGTCAGACTTCCCCGCGGAGCTTACGGAGCACGAGGTGGTCCATCGTGTCGATGTACCGGTCCTTGAACGCGATCCGAAGGACGTCCGCGAACGGAAGGTCGGGCCACGTCGGGGCCGGGATGTCCCCCGTCGCCGTGAACATTTCGTAAGCGCCCAAAGACATGTTCGGTATGACCCGGACCCATTCACCGCGGGCCGCGTTCGCGGATTCGAGCGCCGTCCGGCTCCACTCGTCGACCTTCCCGTCTGACCCGGGCAACCGGACCGGCCACAGGAAGAGTACGCCTTGCCGGTTCACCGACGTGAACAGGGCCCGGGGGCTGAACGTCGGTTCGGCGGCGAGGCCGGGCCACAACGACGGGGCGACCAGGTAGGTTTCGCGGTCTTCCTTGAGTTCGATCACGGCGGTTTGGAGGCGGTAGAGGTCGTCGGGGTGCGTCTGGACCCACCACGACTTGTCCGGCTTGCGCACCGGGACGGACAGGATGGCTTTCTTCACGCCGAGGGTGGCACTGGCATCGGAGGTGAGGCGAAGACTTGCCGGGTCGAACGGATCGGGGGCCGGGTCGGCCGATTCGGTCGACGTTGTCGAGCCCGGCTGCGGGTGAGCCCCGTTGGCTCCGAACGCGAAACCGTCTTCAGAGTCACGCTTCGGTTCCTTGGGTCGCGTCGCCATTTGAAACCCCTTTGGGTTGGTGGGTCCAATAGTGCCGAACAAGAGTTTGGTTGCGCGTTGGCCGTGACCGCCATCTGCACCACCGCTTTTCCGTTCGAAATCCGAGTCGATCAGGCTTCGTTCGCGACTCCCCCGGTCGCCGCCTTGGCGAGGGTGTCGAGCAGGAACGCCTTGGGCAGGACCAGCCGCCGGCCGAACCGGCTCACCGGCCATTCCCCGGAATACACACGGGCGAGAATCGTCCCGCGGCTAAGGCTTGTGATTTGGATGGCCTCGCGGAGCGAGACCCCGCCGAGCCGCCAGGCCGGGTCGATCCGGCCATCGTCACTTACCGTCTCGGAAATCGCGGCCACGGACTCACCTCCTGCGTTGGGTCCACGTAAACCGACTGGAACACGCTTGAATTATTACGTCACACTATTACGATGTCACGTAACGTATGCGTTACGATTCTTTTTTTGGGGGAGGGGCCAAAATGCCGGACGAGGTCGACAACGCAGTACTGAGCAGGCAAGCCGTGAGTTTGGGCGGGTACGAGGTACGCGACGAACAACTGCCGCAGGCAGATGGGACTTGGAAGCTCGCACCCTGCCTCGTCGAGCGGGACCCGTCGGCCGGGTACCGGTGGTACGACCCGATGGACGACCCCCAGTTCGACGAACGGGAACTCTTCCTACGGCTAGCGGACCTGCCGCCTTGGGGCGCAACGGAAGTCGTTGAGTTCGCGGACAGGTTCGGGCCGTTGAGTCTGCCCGGGCAAGCCCACAACGGCCTGATCCTCCGGGAAGCGTTGGGGGAATGGACGAACGCCGCCCGCGAGCTACGGCACATCGTCTGGGTCTGGGGGCAACTTCGCGGCGAAGGCGACCGGGACGTCGGGGGGGAATTAATTGAGCGGTTGAGTCCCACGGGCGAGGACGGCCGGGTGGTGGCGTGGAATTACGACAGGCAACTTGAACCCGACCTCGCCGCGAAGCTGCCGGCGGGACACGTCAAACCCGGATGGCACATCACCCCGTTAGCCGGAATGACGTTCCGGGACCGGGACGTACGAACGCCGGCGGGATTGTTGCTGGCGAAGCTCCTCAACCACCGGCTCCGGCACGTCGTAGCGATCCGCGTCTTACTCAATCGCGCGCGGATGCCGGCGGTACGGATCGTCCCCGTCGGCCTGATCGGCGCGGCATGGGTCCGGCTCGGGAATGCTCTGGACGGCAGACGGCGTATTCGGATTTGCGCCGTCTGTCCGAAGTGGTTCATGGTCGGCGACGGCCGCGAGGAACGGCGGGTCGTCTGCAGTGACGCCTGCCGGCAGAAACGGTTTCGGCGAAAGCCCAAGACTCCAACCAAGAAAGGGAAGGGCAGGCCATGACGACACGGGAGAAGCGGAAGGGCAGGGGGGACGGCTCGATCCGGGAACGGGACGGCCGGTGGCAGGGGGCCGTCTCCTTCATCCACCCGCTCACCGGGGTCCGGGAACGGCGGTTCGTCTCGGCCGGGACCCGGGCCGAATGCGTCCGGCAGCTCCGCAAGCTCCACGACCGGGTCGACAAAGGGCACGTCGGGGACGGGGACAAGATGACCGTGCGGGCCTGGTGCGACCAGTGGCTCTGCGAGATCACCCCGACCGTATCGCCCGGGACACTCGTCCCGTACACCCGCCAAGTCAACCGGTTCATCATCCCTGGCCTCGGCGCGGCGAAGCTCTCCGCCCTCCGGGTCTCTAACGTCCGCGGGTTCTACGCCTGGCTGCAGTCGCACCGGACCGTCGACGGCGTCGCCCAGCCGCCCCTCTCGGCCGGGATGGTGAAGAAGGTGGCGACGACGCTGAACGTCCTCCTCAACGCCGCCGTCCGGTCCGAACTGATTCCGACGAACCCAGCCCGGGGGGTGAAGACGCCGAAGGCCCTGAAGCGGCCGATCCGGGTCCTCACCGTCGACCAGGCTCGAAAACTCGTCGCCGCCTGCAAAGGGGAGCCGCTCGGGGCCCTTTACGCCCTCCTCGTCGACGCCGGCTTACGGCCCGGGGAGGCGTTGGCCCTGACGTGGGCCGACCTGGACTTCGGGACGGGTCGGGTGTCGGTCACGAAGGCGGTCGACTCCTTCGCCGCGGAGAAGGTCGCGAAGGAACCCAAGACGAAGTCCAGCCACCGATCCGTCCCGGTCGGGCCCCAGACCTTGGCCCTGCTGAACGACCACCGGACCGCCGCTTTGCGGACCGGCCGAGACATCTCGCCGACCGGCCTCGTCTTCCCCAACGCCCACGGCGGGTACTTCGACATCCCGGGGTTGCACAGCAACCACTACCGGCCGTTCCTGCGAAGGGCAGGGGTGCCGACCGTCAGCCTGTACGCCCTTCGCCACACGGCGGCGACCTTGCTCATGGCCGCGGGGGTGAACCCGAAGATCGTCTCCGAGCGCCTCGGCCACTCCGGGATCGGGTTGACCTTGGCCACCTACTCGCACGTGTCCGCGGGGATGCAGGACCAGGCGACCGCCACCCTCGCCCGGTTACTGGGCGGTGACGCGATATCTCAGTGAGCAGCGTTCAAAAAGTTAGGCGGCAGATAGGCGGCGGAACGCGATTTTCGCGGCTTTCGCATCTTTTTCGAACGACGCAACTCCCGACAGGACTAGCTCTTACGAAATTGGGCCCGCTCGGATTCGAACCGAGAACCAAGGGATTATGAGTCTAGGGTCGGGGAGTCCTCGGTCGTCCAGGATAGTACTTTCCGTAGGAAAAACGGAATCGTGTGTCCGTCGTAGTCCACGTAAGTTCGACCCATTGGCTACAGATTGGCTACAGAATTTTGCATCCCAGACTTTGGAGTTCCGCGTCCACCGGCGTTCAAGGACGTGCGCCGAGTAGGCGGCAGTTCGGGCGGCGGGGCGGGAGATAGGTGGCGGAAAATAGGCAGAGTTTTGCCGCCAATCGTGCGAAATTGCTCGGTCGTTTCCCAGCCCCGACTCGATGCCGTACGAATGGGAAATACAGTTGTCGGTAAAGGAGATTCTTGGCTGTCGCCCAACATTGATGATTCAACGCATCACGTCTGACTCCAAACGTACATTCTCGAAGCCGACGGACGCGTCATCGATTGGACGCTTAGGATTCGCGGCGGCATAGACGAGCCGGATTATGAGTGAATCCCTTGGCCCCCACAGCTTACGTTCGTGTAGTTTGCGAAGGGGTGGCGCCAGGTCGAGCACGTAGTCACCGCGTTCCTTCTTGCCGTACGACGAAATCGTCCCGACCAGGTACGCGGACTCGCCTTTCGGGGTCGGGTCGGACTCGGGCGAATTGACGAACACTTTTATCACGGCCTTAGAGTCAGTCGGCTCCATTCCAACCAGACGAATACGGAGGGAGAGGTTGGCTTTCGGATCCTCCGAAATCTGTGCAAGGAGGGCGTTCAAAGAATCGTCCTTCTTCGCCTTCATTGTGACTGGAGTTGATCCGACCCGCTTCCCGTCCGGAAGGGGTTCGAGCTTCCATACAACCGGTTCCTGCTTGCGGGCGACGTGCGGGGATGGCGCAAGTTCGCTTCCCTGTTCAGGGATTGGACGTTCGCCGGTCAGGATGGCCATCGATGCAACGAGCAAAGACACGATTGTAAGCAGAAGTTGACACACATGTCGCTCCTTCATTCGGCATTCGACGACAGCCCATTATACCGTCAAGATGCCCCACTGATTACGGCTGTGTTACACTCGGGTGACGAGACTACTGGAGACCTTGGAATTCAATTTTCCCGGGCTTGATTTCCGCGAGGACCGCTTGGCCCCGACGGGCTGGGACGGGCACGAGTGAAACTTTGAGGTCGCCCCCAGCTTGGTATTCCCCAGCCTTTTCGATCCGTCGCAACACATCCGAAATATCGAAACAGAACGTGGCCGTCTTCACCGTGTTCGCCCCGGCCATCGCCGCATGGTCATCCCCGCCGGCCGGTGGTTGTGGATGGTCGTGGCCTCCGAAGAACGAAAAACTTCCCACGTACGTCGCGTCCCCGACTGGGGTGCGCGGGTTCGGGTCCTTACAGTTGAGGAACACGCGGACTATGAACTTCTGGTTCTCCGGGATAGGCACGTCGCGAATGAGAAGTCGAATTGTTTTCGTCCGAGTGTCCGCCTTTGCCGCCGTTGTCAGTCGTTCGGCGAGAGCCGCCGACACCGCAACTTTCTCGTGGAGAGGCGAAACCGTCGACGCCAATGCGGTCGGCACCACCGAGGCGACGAAGCCTTGTGGCACGACGGGCGGGGCGGCGGCCGGGCCGGCCATGACGGCCTGCTGCTCTGGCTGGGTGTCGTACCGATAGCCGAGCCCATAGGTGCTAAGCAGGTCAGACACTTTCTTCTTTACCGGTTGGCCTCCGACGTCAAAGAACGAGTTCACTTCGAAGTCGAGCCACGCTTGGTCCCCCGTCATACCGGTTGGGTGCTTTTTCACCCACTCGGTCCAGAGGCGGTCGATGTTCGCGTGGTGGAGCCAAAAGATCGG
>JADMIO010846070.1_pt1 | contig 13397 bp, 14 predicted proteins | sample 8958161 | NCBI WGS metagenome assembly JADMIO01 (sample SAMN16585339, study PRJNA669376) | soil metagenome | isolation source: Crop rotation soil | place: USA: Cullars Rotation, Alabama | collected 2011 | reverse complement strand
CTTTCCCCGCCGCGCCGGCGCCGCCACCGCCGCCGCCGCCCGCGCGACCCTTGCGGATCATCAGCGCCGCGGAGCCTTTAGAGAATGCGAACGACTGAACGTTGTCCCACGTCGTGACTGCACCCGTTGCGAGGTTTCGAAGCTCGAGCTTGCCCGGTCCGTTTTGCGGCGCGTCGGCCGTCGTCGAATTGGCGTTTGCACGAATCGGCTCGGCGACGAAGTAGGCGATCCACTTGGAGTCGTCGGAAAACTGCGATCGCGACGCGCGCGGGATTTTCTGTTCGGGCGCGCCGGCGAAGCTCTTGAGAAAGAGGGTGTCGTCTACGCGGCGCTGCTGGTAACCGAAGCTTGCCCAGTTGCCGTCGTCAGAGATCGCGACGTCGCGGATCGTGCGCCAGCGCGCATAGTCCGCGACGGTCATGGCCTTCTTGCCATCCGGGTCGCGGGCCGTCGCCGCCGACGGTGTACCGGACTGCGTGACGTTGCGCGCTTGAGCGGGAAGGCTGGCCGCGGCCATCGAGAGTGGGACGGCGGCGAGCAGGAACTTGGAGGGACGTTGCATAGAATCTCCGGAAGGGACTCGAGCCGGGACGAAGCTAAAGCGAGGAACGGCCGCAGGCCATCCGGTTTCGGACGTTGGGGACGTTGGGGTCAGAGCCCGGGCTCTGACCCCAACCCTCAAACCCGGAGGCCGTGCGCTCAAAACGAACCCACCCGCCAGCCGATCGGTCTAGATTGTGCTGCCATGTTTACGCGAACCGACCCCGTTGAGTTGACCGTCCAGCTCATGTCGATCGACTCGACGAGCGGACGCGAGGGCGCCGTCATCACCTGGCTCGATCGCTATCTCGCCGACCGCGGGTGGCGCACCAGGCGAATTCCCGTCTCAGCGGGCCGCGACGATCTCTACGCCGCGATGACCGACGACCCGCTGATCACCCTCTCGACCCACCTCGACACGGTCCCGCCGTACATCGCGCCGCGCGTCGACGGAGACCGGATCCATGGCCGCGGCAGCTGCGACGCCAAGGGAATCGCTGCGTCGATGATCTGTGCGGCCGAACGGCTACGCGGCAGCGGATTTCCCGTCGCGCTACTCTTCGTCGTCGGGGAAGAGGTCACGCACGACGGCGCCCACGCCGCGAACGACGCCATTGCCGCCAAACAGCTGCCGGCCAGCCGCGCCATCATCAACGGCGAGCCGACGCAAAGCACGCTCGGACTCGGGACAAAGGGCGCGATTCGCGTTACGGTCCGCACCGCGGGCCAGGCCGCGCACTCGGCGTATCCACACCTTGGCCACTCCGCGACGCGGGACCTCGTACACCTGCTCGCCGAGCTGGACTCATTAGAGTTTCCGAATGAGGCGCTGCTCGGCGAGACAACCGTGAACATTGGCTCGCTCGCCGGCGGCGTTGCGGACAACGTGGTCGCGCCCTGGGCGGAGGCGCGCATGATGATCCGCCTCGTCACACCCGCGGAGGACGTTCAGCGGATCATCGAACGATGGGCGCACGGACGCGCGTCCCTCGAGTGGGGACCGATGGTTCCCCCCGTGAAACTGGGCGTCGTCGACGGCTTCGAGACTTCGGTCGTGGCATTCGCGACGGACATCCCGGCGCTCACGAACTGGGGAACGCCGTACTTGTTCGGACCCGGCTCGATCCACGTTGCGCATCGCGACGACGAGTTTATCGCGATCCCGGAGCTGGTGAGTGCGGTCGAGGCATATCAGAGAATTGCCCGAGCAGCGATGGAACGGTAACGGCACCCCACACTCGGTTCGGTGTGCCGCCACCGTTCCATCGTTCCACCGTCATTTGCACGCTTGCTGGGCTTGGGCACTATCCGCGGGGATGAAGAACGCGGCGACGCGCCTCGACAGGCGCTGACCGCCCGACCCGTCGTCGGACGTCTCGTCCGTCACCAGAATACTCGTCGCGCCGACGGAGCCGGCTCGCCCTCGAAGCGCCAGCTCAGCGGCTTCCGCTTCTTCGGGGCTCGTCACGCGCACGGGTCCAGACGATGGCGGCATGGTCAAGGAGTCGCGTTTCACCGGCAACTGCGACCGGTCGGTGTAGATGCGAACGCCCTTCGCGCAGACCACGGGATGGCGCGGCTTCTGGTTCGCCGTCTGGGCGGTCACCGCCCCGCGCGCAGTGACGACTAGCGCGACGCCGCCCAGGAGGACGCGAACCGCGAAGTGGGCTCTGGACATGATGCAAGCTCCTCGAAAAAGGTCAGGTTGGATATCCAACAGTTGTTGGACACGGCACCGATCTCGAGGGTTTCCTCGGCCGCGACCCCCTTATTGAATCCTCGTGAGTCCAATTCTGCTGCGCATGAGTCGCGCTTCCCCGCGAATCAGAACGATCTCGTGCTCCTCGTGCAGCACGCGACCGCGAGGTTCGGCGTCGAGATAGAATCTCGGATTGGGCGGCAGATCCCGGAGCCGCGGTGCGGAGGACACCGCCGGCACCGCGTACAGCAGAGCAATGAGCGCAAAGACGAGGGATAGCATTGCGCGCCGCCTCGTCGCCGAGAAGTCCGACTCGCCGAGGGCGGCGATCCGCTCGGCGCGTGCGATGAGCGGTGAACCATCGTGGGCCGTCGCCGCCCCATGCAACGGCGACGATGGGTCGAACGGCGACGCGAGCAGCGCGAGCGCGCCGATGAGCGCTGCGCCGTTGCGCGTCGCGCGGACCGCTGCTTCGTCGCAGATCAACTCGACGTCGCGCCGGAACGCGCGAATGACCGGGAAGATCAGCGGCTGAAACGCCGACAACACTCCGATCGCTTCCACGACCACAAACCAGAAGGGGTCACGTCGAACGAGGTGTGCGGCCTCGTGCTCGAGCAGGGCGCGGCGATGCTCGAGGCCGAACTCGCGCGCAACGACCTCCGGCACACACACCTCACTCGCGCCGAGCGCCACGGGCGATGCGAGGTTTCGTGAAATCGAGATGCGCGCCAGTCGCCCATCGGCGAGTTGAAAGAAGTGCCCTGACCACTCGCGCGCCGCCAGCATTCGGCGAAGCGTCAGGCGCCGCTGCGCGAAGCGAACGAGCGCAATCGCGCAGGCAGACACGCCGACAACGACCGCCGCGATCGACAGAGCGGTCGTGACCGGATCGGTGAGATTGCGGATGACGGTTCGGCCGCGCTCGTCTTCCATGATTCGGATGAAGACCTGGCGTCCGGGCAAGGTCAGCGGAAGTGCGCGGCGGACCAGCAGTCCGAGATCGACAAAACCGCCGCGCGAGCCGACGGTCGAAAAAATCGTGATGGCCGTTGCGCTGAGCAACGGGGCGAGCAGCGCCGCCTTCCACAACACTTCGCGATCGTGCGGCCGGCGAATCCAGCGGGCAACGAACAAAGCAACGGCACACGCGGCAACGCTGTGGGTGGCGTAGGTGAACAGCACCGCGGCGGCCGCGTCGAGCACGGAGGGCACGCTACCTCTCCCGCTGAACGTCGCGCTCGAGGCGGCGAAGCAACGACACGAGGTGGTCGACGTCGCCGGCGGTCACGTCTGCCGGATCGAGGGCGTTGGCGGTCGAGAGGCGTTGCTGACCGAGAAAGACCGCGCCGAGCAAGCTCGCCATGCGAGATCGAAGCACATGCTGCTTTGCGACGCGGGCTCGGTAGACGCTCTCGCGGCCGTCGGTTCGATGGCCGACCAACCTTCTGTCCTCGAGGCGCGACAGAATTGTCGCAATCGTCTTGCGAGTGACGGGACCTCGTTTGCTGAGTCGTTCGTGAATCGTGCCGATCGTTGCCTCGTCCTCGCTCCAGAGGACGCTCATGATCATCAGTTGAAGGTCCGTGAGATCACCGTAATCGGCCACTCGCGCTTGCTCCTGAAGGGACACAGTCGTTGGACACGACCCGAGGGGCGAACGGTTTACGCGGCGCCTCGTTCGCCCGCTTTCATCGGCACGATGCGCTCGATCTTCCGCGCCGTGATCGCCGCGGTTGGACAATAGGCGACGAAATCACCATCGGCCGGCGACCAGTCCGCGGTCCGCGTGCGCGTGTAGGCTTTCCCCTGATTGTCCATGCCCATCAAGTTGGGCGCGAGCGACACGCAGAGTCCGCAGCCGATGCACTTGTCGCGATCAACCTCGAGCTCGAACCGTCGGCGCGGGTAGACCCCGCCCGGTTGATCGTAAAACGCGTCGATGTCCTCGAGCGCCTTGTGCGCTGCCCGGTGGCCTTCTTTGATCGTCGCGGCGATGTTCGAGAAGCTCAGCCAATCCTCGCCGCACCGCGGGCGAATGAGCACCATCGGCGGGCCGTTCCAGTTGGTGAGCGGATATTGTTGCAGCGCGTGCATCATCGTGGTCGCGGCGCGCATGTAGATGTTCGCGAAGCCGAGCGACAACACGTCGTTCATCGGCCGTAGCTCGGCGCTGCCTACATCGACCGCGATGATGAGATCGGCCGAGAGGCCGGCGATTGCGACGGGCAGGTTGTCGATCACGCCGCCGTCGACACAGAGCCGGTCGCCCACACGGCCCGGCGGGAAGTAGCCCGGCAAAGCGCACGACGCATACACCGCGTCATGGATGTAGACATCCTGCAGGCCGGGCGAGCCCCAGATCATCGGCGCCCCGCGCTCGAGATCGACCGTGTTCACGAGCAATGGCAACGGCAGATCGGTGAACTTGCCGGGCGGGACGACGGCGTGCGTCAGATCGCGCAGCGGATCCTCGAGGTAGATCGAGGGCGACCGCATACGCTCCATGAGCATTCCGAAATGATTGAGGCGGAACAGGTCGCGGCGTCGGAGTGTCTCGGCGCGCCGCGCCAGCTCGTCGGGCGTCATGCCGCCTACACGTGCCGCGGCGAGCATCGCGCCGATGCTCGTCCCCGCATACAGCGTGGGCGCGATGCCTCGCTCCTCGAGGGCCTTCATGACCCCGATGTGAGCAAAACCCTTCATTCCGCCGCCGCCCAAAACGAGAGCGATGCGGCGCGTGGGCGCTGCAGTTCGGCTCATCCTATGTCACGCTCCTCGCATCATGCCGGACTGTGTCGGCCTCGCGCGCCTGACCGCCCTTCGACCGCAGCACTCTACTGCAGATACTCGTACAGGCCGATCAACCCAACCACCGTTCCGCCGACCATGATGATCGTCCCGGCATCGCCGCCGATGATCGCTCCGCTGATCAGTCCCGCCAACCCCACCACCATCATCGCGCGCGCCTGACCAAGGTTCCGCGATGCCGCGGCGGCGAGGGTCGGTCGGTCCACGGGAACGGTCTCACGCAGATGCACGCCGGCGCGCAGTCCCGTCAAGGCCGCGCCTTTCACGGGTTCACTCGTCTGGACCCGAGCGTTTGACGCGCGTGCGGTATCCAGCGAAACGGACATCGGAATGGAAATCGAGTCGGAAGACGTTGTAGCCGCCGCTTGGGCATGAAGCGGAAGCGCGACGGCGCTCATCAAGGTCATCATCACAACGGACGTGCGTAAACGCATTGGTTCTCCTCGAACGGGATGCCGATTCGGCGCGGAAAGAAGCGCGCCAGAAATATGAGTTGATTTCCCTGAGAACGAGAGTGACGGAGAATAGTCGCCGCGCGGCACGGCAAGAATCATGTCCTCTCGCGTGACGCAGCTCACGTCTCTAGTCTTGTGCGAATGTCGAACCCACTCCTCCGTCCGGCGCAGAACCGCGCCGGCGAGTCCTCGCTCGTCCGAGCCGTCGGCGTCTGGGGACTCGCGGCGAGTATCGTCAACGTCACGGTCGGCGCCGGTATTTTTCGCCTGCCCACGGGCGTCGCCGAAGCACTCGGCCCGGCAGCGCCGCTGGCGTATCTCGTGTGCGCCGCCGCCATGGGGCTCATCGTCCTGTGTTTCGCGGAGGCGGGAAGTCGAGTCTCGCTGACTGGCGGCCTGTACGCGTACGTCGAGGTGGCCTTTGGGCCGCTCGTCGGTTTTCTGATGGGTGTGATGTTGTGGGCGGGAATGACGGCGGCGATGGCCGCCGTTTCGTCGTTTTTTGCCGACGCGCTCGCTGCGCTCGTGCCCGCCCTGTCCAGCGCGGGAGCGCGGAGCGCCGCCCTGATCGTCATCCTCGGCGGGTTGGCGGCGATCAACATCGCGGGCGTCGGAAACGCGAATCGCTTCAACGCCGCAATGACCATCGCGAAGCTGCTGCCGCTGGTGTTGCTCGTTGTCGTCGGCGCGCTTGCCGTGCGTCGCGAGTTTGTCGCGTGGACGACGACACCCGACGCGGGCGACGTTTCGCGTGCGTCGATCGTTTTGATGTTTGCGTTTCTCGGCGTCGAGTCGGCGCTGGTCCCGAGCGGCGAAGTTCGCAATCCGTCGACGACGGTTCCGCGCGCGATCTTCATCGCGATGGCCGCCGTGACGCTTCTGTATCTCGCCGTGCAAGTTGTCACGCAGGGAATTCTCGGGCCGGCTCTGCTTGGCCAGAAGACGCCGGTGGCCGAAGCGGCGGCCGTCGCCATGGGGCCCGCGGGGCGATCGCTCATTCTCATCGGCTCGGTCGTCTCGATGTTCGGCTACGTGAGCGGGATGATCCTGGCCGTTCCCAGAGTCCTGTTTGCGTTTGGCCGCGACGGGTTCTTCCCGTCACCGATCGCGCTGGTGCATCCGCGCTACCACACACCGTACGTCGCCATTGCGGTGCAGACGCTCATCACGCTGACGCTTGCGCTCACGGGGACTTTCGAGCGGCTCGCGGTGATCGCGAACGGGACGATTCTCCTCGTATACGGCACGTGTTGCATCGCTGTCCTCAGGTTGCGTCGGCTGAACATTCAATCGGGCGGCGCGCCGCCGTTTCGTCTGCCGTTTGGCGGCGCGGTTCCGGTGCTGGCGCTTGCCGTCATCGTGTGGCTGCTCACGAGCCTCAAAGCGGATGAGTGGCGTGCGCTCGTCGTCGTGGTCGGCGTTGCGGTGGTCGTCTACTTTGCGAGCTATCCAGCCCGTCGTGCCGCGAAAGTCAGCGGGAGTGCCGCCGCATGACGGTCGATTCGCTGCTGGCCTTTCGATCCGAGTTTCCAATTCTCGAAAGTACGACGTACCTCGTCTCCAATTCGCTTGGCGCCATGCCGCGCGGCGTGGCCGACCGTCTCGCCGAATACGTCGATCAGTGGGCGGAGCTCGGCGTTCGCGCGTGGGCGAAGGGCTGGTGGGAGATGCCCGTCGCGGCCGGCAATGAGATCGCGCCGTTGATCGGCGCCGCGGCCGGTGAAGTGGCGATGCTTCCGAACGTGACGATCGCGCAGACGTCGGTGTTGTCCGCGCTCGATTACCCGGCGGATCGAAACGTCATCGTGATGACGGAGCTCGATTTCCCCTCTGTCCGTTACGTCTACGATCAGCTTGCGACGCGCCTCGGCGCACGCATCGTCGTGATTCCGAGCGACGACGGCATTTCGATCGACACACAACGGATGATCGATGCGATCGACGAGCACACGCGACTCGTCGCCATCTCGCACGTATTGTTTCGCTCGGCGTACGTGATGGACGTCGACGCGATCGCTCGTCATGCGCACGCGGTGGGAGCGCTCGTGTCACTGGATGCGTTTCACTCCGTGGGCGTGATTCCGGTCGACGTGAAGGCGATCGGCGCGGATTTCCTGAGTGGCGGCGTGCTCAAGTGGTTGTGTGGTGGACCGGGGGGCGCGTTTTTGTACGCATCATCGGAGGCGAGTCGCTCGCTCGCGCCGTCGTTCACCGGATGGCAGGCGCACGAGCGACCGTTTGCGTTCGAGCCCGACATGCACTACGCCGACAACGCGTGGAGGTGGCTCAATGGCACTCCGCCAATTCCCGCGCTCTTCGCGGCGACGGAAGGTCCGCGAATCGTTCGACGAGCCGGCATCGACGCGGTTCGAGCCAAGAGTATTCGTCAAACATCACGTTTGATCGAGCTTGCCGATGCGCGCGGGTACAAGGTGACCGCACCGCGCGATGCGTCGCATCGCGGAGGAACGATCGCGTTCGATGTTCCGCACGCGTACGGCGTTGCACAAGCGCTGTTGGCAAATGGCGTGATCGTCGACTATCGGCCCGGTGCGGGGATTCGCGTGGCGCCGCATTTCTACACGAGCGACGACGAACTGGAACGCGTCGTGGAGATGATCGATTCCATTCTGCGCGACGAAGCGTGGACACAGTTTGAGGCGAAGCGGGCGACGGTTACTTGAGAGGTGCCAGGTGCCAGGTGCCAGGTGCCAGAAAATCGGACTGCCGACGCGCTTCGCGCGCGCGGCTCTCGGTTTATCAAACCAGAATGCCCGACAGGTCGTGGCACGCACGAGGTCGGTAATATCCCCCCAAAGCAGCGCGCGATCGCGCTGCCGTTCCTTATTCGCCTGGCACCTGGCGCCTGGCACCTGGCGCCTGGCATCCGTGCCACCTACCTCGCGCCTAGTAACTGAAAACGAACTGGACTATTAGGAATGTAGAAACTGGCCTAACATCTGCCTCTGGTGTGGTTCAGACGGAGGAGAGACTCGTGGCCAAAAATCGTGCATTCCTAATCGCCTTGCTCGTCATGTCGCCGGCGCTCGCCCAGGCGCAGTTTACGACGTTCATTCCGCCGCGAAACAAGGTTGCGGATTCAGTCAAAGCAGCAGTCGTCGCCGAGCAGAAGGCGCAAGCCGACACGTCGGCAGCGACGCGACTCACGAACATGAAGACATGGGTGGACTCCGCCGCCGGCGTCATTCCACCACTCACCGCCGCCGATTCGCTCGCCGCCGGCATCGCCCCGGATACGACATTCGAGATGGATACGCTCACGATGCGAAACGGAGCGCGAGCCCCGTCGACCGCGAGTGCGCTTCCGCTCGCCGCACTCGCTGGGGTCTTGGCCGTTTCATTGGGGCTGGCGTTGGCACGACGCAAGCGCCCCGCACCAGCCAAGGCGCGGTCCCGTCGACGACGTGCGTAGACCGCTTGGTTTCGGGCTCATCATCGCCGGTGGACTGACGCTTTCCTTCACCGGCGGTCGATACGCGCTCGGGGCCGTGAAGGCCGACCGGGCGCGTCAGGAGTGGGACGCCGCAGCGGCAAAGCGCGCAGTGGTTGACGCGAGAGCCGAGGTCGCTCGTGGTGCGAGAGTCCGTGCGATCGAAGGTTCGCCCGTGGCGCGTCTCGTCATTCCACGAATCGGCCTCGACGAGATCGTGCTCGAGGGCGTCAGCGACGATGACCTCAACGCTCTCCCAGGCCACGTTCCCGGAAGTGCGTTGCCCGGCGATCCGGGCAACGCGGTGATTTCCGCGCATCGTGACCGCCATTTCCGCCGCCTGGGCGACGTCGTCGTCGGGGACACGATTTTGAGCGAAGCAGGTTCGCGTCAGGCCCGATGGGTCGTCGTCAACCGCCGCGTCATCGACAAGGACGCGCCGGCGTTGTTCCGAACGACAGATGCGACCCTCACCCTCACGACGTGCTGGCCAATCCGCTACTTCGGCAGCGCTCCCGAGCGGCTGATCATCACGGCGAAGCCGCTCGCGGGCTGAGCGCGGGGGTCAGATCGGGGTCAGATCCGACTCTGACCCCAACGCGGTTTTCGGACCCCAATGCGTTTTTTCCGCCATTAGCTTCCCCGCATGCTTCGGGTACTGCCACGCGTCGACGACGCGCTTCGGGCCGGATCGCCGATCGTCGCCTTAGAAAGCTCCGTTCTCGCCCAGGGCCTTCCAATCCCACAAAACCGAGAGGCCGCCGACCGTATGGTCGGCGCGGTCGAGCGGGCCGGGGCCGTTCCTGGGATCACTGCGATTGTCGCCGGAATGCCGACGGTCGGGCTCGAAGCAGCCGAGCTCGAGCGTTTCCTGAGTCGCGACGGTGTCCTCAAGGTTTCAGCGCGAGACATCCCGTTTGCGGTCCTGCAAAAACGCGACGGGGCGACGACTGTCGCGGCCTCACTCGTTCTGGCGAGTCTTGCCGGCATAGAAGTGTTTGCGACCGGCGGCATTGGCGGGGTCCACCGCGACGCGCCGTACGACGAGTCGGCTGACCTTGCCGAGCTGGCGTCAAGTCCAATGATCGTCGTGTGCGCCGGCGCGAAGTCGATCCTCGACCTCCCGGCGACCTGGGAACGCCTCGAATCCCTTGGTATTCCGGTGGTTGGGTACCGCACCGACGAGCTGCCCGGGTTTTTTACCGCGGAAACGGGAATCCGGTTGTCGGCGCGTGTGGACGACGCATCAGAGATCGCTGAAATGTTCCGGGCCCACCGATCGCTGGGTCGTGTACAATCGATGGTGGTGGTTCAGCCTCCGCCGCTCGGACAAGCCCTCAATCGCGACGATGTCGAGCGTGCGACTCGTGAGGCACAAGAAGCAGCCAGGAGTGCGGACATTCGCGGCGCCGCGGTGACGCCCTTCCTCCTCGCGGCCGTAACTCGTTTGACGGGGGGAACTTCACTCGCAACGAACATCGCGCTCCTCGAGCAAAACGCGGCGCTCGCCGGGGAGATTGCAACGTTCTGTTCCGAGGAACGATCGAGGTCTGCGTGAACGCGATACTTACGCCTGTGGCGGTGGAGCAATGAAACGCCAGACAGGAACTTGAGAACCCGAGAACCGCGCATCCGCGTTCGTCGTCCGACCTGTCGACCGGCTCATTGGCTCCGCCGCGCCACCTGTTTTTGCCATTGAACTTGGCTGGGTCACGATGGTACTATAGACGTACCCTCGAGAGCTGGAGGCTTGCTGACGATGGCCACCCCGTTCCTGAGTTCTGAGGAGTACGACGAGCGCGCGCATCAGCTGTACAATGAAGGCCAATACGACGACGCTCTGGCTGTACTCCGGGAAGGACTCACGCTCTATCCGAACTCGGTAGAGTTGCATGTAGGGGTAGGATATGCCCAGCTAGCGCGCGAGGAATATGCCTGGGCCCGCCGCTCATTCGAGCAGGCGCTCGTTCTGGAACCCGAGCATGAAGATGGACTTGCCGGACTTGGCGAGACGTTGCTCAAGCTCGGTCAGGACGATGCGGCAAAGCGCTGTTTCCATCGCACGCTCGAGCTAGGCTACGCGGATGACGTCGACCTGATGCTTCAGATCGGCCGATCGTTGTTCCGCGAGGGTTCGCTGCGCGAAAAGACGGATTTCTTCGAGGCCGCCAAAGAGTACTTCGAGACGGCCGTCAAGCAAATGCCCGACTCGGCGGAAGCCATCGCCTGTGTCGGATACGCCCAGCATCGCCTCGGTGACGATACCGGGTCGATCGGATCGCTGCGCCGATCGCTCCAGTTGGACAGTGATCACGCCGAGGCGCGCATCTATCTCGCGAACATTCTGTACGACCAGAGCGAGTTCGAGGCGGCGCTCTATCATTTCGAGCGAACAACGCCCGAAGATCACTGGGATGAGCTTGGAATCTGGCGGTTGATCGAGCTCAAACGCTCGCTGTATAAGCTGGAGGAGAACGACCCCGAGATCCGGCCGTGGGACGAGCGACTGTCGGAGCTTGGCGGCGATCTCGACGACGTCGATACGATGTTGATGGAGCTCGACCAAGCGGGCGCGGATAGTGCACCTGCGGCGGAGGCAGCTCGGGGCCAGCTCGAGCTCTTCGGTACGCTTCTCAGCTCACTCGCCGAGCAGAAGCAACCGGAGCACCAGATCATCGTAACTGACGGGACCGAGTTCGGCGGGTCCTGGCAGGAGATCGTACGTGGTATGCGAGACCAAACAGGGAATCCCGCGCACTCGGTCGATGAATTCATGAGCGCGATGGCGAAGGAAGCCTTCCGCCACACCGGGATTCGCATTCCGACTCACGACGCGGAGAGCTTCATCCGCGGAAGCGCCGTAGCGGGGCTCATCCGGATCGTTCGGTGACCAGCCCGGAAGCCAGGAATGCGCGCGCCGAGCTCGACTCGGCGCGCAACGCGGTCGGACGTCTCGACGCTTCGCGCGGATCCGAAGATCTCGCCGCGGACTTGATCGACGTCTGGAACTCGGTCGAAGCCGCGCTGCGAACGCTGGTGGGCAGCAGCGTCCTGTCCGGGCAGCCCTTGATTCGCGAGGCGAGGCAGCGACAGCTCATCGACTTCGAGGCGGCGAACGCGCTGGCCGAATTCGAAGCAGTCCATCACCGCCTTCAAGACACCAAGTATCGGCCGACCGAGGGAGACGCGAACGCGGCTCGCACGGCGTTCCTCAAGCTCGACACGGCGCTGCTCGCCGAGCGCGTTTCCGGCGCTCGCCAGCCGGCGGCGTCAGGTGAGCTCAAGACGATGCCCGCGGCGGCGGAACCGACGCCAGTCGCGGTCATCAAGCCGCCCGCGCGGTTCCGCGTCTGGCATTTGGCCGTTCTGATCCTCGTGGTCATCGGACTCGGCATTGGTGCGGTCACGATGTTCTCGGGCGGTGGAGGCAGCAGCAAGTCGCTCGAGCAGGGAGTCGCGGCCTATCGCGCCGGACGGCGCGAGGAAGCAGTCAGCGCGTTCAGCAAGGCCGTGCGTGAGGACCCGAAAAACGTCCTGGCGCACGTGTACTTGGCGCGCATGGCCCGTGAAGTCGGCAACTTTACGCTGTCGGGACAGGAGCTTCAAACCGCGATCGAATCCGATCCCAAGAACGCGACGGCACTTCGCGAGATGGGGTCGAACATGCTTGCGCAGAACAACTACGAGGTTGCGCGCAAGTTCTATGTTCGTGCCGTCGAGGCGGATACGACCGACAAGATGGCGATGGGCTATCTCGGGTGTACGCTAATGCGACTCAATCGCGTTCAAGAAGCGACGGCCTTTCTGAATCGGGCGGGTCCAGGGCCGTGGTCGAACTGCACGCCGGGGGCTCCGGTCACCCCGGGACAGGTGCCCGGAGTGATTCCGCGCTGATCGAATTCGCCGGCGTCAGCAAGACATATCGTTCGCTGTTCGGCAAGACGGTGGACGCCGTCCAGGACGTAACGCTGACGATCCGCGAAGGTGAAATCCTCGGTCTGGCCGGGCCGAACGGCGCAGGCAAGAGCACACTCATCGGACTCCTCCTCGGCTATATCCATCCGACGGCAGGCATGGTCACGATTGCCGCCGTGCAGCCGCGGGCATTCATCGAGCAAAACGGCATCGGATATTTGTCCGAGCTCGTCGCGATTCCCGGCAGCTGGCGAGCCGAAAACGCGCTGAGACGCTACGCACTGCTCGCCGGGGTCGAGCCGCCGCGTGTCGCCGAGCGCGTCGACGTCGTGCTCGACCTTCTCGGTCTGGGCGAGCACCGAAAAAAACTCATCAAACAGTTATCAAAGGGCAATCTGCAGCGCCTCGGACTCGCTCAGGCGCTGCTGTGCGACGAACGTGTGCTGATCCTCGACGAGCCGACGCACGGGCTGCTTTCCAGCACATTGGGATCCTAAGCTTAGAATTCCACGTGGACAAGTTGTCG
>JADMIO011667606.1_pt1 | contig 13400 bp, 12 predicted proteins | sample 8958161 | NCBI WGS metagenome assembly JADMIO01 (sample SAMN16585339, study PRJNA669376) | soil metagenome | isolation source: Crop rotation soil | place: USA: Cullars Rotation, Alabama | collected 2011 | reverse complement strand
ATCGGCGCTCGGCCGTGGTCTTCGACCGGCTCCTGGCCATGGCGCCCGGCACCGCGGCGTACCGCGAGGCGGCGTGGGTTCATGCGCGGTACAACGATCTTTCCGGCGCCGCCGCGCTGATCGCCAAGGCGCTCGCGGGCGGACCGGGTGACGCGGAACTGCGGGGCGAATATGCCCGGCTCCTCACCTGGACCGGCGACTACGTGGGTGCGATCGACCAGTACGACCGGCTGCTCGCGGCCCAGCCCGCGTGGAAGCGCGACCCCGCGCTGCTGGCGCGCCGGGGCGAGCTCTACACCTGGGCAGGTGACCTGCGCAGCGGCGCCCGTGATCTCGCCGCTTCCGCCGCCCTCAAGCCCGATGCCGAAGTCCTGGGCCTCCTCGGTGACGTCTACCGCTGGCAGGGTGATCTCGAAGGCGCCCGCGCGGCATACGAGAGCGCGCTGTCGCTCCGCCGCGGGGATCCCCGCTCGCGCGACGGGCTCCTGGCCGTGGCGCAGCAGGAACGGCTGGCGCACACCGTCCTCCCACCGATTTCGAGCTGGCTCCTCTCCAGCAGCTTCGCCGGGAACAGCAGTGACTACGTGTACCTGGCCGCGGGCGCCGAGGGCACGGCAAGCCTCACGCATCACCTCGCGGCCCTGTTCGCGCTGGAGGAGCGCCGGGTGTCGTCGCGTACGACCGGCCGGCCGGGGGACCAGGTATCAGGTCACCAGGTGACCGCCGGTGCCGAATGGACTACGAGCCCCGTGCAGGTGGTGGCACGCTCGGGCGTCCTGCGGCATCCGGGATTCCACGACGTGTTCGTCGGCTCGATGTCGGTGAGCGCATTCTGGCCCTCGCTCACCGCGGTGCTCGAGCTGGATGCGGGTCCCGCGTACCTCTCGCTGATGGCTCCCGGGGCGCTCGTCCGGGACCCGGTTGACGCGGGTGCGGAGAACCTGCTGACCGAACAGTCGGCGCGCGTGCGGGTGGTCGTCCCGGTCGGACGGTCGGAAGTGAGCAGCGAAGTCGAGCGGGTACGCCTGAGCGACGGTAACCGCGAAGCGGGCGTGCGGGCGAGCGTGCGCGTGCCCCTGAACTCGTCGCTCACCCTGCTCTATAACGGCCGGGTGCTGGGTTACCGGCAGCGGAGCGACCGGTACTGGGATCCGGTCCGCTACATGTCGCATTCAGTCGGGGTGGAGATGAGCGCCACGCCGATTCCGCAGGCGGGTTTCAAGTTACGGGTGGTGCCGGGCATCGCGCACAGCACCCAGCAACTACCGCTCCCCGGTAACACGCTGCAATCGGTGGGGACCGACATCACGAGCTTCGCGACCAGCGGCGAGATGTGGTACCGGGTGCGCGGCTGGGAGCTGGGCGCCGATCTCTCGTACGATCACGGCCGTGACTATGGCTACCGCGCTTTGGGCGGAGCGCTCCGGGTGCGGGCGCCATGGTGAAGTCGCCGCGGCGGGCTTCCGCCGCCATCGTGGTGAGCGGCCTCGTCCCGATATTCGTATCGCTCGCCGCTGCCGTCTGGGTGTCGGGTCACATCGTGGCCGATGCGCAGACCGAACTGCAACGCTACCTGCAGACCCTCATGATGGCGCTGCTGCTGATGGTCACGGCGCGGTTTTTCATATTGCTGTGGCTCGGCTATCTCCAGCGCATCGAGTCGCACCTTGCCCCCGAGCCCTCGATCGAGGGGCCGGCGGTCACGATCGTCGTCCCGGCATACAACGAAGAGCGCGTGATCCAGGCCTCGATCCGGAGCCTGCTGCGGCTGGAGTATGCCAATTACGACATCATCGTGGTGGATGACGGCTCGACCGATGCCACCTATGCCCGGGCCGTCGAGCTCGAAGGGTGCCACGATGGGGTCACCGTGCGCGTGGTCACGCAGGCGAACCGTGGAAAGGCGCGCGCGCTGAACGCGGGGATCGCGCTCGCCCGCACGCCATTTATCCTGTGCATGGACGGGGACTCGGTGCTGGCGCCCGGAACGCTGCGCTACGCAATGCGCCATTTCGCCGATCCGCGGATCGGCGCGGTGGGCGGCAACGTGAAGGTGATCAACCGCACCAATCTGTGGAGCCGCATGCAGGCGCTCGAGTACGTGGTGGGGCTCAACCTCTCCCGGCGCGCGCAGGCCTTTCTCCGGAATGTGAGCATCGTGCCCGGGCCGGTCGGGATCTTCCGGCGCTCGGCGCTCGAAGCCGTCGGAGGATATGAAAGCGATACGTACGCCGAAGACACCGACCTCACGCTGAAACTGCTGGCGGCGGGGTGGCAGATCGAATACGAGGAGCGCTCGATCGCGTATACCGAGGCCCCCGAACGGCTGCTCGATCTGATCAAGCAGCGTTACCGGTGGTCCCGCGGGATGCTCCAGGCGATGCTGAAGCGCGAGTGGGCCGTGGCGGTCCCGTCGCCGAGCGTGAGCAGCTGGCTGGCGCTCCAGCTCATGCTGTTCGAATCGGTCGTGTGGCCGCTGCTGGATTTCTTCGGGAATCTCGCCGTGGTGCTCCTGGTGCTCGCCAGCGGCGGCACGCCGTACATGGTGCTCTGGGTGGCGCTGCTTACGCTCTTCGAGATCGCCACGACGCTCCACTTCGTCGCGATGGAGCGTGAGGACCTGCGCCTGGTGCCGTATGCGCTGTTCGGCCGGTTCATCTACGGCACGCTGCTCGAAGTGGTGAAGCTGCTGGCCATGGGCGAGGAATTTGCCCGCGTTCGCATGACCTGGGGGAAGCTCGAACGCCTGGGCAGGATCGAGCAGCACGCATGAGCCCAAGCCTGAACGAATTTCTCACGACCGTCGTCCTGGTCTCCTTCGTGGTGACCGTCGTGCTCGCGGTGTGCAGCTACGGCGCGTACAAGCTGCGGGAGCGGCGGCGCGGGCCAGCCGCGGGAGCGCCGGAATCGGGGCCGGTGTTCTTCACGCGTTACGTCCCGCCCAGGGAGACCCCCGGCGATGCACGCCCCGCCGCATGAGGGCGTCGCCTCGAGGCTGGGCGGGCTGCTCTTCGTATTCGTCACGCTCGCCCTCTCGGCGAGCGTCGTGGCGTGGCGATCACACGAGCGCGCCCTCGCGAGAAACCGCCGCTTCGACAACATCCGCGCGATCGAGGAGCTGACCTCCGTCCAGGAGGATTACCGGCTCGCCGGGCCGGTGCGCGTCGCGATACTCCGGGACCCGGGCCTCGAAGGATGGCACGGCAAGCCGGCCGCAGACTCGATCATCAATCGCTGGACCGAGGCGCTGCACGCCATCGGCGCTGACGTTTCCACGGTGAGTCCCGCGGCCGCGGCCCGGTCGCGGGCCGCGGATGTGCTGCTCGTGGCCTCGAGTCCCTGCCTTGGGGTGGACTCGCGGCGGGCGCTCGATGCCGCGGCGGCTCGTCACCAGGGTCTCCTGCTGGCCGGCGCCATCGGCACCATGGATGGCGGCTGCTGGCGGCGCACCGGGTACGGGCTGATGACGCGGTTCACCGGCGCGGGGAAAGTGGATGTGCTCGAGCATCGCCCCGAGGTGTGGGTGACGCTGCCGGATGGCGGGCCGCTCGCCACCGGGCTTCCGCCCGGCTCCCGCCTCCAGGTTTACAACGCGGCGCACCTGGCGCTCCGCCAGCAGGGGCGCGACGGCTACTACTCGGATTCGGCGCTCGTTCCGCAGCCTGCGCACGCGGAACCGCTGCTCGACGGAGCGGTGACGCACGCCGAGTCTGGCGGCGTCCGCGTCGCGTACTGGGGATTCGACCTGCGGAACGTCGCGAACGATGCCTGGGATCGCAGTCTCTCGTCCGGGCTGCTCCGGAATAGCGTAGCGTGGGCCGCAGGCATTCCTCTCGCCGGGCTCGCACCCTGGCCGCGTGGTCGAGTGGTGGCGGCGGTGCTGGCGCAGGACGTGGAAGACGAGTTCGAGAACGCCGGGCATGCACTCGACTCGCTCCAGGCGGCAGGGGCTCCCGGCACCTTCTTCCTCGTGTCGGAGCTGGCACGCCATCACCGCGATCTTAGCCGCCGCATCGCCGCGTACACCGAGGTGGGGTCGCATTCCGACCGTCACCTGCCCGTAGGCGGGCTGCCACTCGAGATGCAGCTGGCGGCGCTGGAGCGGACCCAGAGGGACCTGCATTCGGTCGTGGGACACCCGGTGCGCGGATTCCGTCCGCCGGAAGAGGACTATGACGAGGCTACGCTCAAGGCTTGGGCCCGCGCCGGTGGCGACTACGTGTTCGCCGCCTATGGCGCGCGGACGGCCGGTCCCGAGCTGTTCGAGGTGGAAGGACACACGATGGTGGTGTTCGGCCGGCTGATCGATGACGACTTCTATTCGATCGTTCGGAAGCGCCGGACCGACCCGGGTGAGCTCGGCGCCGAGTATCTCCAGGGATTCCAGAAGGTTCGCTCACTCGGCGGGTTGTTCCTCATGTCCTATCACTCGCAGCTCCTGGCCCGGCCGGAGTTTGTCCCGGCGCTCGCGCGGGTGGCCCGCGGGATCGGCGCGGACACTCTTGCGTGGCTCACGACCGGCGGCGCCGTGGCTGAGTGGTGGCGCGCGCGTCACGGCGTGAAGCTCACGATCACGCCCGGGACCGACGGCGAATTCGGTATTACCGTCGAGAACCAGTCCGCGATGGCGCTCGAAGGGCTGGTTCTTCGCGTCGTGCTGCCTTCCGCGAACCGCGCGTGGGCGGTGGAAGGCGGGACCGCGATGGAGAGTGCGCCAAACCAGGCATGGATCGCGATTCCGCGGCTCGATGCCGGCGCCGTACAGACACTCCGGATCTCCAGGCTGGATCAGTGAAGACACGCTCCGCGTGGTGGCTGGTACCGGTTCTTGGAGCCTGCTTCGAAGCGATGAACGGCGGATCGGCCCAGAGCTGGACGATCTGGGGGTTCACCGAGCCGACCGATGCACGGAGTGCGCAGAGTGTCTCGGCGCACGCGTCGCAGGTGGACGTCCTGGTGACGGGGTGGATCGCGCTTGACAGCGCCACCGCGCGGCCGGTCGTGCTGCAACGGGACACGGTCGCGGTGGGAAGCCGCGGGGCCACGCGGCGCCTGGCCCTGGTCACGTCGTGGTTCGGAACGGGCTTTCATCCGGAGCCGGTCCGCCGGCTGGCGCGCAGTGACAGCCTGCTGCAAGGCACATCGCGAGACATCGGCCGGCTCGTGGACATGGGTGGCTACGATGGCGTGGTGCTCGATCTCGAGTCGCTGGCCCCCGCGGATACAAGCGCGCTGCTCGCCGTGACGGCCGCGATCGCGAGGGCGGTGCGTGGAAGTGGCGCGCGCCTTGTCGCCGCCGCGGTGCCGGCAACCGACACCGTCGGATATCCCACCAGGTCGTTGCTGAATCAGGTGGACCGGCTCGTGGTGATGCTGTACGACGAACACTGGCCGGAGAGCGAGCCGGGACCGATTGCTTCTCCTACCTGGGTCCGGCGCTGGCTCGGTGTGCGTGCGAAGCAGGCGGGAGCCGACCGCGTCGTGGCTGCACTGCCGTTATACGGATATCACTGGCAGCGTGGGCGCGTGACCAATGTGTCGTACGATGATGCGCAGCGGACTGCGGAAGCGGCCCACATTACCCTCGTGCGGGACGAGACCTCGTCCAACCTGAAGGCGGAGTCCGGAGAGTTCGGCGCGCTCTGGGTCTCTGACACGGAGCTGGTGACGCGATTAATGCAGGAAGTGCGCGCGGCGGGTGTCAGCCAGGTGGCATTCTGGTACATCGGTCTCGAGGATTCCGAGTTCTGGACCCGGGTTGCAACAAAGCAGGGCGGGCGCTGACGGCGTCTCCCCCTGACTAGGTACGCCCTCGTACCTCTTCCTCCTCCTTCTTTCACCCCTTCGCCCGATGGGCGTGGCCCGGGCGCTACGCTAACCTCCCTCATCAGTCGCTGAACCGCGTACGTCTCTTCAATCGTCGGGAGCATCGATGTTCACGCTGGCAGTCGTACTCGTGGTCCTCTGGGCCGTGGGGTTTCTCACCGCCTACACGCTGGGCGGCCTGATTCACATTCTCCTGGTCATCGCGGCCATCGTCGTGCTCGTGCGTATCATCGAGGGCAGGAAGATCCTTTCCTGATGAGCCGGGGGCTAACCCTCTACATGGCGCCATGTTCGCCGAGTCTCGTCCTATCGTGTGATAGCGGTACCCGCGTCGGCGGTGTATGCTCGGTAGCGTGGTTAATTCCGACATCCTGTTGCCCCGGGGGTAGTATCGAGACTTTCCGCATGAGTTCTCCAGTTGACCGCTGAACGCGCCGTGATCTCGGTGGCGCTGATCGAGGACAACCGGCTGGTACGGGAAGGGATCGTGGCCCTTCTGAACCAGCTGCCCGACGTGAAGGTGATCGCCGCCGGTGCAAGTGGCGAAACCGCTCTCCTCAAGGATCTCGCTCCTCAAGTCGTGCTCCTGGATCTCGGGCTGCGCAACGGCGACAGCCTGCGCGTGGCGGAACGGGTCCGGAAGGAGTTTCCCGCGTCCAAGATCGTCGTCATGGATCTCCTGCCGATCCAGGAAGAGATCGTCGAGTTCGTGAACGCGGGGGTGGCGGGTTTCATCATGAAGGACGCCAGCCTGGAAGACCTGGTGAACACCATCAGGCTGGTATCCGAAGGCGCCCACGTGCTGCCGCCCCAGATGACGGGGTCCCTCTTTTCGCAGATTGCACGGGAAGCGGTCGAGAAGGGCCGACCCGAGGTGCTCGAGGCGGTCCGGATGACCCCGCGCGAGCGGGAAGTCATCAACCTGATCGCGGAAGGGTTGAGCAACAAGGAGATTGCCGGACGGCTTCACATCGCCACCCACACGGTCAAGAGCCACGTGCGCAACGTCATGGAGAAGCTGATGCTGCACACCAGGCTCCAGATTGCCGCGTACGCCCACCGGGAGGAAACGGCGTAACTCCGACCCCTCTCCCCCCAAAGTAGTAGTTCCTTTCTCATCCCTTCGTCCGATACTCGCTACCCGTTTCCTGTACTAGTCTCACGCGTGGATTCTGCATCATGGGCGTGGTCGTTCGGGGCCATGCCGCATCCAACTCATTCTCAGGGGCACGGGGACACCATGAATCGGCGCAATCGCATGTGGATCGAGGGGCGGAGCTGGACGACCGGCGACGCGTCGGCCGGGACAACATGGAGAGGTGGCTCGACCGGGAAGGGAGACGCTCGCAACTACCCGACGGGAGCTCGCGGCGTGATCCACCGCGTTGTCGAGAAGATCAGGAAGATTCTCGGGAAGTAGAAGCCGGGGGCTTCTACTCCTTTTTCATACTCTTGGGTGATATCTGTCAGGGAAGGTTGCCATTACAGTGCACGATGATTTGCAGGTCGACCTGCACCGCTAGCTCCTGGTGCCGGCCGGCCGCGCACGGACCGATATAGAGGGAAGGTTGCCATGGTGAGGAGCAAAGATGGGGAGCAGCCGAAAACCATCTGGACGTACGCCTACCAGATCGTGCCATCACAGGCTGAGGACCGCCTGCGCTCCCTCAAGGCGTTGCTGGACGATGAACACACCGATGCGATGCGGGAAGACCGCACGTGGGTCGGCAGGATGGTGCTCGAGCGCCAGATCACGCATATCCTGGTGGTCAGCGACAGCCCCGATCTCGACGGCCAGGCCAATACCCGGCTCCAGGCCGGTCTCAAGGAGCTGAACGTTGCCTACTCGATCACGGTGCCCATGCCCGTGGCGGGCGAAGGGGCCACCTCGGCGTCCTGAGGCCCAGGTGGACTAGTCCCTTATGATGAGAAGCATGATCGCGATCTACCGCTACAGGCTGTGATGCGTTTTTGACACTGTTGAGTGATACCTGCAGCACCCTGCCTTCCGTAACATCCCTTCACACGAATTAAACGTCCCTCCTGCGGAAGACTCTATGTCCAAGATGCTATTCAGTGGTTTGCTCGCGATGGGCCTGGCGGCCTGCTCGACCGGTGTCGCGAAGGACAACGACGCTGCTGACAAGGCGGCGATCACCCGTCCGACCGTCGCGGCGGCCCCTTCGGAACGGACGCTCGCGAGCGGCACCCGCATCGGCGCCACAATCCAGGACTCGCTCTCCTCGCGGCATGACAAGGCGGGGCAGTCGTTCTCCGCGACGATCAGCGGTGACGTGAAGGACGCAGGCGGTCACGTGGTGATCCCGGCGGGCTCCCCGGTCTCATTGATGATCGGCCAGCTGGAACCGGCGTCGAGCAAGTCCGCCGCCGACGGCAAGATCAGCCTGAGCGTCACGTCCGTAACGGTGCGCGGCCAGAGATACGATGTCAGTGCTTCGCTTGACCCCGTCCAGCATCACCTGCAGGGACGCGGCGTCACGGCCAGCAAGGTCGCGACGGTCGGCATCGGCACGGCGGCCGGCGCGGTGGCGGGCCAGCTTATCGGCAAGAACGCCAAGGGTGCAGTCATCGGTGGTGCGATCGGCGCAGGTGCCGGAACGGCTGTCGCCGTCCAGGCGGGCGATCGTGACGTGATCGTGAACAGCGGCACTCCCATTCTCTTCTCGCTTACCCGGCCGCTCAGCGTCTCGACCCGGTAAACCTCACCAATCTCACAGTCAGGAAATCCAATGGCCATTCCCATGAAGAGCCGCCTGGTACGAGCCCTGTCACCGCCGGCGCTGCTGCGCCTCGCGGTCGCGGTCTCGCTCGTCGGCGCGATCACCACGGCATGCGACGTTCATTCGCCCACCGATCCCGGCACGCTCTACAGTATCACCGTCACTCCCGACGTCACCCTCGCGATCAGCGCGACCCAGCAGTTCACGGCAGTCGGCAGGGATGCCGAGGGCGCCATCGTCTCGATGAATCCCACGTGGAGCATCGCGGCAGGCGGCGGCGTGGTGAACAGCGGCGGCATGTTCACCGCCGGCATGGTCCCCGGCGTTTACAGCGGCACGGTCAAGGCGACGAGCGGCACGATCTCCGGCACCGCGTCGGTCACCGTGGTCATCGGCGCGCTGGCGACCATCACCGTCACCCCGAATCCCCAGGTCATGAACGCGAACACGACGCAGCAGTTCGCGGCCGTGGGCAAGGATGCGGGCGGCAACGTGCTCTCGATCACGCCAGCCTGGTCGGTCGTGGCAGGTGGAGGCGCCATCAACGGCACCGGGCTGTTCACCGCTGGTGCGGTGGCCGGCACGTACAACAACACGGTCAAGGCGAGCAGCGGGGCCATTGCCGGCTTCGCGACCGTCACGGTCAACGTGATCGCTCCGCCGCCGCTGGTGGCCCTGGACCAGAACGGGATCATGGCCGGCACGGCATTCACCTGCATCACCGGCGGCCTGATCAGCGCTGACATCAGCATCAGCCCCGGAAGCACGGTCACCGGGTTCCCGCCCTGCGTCATCACGGGCGTGCAGCACCTGGCGGATGCGACGGCCGCGACCGCGCAGAACAACCTCACGACGGCCTATAACACGCTGGCAGGCCTGCCGTGTCCTCCCGCGAACGCCATCGTCGGCGATCTCGGCGGCACCACCAAGCCCGCCGGTGTCTACTGCACCGCGATCGGGATCGGAGTCACCGGCACGCTGACACTCGATGGCGGCGGCGATCCGAACGCGAACTTCGTCTTCCAGGCCGGCAGCTCGCTGACCACAGCCGGAAACATCGTCCTCATCAACGGGGCGCAGGCCAAGAACGTGTACTGGCAGGTCGGGAGCTCGGCCACCATCGGCACGGCCTCGCAGTGGAAGGGCAATATCCTCGCCCTGACGAGCATCACCCTGGTGGACAACGCGAACCTCATCGGACGCGCCCTGGCGCGGAACGGCGCGGTCTCGCTGGGCACCAACAATACCATCACCCTGCCGTAACACCGGCGGGCTGCCCGGGGCCGGACGCACGTCCGGCTTCGGGCCACGGGTCTTCATTGAAAACCACGAGCAGCACCAAGGAGAATCACATGTTCAGCAGATCCATCATGGTCGGCATCGCGGCGGTGGTTGTAGCCGCCCTGCCAGCCTCAGCGCAGGAGCGGGGGACGGTGGAGTTCGGCGCCTTCGCCAGCTCGTCCTCCTACGACAACAGTCTCGGCATGAAGAACGGTCTCGGAGTAGGTGGCCGGGTCGGCGTGTTCGTCTATCCCCGCCTGTCACTCGAGTTTGAAGCGGGTGGCAGCAACTCCGGGCGCAACCTCGGGCTCTCCGACGTCAACGTCGGCATCCTCTCGGCCCGGGCGACCGCGGCCGTCCTCAAGTACCGCCGCGTCTCCGTCCTGCTGGGCGCCGGCGTGGATCACACTGACACCTACTTCCTCGAGAGCTACGGCGTCCATGGCCTGCTGGGCGCCAAGTTCGCGCTCACCGACATGGTGGCGCTCCGGGTGGACGGCATCGAGAGCTACATGTTTCACGGGAAGAACACCAACATGGGCCTGCACCTGGGCTTCAGCATCTACCGCAATCCGGTCGGACGGACCATCACGAATACGGTCACCCGCAATATTCCGGCGACCCCGCTGGTCCAGCGCCCCGATTCCGTGAGCGCATACGAAACCAGCCGACTGCGCGGCATCGCGGGCAACTACCAGGCGCTGCGTGACTCGCTCGCCCGGCCCCGTGCCCCCGTATCGTTCGTGATCCGCGATACCGTGGTCCTCGAGGGCATCAATTTCGAATACGACTCCGCGAGCTTCACTCCCGATTCTCGTGACGTGCTCGACCGTGTCGCGAAGTCCATGATCGCATCGGAGTGGCTGAACACGAGCTGGGAAGTCGCCGGCCACACCAGCTCTGCCGGGACGCACGAGTACAACATGGCGCTCTCACAGCGCCGGGCCGAAGCGGTCCGTGCCTACCTGGTTTCCAAGGGCGTGTCGGACAAGCGCCTGTTCGCCAGGGGTTACGGCGAGGTCAGCCCACTGTATCCGAATGACAATGAAGGACGCAACTGGAGAAACCGTCGCGTAGAGCTGCGGCGGATCCAGGGCGCGAAGTAGCGGCAAGCCGGGAACGGCCGGGCGCGATTGCCGCGCCGGCCCTTCCCGGGGAGTTCCTCTCGTAGCACCCAGGAGTACTCATCATGCATACGCAGAATGCTGGAAGGCGCCCGTTCAAGGCGCTCGGTGCCGTCGCCGTCATGGCGATCCTCGCCGCGGCCTGTAGCGATAGCAGCTCGATCACCTCGCCCGCACTCCTGTCCCAGGCGAACACCGGCCAGTCCGCGAGCTTCGCGGTGCTCGCCAACCAGGCGGTCACCTGCACCGACGGCACCATCATCGGGGACGTCGGCACCTTCCAGGCGACTCCCTCCGGCTCGGTGACGCAGACGAGCTGCCCGGTCACCGGCTCCGTTCACGTCGGCGACGGAGCGGCAGTGTCAGCCTACAGCGCGTTCCTCGCCCAGTATGCCGCGCTCGCCCCCCAGCCGGGTGACGTCTGCCCGATCATCACGGGCACGCTCGCCGGCCAGACGTTCGCGCCGGGCACCTACTGCGTGAGCGCCGAAGCGAAGACGGGCGTCGTGACCCTCGCGGGCCCGGCGAACGGCATCTGGATCTTCAAGGTCGCTCCCGGTGCGTTCACCGGCACCAACTTCACCGTCGTCATGGCGGGCGGCGCCCAGGCCTGCAACGTCACCTGGTGGGTCGATGCGGCTACCACCATGACCGATTCCAACCTGAAGGGCAACGTGCTCTCCGGCGCGGCGATCACGCTGACCCGTGGCACGTTCGCGGGCAACGCCTGGTCCCGGGCTGATGTGACTGTCACCGGCACCGCCGTCACCGGGTGCGCGGGCAGCAGCAACAGCGGCAACGGCAATGACAACAACAAGGGCAAGTGCAACCAGGGCGTCGGCAACGGCCCCGAGGGCTGCGATCCGGGCAATTCGAACAACCGGCACGGCTCGAACGACGAAAACGGTGGCACCCCCGGCGATCCCGGCCGCAAGGGTGGCCGCTAGATCCGGCTTGTGAATAGCAGGGCGGAAGGGCCGACCCGGCCCTTCCGTTTCCACCTCACGAGGAGCTCAACCATGTTGCGATTCTCCCTGATGCTGTTCGTCTTCGCGTGCGCCGCCGTTGTGACGCCGCTTCGTGCCCAGCAGGCAGTCAGCGCCGCCGAAGTCCCGTTCACCAGCGCGCCCGCGCGCTCACCTGCGTTGCAGGTGGGTCCCCGTGTCACCCCGCGGTTCCAGAGTGCCCCGGTTGTCCTGGTTGACCGTGTCGCGGCGCGTTCATCCAGCTCCGCTGAAGGCGGACAGCACACCATCGTGATCTCGACACTGGCCCTGGTGCTTGCCGTCGTGGTCATCGTGCTGCTGGTCGCGCGGTAGGACGTGTCCGACCGCTGGTGGGACCAGATACGCGTCGCTTCGCGGACCGCCATCGGCCTGGCGGTGTTCGGCGCGCTGCTGGTCGTCATGGCTGCGGGCGCCGTGTGGCGCGCCTCATGGATCGTGAACCGGCTGCTGCGCGACTGGGCCGCACGGACCATCGCCGAGCAGTCGGGCGGCCTGTACCAGTTCGACCTCGGCGAAGTGCGCTTTGACTGGGCGCTTCGCCGGGTCGCGGTGGATTCCATCAGCGTCACGACGCGGGCTGCCGTCAACCAGGGCCGCGCGCAGGCGCTTCCGGCGCTCACCCTGTCATTGCACTCCTGCACCCTGAGCGGCGTGCATTTCATCACCCTGGTTCGTAGCGACGGTCTCGTGGCGAGCTCGTTGGGATGCCGGTCCGGGACGTTCCGGATGGACGTACCACCTCGCGCCCGGGCATCGCCGGGTGACATACCCCGGCTGCCGGGACTTGCATTCGGCGAACGCGCGGCCTTCCTGGTCGCGCAGCGGGGTCTCCGGCTGCCTTCCTATGCGCCCCGAATCCGGATTGCCCGGATCGTCTTTCCCCAAGTGGCTCTCGACGTGCGCCTGCCGCTCACCGCCGGCACGACGACCCGGCTGGAGCTCGAGCGCCTGCAATGGAGCATGGCGGACCTGGCGATCGATCCCGCGGATACCATGGCGGCTGCCCGGCCGCTGTTCAGCCGCTCCGTCGAGCTGGTCGCCACCAACTTCGTCGCGCATCCGGACCCGGCCACGACCGTGCGGGTGGGCCTGCTGCGGACCAGCCTGACCGATTCGACCCTCGAGATACGGAACGCGAGCTTCTCGCCGCTCGCGGCCAAGCCCGTGGCCTCCCGATACCGCACCGACCGCATCCACGTCGCCGTGGGTCACGTGAGCGCGCAGGGCATCGACTTCGGTGCATTTCTCGTGGGGCAGGGGGTGCGCGCCCGGCGCGTCGAGCTCGACTCGTTCCAGGTGGACGTCACCCGCGACAACCGGCTCCCCGCGAACCCGCGGCGGCCTTCACACGGGACGCCGCAGCAGTGGATTACGGACCTCGACGAGACCCTGAGTTTCGATTCCGTCAGCCTGCGGCGGGG
>JADMIO010930541.1_pt1 | contig 13401 bp, 8 predicted proteins | sample 8958161 | NCBI WGS metagenome assembly JADMIO01 (sample SAMN16585339, study PRJNA669376) | soil metagenome | isolation source: Crop rotation soil | place: USA: Cullars Rotation, Alabama | collected 2011 | reverse complement strand
AGAGAGCGTGGCCGCGAGAATCAAGCGGATCACGAATGCGGCGCGGCCGCCGAACTGCAGGTACTCCGTGAGAATGTCCGGCGTGTTCGGCCACGCATTCGGCCGGAAGAAATCGCTCACCGGCGGCTTGGTGATCTCGCTGAAATACTCAGTGAGCTCGTATTTCGTATTGCGCCACGCAAAGTACGTATACGACTGGCTGAAGCCGCCCTTGGCGAGCCAGTACATGATCTTCGGCCGCGTGAACGCTTCGGCGAGAAAGATCGCGTCGGGAAATTCACTCTTGAGCGCGCGGATGCACCAATGCCAGAACGGCAGCGCCTTCGTATGCGGATTGTCGACGCGGAAAATGCGAATTCCCTTGCCCGCCCAGAAGCGGAAGACGTCGCACAGCTCGCCCCACAATTCCTGCCACGCGTCGCTCTCGAAGTGAAACGGATAAATGTCCTGATACTTCTTGGGCGGATTTTCCGCGTACTGAATCGTGCCGTCGGGACGATGGAGAAACCACTCCGGATGCTCTTTGACGAACGGATGATCGGGCGAGGCCTGAAAGGCGATGTCGAGCGCGATCTCGATGCCGTGCTTCGCCGCGAGCGCGACGAGCTCCTCGAAGTCGTCCATCGTGCCGAGGCCGGGATGAACGCTCTTGTGTCCCCCGTCGCCGCCGCCGATGGCCCACGGCGATCCGACGTCGCCCTCCTCGGCGGCGATCTTGTTGTTCTTCCCTTTGCGAAACGTCGTGCCGATCGGATGGATCGGCGGAAAGTAGACGACGTCGAAGCCCATCTTGGCGATGCGCGGGAGCTGCTTTTCGAGATCGCGCAGCGTGCCGAACGAGCGCGGGAAGAGCTCGTACCACGTGCTGAACTCCGCGCGCTTGCGATCGACCTCGATCATCACTTCGATCTGATAGCGCGAGGCCAGCCGCCGGTCGGCGTTGCGTGCCATCAGCTCCATCAGATCTGCGCTGCGCAGATCGTCGATGCTTTCGGCCGTAGTGAACGGCAGCAGCTTCTTCTTGTCGCCGCCTTTGGCGCGTTTGTGCGCGGCGCGGACCATCTCCAGTCCGATGGCGAGCTGCACGTCGAGATCGGACGCATCGCGCTTGGCCAGATCGCGGTGCCACGTCAGGAAGTGATCGATCCACGCTTCGATGGTGAAGAGATAGAAGCCGAGCTGGTCGACGACGAACTCGCCGCGCCAGCGATCGTTCAGCATCGGAGTCATGCGCGCTTCGCGGCTCTTCTCTTCCGAGGCGTGGCGATAGAGCACGACGGCGGAGATGAGATCGTGGCCGTCCGCGAAAATGTCCGCTTCGACGGCGACGCGATCGCCGACGACACGCTTCGCCGGAAACAGTCCCGAATCGACTTCGGGCTGCACTCCTTCGATGACCACTCTCCGACGGCCGTCGAACTCCATGTGTGGGAAACCGGCTGCGAGTGTCGTGCCCGCGATTTACAGGAACTTGCGCGCGAACGGCCGCACGAAGATGCCGAGGACGGAGCCGATCGGCCGCTCGCCGAGATGCGTCAGCCGCACGATCTGCTCAACCATCAGATAGCCGGCGGTGACGAGCGAGAGAAACGCACTGAGACGCGGCGAGATGTGCAGCGTGTGATACGACGAGACGGTGCCGAGGATGGCGAAGATCAGAATCGTCCAGGCGATGGACGGGCCGCTGCGGCGGTGATCGTAGTCCCACTTTTCCGCGAGCCGTACCTGGTCATTCGCCGAGAGAAGCGTGAAGAACGGCTCGCGCACTTTGATGGCGTCGAGCATCTGCACGTCGTCGCTGACTTCGACGCGAAACGTTCCTTCGCCCCGCGGCGCGGAGAGCGGCGCGATGCGCTTGGCGCGGTTCGGCGTCACCGCGTAGTAGATCGCGTAGCCGATGATGCCGAAGATCGAGCCGAGGGGACGTCCGTTGAGAAACGCCCAGCCGCCGCGAATGGAGCCGTCGAGAAAGCAGTACGCGAAGAGAAGGATGAGCCAGAACGGCGGATACGGCCGCTCGCCCATGCGCGCGGAGACCATCCAGAACAGACCGAACGCGAAGATGACGAGCTCCGGAATCGCGGAGACGATCGTGAGCCGCGGCGCGTTCGTTCCGGTCTCGTTCTCGATCTGCTGCTGCACGGACGCGGGAAGGTGTCCGGTGATGAAGCCGAAGAGCGTCGCGGTCTTATGCCCCTTGGCGCGGCGCGCGACATCGGCGCGGTCGGCGGCCCTCCGCGCTTCGCTCGGCTCGTCATACGCTTCGGAGATGCGCATCGTGTGCGACTCGCTCCACGGCGCGAGCGTGTACTCGATCGCGTTCGGCAGCACGTCGACGTCGATCACTTCGTAGTAGGCGTCGTCCCACAGAACCGCCGTGCCGGGATATTCGGAGTGCGTGAGCGTTTTCGGCACGCGCGCGTTCCATTTTTCCTTCGGCGCGCGGCAGATGAGCACAACGCTGCCGTCGTCGCGCATGCGCACGCGGTCGGAGCCGTATGTCTGCATGCTGCGATTCTAAGGGGCGACGATGCAGGCTTCTACTCGCCGCACGAGATCCTGGATGTTGAACGGCTTCGGCAGGACGTCGAACGGCGTGCCGTGCATGCGCGAGTTGATGATCGCCGGCGACGCCGCGCTGGTGACGATGATCCGCTTCAGCCGCTCCGGCGCGTTCTTCGACAGCGTGTCGATGAATGCGAATCCGTCGAGCTTCGGCATCATGAGGTCGAGGATGATGACGTCGTAGTCGACGAGGCCGAGCTTGAGCACCGCTTCGACGCCGTCGGACGCGCTTTCGACGGAGTAGCCTTCGCGCTCGAGCACCATGCGCACGAGGCGGCGAATGGCGGGATCGTCCTCGACCACGAGGACGCCGCAGCGAAGCGGAGCCCGTTCTGCCAATTGCATTGCGCTACCCGAGGATTGCCCAGAGCAAAAATGATTCCGATTTATGACTGCGCGTCGACCTCGCGCGCGCAGCCGCGCACGGCGCGCGTGAGCCGATCGATGTCGAACGGTTTCGGAAGAAACGTGCAGATCGGATCGACGAACGCCGCCACGCTGTCCGACGCCGCCGTCATCACGATGGCGTGCTTCAGATGCGCGGGCCGCTCTTCGCGCAGATGACGCAGCACCTCCAGCCCGTCGACGCGCGGCATCATCAGGTCGATGATCATCACGTCGTAGCCGTCGGTCTTGAGCCTCTCCAGCGCCTCGGCGCCGTCGCCCACCGCTTCGACCGTGAATCCCTCGCGCTGCAGCACGCGGGTCACGAGCGCCCGGATCGGCGCATCGTCCTCACACACCAGAGCACGTTTCACGCGTTCGACTAACGCAAAGGCGGGGCCACGCGCACGACCGGAACGAGGTCGTTGAGAATCCACAGCGGCCCGACCAGCAGATGCACGAAGTTGCGGAAGAACGCCGGCTGCCTGTGCTCGTACACGCTGTGCCCGATGAACTGGAAGATCCATCCGAGGACGAAGAGCGCGACGTTCGCCCACATCGGCAGCTTCGCGCCGATGACGTAGAAGACGACGGAGACGAAGAACATCGGAATGGCCAGCCGCCACTCGATCGTCGCGTAGTAGATGGTGGCGAGGATGATGAGGATCGTGGCGCCGTCGATGATGTGAACGCCGCCGAAGGAGCCGACGTCGAGCGTCCAAGACGCCTTCCACGTCACGCGCGCGAGCATGCCGAGGAGCGACAGCATGATCAGCGGGATGCCGATGCGGTGGAACGCCTTGTTGCCTTTCGTTTGATGGTAGGAGGCGTAGTCGGCGAAGAGCGCATCGGCGGTCGGCATGAGGAGATTGTAGATGGGTTGCTGAGTTGCTGAGTTGCTGGGCTGCTGAGGTACTACCGAGCAACCCAGCAACCTTCAGCAACCAAGCAACCCTACTTGAACGCCGGCGGACGCATCTCCTTCACGCACGACTCATCGAGCAGAACTGCTGCGCATAGTCGGGCGGGGCGACGTTGTCCATCTCTCCGGCGAGCACGGCGTCTTCGCCGGCGGCGCGTAAAAATCGGCGCCGACGCGATACACCGGCCAGTGCGCGCACGCAGGCCATCTCCTGCCGCACGCGATAGCCGCCGACGAATGTTCCGCCGGTGAATCGGTACGTCGGCGTCCGCAATCCGCGACACGCCCTCGGAGCAGGCGATCGTCAGATACATCCCCTCGGCGAACGGCGAGCCGCCCTTGCGCATCATTCCGTCGAAGTTGCCGCTGTGGATCATCGACGGCAGCTGCCGCTGCGCCGCCGCCGTGCCGAGGTATGCGCGCAGCGCCTCGGCGAAGGGGCCGTGGTGGTCGCGGGCGACGGCCTCCCATTCGCTGCGCAGATGCGGATACTTCGCGCTGCATTCGCTGTCGCTTTGACACTTGAACAGCAGCAGATCGATGACGCGCTGCGCGTTCATCGCGTGATACAGCGGCGTGCGGTAGTCGAGCGGGACGAAGCCGGTGAGCACGGCGCGATGCACGCGATCGGGATAGCGCTTCATGTACGTCTGCGCGAGGCGCGTTCCATACGAGACGGCCCGCGCTTCTCGAGCGCCGGACAATGCCACGGGCTCGATCCGCGGCTGCCGCGCTGATCGACGAGCACGACGTCGCGATCCTGGCGATACATGCCGCCCGCGGTCGCGTAGAAGGCGGCTGCGTTCGTCGCCGCGATTCCGGGCCCGCCTTCGAGATGAAACATCGGGATCGCTTTCGCTTTCGCATTTGTCGCGCGGACGACGACGACGTTGAGATCGCCGACATTGCCGCAGCGCATTTGCGCGTCCGCCTTCGCGCACGGCTTGGCGACGACCGAAAGAGCTGCCATCACGAGTCCGAGCATCGTCGCAACCTCACTTGAATGCCGCCTTTCGGCCGCAGCGTGATCAGCGGATGGCGCTCGACGTCGCGCGACACGAGCTCCATCCGCCACTTCTTCGCGATCGTGGCGAGGAGCAGCGCGCCTTCCATCCACGCGAAGCCTTCGCCGATGCAGACGCGCGGGCCGCCGCCGAACGGAAAGTAGGCGAACTTCGGACGCGACGCGCTCGCCTCGGGCGCGAAGCGCAGCGGATCGAAGCGCTCCGGATCGGGCCACCAACGCGCGTCGTGATGCGTGACCGCCTGCGACACGATGGCGATCGCGCCGCGCGGCACGAGCGTGTCGCCGATCGTCACGTCGTCGACGGCCAGACGTCCCATGACGTACGCGGGCGGATAGAGACGAAGCGATTCGGCGAAGACCATCTCGGTGTACTTCAGGCGTGAATAATCGAGAGGCTCGCTCTCGACCTCGCGCCGCAGCTCCTGCTCCACCTCCGGATGCTGCGCGAGCAAGTACCACGTCCACGCCAGCGCGTTTGCGGTTGTCTCGTGTCCGGCGAGGAAGAGCGTCATCGTCTCGTCGCGCAGTTGCTGGTCGGTCATGCCGCCGCCGTCGCCTTCGTCGTCCTGCGCGAGGAGGAGCATCGACAAGAGGTCGCCGCGATCCTCACCCGACGCGCGGCGCTCCTCGATGATCGCGTAGATGGTCCGATCGAGCCGGGCGATGGAGCGCTTGAATCGCCGCGTCTGCGGCAGCGGCAATCGCCGCAGAATCTCGGCGAACGGATTGAGGAGCAGCGGGAACATGTGCATCAGATCGGTGAGCGCGCCGCCGATCTCATCCGCCTCGCTGTCGACCTCCGCATCGAACAGCGTCTTCGCCACGATCGACAGCGTGAGTCGCATCATCTCGTGATGGATGTCGATCACGTCGCCGTCGCGCCAGCGGTCGCGGGTGCGCCGCGCGCGGTCGACCATCACCTGCGCATAGCGGGTCACGCGGTCGCGATGAAAGGCCGGCTGCGCGAGGCGGCGCTGGCGCTTGTGATGTTCGCCCTCGCTGGTGAGCAGCCCCTCGCCGAGGATGATTTTCGTCCGCTGCAGGGCGCGGCCTTTGTGAAACGCGCGCTGCTTGACGACGAGGATCTCGCGCACAGCCTCGGGATGATTGAAGAAATAGAGATGCTGCGGCCCGAACGTGAAGTGGACGACGTCGCCGTATTCACGCGCCAGCCGCGACAGAAACGCGATCGGGTCGCGCTGCATGGCGCGCAAGTTCGCGCCGGGAATCCATCCGGCAGGGCGGGCGGTGGGAGGGACAGTCGGCACGGCCATCAATCATGACTCCTTTCCTAAATTCGCCACTTGATTTTTTATGGCGAGCCCGCTAGTCTGCGCGCCGCCCGTAAAAACCCGTTCCCAAAAACTAATTCAATAAGACCTCGAAAAGGTGCAAGAGCCCTGTTGGGATATCCCTGCATCTGTGTGAGGTGCAGGGAGGCCCAATGTCCCGAATTTCTCGGGCATGCATGCTCGCTGTCGCTCTATTGACGACGGCACCGACGCTCTTCGCAATTCCATGCGAGGGCGAATTCTCCGACGTGCGCCGCGCCCTCAATGAAGCGCCGATCGGCCAAGGCTCGCGCGACAAGATTCTGATGAAGGTCACGAATGCCTGGAGCCAATACGCGCGCGGCAAGAATCAATGGGATAAGAACGCGCAGAAGCAGCTTCAGGATGCGATCCAGCTTCTCTCCGGACCGCAGACGAAAACCATCCCTGCCGCAACGATTACCAAGCTGCGCGACCGCATTACGGCATTGTCGACGTGCCTCACCGGCGCGCCGACGGTGATTCTCTCGTCCGTGCAGGTGAAGGTGTTCCTTTACGACGACGAGACCGCCGTCAAGACGCCGGCGGGCGCCGGCGCCGTGGTGCTGTTCGACGGCGTGGAGGAAGGGACGACCGGAAGCGACGGCACATTGACGGTAAAGGCTGCCGAAGGACAACACGCGGTCGCCGCGCAACAGTACGGATCGCGCAGCGGCGCCGCCGCAGTGACTGTCGTCGCCGGCGTGCCCACCTCGGTCGAGGTTCTCCTGCGCTCCAGCGCCGCCGTCTATCTGGGATCGAATCTATACGCCGACGAAATTGCCGACGGCGTCCTCCCTTCGACGTTCACGACGCTCACGCTGAGACTGATCGACGACGACGAAAAGCAGATCCGGCTCAAACGCATCGTCGATGTGCGGCTCATTGCCGGACAGGCGACGTCCGATTCGCTGGCGTCTCTTTTCGTAGCGCAAACCGACGGACGCATCACCACGACGAATGCGAGCGCGATCAAGACATGGCTCGACGATCACTTCGGTCCTTATGCCGTCGAACTGACCGCCATTGACGACGCGTCGCGTTCGTACAACGCGCGTCTCGGCTTCGAGGTCGGCCGTTATCGCGCCACCGCTTCACTGCACGCGCCGAGCTCTGCGCCGGCCCTTCCGGTCGGCGGACTCAATACGACACTGACTCACGCGTCGACACGGCTCGTGTTCTCATCCGTGACCGACGCAACGGGAGCATTGACGTTGCCGCTGTTGCCGGAAGGCTTCTATCTGATCCAGGCGGAGACGCTCTACAACGGCAATCTCTACCTCGCGCGCGGCGCCGTGTTCCTCAACGGGGATCGGACGGTGACCATCACGCTCTTCAAGCCGGGTCAGGGAGGTGCGCAATGAGCCGCCGCCTGATCACCCGGTTCCTTTTCGCATTGGGCGTCTTGCTCGCCTGCGCAAGCGCATTCGCCGACGGCGAGCGCATTTATCTCATCGACCTGCAGTATCACACCGCCGACGGCGCGATCTCGCCGATCGCCATCAAAGAAGCGCAGTGGCCGTACAAGCTGCCGGCGCCGACGGCCGAGGATCTCGCCGAGGCCGCGAATTCCAATGAACAGAAGCGGCGTAACAACGGACGGGGACTCGTGTATGTCGAGGCGATCAGCGCTGATGGAAAAGTTCTCTTTCAGTCCGTCGAGCCGATCTACATCTACGAGACGTTGGGAGACACACAGGAGGTCACCGACCCGAAATTCCGCGTTCGTGTTCCCGCGGACGGTACGGCGCGCGTGCACATCAAGGGATGGCGCGCCACGACCGAGATCACTCTCGATGTTGCCGCAACCGTGCGTGCCTATTCACGCGCCACGACTCTGGCTACGACACCGGAGCTCCCGGCGATGGCGAACCGCATCAACGTGCTGATCATGGCAGAGGGTTACGTCGACAACGCCACGCAAAGAACGTTGTTCGACAACGACTTCACCAACGTACTCAATAACGGACTCAGGGACATCAGTCCGATTTCGAGCTATTGGAACTACTTCAACTTTCAAAAGAAATTCTTCGGCGCGCCGGCGAACACGATGTCCGGCGTGATTCACCCTCAATGCCCTGCCGGGGTCCCTCTGGAATTTTCGGATCATGTGAAGGCGCAGAAGGAGCATCCGGAGATCGTACCGACTCCGTATTGGGGCACGTCCTATTGCCGCGGCACTCCACAAGCATGGGGACGAGTCCTCCCGGCCGACCAAAATGCCATTCTGGCAAAGGCCGAAGAGCTCATGCCGGGCGTGAATCTCGTCATCCTGCTCATGAACGACTTCACGTGGGACGGACGCCTGTTGCCCTTCAGCGGCGGTGTGTCGGCACGGCGGGAAGCGGGAAGTGCGCCTGGGTTGCTCGTGTCCGGCATGCAGCGAATCCGCCAGAGCGGTGTTCCGTTGGGCCAGCCGGCGACACTCTCGACCGACTCCGGACGCAGCGGCAGCGTCATGGTTCACGAGATCGGCCACTGCCTCTTTCATCTCGCCGATGAATACTTCGACCTGACGCCCGCAGATACGTGCAGCGACGCAGTCGGCTCAAGGAACCCCTGCGAAGAGAACGTCACCGATCTGGCTACGCACGCGAAATGGGGCGATTGGAGTCCGGCCGATGCAAACAGCGTGAAATGCGATTACAACTCGCAGATTTTTCTGCCCACAGAAGGGCAACTATGCGAGTCCAAGCCGGGATATCTCACGACGATCGGCCTCTTCGAAGGTGCTCGCTATCAACCTAAAGGGATGTACCGGCCGATGTACACGTGCCGGATGAAGAAGGCGACGACCGAGAGTATCGACGGCCGATTCACACAGACCCAATTCTGTTCGGTCTGTAAGGAAGCGATCATCCGCCGTATTTACAGAACGCCCGCCGCTACCGGCGCCGCCCGAAGCGCAGGCATCGATCTGCACGACAAACAACCGAATACGAATCACACCGTTCCGCCGCTCGCGCCGGAGGGCAATCCCCTCCCCATTTCCATGGCGCCCGGCCAGACCAAGCACTTTGAGATCACGCCGGTCGTTCCGGTAGCCGGGAAACCGTCGCCCTTTCAGTTCACCTGGGTCTTTTATGAAGGGAACGAGTCCACCATCGGCACGAATCTGAATTGCTCTGTGCCGAAAATCGACTTCACCGCGCAGAAGAGCGGCGTTCTCGAACTGCAGATCGTCGAGCCGACACCGAGCGAGCCGCGCCCATTCACGACCGGCCCGGCCGGTCCGCTCGTGCTGCCGACCCATCGCGTGCCTGGTATGTTCAAGATCGTCCATTGGGGCATCCAGGTCGAGCACTCCACGTCCGCGACCAGCGCCGCCAAGGACATCCCTATCGAAAACTATGTCGACGTTCCCGTGACGCGCGGCACGAGCAGCATCTCCATCACCTACGGCATCAAGACGCAGGAATTTGCGAACCGCTGTGCGTCGTGCGGCGATCACTGGCAAGTCATCGTCACGCCGCTCCCCGGATCGGGAATTACCGCGACGGCCAATACGGTGATCTTCGAAAAAGAGGGAATCGCCGGCGTCGACAGCAGCGATTTCACGAAGGACGAGACGTTTTCCGTCGCCTCACTCACCGCCAACGGCGACATCACGCTCCGCCTGACATTGCGGGCGACGAGCCTCGGCGACGATCAGGCGCCCACCACCGTCAACGCGAAGATGGGCGGCATTCCGGGCGAAGGCTGCGTGACGTGCGACATCTGCTCGCAGACGCCGAAGCCGCCCGAGTGCGGCCTGTCGCTGTCGATTCTGTCGTCGGAATTTCTCCCCATCACCCATACCGACGGTGACGGCAGCTACGTCAGCTTCGAGCCTTCCGGCTCTTACAGCGAATACGAGCGCTACCTGCGCATCAAGACGAATCCGATTCCCGCCGATGCCACGCTGAAAGCCACTGTCTATGTGGTGAATGACAAAGGCGAGGACGCCGCCATCGCCGTCACGGGAACGTATCCCACCGACAAGTGGCCGCTGCGCAAGAACAATGACGCGCTCAGCGACTGGAACCTGCGCGTCACGCAGCACGACAACAAAGACCTTCATTATCTCGGCAAGCCGATTGGAGCGCAGTTCACATACCGGGTGAACCTGCTTCTCACGCGCGGCACGCGCAGCGTGGAGGCCAACACGATCGTCGGCTCGATCGTGAGCGGCGACGCGCCCGGCCTGCCGCCCAAGCCGCGCCCGCTCCACGCGCTGTTCCGGTCGGCCGCGCACGACCGCTATGCGCCGGTCAGCGGCGATCGCGAGGCCGGCGGCGACAACTGGATCTCCGACGCGGCGTCGCATTGGTTCAATCCGATCGCCGACTATGACCGCTTCGCCGGCGAGTCGGCCAAGATCATTACGCGCATGGACGACATCTCGCTCGAGCATGCGCTGGCCGACCCGCAGCACCCGTGGCGCCATCAATACGGCACCGACATTTCGATCTATGCGTTCCATCAGTTCCCGAACACGAAGATCGATGCCGGCACGCAGTACAAGAAGCTTCGCGAATACGCGCAGAACATCCAGAGCTTCGTCAATGCCGACAAGAACCGCGAAGCGACCGAACAGCTGAAGGCGTGGACGGCACAAACACGCATCGGACTGCAACGTCTCATCGACCGAGGTCAGATCAATCGCCTCCGCTTTGCGCTGGGCGGCATCTGCCCGGGCAATACCGATCCGAATTTCAATTACGTCGACAATCTGCCGGACGACTGGATCCGCCAGCTGCTGTGGAACGCCCGCGTACTCGACAAGAACGGAGCCGGTCTCTTCGACCTCGGCCTCGGCTTCTGGGGCACGACCGGCCCGGTCGAATACACGTGCGAAGCGAATTTCGAGAGCGACGTCATTCTCGATCGCTGCCTCCTCGGCGAAACGCCGCCGCCGTGCAATCCGAAGCGCCGCGCCGTCGGCCAACCGAGCCTGACCAAGAAATTGAATGCGACGACGATGGCCACGCTCGGCCAGGAAGTCACCCTCGCCGTCACCGCAATCGCGGATGAAGAAGCGCCGGCGTATCGCTGGTATCGCGGCTTCGCGAACGACTTCTCGACGCCCGTCCCCGATTCGAATTCTCCGTCTTATAAATTCACGGCCAGCGGACCCGATCGTTACTGGGTCTATGTCTACAACTCAGCCGGCAGCGCGAGCAGCGCCACCGAAGTGGTGATTTGCACGAAGCCGCAGATCACCGGCCAGCCGACGTACCTGCTGTTCAAGAAGGGACAATCGGGCGATCTCAACGTCTCGACTTCCGGAAGCGATCCTCGCACGTTCGAATGGTTCACCGGCGTCAATGGACCGCTGACGCCCATTCCCGGCTCCGACACGTCCTTGACGATCACGCCTACTGTCGACACGACGTACTGGATGCGCGTCAGCAATGCGTGCGGTACGGCAACGACGCAGCCGATGACGATCGAGGTCTGCGATCCTGCAAAGGTCAGCACACCGCCGCAGCCGACGACGATCATCGGCGGCAATCGCGGCTCTCTGGCGATACTGGCCACGGGCAGCGATCCGATCACCTACGAATGGTTCCGAGGAGCGCTGGGGGATACGTCGAACAAGGAGACGAGGTGCAATGGAAACGTCTGCCTCGTCGAGCCGACGGAAACATCCGATTACTGGGTGCGGGTCTCCAACAAATGCGGAACGGATCAAAGCGGGCCGGTGACGGTGACGGTCGTTCCGCCATGCACGCCGCCCACTGTGAGCGCGCAGCCGCAGCCGCAAACGATCGACAAGGATCAGGAAGCGGTGCTGAATGTCACCGCCGGCGGGACCACCCCTCACTATCAGTGGTATGCGGGCGGCCGAGGCGATACGCAGAATCCGGTCACTGGAGCACAGGCTTCGGAATTGCGGATTCGGCCGGCGGCCACGACCACCTACTGGGTACGCATCACGAATTCCTGCGGGACCATCGACAGCGAAGCGGCGAAGGTCACCGTCAATGTCTGCGATCCTGTCTCCATTGCCGTGCAGCCGGCAGGCGCGACGATCGAGCCGGGGGGGTCCGCCACTCTGCGCGTGACGGCGTCCGGCACCGGCCCGATCACCTATCAGTGGTATCGCTTCACGATCGCCGCCGACGACGATGACGAATTGCTCGACGGCGCGGACAGCGACTCTTACACATTCTCGCCGACGAGCAACGGCCTGTATTACGTCATCGTCGACAATGCCTGCGGTCCCGAAGTCCGCAGCAACTTCGTCTTCGTCAACATCAATCAGACGTGCAAGGTGCCGTCGATCACGGCCGATCCGGTGCCTTATACGCTCGCGTCGCCCGACGATCAGGCCCATCTCGAAGTGCGCGCCAGCGGAACGCAGCCGTTCACCTATCAGTGGTATGTGGGCACGAGCCCGGATACGAGCCGGCCGCTCGCCAATGAAATCTCGCCGACGCTGAACATCACGCCGCTGGCGACTACGACGTACTGGGTGCGCGTCTCCAATGACTGCGGATCGGACGACAGCGCCGCGGCAACGGTGACCGTGCCGGTGGCGTGCGATCTCCACATCGCCTTCCAGCCGTCGTCGAACACGATTCTCCAGGGCCAAACACAAACACTCCTCGGACGCGGCGAAGGAAGCGGCACGGTGACGCACCAGTGGTATTCGGCCGAACCGGGCGGCGCATGGCAGCCGATCCAAGGCGAGACGTCGACGAAGCTCGACGTGACGCCGAATACGACGACCTACTACTTCATCCGCGCCACGAACCAGTGCGCGTATGTCGACTCCGAAATCGCAGTCCTCACGGTGATCACCGGCTGTACGCGGCCGGCGATCATCACGCAACCGCAGTCGATCACGACGTCCGTCAACGCGCCGGTCACCCTCACCGTCAATGCCGACGGCACGGCTCCATTGAGCTACCAGTGGTACGAAGTCGTGAACGGCTTCGAAAACCGGATCTTCACCGCGACGGACAAGTCGTACAGCGTCGCGCCGACGCTCGAGGGGCGCACATACCACGTGCGCGTGACGAACGCGTGCTTCACGACGGTCAGCGTCGACGTCGTCGTGAAACTGCTTCCGCCCTGCAGTGCGCCGACGGTGGAGACGCAGCCGCAGTCGAAGACCATCACCAACGGACAGTCGGTGACGCTCGCCGTCGTCGCCGGCGGTACTGGACCGTTCTCGTATCAGTGGTATCGCGGCACGCCTGCCGGTG
>JADMIO010785124.1_pt1 | contig 13401 bp, 7 predicted proteins | sample 8958161 | NCBI WGS metagenome assembly JADMIO01 (sample SAMN16585339, study PRJNA669376) | soil metagenome | isolation source: Crop rotation soil | place: USA: Cullars Rotation, Alabama | collected 2011 | reverse complement strand
CTTTCCCAAAATCGCAAAGTCATCAAAAAACCGCAAAGTTGTTTAAAATAAGAGCAACACTACAAAAGGAGATAAGAAGAGCACATACCTCAGTCACTTATTATCACTAGCGCTCGCCGCAGCCGTGTAACCGAGCATAGCGAGCGAACTGGCGAGGAAGCAAAGAAGAACTGTTCTGTCAGATAGCTCTTACGCTCAGCGCAAGAAGAAATATCCACCGTGGGAAAAACTCCAGGTAGAGGTACACACGCGGATAGCCAATTCAGAGTAATAAACTGTGATAATCAACCCTCATCAATGATGACGAACTAACCCCCGATATCAAGTCACATGACGAAGGGAAAGAGAAGGAAATCAACTGTGACAAACTGCCCTCAAATTTGGCTTCCTTAAAAATTACAGTTCAAAAAGTATGAGAAAATCCATGCAGGCTGAAGGAAACAGCAAAACTGTGACAAATTACCCTCAGTAGGTCAGAACAAATGTGACGAACCACCCTCAAATCTGTGACAGATAACCCTCAGACTATCCTGTCGTCATGGAAGTGATATCGCGGAAGGAAAATACGATATGAGTCGTCTGGCGGCCTTTCTTTTTCTCAATGTATGAGAGGCGCATTGGAGTTCTGCTGTTGATCTCATTAACACAGACCTGCAGGAAGCGGCGGCGGAAGTCAGGCATACGCTGGTAACTTTGAGGCAGCTGGTAACGCTCTATGATCCAGTCGATTTTCAGAGAGACGATGCCTGAGCCATCCGGCTTACGATACTGACACAGGGATTCGTATAAACGCATGGCATACGGATTGGTGATTTCTTTTGTTTCACTAAGCCGAAACTGCGTAAACCGGTTCTGTAACCCGATAAAGAAGGGAATGAGATATGGGTTGATATGTACACTGTAAAGCCCTCTGGATGGACTGTGCGCACGTTTGATAAACCAAGGAAAAGATTCATAGCCTTTTTCATCGCCGGCATCCTCTTCAGGGCGATAAAAAACCACTTCCTTCCCCGCGAAACTCTTCAATGCCTGCCGTATATCCTTACTGGCTTCCGCAGAGGTCAATCCGAATATTTCAGCATATTTAGCAACATGGATCTCGCAGATACCGTCATGTTCCTGTAGGGTGCCATCAGATTTTCTGATCTGGTCAACGAACAGATACAGCATACGTTTTTGATCCCGGGAGAGACTATATGCCGCCTCAGTGAGGTCGTTTGACTGGACGATTCGCGGGCTATTTTTACGTTTCTTGTGATTGATAACCGCTGTTTCCGCCATGACAGATCCATGTGAAGTGTGACAAGTTTTTAGATTGTCACACTAAATAAAAAAGAGTCAATAAGCAGGGATAACTTTGTGAAAAAACAGCTTCTTCTGAGGGCAATTTGTCACAGGGTTAAGGGCAATTTGTCACAGACAGGACTGTCATTTGAGGGTGATTTGTCACACTGAAAGGGCAATTTGTCACAACACCTTCTCTAGAACCAGCATGGATAAAGGCCTACAAGGCGCTCTAAAAAAGAAGATCTAAAAACTATAAAAAAAATAATTATAAAAATATCCCCGTGGATAAGTGGATAACCCCAAGGGAAGTTTTTTCAGGCATCGTGTGTAAGCAGAATATATAAGTGCTGTTCCCTGGTGCTTCCTCGCTCACTCGACCGGGAGGGTTCGAGAAGGGGGGGCACCCCCCTTCGGCGTGCGCGGTCACGCGCACAGGGCGCAGCCCTGGTTAAAAACAAGGTTTATAAATATTGGTTTAAAAGCAGGTTAAAAGACAGGTTAGCGGTGGCCGAAAAACGGGCGGAAACCCTTGCAAATGCTGGATTTTCTGCCTGTGGACAGCCCCTCAAATGTCAATAGGTGCGCCCCTCATCTGTCAGCACTCTGCCCCTCAAGTGTCAAGGATCGCGCCCCTCATCTGTCAGTAGTCGCGCCCCTCAAGTGTCAATACCGCAGGGCACTTATCCCCAGGCTTGTCCACATCATCTGTGGGAAACTCGCGTAAAATCAGGCGTTTTCGCCGATTTGCGAGGCTGGCCAGCTCCACGTCGCCGGCCGAAATCGAGCCTGCCCCTCATCTGTCAACGCCGCGCCGGGTGAGTCGGCCCCTCAAGTGTCAACGTCCGCCCCTCATCTGTCAGTGAGGGCCAAGTTTTCCGCGAGGTATCCACAACGCCGGCGGCCGGCCGCGGTGTCTCGCACACGGCTTCGACGGCGTTTCTGGCGCGTTTGCAGGGCCATAGACGGCCGCCAGCCCAGCGGCGAGGGCAACCAGCCGAGGGCTTCGCCCTGTCGCTCGACTGCGGCGAGCACTACTGGCTGTAAAAGGACAGACCACATCATGGTTCTGTGTTCATTAGGTTGTTCTGTCCATTGCTGACATAATCCGCTCCACTTCAACGTAACACCGCACGAAGATTTCTATTGTTCCTGAAGGCATATTCAAATCGTTTTCGTTACCGCTTGCAGGCATCATGACAGAACACTACTTCCTATAAACGCTACACAGGCTCCTGAGATTAATAATGCGGATCTCTACGATAATGGGAGATTTTCCCGACTGTTTCGTTCGCTTCTCAGTGGATAACAGCCAGCTTCTCTGTTTAACAGACAAAAACAGCATATCCACTCAGTTCCACATTTCCATATAAAGGCCAAGGCATTTATTCTCAGGATAATTGTTTCAGCATCGCAACCGCATCAGACTCCGGCATCGCAAACTGCACCCGGTGCCGGGCAGCCACATCCAGCGCAAAAACCTTCGTGTAGACTTCCGTTGAACTGATGGACTTATGTCCCATCAGGCTTTGCAGAACTTTCAGCGGTATACCGGCATACAGCATGTGCATCGCATAGGAATGGCGGAACGTATGTGGTGTGACCGGAACAGAGAACGTCACACCGTCAGCAGCAGCGGCGGCAACCGCCTCCCCAATCCAGGTCCTGACCGTTCTGTCCGTCACTTCCCAGATCCGCGCTTTCTCTGTCCTTCCTGTGCGACGGTTACGCCGCTCCATGAGCTTATCGGGTCCACTCGCGAACGCAGAAAGGCCCACCCGAAGGTGAGCCAGTGTGATTACATTTGCGGCCTAACTGTGGCCAGTCCAGTTACGCTGGAGTCACTAGTATTTAGGTGACACTATAGAAGCGGCCGCGACAACTTGTCCACGTGGAATTCTAAGCTTAGGATCCCAATGTGCTGGAAAGATCGCGACGGGGCTTGCGCCGGGCTTGTCCTCTTCGGGTCGCAGGTCGCGACCGAAGAGCGGGCGCACGCCGAGCGTCGAAAAGAAGTCAGCCGAGATCAGCCTGCCGTTGATGCGCTCTGGCTCGCGCCCGCCGGTGATGTTGAATTGCTGCTGGCGGTAGACGGCCATGCTCGCGAACGCATGCGAGTTGCGCTGCCAATCAACGAAGTTCGGATAGGAAACCGACATCTGCTCGAACTGTGGCGACTTCTCATAAATGCGCACGATCTGCTCAGGGTGCGGATAGGGCAGCGGCTTGATGAGCACAGCATTGATGACCGAAAAGATCGCCGTGTTCGCGCCGATGCCGAGCGTCAAGGCGAGAATAGCGATTAAAGTCACTACGCGCCCTTTGAGCAGCATCCGCACGGCGTAGCGCAGGTCTTTGGTCAATGTCTCCACCTCTCACCTCCGGTGAGGCGACGCGGCGATGGGGAGATGGGGCGATAGGGCGATAGGAACAGTGATGACTCTCTGTTTCCCTCGCCTTGTCGCCGCGTCGCGATTATTCGTATCTGAGCGCGACCATCGGGTCTACTCTGGCGGCGCGGCGGGCCGGCAGATAACAGGCCGCGAGCGCGACGATGCCCAACAGCACGGCGATGGCCGCAAACGTGATGGGATCGGAAGCGCTGATGTTGAATAGCAGGCTCTTCATCAAACGAGTCAATGCCAGCGCCGCAACGAGGCCGACCCCAAGGCCGCTCACCGCTAATAACATGCCCTGCCCGACGACCAGCCGCAGCACATCACTGGAACTGGCTCCCAGCGCCATGCGGATGCCGATCTCATGCGTGCGTTGCGCGACCGTGTGGCTCATCACGCCGTAGATGCCGACGCCTGCGAGCAACAGCGCGATGCCGGCGAACAACATCAGCAACATGGTCACGAACCGCTGCGGCGCAACCGAGCGGGCAATGGTGCTGTCGAGCAAGCGTGCGCGGCGAATCGGTTGATCTTTATCTACGGACTGCACGGCGTCGCGCATGCCGTTGATCAAGCTTTCGGCCCGCGCCTGCCCGCGCACGACCAGCGCCATGCCTTCGGCGGGCAATTGCCACACCGGCAGATAAATTTCGGGTTGGAACGGCTCGTTCAACCTCTCGTGCTTGACGTTGCCGACGACGCCGATGATCTCGCGCGAAACCAGCTTGCCGTATAGCTTGATTTCGTCGGGCAAGCCGATGGTGATCCGTTGGCCGATGGGGTCTTGGTCGGGCCAGAACTGTCGGGCGGCGGTTTCATTGATGATCACCACGCCCGGATGCGCCGGGTCGTCGGCGTCAGAGAAGTCGCGGCCCTTGATGAGCGGGATGCCGACCGTTTGAAAGTAACCGGGCGAAGCTTGATGGCGGTCGGCTATCGGCCCATTGCTGTCGGGCGGCGTCGGATGAGCGTCTATGCTGAAAGAGCTTTGACCGCGCGAGCCGCCGAAGGGGACGGCGGTGACGGCGGCGGCGGATTCGACGCCCGGCAGGGCGCGCAGGTCGTCGAGGACGCGACGGTAGAAGTCTGTGCGCTGCTGGAATTCGGGATACTTGACGCGCGGCAGCGTGACCTGGCAGGTGGCGACGTTTTCAGGCCGGAAGCCGGGGTTGACGTGCAGCAGTTTCCAGAAGCTCTGCAACAACAAGCCCGCGCCCGCAAGCAGCACTAACGACAATCCGACCTCGGCGACGACCAGCCCGCTGCGGATCAGCCGCAAGCGTCCTGTGCCGGTCGCCGAGCGGCTGTCTTCGCGCAGCGCTCGGTTCAGGTTCGTCCCCGTCGCCTGCCACGCCGGCACCAGCCCGAACAACACGCCCGTCACCAGCGACATCGCAAATGTAAAGACGATTACAAAACCATCCATCGTGACCTGATGGCGGCTGGGGATGGCATCGGGGTTGATCTTCGTCAACGCGTCAATGCCGTAGGCGGCGAGCAGCAGCCCCGCCGCGCCGCCCATCACGGCGAGCAGCACGCTTTCCGTCAGTAGCATGCGGACGAGGCTCCAACGCGACGCGCCGAGTGCACTGCGCAACGCAATCTCTTTCCAGCGCGCCGTCGCGCGACCGAGCACCAGGTTGGCGACGTTGACGCAGGCGATCAACAACACCAGCACGACCGCGCCGAACAGGATCATCAAAGGCTTTTCAATCTCGCCGACCAGTTGCGTGCGCAGCAAGACGGGTTTGAAGCTCACGTCGCGGTTGCTGTTCGGATATTGTTGTTCGAGCCGCGCGGCGATGGCTTGCACGTCGGCCTGGGCCTGTTCAACCGTCACGCCGTCTTTGAGCCGCGCCACGCTTTGCAGGAAAGCGGAGCCGCGCGTGTACTTCGACAGATCAATCGCCATCGGCTTCCACAGTTCTACCTCAGGGCTGGGGAAATTAAAGCTCGCCGGCATCACGCCGATGACGGTGCAGGGCTCGCCGTTGAGCTGGATGCTCTGGCCAATGACCTGCGCCGACGCGCCGAAGCGCCGCTTCCACAGGCCGTCGCTGATGACGGCGACACGATTGCGGCCCGGCTGATCTTCGTCGGCGGTAAAGATTCTGCCGAGCGCGGCAGGTATGCCCATCGTGCGCCCGAAATCCGCCGACGCCTCGACGACGTTCAAGGATTCCGGCATCCCTTCGCCGGTCAGCGCGTTGCTCGTGTTGCGGTAAGCGAAGTAAGCGTCAAAGCTCTGATTGTGCTCGTGCAGCTCGGTGAAGTCATAAGGCGACATCGAATCCGTAACACTCGGATCAGAGCGCAGCGATTCCCAGACGTAGACCAGTCGCTCGGACTGCGGGAAGGGCAGCGGACGCAGCAGCACCGCATTGACGACCGAGAAGACTGCCGTGTTCGCGCCGATCCCTAGCGCCAGCGTCACGAGCGCGATGATGGTGAAGCCGGGCCGCTTTAGCAGTATTCGCAGCCCATAACGTAAATCCTGTACGAGTGCGCTCATCGCTCTTCTCCCAAGTCAGGCGAGATAAAAATCCATCCTTTAAGCCAAGTCGCGTGCCAAGCGCACAGCGAGCGGTAGGCACGCGGCAGTAGGCAGTTGGGCTTTGCGCGCAGCCGGCGCGTCCTGGATGATTAACTTTCGGATTCAGAGAGCTTGCTTCACGCGCGAGGTGATGAAGCGGAGCAAGGATGCGCCCGCAAACGTCTTTTACTGCCGACTGCCGACTGCCGACTGCCTACCACTTCCTGTTCACTTGTGGGATTGGCCATTCCCAAAGGCGGATAGCGCAAAAAAGAAGGCGGCCCCTAGACCGCCGGTAAATCATGAATGACCTGGTGACGCGTTGTTGAAGTGCAAGTTGCGCGCCACACGCCCGCCGCGCCGGTCGGTCGAGCTTGCCGAGCCCGCCAGGCGATCAGCCAATGCCGGTCTTCATCGCGTTTGCCGGTCGCAGTCATCTGGCCGCTAGTCTCTTATTCGTAACGGAGCGCGACCATCGGATCAACTTTGGTCGCGCGGCGCGCGGGCACGAAACAGGCTCCCAGGGCCACTCCGGCCAGCAACAGCGAGATGATCACGAAGGTGACGGCGTCGGTCGCGCTGATGCCGTAGAGCACGGCTTCCATCAAGCGGGTCAACGCGAAGGCCGCCGCCAACCCGATGCCGAGGCCAATCGAAGAGAGCTTCAGCCCTTGACTGAGCATCAGCTTCAGGATGTCGCCGCGCTGCGCGCCGAGCGCCATGCGTATGCCGATCTCGCGCGTCCGCTGGCTGACCGCGTAAGCCGTGACGCCATAGATGCCGATGCCGGCCAGCAACAGCGCCAGCAGCCCGAAGCTCGCCAGAAGCGTCGCTACGATGCGCACGGGGAAGAGCGAGAAGCTGAGGTGTTCGGTGAACGTCTTCACGTCGTAGACCGGCAGCGTCGCATCCATCTCGGCGATCTTGCTGCGGATCGCGCCGACCAGCGCCTTGGGGTCACCGTTGGTGCGCACGGCCATCGTCACCGACGAGTTGTAATCCTGCTGCAACGGCGAATAGACGAACGGCGTTGGCGCTTCGCCGATGCTCCAATACTTGCCGTCGCGCGTGATGCCGACGATCTGGATGAACGGCCCTTCGAGACTGTGAAAGCTGAAGCGCTTGCCGATGACTTCATCGAGCGAATGCGCTTCGGGGTAGAAGCGATGTGCGAAGGCTTCGTTGATGACCGCTACGCGCGGCGCTTTGTCGTTGTCGCTGTCCTTGAAGTCACGCCCCGCAAGAACGGGAATGCCCATCGTCTCGCAATACTTCGGCGCTACGGAAGCGACCATCGCGTTCGGCACGTCAGCGCCGCGCACCGGCGCTTGCCCTTCGATGTAGACATTGTTGCTCGAATAGTTGACGCTCAACGGAAAGAGCGCGGTGAGCGACGCCGAGCGCACGCCCGGCACGCTCTCGACGCGCTCGATCAACTGGCGGTAGAACTGCTGGCCGCGCACTTCGTCATAACCTTGCAGGCCGATGTCGAAAGACATCTTCAGCCCGTGCTCGATGTCGAAGCCCGGATTCATGGTTTGCAGGTGTCCGAGCGAGCGCAGCACCAGCCCGGCGGCGATCAGCAGCACCAGCGACAACGCAATCTGGGCAACGACCAGGCCACTGCGCAGCCGCGAGCGCCGCGCGCCGGTCTGTAATGTAGCTTCCTTTAACGCCGGCACCAGATCGGGATTGGTGGCTTGCCACGCCGGCACCAAACCGAAGACGATTCCTGTAATCAACGATACAAGCAACGAAAAAATCAGCACGCGCCAGTCAACGTGCAGCTCTATCGTCACCGGCACGTCGAGCGGCGGCTTGAAGGCGACGACCAGATCAATGATCCACTTCGCGAGCATCAGGCCGAACGCGCCGCCGATCAAGGCGAGCAGCGCGCTTTCGGTCAGCAACTGGCGGATGAGCCGCGTGCGATTCGCGCCCATCGCCAGCCGTATAGCGATCTCGCGCCGCCGCTCACTGGCGCGCGCCAGCAGCAGGCTCGCCAGATTCGTGCAGGCGATCAGCAAGACGAGCGCGACGGTCGCCATCAGGACTGCGGTGAAGCTGACAAACGCGCCGCGAATGCTGGGGAGGATGAATCCGGGCGGCATCAACTGAATCGTCACGCCCTCGTTGGTGTCGGGGTACTCTTTGCCGAGTTGCGCAGCCAGCACGTTAAGCGAAGCTTCGGCCTGCTGCGGCGTCACGCCGGGCTTGAGCCGCCCTGTGGTGAAGAGGTTGTGCGTCGAGCGGCGATCCAGCCATGCGTTGCCCGGCTCGACCCACTCCTGCATCATCATCGGCACCCAGATTTCCGGCGTGTAGATCATCTCGGTGCCGGTGAAGCCTTCGGGTGTAACGCCGATTACTTTAAATGGATGGCCGTTGATCAGAACGTCCTGGCCGACGATACCGGGATCGCCGCCAAAGCGCCGCCGCCAGCAGCCATCGCTCAAGACCGCGACCGGCGCGGCCAGTCGCGCGCGGTCGTCGTCGGAGGTGAAGGTGCGCCCTTGCGCCGCGTTGACGCCGAGCACCTCGAAGTAGTTGCCCGAAACCAGGTAACCCCAGACGCGCTCGTTGTTGCCGTCGCGGCTCAGGCTCATCGGCGCGATACGCGAGGCGAACAGCCCCGCCAGCACATCGTTGCGGTCACGGAAGTCAACGTAGTCGGGATAAGAGAAGGCCAGCAGCGATTCGTTCTTGCCCGTCGCCGACAGCGAATAAAGCTCGTCGGGATGCGCGACTGGAAAAGGGCGCAACAGGACGGTGTTGACCAGACTGAAGATGGCCGTGTTCGCGCCGATGCCGAGCGCCAGTGTAATGATGGCTACTAAAGTGAAGCCGGGACGCTTTAACAGCAGGCGTATGCTGTAGCGCACGTCTTGCAGCAGAGTTTGCATGGTTCACCTCCACTGAATCAGTACGCAGACGGCGGCGGGCAGGAGGCATAAAAATGCACCGGCTACAATTTATTCGTAACGGAGCGCGATCATCGGATCAACTTTGGTCGCGCGCCGCGCCGGCAGGTAACAGGCCAAGAGCGCCACCGCCGCCAGCAACAGCGCCACGGCGGCGAACGTCAGCGGGTCGGTGGCGCTGACGCCGTAAAGCAGGCTCTTCATCAGGCGCGTCACGGCGAGCGATCCCGCCAGGCCAATCGCGATGCCTGCAAGCGTCAGCCAGACGCCCCGTGCGATGACCAGCCGCAACACGTCGGCCTTCTGCGCGCCCAGCGCCATGCGTATGCCGATCTCGCGCGTCCGCTGCGTCACCGCATAAGCCATCACGCCATAGATGCCGATGGCCGCCAGCGCCAGCGCCAGCACGCCGAAGCTCGCGAGCAAAGACGCCGCCAGACGCGTCGGCAGCAGCGGCAGGCTCAAATGCTCATCGAGCGTCTGCGCGCTGGCAATCGGCAGGTGCGCGTCGAGTTGTTGAATCTCGCGACGCGCGGCGGCCAGCGTTTGTTGCGGGTCGCCGGCGGCACGAACCACCAGACTGGTCGAGCCCGTATAGAACTGCGACATCGAGCGATAGAAGAAAGGCCGCGGCTCTTCCTGTAACCCTGCGTACTTGCCATCGCGGGCGACGCCGATGACTTCCAGCTTCGGCGCGTCGGGCCTGCCCACGGCGAAGCGTTTGCCGATGGGGTCTTGGTCGGGCCAGAAGCGGCGCGCGAAGGTTTCATTGATGATGGCGACGGCGGTCGTGTTGTCGTCGTCCTGCTCGCTGAACTCGCGCCCGCGCACCAGCGGCGTGCTCATGGCCGCGAAGTAACCCGGACTGATGCGGCTGGTCAACGCACGCGGTGTGGTGGCGTCGCGTTCCGGCGTTTGCCCTTCGACGTAGACCGAGGCTCTTGAAAAGTGCAGGTCAACCGGGACGAGGTCGGCGACGCCTGCTGCCTCGACGCCGGGCACCGCCCGCACGCGTTCCAGCAGGCGCTTTTGAAATTCCTTGCCGCGCGCTTCGTCGTAGCCTTGCAGTCGCAGGTCGAACGACAAGGCCCCGGCGTTATGCGGATCAAAGCCGAGATCAACCGTCTGCGTCCTTTGCAGGCTGCGCAGCATCAGGCCGCCGCCAACCAGCAGCACCAGCGACAGCGCCACCTGGAAGACGATCATGCCGTTCTTCAGCCACGAGCGCCGATGGCCGCTGACGGCGAACTCGTCCTTCAACGTCGCGATCAGGTCGGTCTTGGTGGATTGTAATGCAGGTAACAAACCGAAGAGCACGCCGGTTAGCAGCGAAACCGCGCCGGTGAAAAGGATCACGCGGTAGTCTATGTACAGGTCTAAGGCGAGCGGCACGTCTACGGGCGGTTTGAGCACCGCCGCCAGATCGGCCAGCCACAGGGCGAGCAGCAGGCCGAGCCCGCCGCCGACTAGCGAGAGCAGCATGCTTTCCGTCAGCAACTGGCGGACGAGCCGGAAGCGGCCCGCGCCGAGCGCCAGCCGCACCGCGACTTCTCTGCGCCGCTCGCTGGCGCGCGCCAGCAGCAGGTTCGCCAGGTTCGTGCAGGCCAGCAGCAGCACCAGTCCGACCATCAGCATCATCAGGCCGGTGAAGCCGATGACCGGGCCGCGCATGAGGCCGCGCGTCATGCCCGGAGAGGTCAGCAGGACGTGCTTGTCTTCGTTGATGCCGGGGTATTCGCGTTCGAGTTGTGCGGCGATGGCGTTGGCTTCGGCCTCGGCCTGCGCCTCGGTGACGCCGGGCTTGAGCCGTCCCTGCACGAAGAGGTTTTCATCGCCGCGCGCTTCGAGCAAATTGCTGCCGACGATGACCTGCGACTGCATCGCCATCGGAAACCACATCTCCGACGTGGCGATGACTTCGGTGCCCTCAAAGCCCGGCGGCGCGACGCCGATGATCATGTAACTGCGGCCATTGACGATGACGCTCTTGCCGATAGTGGCGGGGTCGCTGCCGAAGCGCCGCTGCCAGCATTTGTAACTAATCACACTGATCGGGTGCGCGCCCGGCAACTGGTCGTCGGCGGGCGTGATCAGGCGACCCAGCGCCGCGTTGAGGCCGAGCACCTCGAAATAATTGCCCGTCACGACGTAGCCCCAGAGGCGCTCGTTGATGCCGTCGTGGCTGAGGCTCAGGGGCGAGAAGCTGTAAGCAATGAGGCCGGAAAAGCTCTCATTGCGGTCACGAAAGTCCCTGTAGTTTGGATAAGAGAACGTCGCGAACATGCGCTGGAACATGCGATTGTCCGAGACGTTGTTGAGTGAAACGATCTGCCCCGGCTCGGCGACCGGCAGCGGGCGCAGCAGCGCCGCATTGACCAGACTGAAGATGGCGGCGTTCGCGCCGATCCCTAGCGCCAGTGTGATTACGGCTACTAAAGTAAAGCCGGGCCGCTTGAGCAGCATTCGCACGCCATAACGGACATCTTGCCATAGCGAATTCATCAGCAAACCTCCGGTTTGCGGTTTCTGGTTTCTGGTTTCTAGTTTCTAGTTTATGGTTGCTGCGTCGGGAACTGTCTTAATCAGGAACTAAGAACCAGGAACCAGAAACCAGAAACCAGAAACCTATTCATAGCGCAGCGCCGCCATCGGATCAATTTTTGTCGCGCGGCGCGCGGGCAGATAACTTGCCAGCAGCGAGACGACCGTGAGCAGCAAGGCGGTCAGCGCAAAGATCGGCAGGTTGAGGGCGCTGGTGTCGAACAGCAAGCTCTCGATCAGCCGCGTCAACAGCGCAGCCGCTATCAGCCCGGCGGTGACGCCCACCGCCGTCAGCAGCAACGCATCGCCGACAACCTGCTTGAAGATGTCGCGCGAGCCGGCACCCAGCGCCATGCGTATGCCGATCTCGCGCGTGCGCTGCGTGACCGTATAACTCATCACGCCATAGATGCCGATAACCGCCAGCAGCAACGCGACCAGCGCGAACAATCCGAGCAGCAGCATGCTGAAGCGACGCGGCGCTAGCGATTCATCGAGCAGCGCCGCCATCGTGTTGATGTTGGCCAGCGGCTGATCTTTGTCTATCGCTTGAACCTCGCGCCGGATCGCCACGACCATACTTTCCGGCTCGACTGTAGTCTTGACTACCAAATCCATCGCGCGGCTGAGATTGGCCAGCCACCTCGGCTCGATCTGCTGCCACGGGCGATAGATGCCGGCGCGGCCTTCATGCTCAAGCGTCCGGGGCCTGACGTGGCCGACGACGCCGACGATCTCGCGCCAGGGCTGATCGTCGCCGCCGAAGCGCAGCCGCCGACCGATCACGCTGCTCGACGGCGCACCTGCGAAGTGACGAGAGACGAATGCATCGTCCACCAGCACGACCGGCGGCGACGTGGCCGTGTCGTGCTCGTTGAACAGCCGCCCGGCCAGCAGCTTGATGCCGAGCGCGTCATGATAAGTCTCGCTCACCGACTGCATCACCGCCGCCGGCCAGTCTTCGCGCCGCTTCGGCTCCGGCTGTCCTTCGATCCAGTAATCCTCCTCGCCGTTGCGACCGAGCGGGAAGCCCGTCGTGACCGCAACCTGCTCGACGCCGGGCAGCGCTTTGACGCGGCGCATCACGTCTTTGAGAAAGCCGGTCGTCTGCGCCGCTTCCGTGTACCTGGCGTCGGGCAGCCGCAGCCTTAACGTTAGCACGTTGTGCGCGTCGAAGCCGGGGTCTACTTGCATGACCTGACGGAAGCTGTTGAACAGCAGGCCGGCGCTGACGAGCAGGACGAGCGCCAGGGCGATCTCGGCGACCACCAGCGCGCCGCGCAAGCGTCGGCTGCCGCCTGTGGCCGAGCGGCTGCCCTGCTTGAGCGCGCTGTGAAGATCAACCTTGGTCATCTGCAAAGCCGGCGCGAGGCCGAAGATGATTCCTGTGATCAACGTTACAAACAACGTGAAGCCGAGCACGCGCGGATCAATCGTGACTTCTTCGAGCCGCGGCAGGCTGTCGGGGTAGAGCTTCAGCAGCAGTGCGATGCCCCACGACGCGAGCAGCAGGCCGAGCCCGCCGCCGATCAAGGCGAGCACGACGCTTTCCGTGAGCAGTTGCCGGATGATGCGCCACCGCGAAGCGCCCAGCGCCAGACGCAGGACGATCTCTTTCTGGCGCGCGGCAGCTCGCGCCAGCAACAGGTTGGCGACGTTGACGCAGGCGATCTTTCCAGCACAGTGGGATCCGAAGCTTGGAATTCACGTGACTTGAAGTCGCGGC
>JADMIO010361796.1_pt1 | contig 13401 bp, 13 predicted proteins | sample 8958161 | NCBI WGS metagenome assembly JADMIO01 (sample SAMN16585339, study PRJNA669376) | soil metagenome | isolation source: Crop rotation soil | place: USA: Cullars Rotation, Alabama | collected 2011 | reverse complement strand
AGCCAAGGGTGAGCCGCTGACACCGCCCTTCAACAGGAATGACCCGATCGATGAATCGTCCGATGCCTTTAAGCCGATCGGCAGAGCGCTGGACGACAAGTGGTACACAAAGTCCGACCTGAACGCGGTCACGGGAATCAGCCGTGCGGCGGCTGACCACGAGCCTTTCCCTGACGTTGTGCTTCGTTCCGTTCCCATTACCGACGCGTCGACACAGCCATCGACGCAGCCGTCTTCGACCGCGCCGTCATCGACTGCCCCGGCAATGCCCGGCCCGTCAACCGCGCCGGCCACGAACTCCAGCGAGACTGCTGCAGTGCCGGCGTCTGCGCCCGCGACAGGTCCGTCCACCGCGCCTTCGACACAGCCGGTCGTCGGCCCGCGCGCAAAGAGTGTTTGGGAGACATTCCAGCCGTCGCCGCTGCTCCAGACCAGCGCAAATGAGGACGCGTTCGTCTTCCGTCTCACCGCGTATGAGCCGCAGCGCGTTCCGCCGCTCGCTGAAGTAAAGGACAAGATTGCCGCCGACCTCAAGCTCGAGCAGGCCTACGCCGCCGCGAGAAAGAAGGCCGACAGCATCTATCAGGAAGTGCTGAAGGATAAGAAGGAGTCGCCGAACAAGGGCCTGGCGGAGATGGCGACAGTCATGCATGAAAAGCTGATCGTCGCCGGCCCGGTCGAGCGCGGCTTCCCGATTCTCATGGGGTACGACGACCTGAAAGATCCGGAGGCGATCAAGACATTGGTCGATCTGACCGCCGGCGCCTCGCAGCAGGGTCGGTTCGCCGAGGGGCTTGTCCAGAAGATCACGACGAGCAATCCGCATCCCGTCGGCATTGTTGATCTTCCCTCGGCTCAGCGCACCGTCATCGTCGAGATTCGCACGGTCGTTCGCGGCTGGGCGAAGGAAGAGGACTACAACCATCAGCGGACAGCTCTGCAGAACCTCATGTCCGCAAGCCAGATGCTGAGCAGCGGCGGCGGCCCTATGCAGGGGCGAACGATCGGCGATATCTGGTTTAGCGGGGATGAGGTGAAACGCCGCACCGGATATCAGTCGACTGGTCACGGAGGATAACGCTTCGCGCCAGAGAAGAAGCCGGATTTCGAGCGATTCGAAACTCGTCATCCATCCATAACGCGCGTTGGATCGATCGTTCCGTAGAATCCTCCCAGCAATGGGCAAGGCCTCCAAGATCGTTACGCTCGCGTTGCTGGGGTCCGGCGTAGGATACGCCGGGTATAGCATGCTTTCCGACGATGACGACGGCTACAACGCCGACGGCACGCCGCGTTCATCGTCATACACCGGCTCGTCGCGCAGCTCGTCGTGGGGATCGAGCATTTTCCACAGCTCGCGGTCATCTTCTTCGAGCTCCAGTTCATCGTATTCAACCGGAACGTCGCGCGGCGGATTCGGGAGCATTGGGCATTCGAGCAGCAGTTCCAGCTAAAGAAAGTCTGAAGTGTGAAGTCTGAAGTCTGAAGTCTGAAATGAAAAAGGATCTGATCGTCGGCGTTTCAGACTTCAGATTTCACGCTTCAGACTCTTCTCATTATGGAACGCCGCGTCACATCTCCGCGACCTGACTGGCAGCGGCTCGTCGAGTCGCAGGGTTTGAGCTACCACACCACGGCCGCCGGGCCTTACTGGGACGAGAGCGTCTTCTACGCTTTTCGCCGCCTGGAAATCGATGAGCTGGAAAAGGCCAGCTACGCGCTCAACGAAATGTGCCTGCAGGCCGTCGATACGCTGCTGACGCAGCGGGCCGATGTGCTGGTCGACCGCTTTCTCATCCCCCCGCCGTTTGTGGAACTCTGCCGGCGAAGCTGGGATCGCGATGAGATCACGATCTACGGGCGGTTCGATTTTTCCTACGACGGCCGGAACCCGCCGAAGCTGCTGGAGTTCAACGCCGACACGCCGACCGCGCTGCTGGAAGCATCCGTCGTCCAGTGGCATTGGATGAAGGACGCGTATCCGCGGATGGACCAGTTTAACTCCATCCACGAACGCCTGATCGAAGCGTGGCAACGCTGGAAAGCCGAATCCGGCGTCGGCGGCGAAGTCGTCTATTTCACAGGTGTGACAACCGCCGACGAAGACGTGATCACTGCGACGTATCTGCGCGACACCGCGGTGCAGGCCGGTCTGCGAACGGAGCAGCTCGACATCGCGCAGGTTGGCTGGAATGCCCGCCGCCGCGAGTTCGTCGATACGCGCGAGCGCCCGATGCGCGCCTGCTTCAAGCTTTATCCATGGGAATGGATGCTCCGCGAATCGTTCGCGGCGCATCTGCCCGAATCGTTCGACGCGATCCGCTGGCTTGAGCCGGCGTGGAAAATGATCCTCTCGAATAAAGCGATTCTCCCGGTTCTGTGGGAAATGTTCCCTGGCCATGAGAACCTGCTTCCCGCGGCGTACGAGCGCCCGGGCGGCCCCTGTGTTCGCAAGCCGATTTTCGGCCGCGAAGGGGCGGGCGTGACCATCATCCCCGCCGGCGCGACCGAGCCGCCGTACACGCCACCTACGCCCCACGCCGGGCCGTGCGTCTATCAGGCGCTGCACATGCTGCCGAACTTCCAGGGACATTTTCCGCTGATTGGGAGCTGGATGGTGAACGGCTTCGCGTGCGGAATCGGCATCCGTGAGGACAAGACGGCGATCACCGGTAATATGAGCCGGTTCGTGCCGCATGTGTTCACATAAGCAGAATGGAGAATATCGAATGCAGAATGAATGCATTCCACCCTGCATTCGATATTCTGCATTCTGCGTTAAACGCAATCAGGGAAAGGAAGATGATGATCGGCGGAATGAATCTCCTGGCTATGGGCAATTTCGAGCATCTCGGCACCGCGCTGGTCTGGGCGGCGACCTTTGGCTTGCTCGGCGTCGCGATCGTGATCCTCGGCTTCAAGGTCTTCGACTGGCTGATGCCGCGCATCAACGTCGAGAAGGAATTGTGCGAGCGCAACATCGCCGTCGCGATCGTCATGGCCGCCGCGATCCTCGGTGTGAGCGCCGTGATGGTCGCCGCGATCGCCGGCTGAAGAAGGATCACCGCAGAGACGCAGAGAACGCGGAGAGAAGAAGAGACGCTTCGACGTGACATGGGCGTCCCGCCCATGCGAGCGATGTAGGAGTATGAAGATTCAGGATCGTGATTTTTCTTTCCTTCCACGTCGCCAGCATGGGCGGGACGCCCATGTCACGTCGAAGCGTCCCCTCTTTTTCCTCTCTGCGTACTCTGCGACTCTGCGGTGAATCTCCCTATATTCCGAATCATGCAGTCGCATCGCGAATTAATCGTCGAGCCGGTCGGTCTCGACCCTGACACGCTTCCCAGGCCGCTGGATTGGCGGGCACTTTTCGGCAACGACCATCCCATCGAGTTGGAAATCGGTAGCGGCAAGGGAACCTTCCTCACCGAGCAGGCCCGCGCGCGTCCGGATGTGAACTTCTTTGGCATCGAATGGGCCAGATGGTTCTGGCGTTACGCCAGCGATCGGCTTCGCCGGGCGGGATGCAGCAACGCGCGAACGGTCCGCGCCGAGGCAAGTTTTTTCCTGAACGAGTTCGTCCCGCCGGCCAGCATTGATGTCCTGCACATCTACTTTCCCGATCCGTGGCCCAAAGCGCGGCATCACAAGCGCCGCCTGATCCAGCCGAAGTTCGTCCCGGTGATGTCGCGCATTCTCAAGCCCGGCGGCCGGCTGCAGGTTGTCACCGATCACCAGGGATACTGGGAAGAGAACATCGAGCCGACAGTCCGCGCCGCGGAAGGATATAAAATCGTCGACTACAACCGCCCGGGATCGGCGAGCGATGGTGAGTTCGTCGGCACCAACTTCGAGCGGAAGTATGCTCGCGAAGGCCGGCCGTTCTACGCGATCGCGGCAGTCAAAGAATCGTAACGTTCGACTTTGTCACGGAGGCACGGAGAGCGAGACGAAGATCTGGCTGCCTCAGCTATCGACGTAGGAAAAATGCGGTACACGAATCCCTCGGAATCGAAGCGAATCTTCACGAATCCGAAGCGGCAGCTGTGAATGGATTCGTGAAGATTCGCTTCAATTCAAAAGAGATTCGTGTTCCGTATTCAAAACTGCTGATGGTTCAGGCGGCCTCGAATTAGATCGCCCTCCCCGTGATTCCGTGGCAAAACACCATTCGATCTACTCCCCCGCCGGCATGTGAAACTTCGCAATGAAGAGCTGCGTCGTGTTGTCCTTGGCGCGCTTGCTCGACCACATCACATACTTCCCGTCCGGCGAGAAGACCGGCAAGCCATCGAACCCCGCGCAATACGTGATCCGCGTCTGGTGCGAGCCGTCGTCGCGCATCAGGTACAGTTCGTAGTTCGCGTGCCCGTGCTTGCTGGTGGCGTAGATGATGTGGTTGTTGTCCGGGTGCATGAACGGACCCCAGTTCACATTCGCATCATCCGTGAGCTGCTTTTCTGACTTCAGGCCGGTGATGTTTCCCTCGGCGTCGAAAGCCAGGTCGCCGACGAAAACCTGCAGCAGGTCGTTCTGCTTTCGGTCGGAGCGGTAGATCAGGCGTTTGCCGTCTGGCGCGAAGAAGGGACCGCCGTCATAGCCGGGATTTTTCGTGATCTGGACGGGGTTGGAGCCGTCCGCCTTCATGACCCAAACTTCCGTGTCGCCGGATCGGCGGCTGGTGAAGCAGATCCATTTGCCGTCGGGGGAAAAGGAGCCTTCGGCGTCGTAGACGTCGTTGTTGGTCAGGCGATGGTCCGGCGTAGCGCACTTGTCCCGGATGAGGGGCCCGTTATCCAACAGCCCGGATCCGCCGCGGGTAGTCGGCGCAGTTGCTTTCGACTCCAACAACAACCGAAACGAGCGTCGGATGTCCTCTTGCATCGCTGGCTGCGTGGCTGACTCTTCCGCGAGCTGTACGACTCGTGTGACATTGCCTGCGACTCGATATATCGCTTCCGTCGGCACCGCATAGATCTCCATCCCGTCCGGAAAGGCCCAGCGATAATTGCCGCCTTGCCGCTGGTAACCCGCGTTCGGCTCTTCCGCTTTTTCTTTGCCGGCGGTGGAGCCGAAGATGACCGTGTTCCCGTCCGGCGAAAAATAGCCGCAGGTGTTGCGCGAGTTCGGCGGCGAAATTTGCAGCGGCCAGCCGATCTTCGGCGACGATCCATCTCCGATTTCCAGAGGCGCGACGTACATTTGGTACTGCGTCTCCCCCTTCGGCGACGCCTGGAAGATGATCCACTTCATGTCATTCGAGAAGTACCCTTCGCCGGCCTTGTCGAACTTGAAGTTGGACGTCATGGCGGTGTGGCGGGCTGGGTGCCAGGCGGCGTGGCGGAGTCAGGTCCCGCCGCCGGCGATGTCTGCGCCGTCGCGGGCGATTGAACATTAACGGTGGGGTTGACCTCCTTGTCACAGCCGGCCAGGAAACCGGCGAAACCAAGCGACAGAAGGAACGCAAGCCTCGTTTTCATTCTCCGTTCTCCAACAAGCGGCGGATGCCTTGGTCCCCTCCGCCGATATTCCGGGGAGGGTTAGGGAAGCGGCTGCGCGCGAAAGGCGCCGTTAGCAGCGGCCTCCTCCCCAGCCCTCCCCCGGAGTACCGGTGGAGGGAGGAATGCGCCGCTCCGGCTTCGGCCAGATTACCCTTCATTCCCGCCCAGCTCTCGGTTCTCGAACAGCAGCAATCCCGCGCCCAGCGCGAAAATCGCGTAGCCGACTCCATAGAGCCCGGCGACGCCGATGTAGCCCCAGATCGTGTCGAGATGAACGGCCGTCGGATAGCGGGCAACATCGGTGAACGCCGTCCCTGGCACCGCGATCTCGCGATAGACCGTGTACTGCCGGAAATCGAACACCTGCAGGAACGGCAAAATGGTGCTCACGAGGGCGGCGATCCCGCGCGTGATGAAAGATGCCTTCGGGTCGAGCGGGTAGAGGAAGCGTGTCAGGTTGCCGGCGAAGTAGAGGAGCAGCACCGCCGGGAGATTCACCACGAGCGAGAAGCGCACCGACAGCGCCACGCCGATCGCGGCCAGCACCGCGATCTGCAGCCAGACCAGCAGGAGGCTGGGGACGAGTCCCATAGTGTGCATGATGCGCCAGTCGCGGATCTGCTTGAGGGTAGCGTCGTCGATGGTGTTGACGGGAAGGAGATAGTCGTTGGGAATCCGCCACCAGATGCACCCAACGGCGATCGCGCCCAGGATCAGCACGGCCAGCAGCGCGGCAAGCACAATGCCCAGGTACTTGCCGAGGAGCACTTCCCACTTCTTTACCGGCTTGCTCATCAGCGTAAGCATCGTGCGGTCTTCAATCTCGTCGTAGATCGAGCGGCTGGTTGCGAAGAGCGTCTGCAGCAGAACCAGCAGCAGCGTCATGTCCAGCGCGACGGCTTTGAACATCACCGTGTCTTCGCCAAGCGTGAAGAACGGCAACATCGCAAAGATGATGAGAATTGCCGCGCCCAACGCCAAGAGCAGCGTGTAGATCGGCTGACTGATCGCTTCGCGGAAGGTGTGGCGGGTGAGAACGTACGTGCGGTACATGAGGCGTAGGAGTGTACCAAAAGGCTGGAAGGGAAGTCGAACATCCAACATTCAACGTTCAACATCCAACGTTTAAGTCCGGACTTTGACGTTGGATGTTGAACGTTGAATGTTGGATGTTGGATGTTGGATGTTCGACTGCTCCCGGTCGTTCGTCGTTCAGTGCCGAATCTCAAAGTCTTCAAACTCATCAATCGCCGGCGCTACCTGCACATTCACATTCCGCACGAATCCTGTCATCTTTCGCTTGATTTCGTCGACAACTGCGTTCGTTTCCCGCTCCGAGCCTTCCATAACCAGCTCGACCCGGCCATCCGGGAGGTTGCGGACATAACCGCGGACCTTGTACTGCTGGGCGATATTGCGGGCGGTGTAGCGAAAGCCGACGCCCTGGACCCGGCCGGCGAAGTGAACCGTTTTACGGACATCCGCCGCCTCGCCCGGCTGAACCCGGGCCGCCGGCGTCGAGACCTCATGATGCGTGGCATGAGAGACCTGCATGGCGGCGCATCTTAGCGGGATCGGCTTTGGCGGCCAATGAGGAAATGCGGTGCCTCGGGAGAGGCCTCATTTTGGATTTGAAATCTGAGATTTGAAATCTGGGATTTGAGATTTGAGTTTTCAGGTCGGTAGCTCTTCAATCCAAAATCACAAATCCAAAATCGCTCACCCCTTTTCGTACATTCCCTCCACCAGTTTCCGCATATACGCCTGATACTCCTTGTCGATCTCCTCGATTTTCTTTCCTAGGTATTGCTCCAGCAGCGGTTTGGCGGTGGCGGGGTTCCAGAGGCCGTTCGCGCCGGGGCCGGCGTTGGGGACCAGGGCTCGGTCATTGGCCAGGTCGGTCAGCATTCTCTGCAACGCCGGGCGATAACGGCCGCCTTCGCCGTCGACCAGGAAACGCGCGAATCCCCACGCCTGCGCGTAGAACATCTCGACTTTCCAGAGCTGCTTGCTGACCACCTGGCCGGCGTGCATTGCACACAGTTCACCCAGCGGCATGGTCGTTTCCCGCTTCAGCGAACGCTCCAGCGCCGACAGCCGATTCGGATTCATCGACAGCCGCCAGCGCGGCAACTCCTTGTCCCAGTCGACATATTCAAACAGCGTCGAAAGTCCCTCCTCGACAAACGGCGGCGGGCGTCGCTTGAAGTTGCGGCCGATGTATTGGTGAAACCCTTCGTGCGCCGCGACCGAGATCGTCTCCCGTTCGCCGATGTAATACGAGACGAACCAATCGCGCACCGAATACCCGCCTCGATTGATGCGGAGATAAACCTTGGCGTCCGCGCCGGTCTGGGCCTCGGTAAACTGCGCCCACTGGTTGCGGTCGTTGAAGACGTAACACTGCAGGGGTTTTTCGCTCAGCGGCACATCGGGCGCGAGCTTGCGGTATTGCTCAAGCGCCCCTTCCATCACCTGCGCAATGCGTTCGACCATCTCCTCGTTTTCGATCGTGGTATCGATGCGATAGTGCGGGGTGGTGACGAGCGTGCTCTTGGTCTTGCCGAAGGTCGAGGGCTCGCGCTTGATCTGCGCGAGTGCCACGGGCCCTTCTGCCGGTTCGATAGACTTCGAACCACAACCGGTGAGGGCAAAAAACGACAGGACAACGCTAAGAACGGGTGCCACAGGTCGAAGTACTCCGAGGCCTGTGCGGGCGTGTGAGTGCGTATTGTCAGCGTGAGCGTTGCGCCTGGTCACTTAAATCTCGATTCGGCGTAGATGCAGAGTTCGTCCACTATCTCGTACGCCTCCGCAGTGCGCCGCAACACCGAAAGACACCCGCCGAAGTCACCTTCACCGAAAACCAAGCCACGCATCGCGCATTCGGATAGGTAGATCGTCAGTGCTGCCATCCGTTGATGATACTGATCACGCAGATCAAAGATGTTGTTACCCATGCATGGTTGGCGTTGACGAATGCGAATTGGCGCCATTGCTACGGATTCTGACGAGGATGCCTTCGAGTCTGGCGACGCCAACGAAGTGGACTGCAAGAGCAGCGTCAGCAGAAGCGAGATTGAGATCGTGCGAACCCACATAAGTCGCACCCATTCTATCACTTCTTGCTCACTTCGGCGTCCACCGCTTTCACAATCCGCTCCTGCATCAGATGGGCTTCATGATTACTGCAACTCATCCCGTTGAACATCACGGAAAACGCGTACCACTGCCCGTCCCTGGCTTGCAGGAATCCAGTCAGCGTGCTGACGCCGTTCACATAGCCGCTCTTGCCGAAAACCCTCCGGCGAAGATCCGAGCCTTCAAAGCGGTCTTCCAGCGTCCCCTCTTTCTTGACGCCGGCGACCGAGAGCGATTGCACGAAGAGATCGCGGTTCTTGCCGTAGAACTCGTAGCAGAGCACCCGTACCAGCGCTCGCGCGCTGATGGCGTTCTTCTTCGACAACCCGCAGCCGTCGGCGAGGGAAAAATCGCTTTCCGGAATGCCGGCCGACTTCAGGTAGGCCGCCGTCGCGAGGCCGCCGGTTTCCCATGAACCAGGTGCGCCGGTCGCCGGATCGTAGCCGATGCGCTTGCACAACGATTCGGCGTAGAGGTTGATGCTGTGCTTGTTGGCGCGGGAGATGACGGCCGACAGCGGCGTCTCGTGCGTGCCGACCACGCTCATTTTTCCCGCCGTCACCTGCGAATCGGGATTGGCCGCGCGGATCGTCCGGTCGCGCTTCACTTCGCCGGTCACCTTGATGCGATTGGCCGCCAGGAGCTGCGCCAGCACGCTGGCGGCGTTCATCGAGGGATCATGGACCGTGAACTTCGCAGAAGTCCGCGTCGAAAGATCTCCTCGAATCGTGACCAGGTTCGTCCCCTTTCGCCGGCTGATCGAAACGGAGTTGCCGGGGATGTTCGACTGCTTGAACTGCAGCACCCTGCTCGGCGGATTGACGATCGGCTCGCCGCCGCCGGTCGTCCGTACTTCGGTCATGTTGGCGTTGAAGTTCATGCCGGCGACTTCGGCTTCGTACGAGTTAAGAAGCTGGTCTTCCGGCCAATCGGGGTGGATGAACTTTTCGTCGAAGACACTGTCGTCGACGATGACGTCGCGCACGCTGGTGACGCCGAGCTTCTGAAGCTGCACAATCCAGCCGTCGTAGACCGCGGTCGATTTCCAACCAAAGGTTTTGAGGTAGTCGGAATCGCCGAAGGTCGGATCGCCATCACCGATGAGGACCAGGTCCTCGCCGCGGCGATAGAGCGTCGTGCGAAACTTGAAATCAGCGCCGAGGCGTTCGAGCGCGGCGGCGGTCGTAACCAGCTTCAGATTACTCGCCGGCGTGAGCGGATTGTGTGCGCCGTGATTGAAGACTTCCTGCAGATCGGCCGGCGATGTACCCAGGCGCATCACCTGCACGCCCATGGTTGCGCGGTGCATTCCGCGTTCCTGCTGGACGGCGGCGACCTCAGATTCGATGCTCGCGCCTGCCCGCGACGCGGACAGAAGAAGAGAGCAGAACACGACGATCAGGAGGGAGCGGTGTTTCATCCTTGAAAATCCGCGGACGCTGGTTGGAAGATTCCGCGGGAAAACGGCATCCCGCAGGTGGGGATAGGGTATCGGGAAGAACGCAATTCGAAAAGGACGGCACGACGCATGGTTCCCTCCTCCGGTACTCCGGGGGGAGGGTTAGGGAGGGGGCTCCTTGCGAAACGCGCCGCTAGTCCGAGCCCCCACCCCATCCCTCCCCCGGAGTACCGGAGGAGGGGGTCAAAGCTCTGCCCGCGTCAATTTCCGGTCTTCAACTTCCTTCCCAGCTTCTCCTCCACCGAAGCGATCTTCGCTTTCAGGCTGCCGCCTTTCCCCCGCCGCCAGTCCATCTTCATCGTGATCGCCACCCGATTGCTGTCGGCCGCGAGCGTGTCGAAGCATTGCTTGACGACTGCCATGACAGCCTCCCACTCGCCTTCGATGCAGGTTCCCAAGGGTCCGAGTTGATACGGAAGCCCGCTTCGGTCAATGACATCCAGCACTTTCGCGACGTAGGGGCTGACGCTTTCTCCCTTGTCCATCGGCCACATTGAAATCTCAGACAGCAGCATGATTAAATCTCCGATTGAGAGCGCGGGCGTCCTCGCGGACAAGTTCACGCGGACGGCGCCACCGGCGCTCCAAAGTTTTTCCCGGCAAACCGGTTCGATTCGGTATAATCCGGATATGAGCCCGCGTCATCCAATCTGCCGTCGGAGTTTTGCGCAGCGTCTGATTTCCCTGGCATCTCTCGCGCTGGTGCCGATGTGTGTCGGCCCGGCGATCGGCGCGGATGAGGCGCCGCCGGCGGATTCCCGGCCAGCCGCCGCGCGACCCGCCGCGGACAACCGCGTGGTCGTCCTCACCTTCTCCGCCGAGGGTGGCGACACCGCCGCGAGCTATGGACGATCGCTACAGCAAAGTCTCTCGACGGATCTGACCGGAACCGGCGTCGTACAGGGGATTACTCGCAAGCAAGTCGGTGAAGATACCGACTCAGCGATCGCCGCCGCGAGGGAATCGGGTGCGCGATACGTCGTCTTTGGACAGGTAGTGCAGGTGGATCAGCAGGTGCGCGTGACGGGACAGATCTTCGATACGCAGGCGGGTAAGGCGATCGCGATCCTTCGGACAACGGGAACTGCTGGCGATCTTCTGCGGATGCAGGATGCGCTGGGACAGCAGGCCGTGAACGCGTTCACTGGCAATAGCGCACGGGATGCGGCGGTGCCGACGGCATTGCAGTCGACGAAACCAATGGCGCCGGCGACATCGAATCCTTACAACGCGGTCACATCCTGGAAGCCGGAATCCGCAAGCGGAACTCTTACGGTTGTAAATGTTTCGACGCCGGCGGACTCGCAGGGGCAGCAATACAGCGATCTATACGAAACGCCGGCGCAGGCGGCGCCCGCCCCCGCCGCGACTTATTACCCTCCGCAAGCGCCGCCACCGCCGATGGGCGGTTACGACAACAACTACTACAACCCGTATGCGTACGGCGGCGGAAGTTTCAGCGGCACGCCGATCTTCATCGACGGCAATTTCACGGTCGCGCCGGCGCCGCTGGGAACAGTGCGGGTTCAGACCTTCAACACGCTCGGGCACAGCATCATTAATCCGCCGACCACTGGGTCACAGACCGGCAGCGCACCCGCCAGCAGTTTCTACACCCCGCCAGGATCGCCAACGCCCATCCCGGCGCATGCCGCGCCGATCACAGCGTACAAGAATCCGTGGGCGCCTTTTGCGGCGCCGGTCGGCGTGCCGCAGCGGGCCGCGCCGCCGGTATTGCGACCGCAGGCGATGTCGTCCTCCGCGGTGCGGGCAGCGCCGGCAGCGGCGCGAAGTGGTGGAGGCGGAGCGGCGGTGCGTAGCAGCGGCGGCGGAAGCACTGGCGCGAGAGGCCGGTAAGCCGCTTACGCCGCCAACGCCCTCGGCTGTGCCTCGGGTTCCGGCTCGGCGTATTTCTGGCGGATCGTCACGAACTGCGCCTCGGTCGCCAAAAATGCCTGCACGATGTGCGGATCGAAGTGCGTCCCGGAATCCTTCACGATGATCGCCTTGGCTTCCTCGTGCGTCATCGCCGCCTTGTAGCAGCGCTTGCTGGTCAGCGCGTCGTAGACGTCGGCGACCGCGACGATCCGCCCGCAAAGCGGAATCTTTTCTCCGACCAAACCATTGGGATATCCCTTGCCGTCCCACCGCTCGTGGTGCGAGACCGCAATGTCCCGCGCGATGCGCAGGAACTTGGCGTTCGGGAACTTCTGAAGCGCGGCATCGAGCGTCGCGGCGCCGATCACCGCATGCGTCTTCATGATCGCGTACTCTTCCGCCGTCAGCTTGCCCGGCTTCATCAGGACCGAATCCGGCACGCCAACCTTACCAATGTCGTGCAGCGGACTGGTCGCGTAAACGAGGCGGATAAACTCCGCGTCGACCTGGTCGACGTAATGTCCTGTTGACGGCAAGTGTTGCGCGATCAGCCGCGCGTAATTCATCACCCGTTCCAGGTGCGCGCCGGTTTCGGGATCGCGGCTTTCGGCGAGCTTGGCCAGCGCGAAGATCGCGATGTCGCGCGTCTCCATCGACAGGATCCGGTCGGCCGACGCAATGCGCGCCAGCAGTTCCTGCGGCTCAAACGGCTTAGTAATGAAGTCGTCCGCGCCCGCCGACAATCCCTGCACGCGCTCGGCGACGCTGCCGTGGCTCGTCAGGAGAATGACATAGAGGTAGCCGCTGTTGGCGATACCGCCACGGCGGATCTCCTTGCACAGCTCGACGCCATTGAGGCGCGGCATCTCCCAGTCGGTGATCACGACGTGGAATTCCTCTTTCTGAAGGAGCTCCAGCGCCTGCCGTCCGTCTTCGGCGCAAGTCACCTCATGACCTGCGTCGGACAGAAACTCCTTGAGCATTTCCAGCGCAATCGGATCGTCGTCAGTAATGAGCAAACGCATACAGCAGCCCCTTCCTTAAGGACACCACTTCATTTCAATGTCGCCTTGGCGCTTCCGGCCGGCGATTTCGAACTCAGCTCTTTTATTGCCTCAGGGAGAAATGCAGCGCAGCGCTGGACTTCCTCTCCCAATCGGTTCAGGCACTTTCCCGCGTCGTCATACGCGGCGTTTTTGAACAGGTGCTCCAGTTCCGCCGCCGCACCGCGGATTCCTTCCGCCGACAGGTTCGCGGCCGATCCCTTGATGGTGTGTGCGATGCGCGTCAGCGTCGCCTGGTCGTGATCGGCGAGCGTCTTTCTGATCGACTCGAGCTGCTCGTTGACTTGCAGCTCGAACTTGCCGAGCAATTTCTCCGCGAGCGACGCTTTGCCCATGCAGCGTTTCAGGAGAGACG
>JADMIO011875331.1_pt1 | contig 13402 bp, 10 predicted proteins | sample 8958161 | NCBI WGS metagenome assembly JADMIO01 (sample SAMN16585339, study PRJNA669376) | soil metagenome | isolation source: Crop rotation soil | place: USA: Cullars Rotation, Alabama | collected 2011 | reverse complement strand
GGCCGCGACTTCAAGTCACGTGAATTCCAAGCTTCGGATCCCACTGTGCTGGAAAGGTTGAGCTCGGTCATCTTCTCGACGCCGACCACCAGCACGAATCGGGCCTTGCCGGCGGCGAGCGTGTTCAGCCCCATATGGATGGCGGCCGAGCCTGTGGCGCAGGCATTCTCGACCCGGGTCGAGGGCTTGAAGCGCAGGTCCGGATGGGCCTGCAGCGCCAGCGAGGAGTGGAATTCCTGGCGCACGAAGCCGCCGTTCATGTTGCCGACGTAGATCACGTCGACGTCCTTGGGCTCGATGCCGGCATGGGCGATCGCCTCGGTGGCGGCCTTCACCACCAGCGATTCGCTGGTCTCGCCCTCCAGCTTGCCGAACTTGCCGTGGGACCATCCGACGATGCAGGCCGTCATTGCCAATCTCCTTGATTTGCAGTGAATTTAGGCCGTCGCGGGAACGGCGCAAGTCCGCCTCAATTCGGCCGCCCGCGTGGCGTCTGCTATGATCCAGAGGAGCCATGTCCGACCCCGTCACCCAGGAACGCCCGATCCAGGAACAGCCGCGCCCCCGCTGGCCGCTGATCCTGGGCAGCATCGTGGGCGGCTTCCTGCTGGTGGCCGTTGGCCTCGGCCTCGGCTGGTATCTGTTCTACCGACCGATCGTGAATGTCGCGGTCCAGCTTCCCGCGCCACCTGCGCCGCCCGCCCCGCCGGGCCCCGATGCGGCCCAGGTCAAAGCACTGGAAGACCAGATCGAGAAACAGAAGGCCGCCAACAAGCAGATCGAGGACCAGATCGCGGCCTTGAAGGATCGGTTACGCGCCGATGTCTGTACGGCGAAGGATCCGCTAGGCAAGCCACCTGCGTCGATTCCCGCCCCGGGCGGTCAGAAGCTCTAAGCTGCAAAAGAAATCGTTGCTCAACACAAGGCGTAGCTTCAAGCTCCCCTGAGTGCTCAAGGTCGAGTATGGGCGGGGGAGCGTGAAGCAGGCTGTCGGTAAATTGCTTTGGCCGGTGATGGCCGTGGGCGCCATGCTCCTGGCCGGCGCCTGCGACCTCCGCCATTCCGCCGTCCTCGACCCCAAGGGGCCGATTGCGCTCGCCGAGCGCGACCTGCTGCGCGACGCCTTCGTCGTGATGATGCTGGTGATCGTCCCGATCATCGTCATGACGCTGTGGTTCGCCTGGCGTTATCGCGCTTCCAACACGAAGGCGGTCTATACGCCGAAATGGGCCGACTCCTTCCGTATCGACGCCGTCGTCTGGCTGATACCGGCGCTGATCGTGGTTGCGGTCGGCGTCCTGTTGTGGCGCAGCACCCACAAGCTCGATCCCTACCGCGAGATCGTCTCGTCAACCCCGCCGCTCGATGTCCAGGTGGTGGCGCAGGACTGGAAGTGGCTGTTCATCTATCCCGACCAGGGTATTGCGGTCGTGAACCAGCTCGCCTTTCCGAACGGCCGACCCGTCAGCCTCCGCATCACCTCGGATACGGTGATGAATTCCTTCTACGTGCCGCAGCTTGCCGGCCAGATCTACGCCATGGCCGGCATGCAGACGCGCCTGCAGCTGCTGGCCGACCAGCCAGGCAAGTTCGTCGGCCGCAACAGCCAGTACAGCGGCGGCGGCTTTTCTGATCAGTTTTTCGAGGTCACCTCGATGACCCAAGCGGACTTCGATGCCTGGGTGGCCAAGGCCAAGCAGGCGCCGGCCAAGCTCGACGCCGCGACCTACAAGGCGCTGGCAGCCAAGAGTCGGCTCAACCCGATCACCTTCTATTCGGCGGTCGAGCCCAAGCTGTTCGACGCGATCATCGCCAAATACACCCACGCCCACCAAGCCTCAGACGCCAGCCCGCCCGCCGGCGCGGCGCCGCGGAGATAATCGATGTTCGGCAGACTGACGTTGGAGGCATTGCCGCTTTACAGCGCGATCGCGGCGGGTGGTGCTCTTGTCACCGTGGGCGGCGCGCTCCTGGTCGCTATCGTCATCACCTGGCTGGGCGCCTGGCGCTATCTCTGGACCGAGTGGCTGACCAGCGTCGACCACAAGCGTATCGGCATCATGTACATCGTGCTGGCGCTGATCATGCTGCTGCGCGGCTTTGTCGACGCCATCATGATGCGGGCGCAGCAGGCGATGGCGCTCAATTCCGGCGGCTATCTGCCGCCCGAGCACTTCGACCAGATTTTCAGCTCGCACGGCACCATCATGATCTTCTTCATGGCGATGCCCTTCATGACCGGGCTGATCAACATCGCGGTGCCATTGCAGATCGGCACGCGGGATGTGGCTTTCCCGTTCCTGAATTCGCTCAGCCTCTGGCTCACGGCATCAGGCGCCGGGCTGGTCATGGTCTCGCTGGTGATCGGCAAGTTCTCGACCGCGGGCTGGACCGGCTATCCGCCGTATTCCGGCGTCGAAGCCAATCCCGGCGTCGGCGTCGACTACTGGATCTGGGCGATCCTGATCAGCGGCTTCGGCTCGACCTTCAGCGGCATCAATTTCATCGTCACCATCCTGAAGCGCCGCGCGCCGGGAATGACTTTGATGCGCATGACGCCGTTCGTCTGGACCGCGCTCTGCGCTTCGGTGCTGATGGCCTTCGCCTTCCCGGCGCTCACCGTGGCCTGCGCCCTGCTGGCACTCGACCGTACGCTCGGCATGCACTTCTTCACCAACGCCCACGGCGGCAACATGATGAACTACCCCAACCTGTTCTGGATCTGGGGTCATCCTGAAGTCTACATCCTGATTCTGCCGGCCTTCGGCATCTTTTCCGAGGTCGTGGCGACCTTCTCCAAGAAGCGCCTGTTCGGCTACGAATCGCTGGTCTACGCCACGGCGGCGATCGCCATCCTGTCGTTCACCGTCTGGCTGCACCATTTCTTCACCATGGGCTCCAGCGCCAACGTCAACGCCTTCTTCGGCATAACCACCATGGTAATCGCCGTGCCCACCGGCGTGAAAGTGTTCAACTGGCTGCTCACCATGTATCGCGGCCGCATCGACTTCCATCCGTCGATGCTGTGGACGGTGGGCTTCATCGTGACCTTCGTGATCGGCGGCATGACCGGCGTGCTGCTGGCCATCCCGCCCGCGGACTTCCTGATGCACAACACGACCTTCCTGGTCGCGCACTTCCACAACATGATCATCCCGGGCGTGCTGTTCGGCTACCTCTCCGGCTACATGTACTGGTTCCCGAAGGCCTTCGGGTTCGCGCTCGACCGCAAGTGGGGCGTGCGCTCCTTCTGGTGCTGGATGATCGGCTTCTATCTCGCTTTCATGCCGCTCTACATCCTGGGCTTCAAAGGCATGCCGCGTCGCATGGAGCAATACAACGATCCCACCTGGCAGCCCTACCTGATGGTGGCCGCGTTCGGGGCCTTCGTCGTGCTGCTGGGCATCGCCTGCATGGTGATGCAGATCTACGTCAGCATCCGCGACGCAAGGAAGACGGTCGACGTCACCGGCGATCCGTTCGACGGCCGCACGCTCGAATGGTCGACCTCCTCGCCGCCGCCCGCCTACAATTTCGCCGTGTTGCCCGAGGTCCGCGACCGCGAGCCCTTCCTCGATATGAAGGAGCGCGGCGTTGCCTATGCGCGGCCGGCGGCCTACGAAGACATCCGCCTGCCGAAGAACTCGATGGTGGGCGTGCTGATGGGCGGACTCGCCTTCGCGCTGGGCTTTGCCGTGATCTGGCACATCTGGTGGGCGGTGGCCGCCTGCGGGCTTGGCATGTGGATCGTCATGATCGCGCGCTCCTCCGATGACGATCAGGAATTCACGATGACAGCGGCCGAAGTGAAGCAGATCGAGGATGCGCGCTTCAGGTCGATGGAAGGCCGGACATGAGTACTGTGTCCGCCCGCGCCACTGGCCACGCAACGGCCCACGAGAGGGAAGAGGCCGAAACCCACGAGCAGCGGGCGTTCGGCTTCTGGCTCTACCTGATGGGTGATGCCGTCATCTTCGCGCTGCTGTTCGCGACCTACGTCATCATGGTCAAGAACACCGCCGGCGGCCCCGGCGGCAAGGCGCTGTTCAGCCTGAACAACGCCGCGATCGAAACCGCGCTGCTGCTGGTCTCGAGCACCACCTTCGGCTTCGCTTCGCTCTCGTCGAAGACGGGCAACCGGGGAGCTGTGCTGGCGTGGCTGCTCATCACCTTCGTGCTGGGCGCGGGCTTCGTGTTCCTCGAAATCCGCGAGTTCGTCGGCATGATCAAGGCCGGCGCCGGGCCCGACCGCAGTGGCTTCCTGTCGGCTTTCTTTACGCTGGTCGGTACCCACGGCCTGCATGTCAGCTTCGGCCTCACTTGGATCCTGATCATGTGCGGCCAGATCATGATGAAGGGTCTCACTTTGCCCGTGACCTCGCGCCTGTTCCGCCTCGGCCTGTTCTGGCACTTCCTCGACATCGCCTGGGTCGGCATCTTCTCGATTGTCTATCTGCCGGGATTGCTGTGATGGAAAGCTCCAACACTCAGCATGGTTTGTGGTCCTACCTGATCGGCTTCGTGCTGGCCGTGGTCCTGACCGCCATTCCCTTCTACGTGGTGATCACCCACGCACTGCCGCCACAGCGCACGCTGCTGGTGATCGGCATCGCCGCGATCCTGCAGGTTCTGGTCCATCTCAGGTTCTTCCTGCATCTCAACTTCACCTCGACGCCGAAAGAGAACCTGCTCGCCATCGTCTTTGCGGCCGTGCTGATCTTCATCATGGTGGGCGGCAGCTTCTGGATCATGTTCGATCTGCACACGCGGATGGCGGTCTAGCGCGGATGGTGCGCCCCACGTGGGAGCGCCCCTCTTTAGAGCGCATTGCCTTCGTGGCGACTGTTGTCTTTGCCGGTGCGACGTTCTGGTTCGTGCCCCGCCTGCCGATGGTCGACCTGCCGCAGCATGCGGGGCAGGTGGCGATGTGGCGCGATCTGCTGCTCGGCACGTCGCCGTGGCAGTCGCTGGTCTTCCTCAACTATTTCACGCCCTACCTCGTGGGTTATGGGCTGGCCCTGTTGCTGTCCTTCGTCCTGCCGGTGTCGGCGGCGCTGAAGCTGCTGCTTATGCTGGCCTACTTGGGCTTCGTTGCAGCCTGCGTGGCCCTCCGCAGAGGCCTCGGGGGCGACCGGCGGTTGGATTGGCTGATCGTTCCCGGCTTCTTCGGCTACGCCTATGTCTGGGGCTTCTACACGTTCCTGATCGCAGCTCCGCTCGGCGTCCTGTTTGTCCTTCTTGCCCTTCGCTACGCCGATCGCCCGACGGCGATCCTGGGCGTCGTCCTGCTGCTGGCAGAGGTCGCTCTCTTCTTCACGCACGGGCTGATCTTCCTGTTCGCCAATACCATCGGCGGATTGTTTCTCCTGCTCAAGGCTCGGCCGTTCGGGCGCCTGCTGCTGGCGGCGCTGCCCTACGTGGTCGCCGGTCTGCTGTGCCTGGCCTATGCGCTGGTTCGCCTGCGTCTGGAGGCTGCCCCGGTCGGCGAAGTGCTGCCGCTCTCATGGGAATGGGACCTCAACCGCACGAGTTTCCTGGTCTATTCGCTGGGCGCCTTCGATGCCGACTGGATATTCGTTCCCCTGTTGCTGCTCATGCTGGCGGCCCCGATGGTGCTCGGCGCCCGGCTGAACTGGCACAATCCCGCGGCGCTGGTCCCGTTCCTCGTCACGCTCGTGGTCGCGGCATTCGTGCCGATCGATGCCATGAACACGGGCGCCATCTCCATGCGGTTCGCCGTCTTCCTGCTGCCGTTCTATGCCCTCATGTTCCGTGCCCCGGGACCGGCGAAGTCCGGAGCTCTCCGCCAGCTCTGGTTGCCCGTTCTTTGCTGGGCCTTCCTCGCTGTGCATGGCGAACGGCTGCTGGGCTTCGCCAGGGAAGAGGCGGGCTTTGAGGAGGTGCTTGCCGCGACCGAGCCGGGACATCGCGCGCTTGGCCTGATCTTCCACCCGGCCAGCGAGGCGACCTCGAATCAACGCGCCTATCAGCATTTTCCGCTGTGGTATCAGGCCGAGAAGAGGGGCTTCGTCGACTACAACTTTGCCGGCAACGCGCCGCCGGTGGTGCGCTACCGCGTCGATCGCCTGCCGGCCGTGGCGATGCGCTCACCCTTCAATCTCGCGCGCGAGTTCGACTGGACGCGCGATGACGCAGCGCTTTACCGCTATTTCTTCGTCCGTTCCACGGTCCCCCTGCGGCCGGGCTATTTCCCGGCCGGGCGGTGTGCGCCCGCGCTGCTGAAATCAGTCGGCGCCTGGTCGGTGTTCGAGAACGTGAACTGCCACGCCACGCCTACGCCGTGACCGCCGCACTCGCCTAAAAAATGCAGTCCGCGCGGGCGGCCGGCGGGATGGGATCGGCCGGCATGTTGAGACGACAGTGGTAGTCGAAGGCGGCCCGGTATGGTGCGGCGATGCGTGCCTTCGCCTGAATAGGAAGCACGATGCGTCCGCCGCGACGTTCGATCTGTTGGCGGCCATAGCCGATATTGGTGCCATCGGCGAAGTAGGCGGTGAAGATCGAGTGTCCCGCCGACGAGGTGAACTCGACCGCCAGGATGGTGCCGTCGATGCATTCGAAGCGTGGACCGCTCTTCAGGACACCGGTTTCGGTTGTCTTGTCCGTCGGACCGGAGATCGTCCAGCGTGAGGTTGCGGCTGTCTTTGAAGACTCCGCTTTCAGAACACCGCAGCTGAGCGCGGTCGCGGGCGGCGCACTAGCGGTCTGGCCGCTTTTGGTTTGTCCGTACGCCGGACCCGCCAGGACCGCCGCGAGCAGCGTCAAGCCTGCAGTTTTCATTTGGGCAGGGCGTCCAGCGCCTTCTTGGCGTCGGCGTCGTTCTGCGCCGCCGCCTGCTGCAGCCAGCTCCTGGCCTTGGCCGTGTCGGCAGAGAGGCCGGCGCCGCCCTTGGCGAACAGGAGACCGAGCTTGCGCTGAGCCTCGGCCACCCCGGCGAGCGCCGCGCGCTCGTACCAGTCGGCGGCGCGGGCACCCTCGGGCGTGAAACCGCCGCGCGCAGGCTGGGTCAGCGGATCGTAGAACGTGCCGAGCTCGAGCTGGGCTGCCGTGTTGCCGGCTTCAGCGGCGCGGCGGAACACCAGGAAGGCCGAGGCCGTGTCGCCGGCCTTCAGGAAGTCGCGACCTTTGGCCAGCATGGCTTCGGGGGTGGGTTTGGTCGCGAAGTACTCGGCCGCGCTGTCGCGGATGGACTTGTTAGGCGGCTCGCCGGGCTGAGGGGCTGGCGGCGTCTTGGGTGGCAGCACCGACGCGATGACATCCTGCGGATTGATCTTGAAGTAGTCGTAGGCGAAGTAGCCGGCGCCGCCGACGATGACGAGGCAGAGCAGGACCATCGACCAGTTCGAGAAGCCCGACCGCGGCGGCGCGACCTGCGCGGGGTCGCGCGCGGCGCGCAACTCGGGCGCGGGCTTCGGCGGCTCGAAGGGGGGCGGCAGGGGCTCGGGCTCGGGCACCGGTTCCTCAATTGGCGCCGCCTGCATCCGGCGCAGCCGCACCGTGTCGTCGTAGGTGCCGCTGGAGCCCGCTGCGCCCGAGGTCAGCATCGAGGGCCAGGCCACCACGGTCGAGCCCACGACGCCGATGTCGGGCTCCTTCACGCGAAGCCGGATGGTGGCGATGCCGGCCAGCCGGTCGCAGATCTCGGGGCCGAGATGGAATTCGAGAAGGTCGCCCTTGCGCCCGACCTCGTCGGGCATGAGCCAGGCTTCGGTGCGCCGCCAGCCGTCGTCGGCGAGATGCGTATCCGGTCCCTGCTGGCGCTGGATCGAGAGCGCGAGGCCTTCGGGCGCGGCGTCGAGCTCGCTCAGGCGCAGCAGCGCGTGACCCGGCTCGGGAAGGGCGACGACGAAGGCGCGGACCGGCATGGCGCCGCTCAGGCGGGCACGGCGCGCAGGATGGCGCCCAGCCGGTCGTTCTGCTCCGGTGTGATCTCGCGCCCGCCCTCGTAGCCCACGTTGTCCATGGCGAGCTGCAGGAAGGCGCGCATCCAGTCCTTGCAGTAATCGGCATAGATCGGCGCCGGATCCTCGCTCAACCGGGGAATGCCGTCGACCGTCATCGTCGGATGCTCGAAGACGCGACGGGTCGGCGCGTTCGGCGGCAGGCCTGGCCGCTGCTCGAGCGGCAGGCGGTCGAAGCCCAGGGCGCTGATGTAGCCGTTCAGTGCCGAGGCGGCCGTGCGTACCTGGCGCTCGGCGATCTCCTCCCACTTGGCGTTGGCGGCATTCTCCAGCGCGCGGACATCGCCCGAGAGCTGGTCGATGACCTTCAGGCGATGCGCGCCCACCACCAGCTCGTCGATCAGCCAGCCGAGATGCTGGCGGTCGACGCCGAAATGCGACAGCGCCTTCTCGTCGGCGCCGACGCGGCGCATGTTCTCCAGCCAGTATTCGGCGGCCTCGCGGGCAAAGCGCTCGGCGCGGTCTTCCAGCACGCCCTGGGGCGGCGGCGCGCTCCGGCTGGCATCGTCGCCGAACACGTCGGCGAAGATGGCGCCGAGGTCCACGGCCGCGCCGGTCGACTGAGCCACTGCGCCGCCGGCCTTGCCGTTGGTCGCCTGCTCGTCGGAGGGCCGTGCGGTGGCTATGCGGAAGTAGATCTCGCGCAATGCCGTGTCGGCGATCTGCAAGGCAGCGACCAGCTCGCCGAAGAGCTGCTGCTGGATGACGCCGGCGAGGCCGCGTAGCACGGTGTGCACGAGATCGCGCTTCTTGGCGCGCGCATCGCCATCGGAAGCGCTGTGGAAACCGGCGAGGCGATCGACCAGGCGGCGGATCTGGACGTCCAGCTGGCCGCGCACCTGGGCACGCTTGATGGCGGGATCGCAAACCGGAGTCAGGCTCTTCACGAGATAGGCGACGCCGCCGTCATTGGCGCGGAACGCCTCGTCCCAGGCCCGGGCGGGATCGGCGAAATGGCGCCTGACCTCGGGGTTCTCGACGAAGTGCTTGCGCAACTCGCCCGCACGCTGGGCGAAGTCCTGGGCGATGCCAGCCTCGCGACCGTCGCTGTAGTCCATCAGCCGCTCGTCGATGACGGTCGGATTGCGCAGCCAGAAACTGTTGTCGAAGGGCCTGCCGTTCCAGTTGGCCGGCCACTCGCCGCGGAAATTGTTGACCAGAGAATTGTTGAGCCGCGCGCTCCAGCGGAGCCGGCGCGATTCCTCGGTCTCGCCGGCCTTCTGCTCGAACTCGCGGTCCATCTTGGTCAAGACCAGGAACAGCGCGTTCTTCTGCTTGGCGCGGTCGGCCGGGGTGGCGCCGATCGTCTGGTCGATCCACGCCGTCATCATGTCGGAGAGGTCGCGGACTTCCTGATTGCCGTCGGGAATGCAGAGCAGGATGGCGCTCAGCTCGCGTTCGGCAGAGTAGCGCTGGAACAGATAAGCGACCTTGCCGCGCAGCAGGAGCTCTCGCAGCGGGTTGGCGCCCTCGGCCACGCCCTTGGTCTTGGCGACATCGTCGAGGTTGGCGAGCTTCAGGCGCGACCGGGCACCGGGAAAGTCCAGCAGGTCGGTATGGTCGAAGAAGTCCCACGGCTTCTCGTCGATCGCGACATTGAGTTCGGCAGTGAGTGCACAAACCAGCGAGCGCGGCAGCCGGGCGTCGGCCGAGAAGCGGCCGTCGGCCTGCTTGGGCCGCACCAGCAGCGGGTCGTCGGAATCGGCACCCAATCGATCGAGCGTAAGCACGTCGACGATGCTCTTCTCGCGCGGGATCAGCGCATCCATGCCGAGCAGCGCCTCGGGCGCATGGCCGAGCTTCTGCAGGCCGTCGTAGAGCGTGAGGTAGAGGTCGGTGAAGGGCTGGAAGTCGTACCACAGCACCGACCACAGCCGGGCGCGGTCCTGGCCCGAGAGGCGCGGCGCGAGATCGATCGCCTCGCGCCAGTAGTCGGTGCGCAATTCGGCGGTGACGCCGGCGAAGAAGGTGTCGAAATACTCGATCAGGTCGAGCACGTCGTCGGAGTCGAGATCGCCCACCGGCGTCGGATGCGCCTTGGCGCGGAGTTCGGCCAGGCGTTTGCGGATGGCGGCGCCGTCCGGCCCCTCGAACTCGGCCTTCTGGTGATCGAAGTCGAGCAGGAAGGAGTTGCCCAGGATCTTTACGATATCGGTCTGCGTCAGCAGCCGCACGCGCACCGGAAAATCCGGCGCGCCGTCACTCAAGCCCAGGCCAAAGCGGGTGACGAGGCCGGTCGATTCGCGATTGCCCGGCGGGTTGATCTCGCGCAGGAAGTCGTAGGTCTTGTCGGCGAAGCGCGCCTGCAGAGGATGGCCGTCGCGGCTGGCCAGGATCGACACCAGGTAGGACTTGCCGGCCTGGCTGGGGCCAAAGACGCCGACGCACATGCGCCGGCGCGCGGCGCGCGCCAGCTTGCGGCTCTGGTTGCGGACCTTCTGCAGCTCGCTGATCAGCGACGGCGCCTGCTGCGCCACGGTCGGCGATTGCTCGGCGGCGTTCTTCAGCCAGGTCACGCCCTCGCCCGCGGCAACAGCCAGCGATTCGCAGTCCTGGGCCAGTTTGAGATCGACGGTGTCCATGATCTTTCCGGGATGTCCTTAGCCGGTCTTCAGCATGCCGGTGTCGAGCCAGTAGCCCTCACGGCGCGGCAGTGTTTGCAGGCGAAGCGTCAGGCGATCGAGCGCCACGGCGCGGCCATCTCGATTGGTGATCTGGCGCAAGCGGAAGCGCTCGACGTCGCCTGAGTCCTTGTCCTTGGGCTTCACCCGGGCCAGCGCGATGTTGAATGGCGTCTCGCGCGCATGGCGCTCGGCGTACTCGGGCTTGGCGAATTCGAGCGCATAGAGCCGCGCCGCGGGCCAGCGCGCCAGGTCGAGCTGGCGGGCGCCCAGCCACATGGGGCCACGGAACTCAAAGCCGATCTCCGGCAGCTCGTAATCGCGGTTGTCGAGGTCGACATCGCGATAGACGAGATCCTCGCGCTGCAGCCGTCCGCCGCCGTCGAGCTTGCCGATGAACTTTGCAATGCTCTTGGAGCGCAGCAGATCGGAGCGGAAGGAGAAATCAGGAAGCTGCGACTGGGCGAGTGCAGCGATCATGGCGCCCACTGCCACGGTGGTCTTGGGATCCTCGACCCGGAGCCGGGCATCACGGAACGGATACCAGGCGCCGACACGATATTCGTGTAGCGAGATCACCCGCTCAGGCGGAAGCGGCAGCAGTTCCATGACCAGGGCGCGGATACCGGGCAAACGTGACGGCCGGCCCGACAGCAGGAGGATGTCGCAATCGTAGGCGTGCACGATCTCGGCAAGCGGCGCCAGCACGCGTGCCATCTCGGCCCGCACCGTCTTGTCGAGGTTTGGAAGGTCGACGGGGAAGACCACGGTCTTCAGGTCGAAGCCCTTGGCGCCGCGCTTGCGGGCGGCTTCGTTGACGAAGGTCACGACCTCGGCCGACGGCTTGGCGCCCTCGGGGAAGAACGACTCGTAAGTCCTGGGTTCGGCCGCCACCACGCCCGACGTGGGATCGTAGGTCTCGGCGGCGCGCAGGAACTCCAGCGCCGCGGGATGGGCGATCTGCAAGGCGAACTGCTGGCGGAGGTTGCGATGGATGACGTCCTCGCCGCCGCGATCGCCGCCCACCAGCTCGGCCATCAGGTCGGCGGGGTTGGCGATGCCCGCCGCGCGCAACGCCGCCTCGATCGGCGGCAGCACGTGGCCCTGGACCACGCGCAGCAGAATGTCATCACCCGCCACGTTGAAGCCCTCGCGGAACTTCTGTTCCGGGAACAGCGTCACCGAGGTCCCGGCGCCCTCCAGGCGGTAGGAGTTGATGATGAGGTCGGTCGTGCCGCCGCCGACATCAATGCTGGCGATGCTCAGCGTCTCTTCGGGTGGCCGGCCACGCGGCTTGCGCGCGATCTGGAAGAAGCGCCGTGCGTCGCCGCCGAAATTGCGCGCGACCTCGGTATAGAGATAGACGAGCTGCGTGCAGCTTGCCTCATCCCAGTCGGTCAGCACTCGGGGCGGCGGCGCTGCGGGATCGTCGAGCTTCCAGCCCATCATCATCCAGACGAGATCGCGCGCGGCCTCGGCGCGCTTGCGGAAGATCAGACGTTCGGCCAACGGCATGCCGGTCGGCAGCGTGAGCACGATGCGCCGCAGCCGTCGCGGCGTTTCGGCATGGGCGCGCCTGCCGCGCTGCTGCGGCGAGTTCATGAGCGTGAGTGCCTGCAGCAGGACCTCGGAAAGCACGAAGGTCATCACCGAGGAGCGTGAGTAAAGCGGCTCGAACACCGGCAGGTGATCGGCACTGTCGGCGTCGGCATCGACCAGATGCAGCGGTTCGCCCTTCTGGTTGACGAGCTGTGCCATCGGACCGGCAGCGGCCGGCATCGGCGTCTGGTCCTGGGCGTAGGCGACGTTGAAGCGCCACTCGCGGGTCTGTGGTTCCTCGTCCCACAGATAGCGCTTGGGGCTCGACATGCCGGTGTTGCCCTCGGTGCCGCGCCGGCGCGCTGCCAGCCGCGTCGCCTCGGGACCGACGCGCGTCATGGTGGGCCACACGAAGGCATCGGCCCGGCCACCCAGCCGCGACAGATGGTTTTTGCCGAACCAGGCCTGGGCGAACTCGACGCGCGATTCGAATGGCTTGGTATGCACGCTCTCCGGATGCGAGAGGTCGCGCAGTGCCAGTTCGTAGGAGTCGTTCAGGTTGACGCCCAGTTCGCCCGCCGCCTCGATCAGGAGGCCGCAGGTGCGCGAGTTGCCGACGTCGAGCACAAGATCGACCTCGATGGCGCCGCGGCCCGGCCGCTCGGCATCGCCCACCAGCTTGATCGGCGGGAAATGCGCCGCCGCGGCCAGCAGGCCCAGGAAGGCGAGATAGCGGGCGGTCGCTTCCTGCGGCTTCTGCTTGATGTCGGCGTCGATCTCCTCGAGCGTCGCGCGCGGGTGCAGTTCGCGGAACAGTTCCTCCAGCCACTGACTCATCCAGCCCTGGCGCAGCAGCCAGTGATTGGCCCGCTGCTGGGGCGCCAATGCGAACAGCGCCCCCGACGTCACGTCCTTGGGTGAGGGGGCGAGATAGGCGCGCCCCTCGGCCTCGGCGATCAGGCCGGTGTCGAAGGCGAGAACGGCGCGGTAGCGGTTGCCCTGCTCGTCGCGGTAGCCCGCGCCGTAGCGGGCCTCGAGGTCGACCACGCGCACGCGTGCCCAGTCGGCCGGGCCTTCGCGGAACTGGCTATTGGGCCGGACCTGCAGGAACGGCACCGGCACCCACTTGTCGAGAAAGGGCGCCAGGGCATCCTTGGCCGTCACCACAAGATTGGGCTCGGCAGCGCGGCGGCGTCCGGCCTCGACCATTGGGATCCTAAGCTTAGAATTCCACGTGGACAAGTTGTCGCGGCCGCTTCT
>JADMIO011478746.1_pt1 | contig 13402 bp, 8 predicted proteins | sample 8958161 | NCBI WGS metagenome assembly JADMIO01 (sample SAMN16585339, study PRJNA669376) | soil metagenome | isolation source: Crop rotation soil | place: USA: Cullars Rotation, Alabama | collected 2011 | reverse complement strand
GGCCCTGATTACTTCGGGGTCGATCGATGTTCTGGTCGTGGACTCGGTGGCGGCGCTCGTTCCCAAAGCCGAGCTGGACGGCGAGATGGGCGATGCCTTTGTGGGAGTGCAAGCGCGCCTGATGTCGCAGGCGATGCGCAAACTGACGGGGAATGTTTCGAAATCGAATACCTGCCTGATCTTCATCAACCAAATACGAGAGAAGATCGGCGTCATGTTCGGAAGTCCAGAAACGACCAGCGGCGGGCGCGCACTGAAGTTCTACTCGTCGGTTCGAGCGGACATCCGGCGGATCGCGGCGATCAAAGAAGGCGAGGCCGTGATCGGCAATCGGACAAAGGTGAAGATCGTAAAGAATAAGGTCGCCGCGCCATTTCGTGAGGCAGAGTTCGACATCTTGTACGGAGAGGGAATCTCGAAGGAAGGCGACCTGCTGGATTTGGGCGTCGCGCACAACATCGTCGAGAAGAGCGGCTCGTGGTTCAGCTACAAAGGCGATCGAATCGGACAGGGCAGAGAGAATGCCCGGTCGTTCCTCAAGGAGAACGCGGATATCCGGCAGAAGGTGGATATCGAACTGAGAACCGCGCTGGGACTGATCGCCAAGCCTGCCGCGGCTGCTGCTGCGGAACCAGCGGCGAAACCAGCGCCGGCGCCCGCGACCGCTGGAGCCCGCGCAAAATAACCTTAAGGGCAGGAGCCAGGAACGGTAGCGATCCATGCTCGAATCAGGCCGATCGCTTCCTTGTGGATGACGGAGTGGCCGAGATCCGGCATCCGAGAATCCGCGTCCGTGGCGATCATCCGGCTTAGCAGAGCCGACTCGTGGGGCTTGCCTGGAACAATGTCGAGACGGCCACCCGCGGCCCGGGCGGGTTCGGCCGGCGCCTTACAGACTCCAAACCGGCGTGGTATGCGTTCGCCCGCATCCAGGAACAGCCCGGATTTGGCGCCTCGCCCGCCTTCGCGATGGCATGAGGCGCAGTTGACGTCCAGATAAGCCCGGGCTCTTTGTTCCACACTTCCGGTGCGCGGATCGTCCCAGACGGCGAATTTCGGCGACATCTCGGGAGATGGGGCGCCCTTGAGGATTCCGATCCGGGCCCAGTATCCCAATTGATTTTCGGAGCCGTGCTCATAGGCCCTATCGCGATTCAGGTTGGCCGCTTTGAGGCCTAACGGTTCGGCGCCACCCGGGCCATCGTGGCACACCTTGCACTGATTAACGTTGGGAATCTGGTAGTCAATGGAGTATTCCCGACCACCAGGGTGCTTCCACTGGATTCTGATGGATTCCGGAGACGTGTCGAGGAATGCGTCCGTCTGCTGCGTGTTCCACACGTACGGCAATCCGACCCAGCCATTGGTCATACGAACCAGAAGGCGCGTTTCGACCAGCCGTTCTCCATTCGACTGCGGATAGGAGAAAGTCTTCGAGAGAATCGTGCCGATGGAGAACTGAAAGGCTGAATCCGCCACGTAGGTGGCCGATGTGCCGGGAGGCATCCAGACGGTCCGGCGTTTTGTAGCGTAATCGCTGAACAGCGGCGTGTTCACGTCATACGGGATCACGCCATCGTTGGGCTGAAGATCGGCGAGCCTGCCTCGAAACAGACCCCAATCAGAGAGCTTCGATGGATAGGATTCATCGAGGTGGAGTTGGACGCCGCTACGACGACAACCCGGGAGAGGTAAAACCAGCGCAAGGAGAATTGCGCTGAGACAACGGACCACATTCTTATCGTACAAGCCACACAGCCCAGCGCGGGCGGCGTAAGATGGTAACGGCATTCTGGGCATGCAATTGAGCAGTATTCCCACGTTTAAGATGGATCCTGACGAAGCCCACCGACACCTGGCAGCAATTGTCGAATCCTCAGACGACGCCATTATCAGCAAGACCCTGGACGGAGTGATAACCAGTTGGAATAAAGCAGCGGAGCGCATGTTCGGCTACCGGGCCGAGGAGATGCTGGGCCAGCCGATCTCCGTACTGATTCCTCCGGAAAACGGCGATGAGATGCCGCGTATCCTTGGGCGCCTCCGGAACGGGGAGCATATCGAACAATATGTAACGAGCCGCCGCCGGAAGGACGGGCACACCATCCGCGTTGCCCTCAGTATTTCACCTGTCTACGATTCGGAGGGCCGTATCATAGGCGCCGCGAAGATCGCGCGCGACATCACGGAACGAGCCCTCGCGCAAGCTGAGATGGCTCGCTTGCTCGCGAGTGAACAACTGGCGCGCGCGGAAAGTGAGCGGGCGCTAAGGATCCACCGTGACCTTGAGGAGAAACTCGCCAGCCTGGTGGAAGTCTCGGGCTCACTACTGGGATCGCTCAAGAGCGAAGAGATCATTCCCCGGGTCATCGAACTCGCGAACAAGCTGCTGGTAGCCGATGCGTACGCTATCTGGAGGACGGACGGCGAGAAATGGAGAATCGTCGGAAGCTCCGGGTTGAGCAACGAATACGCCGCGCAGGTTATCTCCGCCGGGGAAGTGAACATACAGCTGATTGGGCCCATTTCCGTGGGCGAACTGCGATCCATTCCCGAGTTGAACAGCCGGAAGTCCCTCTACGAGCAGGAAGGCATCCGTGCTTTCCTGGCAGCGCCGATGCGGATCCATGGCATCAACTCCGGCACGATTACGTTCTACTTCCGGCAGCCGCATCCATCTTCCGAAACGGACCTGCGAATCGCCACCGCGCTTGCAAATCTGGCATCCGCGGCGATCAGCACGGCCGAGATGTACGAAAGCCAGCTTGCGCAACGGGCTCGCGCCGAAGCCGGAGCCCGTCGCGCGCGCTTGGTTGCGAGGGCATCTGAGATTCTGGGCTCTTCATTGGACTACGAGTCCACTCTCGTCAACCTAGCGAAACTTGCTGTCCCCGATTTCGCTGATTGGTGTGCCGTGGATCTGCTCACGGCCGAGGGCTCGCTGAACCGGCTGGCGCTATATCACACAGACCCGCGGAAGCTGGAACTCGCCCATGAAGTCCGCCGGCGCTATCCCGATGAGGCCCATCCCGGTGGACTGGAAGACGTGCTGAGAACGGGGTCCTCGCGGATCTACCCGGACGTCACGAGCGAGATGCTTGCGAGCGGCGCCACCGATTCCGAACATCTGGAGTTGTTGCGCGCTATCGGAATTCATTCCGTGATTATTGTTCCCATGGTGGCGCGGCAGAAAACCCTGGGCGTGATCACGTTCGTCATCAGCGATCCGAGCCGGTCATTTAACGACGAAGATCTGAACCTCGCAGAACAACTGGCGACGCGCGGAGCACTGGCGATCGATAACGCCCGCCTGCTCGCCACCGCAGAGCGCGAACGCGCGGAAGCGCAGGCGGCAGCGGCGGCGCTCGGCCAATCCAACGCGGAACTAGAGCAGTTCGCGTATGTTTCCAGTCACGACTTGCAGGAGCCGCTGCGTAATATCGCAAGTTATGCGCAGTTACTCCGTCAACGCTATCAGGGGCGGCTGGACGCGGATGCGGACGAATTTATCGAGTTCCTGGTTGACGGCGCCCGGCGCATGAGCTGCCTGATCGAGGACCTGCTGCGCTATTCCCGGTTGACCCGGGCGGGAGCGCCGAAGCTGCTGCCGGTCGATTGTTCGCGGCCGTTAGCCGTAGCCATCGCGAACCTGGCCAAATCGATTCGTGAGACGAACGCGACCATCGAATATGGCGCCCTGCCAGTTGTCCTCGGTCACGAGGTGCAACTCTCTCAGGTGTTTCAGAATCTGATCAGTAACTCGATCAAGTACGGTGGTGAGAAGACTCCGGAGATTCGAATATCTGCCCAGGCTGAGGGGGATTCCTACATAATTTCCGTCGCGGATAACGGCATCGGGATTGACCCCCGCTACAAAGAGCGGATTTTTGGCATGTTCAAGAGGCTGCACGGCCGCAACGTGCCGGGAACGGGAATCGGGCTCGCCACTTGCAGGAAGATCATCGAGCATCACGGCGGGCGGATTTGGGTTGAATCAGAAGAAGGTAGCGGGTCGACCTTCTATTTCACTCTCAAGAGGGCCGGAGCACCTCCGGCGCAATAATTGCCGAGATTCTCTGCAGCGCAGCTTGAGAGCTGTTCTCCGCTTGCAGAATCCTGGAGAGGGCCCGGACGTCCGAGTTCTCGACTGGCGGTCGCTCCAGCGCCGCCGGCGTCTGAGCGCCTACGTGCAGACGAGCCAGCGCGAGATTCGTGATCAGGTTCTTGTAATCATTCCGGCAGGCAGACGAGCAGAATCGCTGCTTGAATAAGCGCGAGATCAGGTGCAACTCCCGTTCACAAGACAAGCAGCTTGGCTTCGTACGCGTGTTTCGCGATTTGCGTTTGTCGGCCATGCGTCGACCAATGCACGCTGGCGGCCATCCCGCGACGAACGCTATCCGGGTGATTCCGAAGCAGAATCCTGACGGCGGTAAATGCGGGACAAGCCATCTTGTCCTACATCCGTGACCCTTCACGTACTACAGGAACGAAGAAAGAAGCAGATTTACCAAGGCTTGGGGTGAAAATCGCGCGGGACGAACTGTCTCAGCCCGCCCCGCGCTGCGTACCAGGACCAGCAGCGAACAAATACCAATCGTCTCTTGCGCCACCGGCTCGGGCGACGCTGCTCAATGCCATCGGAGGGTGATGGCCCCATGTTCTCGTTGTTGAGATAGACACCGCAATCCGGCGTGAAGTTCCACAGAAAACGGCGTTGTTTACGTGGGAACCGGCGCGGAAATACTGGTGTCTACACGGTTGCTATGTTCGAAAAGAGTCTGATCCTTTCAACCGGAACGAATCGGCCGTGGACCGTCATGGTAGGATTCAGCGGGCAGTTACTCGCGATTAGCGCTGCCGTATTAGTGCCGTTGATCTACACGGACAAGTTACCCCGATTCAACTTTGTGGACTTACACATTACACCCCCGATCAGCCGTCCGGCGCCGCCGCCGGAGAACCTGATGCGCCAGCAATCCACGTCGACTGCGACGGCGGGCCCGAAGGTGTTCACGGCTCCCAGCCGAATCCCGGATCGGGCCGCAAACATCGTCGACGATAAGAGCCAGACTCTTACGGTCGACAACAATGCGCCCTTCGTACGCGGCATGGAGAGCTTCCAGCAGGGGGATAGCGCCATGTCTTTCGTTGTCCAGAATATTGCGACGCCGCTGCCGCCGCCACCGCCGGTGGTAGGGCGAGATCCTGCAGTCGAAAAGAAAGTGGATCGGATCAAGCTCGGTGGACAGGTGCAGGAAGCGAAGATCCTGCGTCGCATTATCCCGATTTATCCGCAAATCGCGATTCAGGCGCGTGTTTCCGGGAAAGTGCAGTTACTGGGAGTTATTTCGCGAGAGGGCGCCGTGCAGCAACTGCAGGTCATCAGCGGCCATCCGCTTCTGACGAAGGCGGCTGTGGATGCCGTCATGCAGTGGACCTACAGGCCGACCCTCCTGAATGGAGAACCCGTTGAAGTTGTCGCGCCGATCGAAGTGAATTTCACTTTGAATCGATAAGATGGCGTCGCCGGAGCTCAACGGCTTTGATCAGCAGATAGAGGAAAATGAACAACGCCGCGGAACTACCGAGTAAGTACCAAACATGGTCTTTAAACCATCCAATCGACTTACCCTGAGCGCCGAGGTAAGCGAGCGCGATATATCGCGGAACACGCGCGGCCACCAATGTGAGGAAGACAGCGAGGGGCCGCACTTCAAAGGCTCCGGCGCACAGCATAAAGAACTTCAACGGCATTGGAATGGGAACGAGTGCCGGGATGAAGATGGTCAGCAGTCCGTAATGTTGGAACCAGGTTTCGAACTTGGCAAAGCGGGGACGCGTGCGGTAGGGCCTGAGGATCGCGTCCCCGCCCTTTCGAGCGATGTAGTAGAGCAGCATGCAGCCGATCAGCGAGCCGACGATGGTCAACGCGGCGAGGAAGGAAGCTTGGCCGGGCGCGCTGACGCAGAGGAGAATCAGGGCAGCATCTAATCCGCCGGGGGTTGGCACTCCGACGCCATCTACGATCGAAAACAAGAACAGGCCGGCGGGTCCCCAGGGGCCCCACGACTTCAGCATCTCGATCAGCTTATTCATTGATCGAGCTTTTCCAGCAGTTGGGTTTCGTCCAGAACGGGGATTCCCAGTTCCCGCGCTTTTTCCAGTTTCGAGCCGGCCTCTTCGCCGGCGACCAGGAAGTGGGTCTTCTTGCTGACCGAGCCGGTGACCTTTCCTCCGGCGGCCTCGATCTTCGCTTTGGCTTCATCGCGCGACAGATTTGGAAGCGTGCCGGTCAGTACAAAGGTAAGTCCATCCAATGGACCGCCGGATCTCTGCTTCCGCTCATGAGTGAATTGCAGGCCTGCTGACCGCAGCCGGTCGACCAATTCCTGATTGCGCGGTTCCGCGAAGAACTGCGTAATGCTATGGGCTACCTTTGGGCCGACCTCTTCCGCCTTCTGCAGTTCATCCATGGTGGAATGCGCGATGATGTCGAGACTACCGAAGGTTTCGGCCAAAATCTGGGCTGTACGTTCGCCCACGAAGGGAATTCCAAGACCATTCAGGATTCTCGGCAATGGCCGCTTTTTGGACGCATCTATATTGGAAATGATCTTTTCGGCGGACTTCTTGCCCATGCGCTCCAGTTCGATCAACTGAGCGGCTTCCAGCTTGTAGACATCCGCTATGCTTTTGACCATTCCGCTGTCGACCAGTTGGTTGACCAGGGCCCAGCCAAGCCCGTCGATGTCCATCACCCCCCGCGCGGCAAAGTGGCGAACGGACTCCTTCAGACGCGCCGGGCAGTTGGTGTTAATGCAGCGACTGGCGGCTTCGCCGGCCTCGCGGACGATATCGCCTCCGCAAACAGGGCAGTTGCGGGGCATATGGAAGGTCCGCCGTTCGGCGCCCTCCTTCAGTACTCGAACCACCTTCGGAATGACATCGCCGCTTCGCTCGATCAGTACGGTATCGCCGATCTTCAGACCAAGCCGTTCAATTTCGTCTTCGTTATGCAGAGTCGCACGTGAGACCGTTACGCCGGAGATGATGACCGGAGCCAGGTGAGCCACTGGCGTGAGCGCGCCCGTGCGTCCGACCTGGACCTCGACATTCTCGACTACCGTCTGAGCCTGGCGGGCGGGAAACTTGAAGGCGATCGCCCAACGGGGCGCCTTGGCTGTCCAGCCGAGGGCTTTCTGCTCGGCGACCGAATCGATCTTGGCGACCACTCCATCGATCTCATAAGGGAGCTCGTCGCGCTTCTGTTCCCAATTGCGACAGAACTCGAGGAGTTCATCGACATTGGCACAGCGGCCCCGATGAGGATTTACTTTGAACCCCATCTGATGGAGCTTTTCGAGCGATTCCCAGTGGCTATCGAAGTGGTACTCGCCATTGACCAGCAGGAAGTACGCGTAGAAATCCAGCTTGCGGGACGCGGTCATGCCCGGATCCAGTGCTCGCAAGGCTCCGGCGGCGGCGTTGCGAGGGTTGGCGAAGCGCGACTGCTGCGCCAATTCGCGTTCCGCGTTCAAGCTTTCGAAGGCGTTGCGATTCATGATGGTCTCGCCGCGCACTTCAAAGGACGGAAGGTTCGACTTCGCTTTCAACGGCAATGAACGAATGGTACGCGCGTTCTCCGTGACGTCCTCGCCAACCAGACCATCGCCGCGCGTAATCGCGGAACGGAGGCGGCCGTGTTCAAAATGAGCGGCCATGGAGAGACCATCCATTTTCAACTCGGCTACGTACTGGTAGGGCCGTCCCTTGAGGAGATCCCGCACTCGCCGGTCGAAGTCACGTAATGCGTCTTCGTTCAGCGCGTTATCGAGGCTGAGCATCGGCGCGCTGTGCGGCACCTTGACGAATCCTTCGCGAGGACGTCCTCCCACCCGCTGGGTGGGTGAGTCCGGCGTGATCAGATCCGGATGTTTGGATTCCAGGTCCTGCAGCCGACGCATGATGGCGTCGTATTCGGCGTCTGTGACTTCGGGCTGGTCGAGGACGTAATACAGGTACTCGTGGTGGCGGAGCTGTTCTCTAAGCTCCTCGATCTGCTGTTCGGCGGTCTTCGTCATCCGTTCACTACAATTAATGATTGGAGAGGCGTATCAATACCTACCAGAATACAGTCCTGATCTACAATCCGGCCGCTGGGAAGCTCCGGCGAGATCACGAGCGCATCATACACCGTACCATTCAAACGCTGGATCAAGAGGGTATCCGGGCGACTCCGATCGCGACGGAAGGACCGGGTAGCGCGACTGAACTTGCCCGTAAGGCAATCGCCCAGGGAGCGGACCTGATTCTCGCGGCTGGAGGCGACGGAACGATCAATGAGACGGCGAACGGAGTGGTGGGCACGCATGTTCCGTTAGGCATTCTTCCCGGCGGAACGGCTAACGTCCTGGCCGTGGAACTCGGGCTCGGCAAGAAAATCGACCGGGCTGCCCGGCGGATCTCTCAATGCGTTCCCGAACGCATTGCCGTCGGATTACTGAAGAATCACCTTGGCGAGCGTCATTTCCTCCTGATGGCGGGCGCCGGCCTGGATGCGAAGATCGTCTACGAAGTCAGCGCCCGGTTGAAGGCCGCCGTTGGAAAACTGGCCTACTGGCTGGCTGGTTTCGGGGGAATGACCCGGCGGTTGGAACAGTTCGAAGCAACCGTAAGCGGGCGAACGCTTCGCTGCGGATTTGTGCTGGCGAGCCGCGTGAAGAATTACGGGGGCGACCTCTCGATCACCGTCAAGGCGTCGCTGCTCGAGGATGATTTTGAGGTCCTTGTGTTCGCAGGCAGAAACCCAATGCGCTACATGCTCTACTTTCTGGGAGTGCTAGTTGGCGCGCATTACCGGTTTCGCGGGATCACGGCAGAGCGGGCGCGCCGGTTCGAACTGTCAGCGCCGACCGATCCGAGAATCCACATCCAGGTAGACGGCGAGTATGCCGGTAAACTGCCGGCGAGGGTCGAGATCGTGCCGGACGCGCTGTCATTGCTGGTTCCAGGCGATTTTCGCGAGCGGCTGGGATTGAAAGTAACGGAAGCGTTGTTGCCGGCCGCAGGTTGATCCGGCTATCGCTTTAAGGCTTTCCTGAACTTCGCGAGGTTCACTTCGCAGACGTTTTTCATTTCGGTGGTCTCGTTCGGCGGAAACAACGCGACCGCCTTTTCTTCAATCTCAACTGCCTTCCTGGCATCGCCGAGTGCGAAATAGGCTTTGGCGAGCGTCGTCAGGTAGTTCGCATCCTTCTCCTGGGTCATCTCCACCGCGCGTTTGGCGTACTCAATGGCGATCGCGGGCCGGCGCAAGCTTTCAGGCTCGCAAGTTAACAAGTTGTTCGCATACCAGTTAATCTGGTCGGCGGTTGCGTCTTTGGAGGCAACAATATCCTTGTAGAGCGACAGCCCTTTGAGCGTGTGCTGCGCGGCCTCTTCTCGTTTGCCGGACTTTCCCAGCGCCCACCCCAGATCCATTTCCGCTTCCGCCAATCGATTCACCGTCAGGGTGTCTCCCGGGTGCTCCGCCAAGAGCTTCGACAGCAGGTCAGTCATCGCTCGATAATGGACCGCTGAGTCAGCGAATTGATCCAGACGCCCATAGAGATCCGCGGCATCCTTGTGGACCACCGCAAGGTCCATGCGAGCCTGACGATTGTACGGCTCCCGCTGGACCACGTCGCCCAAGCGGTTGACGTCCTCGAGAAACAGCTTCTGGGCGGCTGCCGGATCGTCCAGGATGAGCGCGCGGGCCAGTCCGCGCCGGAGATACGAGAGCACGCGCCGGTGCGATGCATTGCCGGGATCTGCCGCGGCCACCGTGGTCATCATTGCGATGGCGCGTTCGTACTTTGGACGCGCTTCGCTCATGCTGCCGCGCTGGATATCGTTGTCGGCGATTTTCTTCAGGAGTACGGCAATGCCGCGTTGCGCGCGCAAATCCGTGGGCGCGCGGCTCAAGATCGCTTCGTCCACCTGAAGCGCTTCCTTCAGGGCGTTTACGCTTCCCTGCGTATCGTTCAGCGTGATTTGCCCGCCGTGCCCGAGCACATCGCCGAGAATCTCAAGCACGCCGGAGAGCTTACGCTGTAGGTCGATATCGGTCGGGTGGGCCGCTACCAATTCGCGAAAGATCCGAGCCGACTCGCGCGCGTGTTCGACCGCATCTTTGGGTCGACCCAGGGTCGGTTCGACGCTCGCCAATCGCTCGTAACTTTGGGCGGTGTACTTCTTGCCGTCGAGGTTGGCAGCATCTCGCGCCAGGATATCCTTCGCGATGGCCAACGCTTTCTGGTAGCTGGCCAGCCCGGCGGGATAGTCGCCAATGGTCGCGAAATAGGGGTTTCCTTGTATATCGCCGACCTTGATATAGCCCTCGGCGAGGTCCGCTTCCAACCGGGTATCCCCCCGCGCTTCCTTGTGCAGCATGCTTAAGTACTGCAGCGCCTGATTTACCAGCTCCTGGCGGGCGGGAATGGACTCAGGCAGCTCCTTGATTTTGTCGTCCAGATCGAAGAGCATGCTGCGCGCCAGGCGGTGCACATCATTGAATCGCTGCTCGGCGCGGGCGCGCTCGCGTTCGGCGATGCGCTCCTGGCGAATGACGCTCGCCACGCCGGCGATCAATACGATGGCGACGATGGCGGCGGCAGTCACGCCTACCTTGTTGCGCGTTACAAACTTCGCTGCGCGATAGCGGAAAGTGCTCTTGCGCGCCACTACGGGCAGCCCGTTCATATGGCGGCGGATATCTTCGGCCAACTGGCCGACGGAGGCGTAGCGGCGCGCCGGCTCCTTCCGCAGCGCCATTCCCGCGATGTCGTCGAGATCACCCTGCAGCTTGCGCCGAAGCTTCTCAGTGGAACCTTCAGCGGGGCTTGAAGTGGTGGCGGCCTCGTCCGGCGAGCGGGTCACGGCGACGCTGGGCCGGTCGGGGTCTTCGACACACACCTGCTTCACCAAATCCGCCGGCGAGTTCGTCTTCAGCCGGTAGGGCGAGCGACCGGTGATGAGCATGTAAAGAATGACGCCAAGCGAATACACGTCCGACCGGGTCGAAATCGGCTCACCGCGCAGTTGTTCGGGACTGGCGAACTCCGGCGTGAACGGCCTCATGATGGTCTGCGTGGAATCCTTTTGCGAGTCTTGTTCGGTGAGGATTTTAGCAATGCCAAAGTCCAGTAACCGCGGTTCCCCATCCGGTGTGACGAGAATATTCGCTGGTTTCAGATCGCAATGAACGATCAGGTTCTGGTGAGCGTACTCGACGGCGGCGCAGACATGGAGGAAAATATCCAGCCGGGCTTCCACCGGAAGCGCGCGTTGCTCGCAATGAACGTCGATGCGCTCGCCGTCGACGTAATCCATGACGAGGTAAGGAAGCCGGTCCTCGGTAATTCCGGCATCCAGGAGGCGGACGATATTCGGGTGCTCCAGGGAAGCGAGCGTCTGGCGTTCGATGCTGAACCGCCGAACAAGTTCTTCCGCGCCAAACGCGAGGCGGACCACCTTGATGGCCACCTTTTTGCGGAATTGGGCATCATCGCGTTCTCCAAGGTACACAGCCCCCATGCCGCCCGCGCCGAGCAGCTTAAGAACGCGATATGGTCCGATCCGCTTGCCAATCAGGGGATCGATGAACTCAGCGGCGACTTCCACGTCAATAACGATTTATTGCACCAGTTCCGGCAGCGGTACGATCCGGTATTGATAGCCCTGCTCGTTCAGGCGGCGGACGAGCCGATCGACGATGGTTGTGTCCACCTCGCCGCGCGCCCTGGTAACAGTATCTTCGATTGTGGTTACGCCGCGAATGACCTGATCCCACGCGTAATTGGCATTTTCATACGCGCGGCTGCGGTTGGCATTGACGCTTTGCAGGATATCCCAGGTCTCACGCATCGAACGGAGCGCTGCTTCCATGCGTTCGGTGAAGACCCAACCGCTGATTTTCCACGATCGCCACATGGCCCACAGCGTCGGAAACGCCTGAGGGAAGCGATCTGTCGGCGCGGCGACGTACGAAAGATACAACATCCAACTCGTCTGATCGATCGGGGCCATTCCCACGAGGGCGAGTCCCCGTCCATGTTTACCCGCCATTCCGACTTCATACGAAATATAGGCGCCAAGGCCGTTCTGCCAGGGGACCGGCGCTTGCTCAATCAAGCGAAACGAGACCTGGCGCCGTGACAATCCGCCCTGGGTCAGGTGATCGATATAAAGTTGCAGTGTCGTGACCGGATCGCGGTAGGGTCCGACCATTTGGGCCCGGATTGCTCCCGGCACGGATACCAACATGTAGCCGCCCAGCGAAGCCTGTTGGTCGCCGGGACCGACTAAATCGACTGTGCCTTTGAAGGCGCCCGTGATCTGCCAGCCGGGCGGGAGTCCAATGCTGCCGCTACCGTCCGGCAGCATGGTTTGCCGCAAAGGCTGCGCCGGCTGAGCCGCTCCGCCGCCGGATCCGCCTCCGACTTGTCGAAAGAGCTGGCTAAATGTCCTAGGGAACATGTCGGAACGATCGAAGACAACGCCCGCCTGAGCGCGGCCCTGAATCGAGGCGACGACGGCAAATCCGGTCACTGGAACTCCGTGCCAGAGAGTTTTGAAAAACGCTTCCACCTGCTGGTCCCCGTGGTCGCGGAAGCCGCCCTGCACCGCCAGACCGCGATCGAAGTACTGGCCGAGGGAATGCAACAACCAGCGCATGGACGCAGTGGCTGAGCTGCTCCCTTCCAGGTTCCCGGAGATCGTTTGCCCATAACCTGCGCTGGATACTACACGTAGAGTTCCGGGCAATTGTCCCGCGGACATCAGCGTGGACGTCCACAGCGCCAGATGCAAGCCCGCTGACAATCGTGTTCGCATATTGCCCTGGTTATCGAGTGCTTGCGCTTCGAAGTTGTCTGTTCATCCTAAGCAACCGCGGACACTGCTGAGCCGATAACAGGGGCGAACCGGCGCAATAGCGAAGGTTCACCGGAGGGTACGATGACCAAAGTTCGCCGAAGCGATGGCAGCTACACTGGCCCGCAGGATGTCCAGAACGAAAAAAACGATCAGGAGATCGAAAGTCCGAAAGAGCCAGGCCGCGCTGCACCGGGCGAGGCGGTGACGGCGGACACGATCGATTCGACAGCCGACCTGTCGTATGCAGAGGATATGAAGTCCAAGATTTTCGAGCAGCTTGGCCTCCGTGAACCGGCAGATTCTCAGGGGCGCCACACTGCTGTGACGGAGCCGGTGACGACATATGGCAGCCCTCTCGAATCCGAGGACGAGCCTGAGATCAAAAACGAAATCCTGAAACAGCTTGGAATCGACCCCGGGCAGGTACAGACGGTTGCGGATCGCGGCCACGTGGCCACGGACGCGCTGCGGCAACTGACACCGC
>JADMIO011070371.1_pt1 | contig 13402 bp, 13 predicted proteins | sample 8958161 | NCBI WGS metagenome assembly JADMIO01 (sample SAMN16585339, study PRJNA669376) | soil metagenome | isolation source: Crop rotation soil | place: USA: Cullars Rotation, Alabama | collected 2011 | reverse complement strand
CGCGACAACTTGTCCACGTGGAATTCTAAGCTTAGGATCCCAATGTGCTGGAAAGCGAGCCGGTTGATGGTGCGGCACAGGGTCGACTTGCCCGATCCCGAGGGCCCGATCACCACGACGACCTCGCCTCGTGCGACGGAGAGGTCGATGTCCTTGAGGGCGTGGAGCTGCCCGAAGTGCTTCTGGACGTTGCTCAGCACGACGAGGGGCTCGCCACGGCCGGCGCTGAGGTGGCCCGATTCCTGCGCGGTCATAGGCGCAACCTATCGGCACCTGACCCGTTCGGGCCATGGAGCATGGCCCGAACGGACCATCACAGAATGGTGACGGTTCCGGCGTCCGGGTCCCACCGGCGCAGCGTCGTCAGCGACAGCACGACGTCGCGGTGCCCGAGGACCTCGAGCGCAGCGGGTACGTCGGCCCGGCTGATGCGGCGCGCCAGGGTGATGTGCGGCAGCCAGCCGAGGTGCTGCACGTCGGGCACCGCGGCGCGCACGTCGAGCACGGCACGGACGAGGTCGTCGGGCACGTCGAGGAGCCGGACGAGGGAGACCCGCGCCCCGCCGAGGAGGGCGATCCCGCCCGCCCTCACCTCGACCGGGAGCAGTGGGCTGAGCCGCCCGACCGCGTGGGGTTGGTCGGGCGGCTCCAGCCCCGGAGCGGCTACCACCGTCACGTGGGGTTGGTTGGTGGTGCCGTGGTGGTCCAGCTGCGAGGGGAGGCCGGCGTCGCGCAGCGCCTGCCAGTCCCGGCGTACGACGGCGGTGCCGGCGTCGTCGGGCAGCAGCTCGAGGGCATGCATCCGGGGCATGCCGGGACCCTAGATCAGGAGACCCTCCGTCCGTAGGTGACGCGGGAGGCCTGGCGCGAGCTGGTGTCGAAGGTCCGCACCCAGTCGACCTGCGCAGTGTCGGCGAGCTCGTCGGCGGTCAGCTCGGCGAGCTCGTAGTCCGACGTGAGGTTCGACAGGACGAGGTACTGCTGGGCCTGCGACACCGCCTGGGTCTCGCGGTAGTACTCGCGACCGTCGACGCGGAAGACGTACGCGGTGGGGGTCCACTCGACCGAGAACACGTGGAACTCGTCCCACCAGCTGTTCCGCTTGCTGAGCGCCCGGCGGGCGGCGGGGACGGGCTCGCCGAGGCTGACCTTGTTCCAGCCCGCCTCGTAGTAGTGGATGCTCGAGCTGATCGTCTCGGTGCCGCGACCGTTGTCGCCGAAGAACTCCATCACGTCGATCTCCGTGCCGGCGGCGGGGTTGCCGTCGGCGTACTTCGTGCCGTTGGGGAGCATCCAGAAGCCCGAGTGCATGCCCTTGGCGCGCTGCGGCTTGATGCGGGCGGCGACGATGCCGTGCTGGAAGAGGCGAGTGTTCTCCGTGGCGATCTGGCTGTTGAGGAGATAGGGGCTGGTGCCCGAGGTGGTGCCGGCGGCGCGGGTCGACGTGTAGCCGCAGGGAGAGCCGGCCAGCGCCGGGTCGAGGGCGACGCCGAGGTGCAGGACCCCGTCGCTGACGCGTCGCGCGCTCGGGTCGACCCGGGCACAGGTCCGCGGGGCGTAGACGCTCTCGTGCTCGCGCTTCTGGTCGTTCCACACGGAGGTGTCGAGGGCGGTGCCGGAGAACGTGTCCTCGAAGCTCGGCTGCCAGCGGGCGGTGGTGACCTGGCCCGTGACCCAGGTGCGGCTGCCGGCGGTGGTGCGGGCACGGTAGGTGCCGGCGCCGGGCGCGAAGGCGGCCGAGCCCCAGGCGTCCTCGGTGGCGGTGTCGGCGGTCTTCCAGCCGTTCCGCGTCTGGCGCTCCAGGGTGACGCGCTGGCCGGGCGAGGCGGGGGTGAAGGTCGCCACGAGCGAGCCCGTGTTGGAGGGCGCGGCGGGGGTGGTGCCGGGCTGGACGATGGGGGGCAGGGAGGCGAGGGTGCCGCGGACCTCGACCTCGCGGGCGGCGCGCGCCCGGTGCTCGACTGCATCCGCACGTCCGAGACCCAGCGACAGCAACAGGATGGTGACAATCAGGGCCAGAGAGGCACGGAATGCGCGTCGGATCCGCAGGTGGACGCGTGCATCCGTGGAAGTGAAGGTCTCGAAGAGGCTCACTGGTGTCTCCTGTGATGAATCCGTGGTGGATCACAGGGCCCGATCCCCGCGTACTTGTTGATGTCTTGTTGATCTACGGGGAACTTTGTGTGGAATTGACCGCTAAATCCACGGAACCTTGAAGTTGTGACCGAAACGAGTCATTCCCACTGGTCAATTCGGGCCATGTCTGTGGTCCGGACGTGCCCGAACGGGCCATGTCGACGGGGTCGGTGGGCGCCCGGAGGCGCGGACCGCACCCGGCCGGGTGGCCACGCCGCGATTGCCGCGGCCCCATCCGGCCGCCGTACCCTTGGACCCGCCATGAGCACTGCCCCGGAAGCCCCCGCCGCCGCCCCCGCGCGCACCTACGAGGTCAAGACGCACGGGTGCCAGATGAACGTCCACGACTCGGAGCGGCTCGCCGGCCTGCTCGAGGACGCCGGCTACGTGCGGGCGGCCGCCGGACAGGCCGACGTCGTCGTGCTCAACACGTGCGCCGTGCGGGAGAACGCCGACAACAAGCTCTACGGCAACCTCGGCCAGCTGGCGTCCGTCAAGGCCGCGACGCCCGGCATGCAGATCGCCGTCGGCGGCTGCCTGGCGCAGAAGGACCGCGAGACCATCACCACCCGCGCACCGTGGGTCGACGTCGTCTTCGGCACCCACAACATCGGCTCGTTGCCGGTGCTGCTGGAGCGGGCACGGTTCGCCGAGGAGGCGCAGGTCGAGATCCTCGAGTCCCTGTCGGTCTTCCCCTCGACGCTGCCGACGCGGCGCGAGTCGGCGTACGCCGCCTGGGTGTCGGTGTCGGTCGGGTGCAACAACACCTGCACGTTCTGCATCGTCCCGGCGCTGCGCGGCAAGGAGAAGGACCGCCGCCCCGGCGAGATCCTCGCCGAGATCGAGGCGCTGGTCGCCGAGGGCGTCACCGAGATCACCCTGCTGGGGCAGAACGTCAACGCCTACGGCGTCGAGTTCGGCGACCGCCAGGCCTTCTCCAAGCTGCTCCGCGCGTGCGGTGCGGTGGAGGGGCTGGAGCGGGTGCGCTTCACCTCGCCCCACCCGGCCGAGTTCACCGACGACGTCATCGAGGCGATGGCCGAGACGCCCAACGTGATGCCGTCGCTGCACATGCCGCTGCAGTCCGGCTCCGACAAGGTGCTGCGCGACATGCGCCGGTCCTACCGCCAGTCGAAGTACCTCGGGATCATCGAGCGCGTGCGCGCCGCGATCCCCGACGCCGCGATCACGACCGACATCATCGTGGGCTTCCCCGGCGAGACCGAGGAGGACTTCCAGGCCACCCTCGACGTGGTGCGGGCCGCGCGGTTCGCGTCGGCGTACACCTTCCAGTACTCCAAGCGCCCCGGCACGCCTGCCGCCGTGCTCGACGACCAGGTCGCGCCCGACGTGGTCAAGGACCGTTACCTGCGCCTCGCCGCCGTCGTCGACGAGGTCGCGTGGACGGAGAACAAGGCCCTCCTCGGTCGCACCCTCGAGCTGATGGTGTCCGAGGGCGAGGGGCGCAAGGACCTTGCGACGAAGCGGCTGTCCGGCCGCGCGCCCGACAGCCGGCTGGTTCACTTCGCCGCCGACTTCTCGTCCCTGCCGGAGACGTCCGTGCGGCCGGGCGACATGGTGACGGTGTCGGTGACCTACGCCGCGCCCCACCACCTGGTCGCCGACGGCCCGATCCTGGCCGTCCGCCGCACCCGTGCCGGCGACGCCTGGGAGCGGCGTACGTCGACTCCCGCCGCGCCGTCGGGCGTGGGGCTCGGGATGCCGACGGTCGGGGTCCCCGCGCCCCTGCCGCCTGCTCCTGCCTGCGGCTGAGTCTTCGTCGCCCCGCACGTGCGGGGAAACCGATGTCAGTGCGGTGATCCTGGTGCGGCAGCCGCACCACAGCCGGGAGTGCGCTGTCGCCGGCCAGGGCCGCGGGCCACACGAGGTGGACGCCGACCCACGCCCGCTGGAGCCAGGACAGGTCGCCGGTGTGGTTGACGAAGACCCCGTCGTGCACGCGGACGAGGTCGCGCCGGCGCACCAGGCGCTGGAGATCGTGTGGCTGCAGGCGGGCGTCCTCGACGAGCTGTCGCCGGGAGACGACGCCCGACTGCAACGCCAGCAGGTCGGCGTACGCCATCAGGTCCATGCCTCATCGTCGGCGACCCGCGAGGGCATCGCCACAGCCGTCATCGTGCCTGTGGACAACGCCAGCGCGGTGCTCCTGGTGCGGGAGACGCACCGCGAACACCGCACTGACGTCGGACGAACTCAGGCCGGCGGCTCCGCCGACCCGTCCTCGGCCGACTGGCCCGCGTCGGGGCCGCCCTCGTCGTCGGAGGTGGTCCCGGACTCGGCGTCGTCGGCCTTGCCCTCGGGAGCCTGCGACTTGTCGTCGGGCTCGGACACCTCGTCGGGCAGCACGTCGTCGACGGCGGGGTTGTCGTCGGGGTCGAGGTCGCGGCCCAGGCCGTTGTCCTCCGGGTCGTCGGCGATCGCGTCGACGCCGCCCGGGTAGAGCTCCGGGTCCTCGGTGAATGGCGTGGGCATCGGGCTCAGCTCGTCGTTGCTCATCGGTTCCCTCCCTTGGGTCGTTCGGTCGATCGTGCCCCGCCCCTCGGCGGCTGACCACCCCCGCGCGGGCGAGCGGTCAGAAGCCGAAGGTCAGGTAGGCCGCGTCGGTGGTCAGGTGCGCCAGGGCGTGGGCCTCGTGCGGCACCATCGGCTCCGGCAGCGACGACAGCGGGAACCAGCCGATCGACGCGGCCTTCTCCGGCTCGACGACCCGCGGCTCCCCGCGCCACTCCCGTGCTGTGAAGAACCAGTCGACCCGCTCGTCGATCGCGTCCGCGTGCTGGGTGCGCTGCATGGTGAAGGCGAACTCCAGTGCGACGTCGGTGACGCCGAGCTCCTCGACCGCCTCGCGGCGCGCAGCGTCGTACGCCGTCTCGCCCCGCTCGACGTGCCCGGCCGCGGCGGCCGCCCAGTGCCCGTCCATGTAGGGCGTGCCCTGGCGCAGCTGCAGCAGCACCTCGGTGCCGTCGTCGCCCTCGCGGAGGAGGTAGACGTAGGACGCCGGGACGAGCACGAAGCGGTCGGTCACCCGCTCGACCCTAGGCCCCGGCAAGCAGGATCAGGGGGTCGTGGTGCTCGGCGGGATGTCGTCGTTCTTCCCGTCGAGCGCGTCGAGGGCGTCGCGCGCCTTGCCCGTCGCCTGGTCGATCTTGTCGGCGTGCTTGCCGCCGGTCTTCTCGTTGGCGAACGCGCCGGCCCTGTCGATGCCCTGCGCGATCTTGTCGCCGTGGTCGTCGACGGCCTTGCCCAGCTTCTCCTTGGCCTTGTCCAGGAACGACATCGGTGCCTCCTCGGGGGAACCGGCCCACCCCCACGGGTGGGGACTCCGGTGATCCTGAGACTAGCCATGCAGCGACAATGAGCCCATGCCCCAGCCGATCGTCGCCCTCGTCGGCGCGACCGCGTCGGGCAAGACCGGCCTGAGCCTCGACCTCGCCGAGCGCCTCGGCGGCGAGGTCGTCAACACCGACGCGATGCAGGTCTACCGGGGGATGGACGTCGGCACGGCCAAGCTGCCGGTCGCCGAGCGCCGCGGCATCCCGCACCACCTCCTCGACCGCCTCGAGGTGACCGAGCCCGCGACCGTCGCCCAGTTCCAGGGCTGGGCCCGCGCCGCGATCGGCGACATCCGAGGTCGCGGCGCGACGCCGGTGCTGGTCGGTGGGTCCGCGCTCTACACCCGCGCCATCGTCGACCCGTTCGACTTCCCTGGCACCGACGAGTCGGTGCGGCGCGAGCTCGAGGCCGAGCTCGAGCGCATCGGCGGGCCCGCGCTCCACGCGCGGCTGGCCGGGGTCGACCCCGCCGCCGCCGCCCAGATCGAGCCCGACAACGGCCGCCGCGTGGTCCGCGCCCTCGAGGTGATCGCGCTGACCGGGCGTCCCTACGGAGCGGGGCTCCCGCGACTGGCGTACGTCGACCCGCTGACCGTGCAGGTCGGCGTCGACATCGACCGGCCGACGCTCGACGAGCGGATCGCCCGCCGCGTGGACGAGATGTTCGACGGCGGTTTCGTCGAGGAGGTGGAGCACCTGCTCGGGCGCGGGCTGGCCGACGGCCTCACGGCCCGCCGCGCGATCGGCTATCGCGAGGTGGTCGGCTTCCTCGCCGGCGACCGCACCCTCGCCGAGGCGGTCGAGCAGACCAAGACCGCCACCCGGCGCTTCGCGCGCCGCCAGGACGGCTGGTTCCGCAAGGACCCGCGCATCGTCTGGGTCGCGCACGACGACCCCGACCGCGTGGCGAAGGCGATCGGGGCGATCGAGGCGCTGGCCGGCTGACGACCTCGCTCGTGCGCGCTGTCAGTGAGCGGTGGCAGGGTGGTCGGATGGCGACCATCTACTACACCGGATGCACCCTCGACGGCTTCATCGCGACCGACGACCACTCCCTCGACTGGCTGACGAGCCGCGACATCGACCACGACGGGCCGATGGCCTATCCCGCCTTCCGCGAGCACATCGGCGCCTGCGTCATGGGCGCCACGACGTGGCAGTGGATCCTCGACCACGACGACGACCCGTGGGGTCCGTTGCCGACCTGGGTGCTGACCCACCGCACCTTCCCGGAGGCGCCGGCGAGCGTGCGGTTCGACCGCGACGACGTACGCCGTGTGCACGCGGAGATGACCGAGGCCGCCGACGGCAAGGACCTGTGGGTCGTCGGCGGGGGAGAGCTGGTCGGCCAGTTCCACGACGCCGGGCTGCTCGACGAGGTGTGGCTGCAATACGCGCCGGTCACGATCGGCAGCGGCGCGCCCGTGCTCCCGCGCCACGTCGAGCTGCGGCTCGAGGAGATCGCCCGCAACCGTGATTTCCTGTGCGGTCGCTACACGGTCGTGCGCTGACGCACCTTCCACCCGTGCCCCGGCACGCCTGCCGCGCCGCACCCGCACGGACGTGGACATGACCGGGTGGTGCGGGCAGGGTGGACGGACCATCTCTCGGGAGGACCTCCATCCACCGGCGTACGTCCCTTGCCGCCGTGACCGCGACCGGTCTCCTCGCCGCCCTGGTCGGCACCGCCCCCACGGGCGCGGTGTCACCCCCGTCCGGCGCCGACGCCCGCCCGACCGCGAAGGTGCCGACCGCCATCGGCCGGGGCGGCGCCGTCACCACTGTCGACCCGGAGGCCAGCGCGGCCGGGCTCAAGGTCCTGAAGGCGGGTGGCAACGCAGTGGACGCCGCCGTCGCGGCCGCCGCCACGCTCGGCGTCACCGAGCCCTACAGCGCGGGCATCGGCGGAGGCGGCTACTTCGTCTACTACAACGCGAAGACCGGCAAGGTGCGCACGATCGACGGCCGGGAGACCGCGCCGAGCAAGATGCCCCAGGACGCCTTCATCGACCCGGACACGGGGAAGGCCTACCCCTTCACGCCCGACCTGGTCACCAGTGGCGTCAGTGTCGGCACGCCCGGCACGCTGGCCACCTGGGACAAGGCGCTCGCCAACTGGGGCACCTGGTCACTCGCCGATGCGCTGGCGCCGGCCACCAAGGTCGCCGACCGCGGCTTCAAGGTCGACGCGACCTTCCGCCAGCAGACACTCGACAACCTCGAGCGCTTCAGCGCCTTCAAGGACACGAAGAAGCTGTTCCTCCGCGGCGGCGATGCCCCCGAGGTCGGCTCGGTCTTCCGCAACCCCGACCTCGCCGAGACCTACCGGGCCATCGCCGCGAAGGGCACCGCCGCGTTCTACCGCGGCCCGCTCGCACGACTGATCTCCGACGTCGTCCGCAAGCCGCGGAGGGCCAAGAACACCGAGCTGCCCACCCCCAAGGGCTACCTCACCGCGCGCGACCTGCGCGACTACAAGGTCCGTTCGCAGCGGGCGACGAAGGTGAGCTACCGCGGGCACGACGTCTACGGGATGGCGCCGTCGTCCTCGGGCGGCACCACGGTGGGTGAGGCGCTCAACATCCTCGAGCGCTACGACCTGTCGGCGATGACCACCGAGCAGGCCCTGCACCACTACCTCGAGGCCAGCGCCCTGGCCTTCGCCGACCGCGGGAAGTACGTCGGAGACCCGGCCTACGTCGACGTACCGGTCAAGCGGCTCCTCGACGACAGGTTCGCCGCCGAGCGCGCCTGCTCGCTCAACCCCGCCAAGGCGGCCGCCAAGCCGGTTCCTGCCGGCGACGTGACGACGTACGACGGCGCGTGCACGGCGGGCAGCGCGAAGGGTGTGACCGACACCGACACCGAGAACATCTCCACCACCAACCTCACCGTCGCCGACCAGTGGGGCAACGTCGTCGAGTACACCCTCACCATCGAGCAGACCGGCGGCTCCGGCATCACCGTGCCCGGCCACGGCTTCCTGCTCAACAACGAGCTGACCGACTTCACGACCGTCTACGACGCTGCCGACCCCAACCGCATCCAGCCTGGCAAGCGCCCGCGCAGCTCGATGTCCCCGACGATCGTGCTGAAGGACGGCAAGCCGTTCCTCGCCCTCGGCTCGCCCGGTGGTTCGACGATCATCACGACCGTCCTGCAGATGCTGGTCAACCGGATCGATCTCGGCATGACCCTCCAGGAGGCGATCGCCGCTCCGCGTGCCAGCCAGCGCAACACCGCCAGCGTCACCGCCGAACCCGCCTTCATCGACGCCTATGGCGCAGCGCTGACCGCGCTCGGACACACCGTCGCGCCGGCCGGCGACGCGTTCACCAGTGCCGCCGAGATCGGGGCGGCGACGGCGATCGAGTTCGGTCCTCGTGGCCTGCTGACCGCGGTCGCCGAGCCGAGCCGGCGGGGCAAGGGGTCCGCCAAGGTGGTCGACGCACGCTAGGAGTGGCTCGCCCTGCGACACTTGCGGGGTGAGCTACCCCTTCCTCAAGGGCCACGGCACGGAGAACGACTTCGTGGTGCTGCCCGACCCCGACGGCACGGTCCACGGCGACCTGACCGCCGAGCGGGTGCGGGCGCTCTGCGACCGTCGCGCCGGGATCGGTGGCGACGGTGTCCTCCGGGCCGTACGCCGCGGCGAGGGCTGGTTCATGGACTACCGCAACGCCGACGGGTCGGTCAGCGAGATGTGCGGCAACGGGATCCGCGTCTTCGCGCGCTACCTCCACGAGCGCGAGGGCGAGCCGTTCCCGATGGAGGTCCAGACCCGCGACGGCATCAAGGTGCTCGACGCCACCGGCGACGACTACACCGCCGACATGGGCTCGCCCGAGGTGCTGGGCGAGACCGACGTGACCGTCCTCGGCAGGAGCTGGCCGGCCCGGCACGTGTCGATGGGCAACCCGCACGCCGTCGCCTTCGTCGACGACCTGGCCGAGGCCGGGGGGCTGCACGAGCCGCCCGAGCACGACGACGCGATCTTTCCCGAAGGCGTCAACGTCGAGTTCGTGGTCCGCCGCGGCGAGCACCACGTCGCGATGCGGGTCCACGAGCGCGGCTCGGGCGAGACCCGGTCCTGCGGCACCGGCGCGTGCGCCGTCGCGGTGGTGGCCTCGCTCGTCGACGGCGCGCCGCGCGGTACGCCGTACCGCGTCGACGTCCCCGGCGGCACCCTCAGCGTGGTGTGGACCGCCGACGACCGGGTCCTGCAGACCGGCCCCGCAGTGCTCGTCGCCGAGGGCCTCACCGACCTCTAGGGGTCGAGTGCGCTCGCGGCACCATCCGCCGCGGGGCCGCGCACTCGACCCTTCTAGGATCCGGCCATGGACATCACCGGATCCTCCGCCATCGTCACCGGCGGCGCCAGCGGCATCGGTGCCGCCGTCGCCCGCGCCCTCGCCGCGAAGGGCGCGATCGTGGTCGTCGCCGACCTGAACGCCGAGAAGGGCGAGGCGCTCGCCGCCGAGATCGGCGGGGTGTTCGCCTCCGTCGACGTCACGCGGACCGAGCAGGTCGCGGCGGCGGTCGAGGCCGCCGGGGAGATCGCGCCGCTGCGCGCGTGCGTGAACTCCGCCGGCATCGGCTGGGCCCAGCGCACGATCGGCCGCGACGGGCTGCTGGAGCAGGCCCACGACCTCGACGCCTTCCGCAAGGTCGTCGAGATCAACCTGATCGGCACCTTCGACATGACCCGCCAGGCCGCCACCGTGATGAGCCGCAACGAGCCGGACGCCGACGGCCAGCGCGGCGCGATCGTCAACCTCGCCTCCGTCGCCGCCTTCGACGGCCAGATCGGCCAGGCCTCCTACAGCGCGTCGAAGGGCGGCGTCGTCGGCCTGACCCTCCCCGTCGCCCGTGACCTCGCCGCATCCGGCATCCGCCTCAACACGGTGGCGCCCGGCCTGATCGACACCCCGATCTACGACGCGTTCCCGAACCCCGACGAGTTCAAGGCCAACCTCGGCCAGAACGTGCTGTTCCCCAAGCGGCTCGGCCACGCCGAGGAGCTGGCGAGCATGGTCGTGGAGTGCCTGACCAACTCCTACATGAACGGCGAGACGATCCGCGTCGACGGCGGCATCCGGATGCCTCCCAAGTGATCCCGCGGTAGTCCCCACGCCCTTTCCCGGGCAATTCCCCCTGATACCGATGGATGGACTTTCCTTCGACTGGTCTAGGCCAAAACCACTGAAATCAAGGAATCCCTTACGGAATTCGATGATTTGGGGGGAAGGTACATGTGGGGAATAACAAAACATCGCCTGTGGGGGGCACCAAATGAGCAACATGACAGAGCCGCGTCTTGCGGTAGACATGACCAGCGCTGCGGACGGCGACGCGAGCCAGGACGGCGAGCTGACGTCGCTCATCCGTCGCTGGATGGCCGCGGGGGGCAAGTCGCAGCGCGCACGTGACAACAGCGTCCTGCGCCTCGCGCCTGCGCCGGTCGACGAGCGCCAGGCCGAGCAGAGCCCGGTCGAGGTCGACCTGATCGACATGGTTCCGTTCGAGGCTGACCCGTTCGACCGGGAGCCGATCGGACCCGAGGGCGAGGACGCGTTCGGCATCCCGTCGCCGCGAGACGTCGAGCCCGTGGTGCCGTTGTGCTTCCCGGCCCTTCCGCGGCGCACCACTGCCGCCGACACCGAGAAGGTCACCCGGGTCGCGCTGCTGATCGACGCGCGCCGCGTGCCCGCGGAAGCGGCCTCGGCGCTCGTGGCCCGACTGGCAGAGCGCGGCGCGCTCAACGTCTGCCGCGCGTACGCCGACTGGAACCGCGCCGACCTCGGTGACTGGGCCGGCCAGATGCGACGGGAGGGACTGCACTCCTTCCACCACTTCTCCGACGACGACGACCAGGCCCTCGTGGCGATGGCCATCGACGCGGTCGACATCGCCCGCGACGCCGCGGTCGACGAGGTGGTCATCGCTGGTGACCTCACCTCGGCGCTCCCGCTCGTCCACCGCCTGCACGCCGCCGGCGTACGAGTGGTGGCGGTGGGGGGCGGCCACACGCCGCACGACGTGCGTGCGGCCTGCCACGAGTTCATCGACACCGCCTCGCTCGACGACACCGTGGTGGTCCCGCAGGGGCGTCACCGCGCCTGAGCCACCCATGACGGGGACCAGTCCGATGGTCGGCACGAGAGGTCGCACCTACCCTGTGGCCGTGCGTGCGCTCCTGACCCGGCTGGCCCTGACCGGACTCGTGGCCGGTGCCCTCTGCGTCCTGGCGCCCACATCGCCGGCCGGAGCGGCACCGGTCCCGTGCGTGCAGACGTTCGACGGTCCGTCGGTCGTCATCCCGAAGGCGCCGACGACCGACCCGGCGTCGAGCTCGTCGACGACCGTCCCGATCACCGTGCCTCCGTCCTCCAACGTGGAGGACGTCGACGTGACGGTGAGCATCAGCCACGCCGACGCGGGCGACCTGCGGATCGATCTGTCGCACCTGACAATGACCAACCGGCTGCAGCAGCGCATCGTCGGAAGCGGTGCCCAGGTCCGCCCGCTCACGTGGGACGACGAGGCGGCGACGGCGTACGCCGGTGCCTCGCCGGCCGGCACCTACCGCCCGGCCCAGGCACTCAGCGTGCACGACGGCGCCGCGGCCGGCGGCCGCTGGCAGCTCGACATCACCAACTGGGAGAGCGGCACCGGCACGCTGCTGTCGTGGTCGGTGCGCATCACCTACACCTCGTGCGACGCCGACGGCGACGGGATCGAGGACCACACCGACAACTGCGACCCGGTGGCCAACGCCGACCAGTCCGACATCGACGGCGACGGTGTGGGTGACGCCTGCGACGGCGACCCGGACGGGGACGGGGTGGGAGGGACGGCGGACAACTGCCCGGAGGTCGCCAACGCGACCCAGGTCAACAGCGACGCCGACGCGCTCGGCGACGCGTGCGACGCGGACGACGACGACGACGCGCGCGCCGACGCCAGTGACGGGTGCCAGCTGGAACCTGCCGCCACCTCGTCCGGCTGTCCCGCGGTCGCGACGCGCGTGAGGCTGGCCAAGGAGAAGTCGCGCCTGGTGGGGCGGGTGCGCTCCGACCGCGTCGCCTGCGCCGTCGGGATCCGGGCGACGCTCAAGCGGATCAAGCCCGGTCGTGACCAGAAGCTCGTCGTCCTCACCACCCGCGCCGACGGCCGCTTCCGCACGCGTGCGCCGCGGACCAGCGGTCGCTACTACGTCGTCCTGCGGAAGAGGTACGCCGCCGGCGTGGCCGAGTGCGGCGGCAGCCGGTCGGCGAAGGTCCGGATCCGCCGCTGACCGAGGTCCCGCGGAGGAGGTTTCGCGACGTCGCCGCGGGGGAACGTGCCTGCCATGGGACAGCAGGTGGGCGGTCGGATCCTCGTCGGGGTGGTGCTGGCCGTCGTCGCGGCCCTCGGGATCACGCAGCCGGGTGCGTCGGCCGAGTCGCCCACCACGGTCGCGGGCGGGTCGCTCCAGCCCGACATCGAGCAGTACCCCACCGTCTGCCCGATGCCCACCCAGCGTGGGGGCTCCGACGTCGTCCAGGACCCGTGCGAGCCGCCCGACCCCTGCGCCTACGACTCGGACGGCGACGGGATCGGCGACTGCGAGGACCCGTGCCCGAGCGACCCGAGCAACACCTGCAACGACCCGACCCAGCCGCCGACCACCCAGCCCACGACGACCCAGCCGCCGACCACGGCCCCGCCCACCACGCAGCCGCCGACGACCCAGCCGCCGACGGTCGAGCCCCCGCCGACGCCCGGGCCCGGGTGCACCAGCTCCTGCGCCTACCTCCGCCAGGTCGAGCTGAGGGTCACCACGAGGAAGCTCCGTGGGTCGATCAGCTCGCCGGCGGTGGGTTGCCGCTCGGGTGCGACCGTCACCCTGTGGCGCCAGAAGAAGGGCGCCG
>JADMIO010817227.1_pt1 | contig 13402 bp, 5 predicted proteins | sample 8958161 | NCBI WGS metagenome assembly JADMIO01 (sample SAMN16585339, study PRJNA669376) | soil metagenome | isolation source: Crop rotation soil | place: USA: Cullars Rotation, Alabama | collected 2011 | reverse complement strand
CTTTCCCGATGGTCGCCGCCGCCGCCGGGCGCGCCGAGTCGACGCGCGCGAGCGTGCGCCCGCCGATGCGGAGGTAGTGCTGGCGCGTGCCCGCCCGTTCGACGAGATCCTCGGTGAACCAGCGCTGCGTGTCGCCGCGCGGCGTGCGGCTCGCGACGCGCATGCCGTCGTAGCCGTAGGCGTTCTCGACGAGCGTTGCGCCGGCGCGCTCGACGCGCTGGAGCTGATCGAAGCCGTCGTAGACGAAGCGCCGCTCGCCGTCGACGATCTGCCTCCCGGCGCGATCGTAGGCGAAGCTCGTGACCTGCCCGTTCGCGGCCGTGACGCTCGCGAGCTGGCGCGGCACCAGGCCCTGGCCCTGGCCGTAGCGGTAGACGCCGGTCAGCACATCGACGGGCAGCGGGCCGGACGCCGTGCGGCTGACCATGTTCTGCAGGTCGTCGTAGCCGTACGTGAACACGAACGGGCGCGCCGCCGGGCCCTGCTCGGCGCGCACGAGCCGCGCGGCCGGATCGAAGGTGTAGCTGGCCGAGTGGTCCAGGCCGACACCGTCACGGTCGCGCACCGAGCCGATGCGGCCCATGGTGTTGCGCACCAGCTCGACGTCGTAGAGCGCGTGGCCGGCGCCGTCGAGGACCTGGATGGCCTTCGACAGGCCGCGGTCGTCGCGATCGATCTTCTCGCGCACGCCGTTGCCGAAGCGCTGCTCGCGGACGCGCCCGGCGGCATCGAGCTCGAGCGCCGTCCAGTAGTCGCCCACGCCGATCGCGCGCCCGGCGTCGTCGTAGCGGGTGTCGGCGACGAAGCCGTCGTCGTTGGTCACCGACAGCACCAGCCCCGAGGGGCTGTAGCGGACGCTCTTCTCGCCCGCGCGCCCGTCGACGACGCGGCGCATCCAGCTCTGCCGCCCGAGCTCGTCGTAGGAGAAGTCGACCGTGCCGCTCGGCTCCTCGACCCAGGCGAGGCGCGAGCGGGTGTTGCGCGCCGCGGGCAGCCGCGCCTGGTCGTAGTGGTAGGCGTAGCGCTTGCCGCCCGCGTCGACCGCCGTCAGCGGGCGCCCGGCGCCGTCGTAGGTGCGCGTCACCGTGCCGCCCGCGCCGTCGGTCTGCGTGAGCAGGAGGCCGTTGTCGTCGTAGGTGTACGTGCGCACGCCGGTGTCGGGATCCTCGCCGCGGCGCAGGCGGCCGAGCGTGTCGTGCTGGAAGCGGTGGACGACCCCGCCGTTCTGCAGGGACAGCGCGAGCACGCGGCTCGCGCCGTCGTAGCTGGCGTCGACCTGCTCGAGCACGCCGTTCACCCGGCGCTCGCTGTGGACGATGCGTCCCAGGCCATCGAAGCGCTGGACGACCGGCGCGAGGTCGGTCTCGCTCGCGGTCTGCGCGAACGCCGTGTACGCGAGGCTGCGCACGCCGCCCGTGGGCAGGGTCTGCACGGCCGGACGGCCGAGCGCGTCGTAGCTCAGCCGCTCGCGCGGCACCGTGGCCGGCGCGCTGGTCAGGCCAGTGATCGTGTCGGCGTAGAATGGCTCGGCGATGGCGATCACGCGCCCGCGGGCGTCGCGGGTGCGCAGGCCGCTCACGCTCCAGCGCGCCGCCGCCACGCGCGTGGCCTCGAACACGGCCTCGCCGGCGCCGTTGGTCACGCTCGTCGACTGCCGCCAGCCGCTGCCCGCGCGCCACTCGGTGAAGGGCGCGAGCACTTCCAGGCGGCCGTCGAACTGGTAGGTGGTCGTGCTCGGCAGCGGCGCGCTCGCATCGTAGCTGTAGATCGTGTGCGCGGGGCGGCCGGCCAGGCCCAGCGCCTTCACCCGGCCGAGCGAGTCGTAGCTCGCGTGCGTGGTGATGCCCGACGCGTCGGTGACGTCGGTGGGCACGCCCAGCGTGTCGTCCCAGATCGCGCTCCACGCCAGGGTGGCGCCGCCGCCGACGTCGACGGTCTCGCGCACCGGGTGGAGGCCGTGCGCGTCGTAGGCCATGCGCCGGGTCACGCCGTTCACCGTCTCGACGGTCGGCTGGCCGAGCGCGTCGTACTGGTTCTGCTGCACGGTCACCCAGCGGTTCTCGCTGCCGTAGATCAGGAGCGCGTCGACCTGGCGCAGCCAGCCCTTGCCGATCTGGCCCCAGGGCAGGAGCGCCTGCGCGTCGCCGTAGTACTGCCGGCGCTGCGAGAGCACCGTGGTGCCGTCGCCGGCGAGGTGGGTCTCCTCGATGATGCGGTCACGCACGCCCGTGGTCTCGTCGGAGGCGTAGCGGTGGCGGATCCAGCGCTCGTCGCCGAGGAGGTCGAGGCGGCCGGAGTCGTGCGCCTCGATCTGCCGGCCCAGGCCATCGTAGCCGTAGGTCGTGAGCGTCTCGATCGGGGTGGCGACCGCCTCGTGGAAGCTGGCGTGTCGCTGGGCGAGCACGGCGCGGCGCAGGCGCGGCTCGCCGGCGGGCATGCCGTCGACGACGACGGCGGTCCAGCGCGAATCCTCGAGCTGGACGAGCCGGCCCGCGGCCTCGGTGCGCGTGGACAGCGGACGACCGCGCAGCACGCGCTCGTCGGCCAGGCCCTGGTGGTAGCGGATCACCTCGACGCGCTCGCCCGGCGTGCCCGCATCGGTGGTCGTCGTGCTCTGCAGGAAGCCGCCGAAGCGGTGCTCGGGCGCGACCCAGAAGCCGTCGCGCACGCGGTGCTCCACGATGCGCGAGGGCGTGACGCCGCCGAAGTCCAGCTCGACGCGGGTGGGCACCGGGATGCTCACCGGCATGGGCAGGGTCCACGCGTTGCCGGCGGCGCGATCCTCGGCCGACAGCCGCGTCGACGCGGTGTAGGAGAGCTTCTGCACCTTGCCGAGGCCGTTGTCGATGGCGACCAGCATGCCGGCCGTGGTGGTGCCGGCGAGATCGAGGATCCACAGGCCGCGCGGCGACGACCACACGACGTCCTGCGAGCCGTTGCCGTTCACGTCCGCGATGGTCACGACGACGTCCAGGTCGGCGCCCTCGGGGCGACCGATCTCGAGCGGCAGGCGCGCGAAGGTGCCGTCGGCCTGGCCGCGGTAGGCGCTGACCTTGCCGCTCGAGTAGCGCACCAGATCGACGAGCCCGTCGCGATCGAGGTCGGCGAGGTCGACGTCGCTGAGGCGCGTGGACGCGTCCCAGGGGAAGGTCCGTCGCGGCTGCTCGACGAAGCTGCCGTCGCCCTTGCCGAGGTACACCTGCAGCCACGTCTCGGTCACCCAGATCGCGTCGTCCAGGCCATCGCCGTTCACGTCGTTCCAGCGCAGGCCGGTCGCGCCCGGGACGATCGCTGGGTTGCCGGCGCTGATGGCCGGGCCCGGTCGCGGCGCGGCGAAGCCCGTCGCCGTGCCGACGTGGAGCTTGGTCGCCGAGCCGCTCACGGTGAGCACGTCGACGCGCTGGTCGCCGTTCACGTCGAGGTACGAGGTGCGCGTGCCGTTCAGGGACAGCCCGGTCGAGCCGGCGATGGCGCCGGCGAGCTGCCAGGTGTCGCCGGCCAGCCGGTAGAGCCGCCAGGAATCGTCGACGTAGCGGACCAGGTCGGCCTGCGAGTCGCCGTCGACGTCGACGAGACGGATGGTGGAGAGATCCGACTGGCTGAAGCCGCTCAGCGTGCGCGCGCTGTCGAAGCTGCCGCCCAGGTTGCGCCGCGCCTGGTAGTTGCCGGCCTCGAGCCGGACCAGGTCGGGCAGGGCGTCGTTGTCGATGTCGAGGAGCGTGGTGCCGCGCTGGTTCAGCACCCAGCCCGACACGCCGGGCACCGCGGCCTGCCGGGGCGTCTCGGTGCTCGCGTAGGTGAAGCGCGTGGTCGGCAGCGCGTCCACGCCGTTCGCGCCGACCAGGCGCACCGAGGCGAGGCGGGACAGCGGCCGGCTGTCGTCGTAGCCGAGCTCGTAGGTGCGCGCCTCGGCGCCGAAGGCCTTGACGTGCACCTTGCTCAGGCGCTGCGTCGTCGCCACCCGGAAGCCGGTGCGGTAGCTGATCACGGCGTCGGGACGCGCGCCGTACTCGAGCGTGGTCACGAAGGCGCCGCCCGGGCCCCAGGTCAGGTCGCTCAGGTAGAGCCGGCCGCCGTCGCGGCGGTAGCCGAAGCGGACCGTCTGGCCGGCGAGATCGGTGATCTCCTCGACGAACCACTCGGCGGTCTTGCCCTCGCCCTCGAGGCGCGCGGCCGGGTTCTGGCCCAGCTTGTAGCGCGTGCCCTTGCCGTCCACGACCTCGAAGCCGAGGCCGATGCGGCGCACGCGCGCGGCCATCGGATCGCCCAGGATGCGGTACTCGCCGCCCGCCACGGGCACGAGATCGCCGTCGACGATGCCGACCATCTCGAGCGCGTCGCCGTCGGCGTACGCGGGCACGCCGTCGCGCAGGGAGCGGCGGATCGACGCCGAGGTCAGCGCCCAGCCGACGCCCACCGGGCCCTGGCCGAGGTCACCCGAGTAGGTCAGCTCGAGCCGCGGCGAGAAGCCGGAGACCGCCTCGGGCAGCACGAAGGGCACGTGCTGGTCGACCGCACCGCTGAAGAGCTGCACGCTGGCGTCCTCGGCGAGGCCGCGCACCGAGCCGGGACCCGAGGGCAGCTTCAGGGTCGAGGCCGACACCGCGCCGGGCACGGGCGGACCGATGGCGGAGGCGGTGCCGGGTACCGCGAGGGCGAGCGGGAGGAGCAGCGAGGCGAGCAGCCTCGGCGCGAGTCGACGATGGGGCATGGACGCGGGGCGAAGCAACGCTTGTGCCGCACGCGCGGCCGCCGGCAATCAGCGACCTGCGCGCCCGGGCGCTGTGTCGACGCGTGTCGGAGGCGGTGACGGATCGTGCCGCGGCGTGACGCTCGCGGCGGCGCGCGCAGCGTTCAGCGCGGCGCGCGGTCGGGGCGCGTGTACCAGTACGCCCACGCGATGAGCACGAGCTGGAGCGGCAGGCGCGCCCACAGGAGCGTGGGATCCACGGGCTTGCCGTCGAGCGGCAGGTGGTGGATGGCCATGTTGACGTTGGCGGGGAAGACGGCGACGAAGAGGGCGATGAGCCCCCACGCGGCCAGGCGGCGCGTCTGCGGCAGGATGAGCCCGAGGCCGCCCGCGATCTCGGCCACGCCGCTCACGTACACCAGCATGAGCGGCGACGGCAGCGCCGCCGGGACCATGGCCACGAACATGGCCGCCTTGGTGAAGTGGCTGATGCCGGCGAAGACCATGAGGATGGTCAGGATCCAGCGCAATCCGGTCTTGAGGTACGAACGCTTCATGTCGAGAGCATCTCCCTGACTTCGTTGGCGGCGTAGGCGGAGGCCAGCTCCTCGAGCACCGCGATCTCGCGGCGCAGGAGCTCGCCCTTCTCGGTATCTCCGACGGTGCGGGGGCGATCGTAGACGACCAGGTCGGTCACGCTGGGCACGATGTCGGCGCCCAGCACGACGGCGTCGTCGACCGAGCCGAAGTGGTGGTGCTCGGCCAGGTAGACGCGGCTCGCCTCGAGCACGAGCGAGTAGCCGCGGTCGCCGTACGCGGCCGCAAACGCGCCGTCGATGGTGACCGCCTTGCCGCCCGTCTTGACCGGCGACTCGCCCTTCTCGGGATGCACGGGCACGTGCCCGTTCACGATGAGGCCGCGCTCGGCGTCGACGTCGAACATGGCCAGGATCCCGCGGCAGAACCCGGGATCGTGGATCTTCTTGAAGTACGGGTTCTTGTGCTCCTCCTGCGTCTTCTTGTCGGCGACGAAGTAGGTCTCGAAGGTGGCCATGCGGTCCTTGCCGAAGCAGGGCGAGCGCGGCCCGCTCCACAGGTACCAGAAGGTGTCGAGGTCGTCCTGGGCGGGCGGGCTGACGCCGTCCTGGGCGCGGTAGGCGCGCCTGACCACGGTCTCGAGCGCCTCGAAGAGCGCCCGGCCGCGGCGCGGCTCACCGTCGACGACGAAGTCGAGCGGCTCGCCGGCGTCGTCGACCGGCACGCAGCCGTGGAAGACGAGCGCCTGATCGCGGCGCAGCGACATGGCGCCGATCTGCACCAGGTAGCTCATGTGCTGCCACAGCTGCGCCGAGCCGGTGAACGACTGGCGCAGGCGGTCCAGGCACTTCTGCTCCTCGGGCGAGAGCTTGCACGGATCCGACCAGTCGACCGTGGGCAGGCGGGTGTCGAGCAGCGGGTAGACCTGGCCGTCGATCTCGACGGTGCCCGCCTTGGCGTCCACGCGCTCGAGCAGGTTCCTGTGCGCCAGGCCCCACTCGGGGTGGCGGCGCAGGAGCTGGCCCTCCAGCTTGAACTGCATGATGGCCATCGCCTTCTGCATGCGCGCCATCGTGAGCGGATCGCGCAGGCCCTCGCCCTTGCAGGTGAAGCGCTCGGCGGGATCGTCGGCGTAGATCGTCTGCACCAGCTTCTCGAGCGGCGCGACGCTGATGCCGTAGCCCTCCTCGAGCTGCGAGAGGCGGCGGTAGCGCAGGGACACGCGCAGCACCGTGGCGATGAGCTCGGGCGCGCCCAGGCAGGCGCCCATCCACGACGCGTCGTGGTTGCCCCACGTGACCGCGCACGACGGCTGCTGGCGCATGTGCTCGATCACCTTGTCGATACGAGGGCCGCGGTCGCCCAGATCACCGGCCACGATCAATTCGCCCACCGACAGGTTGCGCACCGCGCGTGCGGTCAGGCGCAGGAGCTCGAGGTCGCGGCCGGCGCGCACGAACGGCTCGACCAGGCGCGAGGTGAACTCGGGCCGGCGTGCCTGCGCGTCGCCGAACATGAGCTCGAAGAAGATGTCGTCGTACGGGTCGGGCAGGATGCGCGCGACGTGCTTGAGGGTGTAGCCGCGCGCCAGCTCGCGCAGCACCTCGACCGCGCGCGGCAGGAGCCGCTCGGTCAGCGCCCGCCGCGCCGCCAGCGACGGGTCGGGGGCGGTGAGCTTGAGCCAGGTCTCGCGCGGGTAATAGAAGAGGTTCAGGAGCTCGGTGATCTCGGCCTCGGGCAGGCGGCCGGCGAACAGCCGCTCGAGGCGCGGGCGCAGGCTGCCCGAGGCGTTGTTGACCACGTGGCGGAACTTGATCGCCTCGCCGTGCACGTCGCTGACCACGTGCACCGTCGGCTTGGGCAGGGTCAGGATCGACTCGAGGTTGGCGATCTCGGCGAGCACCTTGGGGGTGTCGGGGTAGCGCTTGGCGAGCGCGCTCAGGTAAGGGCTCGGCGCGGGAGGCATGGCGCATCATGGCGCAGGCCGTTTTGCGGTGGGCGAAATTACCTCGCCCGCGTGGCGCTATTCGAAGATGTCGGCGACGTCGTCGGGCGCGTGGCCGTCCTTGAGCACGCGCAGGTCGTGGTAGGCGACCGTGCTGGTGACCGCGCTGAAGGACGCGAAGACCACCGCGAGCACGATGCGGGCGGTCCACAGCTCGGGGCTGCCCTTCTCGAAGCCGTCGACGGCGAGCTTGGCCAGGCTGTAGTTGACCAGGAAGCTGATGAGGCCGATGGCGAAGAGCTGGAGCCGGCTGCCCGCGGTGAGCCGGGCGCTGCGCTGGATCGACGTGGCCACGCCGCCGCCCTCGAGCACCGCGACCGGCACGACGACGTAGAGCACGCAGGCGAGGAAGAGCCCGGGGATCACGAAGACCAGCCAGCCGATCCCGATCGCGAGCCCGGCGACCAGGCCGGCCAGCACCACCTTGGGCAGCTTGCGCAGCCCGACCAGCACGCAGCGGAAGAAGCTGACCGGCTTGCCGCGCAGGCCCTGGAAGACGCCGAAGCAGATCGCGCCCGACGCGACGTAGATGAGCACGGTGTCGACGAGCGTGGGCAGCGCCAGATCGAGGTTGGCGTCGCCGGTGGTGACGCGACCCGACTCGACGATGAAGTGGAGCACGTGCCCGGGCAGGGTCACGAGCAGGGTCAGGAGCAGGAACGGCGCCAGGTTCTTCACCCACACGGCGAGGCTGCGCGCGAGGACCGCGCCGGCGGAGATCGGAGTCACCCGCGCACGCTAGCACGTGCGTCCGCGGCGGGATTGAACGCCGAGGCGCCGAGACGCCGAGCCCGGATCCGGAGCAGATCAAATCCGGATCCGGATCCGGACTCCTCTGCCTCGGCGCCTCGGCGTCTCGGCGTTCCTCTCCCGGCTGCCTCGTTGATTGGTCATGGATTACGGCGGCTTGAGCGCCATATGCGGGTGGGTGCTCCGGCCTGGCCACTCCTGTGGTCATGACGAATCTCACGTGGTAGAAAGCCTCGCCTTCACCGAGGCAAGGAGCGCGCGGAATGAGTGTGAACCTCGAGCACCCGGATCGATTCGTGGACCGCCATGTCGGGCCCGGCGCCGACGACGTACAGAAGATGCTCGAGGTCCTGGGCGTGAAGTCGCTCGACGAGCTCTGTGCCCAGACGGTACCGGAGTCGATCCGCCTGAACCGCGCGCTCGCCCTGCCGGCCGCGGTGTCCGAGGCCGAGTTGCTCGTCGAGCTGGAGGCGCTGGCGAACAAGAACCAGCTCTTCCGCTCCTACCTGGGCATGGGCTACTCGGACTGCATCACGCCGCCGGTGATCCTGCGCAACGTGCTGCAGAACCCCGGCTGGTACACGCAGTACACGCCCTACCAGGCCGAGATCGCGCAGGGCCGCCTGGAGGCGCTGCTCAACTTCCAGCAGATGGTCATGGACCTGACCGGCATGCCGGTCGCGAATGCCTCGCTCCTCGACGAGGCGACCGCCGCGGCCGAGGCCATGGGCATGGCCCACGCGCTCGCCGACGACGAGACGCGCGTCACCTTCCTCGTCGATCCGAGCGTGCACCCGCAGACCCTCGACGTCGTGCGCACGCGCGCCGAGCCGCTCGGCATCCAGGTCCTGGTCGCCGACGCGCTCGCCTTCGACTGGAAGACGCCGCTCTTCGGCGCGCTCGTGCAGTTCCCCGGCACCGACGGCGGCATCCAGGACTACCGCGGCTTCATCGAGCGCGCCCACAAGGAGGGCGTGAAGATCGTCGTCGCCGCGGACCTCCTGTCGCTCGCGCTCACCACGCCGCCCGGCGAGTACGGCGCCGACATCGTGGTCGGCTCGTCGCAGCGCTTCGGCGTGCCGCTCGGCTTCGGCGGTCCGCACGCCGCGTTCTTCGCCTGCCGCCTCGACCACGTGCGCAAGCTGCCCGGCCGCCTCATCGGCGTGTCGCAGGACGCGCACGGCAAGATGGCGCTGCGCATGGCCCTGGCCACGCGCGAGCAGCACATCCGCCGCGAGAAGGCGACGTCCAACATCTGCACCGCGCAGGTGCTGCTCGCGGTCGTCGCCAGCATGTACGCCGTCTACCACGGGCCGAAGGGCATCCGCGGCATCGCGGCGCGCGTCCATGCGCACGCGGCCGTGGTCGCCGCCGGGCTGCGCGCGCGCGGCCTGAAGCTGCGCCACGCCGGCTTCTTCGACACCGTGGCCGTTGTCGGCACGGCGTCCGAGCTGGACGGCTGGATCGCAGCGGCCGCGGCGCAGAAGATCAACCTGCGCCGGCTCGACGGCGCGGTCGGCATCGCGCTCGACGAGACCGTCGGCGCCGCCGAGGTGGACGCGATCCTCGCCTGCTTCGCGGGCAAGTCCGCCGACGCGAAGGCGCTCGCCGCCAGCACCGACCCGGCCATCCCGGCGTGGGCGCAGCGCCAGTCGGCGTTCCTCACCCACCCGGTGTTCAACCAGCACCACAGCGAGACCGAGATGCTGCGCTACATCAAGCGCCTCGAGTCGCGCGACCTGTCGCTCACGCACTCGATGATCCCGCTCGGCTCCTGCACGATGAAGCTGAACGCGACCGCCGAGATGATCCCGATCTCGTACGCGGGCTTCTCGCGCCTGCACCCGTTCGCGCCGCCCGCGCAGACCCAGGGCTACCTCGAGCTCTTCCGCACCCTCGAGGCCTGGCTGGCCGAGATCACCGGCTTCGCGGGCGTGTCGCTCCAGCCCAACGCCGGCTCGCAGGGCGAGTACGCGGGCCTGCTCGTCATCCGCAAGTACCACCAGGCGCGCGGGCAGGGGCACCGCAAGGTCTGTCTCATCCCGTCGTCGGCGCACGGCACCAACCCCGCGTCGGCGGCGATGGCGGGCATGCAGGTCGTCGTCACCGCCTGCGACGACAAGGGCAACGTCGACCTCGCCGATCTCGAGGCCAAGGCGCGCCTGCACAAGGACGATCTCTCGGCGCTCATGGTCACCTACCCGTCGACGCACGGCGTCTTCGAGGAGGACATCAAGCGCATCTGCGCCATCGTCCACGACTTCGGTGGCCAGGTGTACATGGACGGCGCCAACATGAACGCGCAGGTCGGCCTCTGCCGCCCGGGCGACATCGGCGCCGACGTCTGTCACCTGAACCTGCACAAGACCTTCTGCATCCCGCACGGCGGCGGCGGTCCGGGCATGGGCCCCATCGGCGTCGCGAAGCACCTCGTCGACCACCTGCCGCGCCACGCGGTCGTCGCCACCGGTGGCAAGGACGGCATCGGTGCGGTGTCCGCAGCACCCTGGGGATCGCCGTCCATCCTGCCCATCTCGTGGGCGTACATCCGCATGATGGGCGCCGAGGGCCTGAAGCGCGCCACCCAGGTGGCCATCCTGAATGCCAATTACGTGGCCGCGCGCCTCGAGCCGCACTACCCGGTCTTCTACAAGGGCGTGAAGGGCCGGGTCGCGCACGAGTGCATCCTCGACATGCGCCACTTCAAGAAGAGCGCGGGCGTCGAGGTCGAGGACATCGCCAAGCGGCTCATGGACTTCGGCTTCCACGCGCCGACCATGTCGTTCCCGATCGCCAACACCATGATGATCGAGCCGACCGAGTCGGAGCCGCTCGAGGAGCTCGAGCGCTTCTGCGAGGCGATGATCGCCATCCGCGAGGAGATCCGCGCCGTCGAGGACGGCAAGATCTCGCGCGAGAACAACGCGCTCAAGCATGCGCCGCACACCGCCGAGGCCGTGCTCGCCGGCGAGTGGTCGCACCCGTACTCGCGCGAGCAGGCGGCCTTCCCGCTGCCCTGGGTGCGCGGCTCGAAGTTCTGGCCGTCGGTGGGCCGGCTCAACAACACGCTCGGCGATCGCAAGCTCGTCTGCAGCTGCCCGCCGATCGAAGACTATCAATAGCGCGCCGGACCCAGGGTACGCCCGTCCTCGAGTCAGCCGTCCGCGCTGATCAGTTCTCCCCGCTCCGTTCTTAGTACGGCTTCATAACATCGCCAATTCCCGTCGGTGCGTGCGCGGAGAGCACACGCGTCAGTGCGCTGACGCGACCAGCTCATGCGGTAGGTCGACACATACAGCACGGGCCCAAAAGTGCCATGAGCCACAGAAAACAAAACTTTTGATTGGTTCGACCTATCGCGAATATTGTGGTCTCGGACATCGGCTGCGCTTCTCGTGAGGGGAGTGGGGCGGATGAGAGAAAGGCATTCTGGCGGCCGCTTCCGGCCGGCGGCAATGGCGAGGTCATGTCCTGATGTCACCGCACCTCTACAGCGATCCCTCGGCCGGCTCGGCGCGCATCTCCGACCGGATGCCTGCGCCCGGGGCGTTGCTGTGCGACCGCTACCGTCTGGGCCCGCTCGTGGGCCGGGGCGGCGCCGCCGCGGTCTACCGCGGCACCGACGAGGTGCTGAAGGAGACCGTCGCGATCAAGGTGCTCCTCCCCGACGGCATCATGCGCAACCCGCGCGCGGCGCACCTGTCGTTCCGCGCCGAGGCGGTCTCGGCCATGCGGCTCTCGCACCCGCGCATCCTGCGCGTCTACAACTACGAGATCCAGCCGCCCTGGGAATTCCTCATCATGGAGTTCGTCGCCGGCGAGAACCTGGCCAAGGTGGTGAAGACGCTGCCCGAGGGCCGCCTGACCCCCATCGAGACGATCGACGTCGGGCTCGGCTGTCTCGAGGCGCTCGAGGCCGCGCACGCCGAGGGCGTGATCCACAACGACCTGACGCCCTCCAACGTGCTGCTCACCCGCGCCGGGACGATCAAGCTCTGCGATTTCGGGCTCGCCCACTTCACCACCGATGAGGACGTGGGTGGCCGCACGCTGACCGCGATCGGCACGCCCGCTTTCATGAGCCCCGAGCGCATCACCGGCGGCGCGGGTGACGCGCGCAGCGACCTCTACTCGCTCGCGGCCACGCTCTACCAGCTCGGCAACGGCGTCAGCATGTTCGGCAACGACACCGATGCCTACTACCACCACGTGCACTCGGCGGTGCCGTCGTCGCGCTTCCTGCCACCCGCGCTGCACGAGGTGCTGTGCGTCGCCGCGGAGAAGGACGCGGGCGCGCGCTTCCAGTCGGCGCAGGAGATGCGGCTCGCGCTGACCGCGGCGCGCCGCATGGTTGCCGGCTCGTCGCCATCGATCGATGTGCCGCCCGGCATGGCGGCGGCGCGCGCGTCGATGCCCTCGCCGCCACCCATTCCCGGCCGGACGTCGCCGGCGCGCCTGGTCGACTACGACGCGACCTCGCAGGTCCGGCCCACCGACGTCGATGCGGAGCTCGACAGCGACATCCTCATCTTCGAGGACTCGGCCGCGCACAAGCTCCCCGCGCCCGCGCCGGCGCCTGCGCTCGAGCACCCGGGGCCCGAGATGCGCGGCATGGTCGAGATCCCCGATCTCATCCTCAGCTCGCTCTTCGGCGGCACCCACGCGGTGAAGGGCTTCCTGCTCGATCGCACGCCGGTCACCAACGCGCAGTACGCCGAGTTCGTGCAGGCGACCGGCGAGACCCCGCCCGCGCACTGGCTGGGCGGCCGGCCGCCGCAGGCGCAGCCCATGCACCCGGTCGTCGGCGTGAGCCGCGAGCAGGCGCAGCGCTACGCGAGCTTCCGCGGCAAGCGCCTGCCCAGCGCGCTCGAGTGGGAGGCGGCCGCGCGCGGCAGCGAGGGCCGGCGCTTCCCCTGGGGCGACCACTACGAGCCGTCGCGCTGCCACGGACCCGAGAGCGGCGCGATCACCACCGCGCCGGTCGGCTCCTTGCCCGACGGTGCCTCGAGCGCGGGTGCGCTCGACCTCCTCGGCAACGTCTGGGAGTGGACCGTCGACGACGCGCTCAAGCCTCACCCGGAGCCGGGCTACGCCTGGGTCTTCGGTGGATCGTTCAAGCACCGCTGCGACCAGGAGGGCCGGCTCGCGCGCACCTCGGTCGCGATCGGCAAGAGCTACGAGTACCTGGGCTTCCGCTGCGCGGCAGACGAGGGCAAGCATGCGCGTCGTTGATCGAGACGGACTGGATGGGCTCCTCCTGGGCAAGGTGGGCGCGGCGCCGGCCTCGCTCGTCATCGCCACCCGGCGCTCGCGCGCGGCCAGCGCGAGCGGCCTGCAGGCGCTCGCCGATGCATCGCACCCGGTGCCGCCCACCGAGCCGGCCCTGGCCAGCTGGACCGCGCTCGAGCCGATCGGGAAAG
>JADMIO011701158.1_pt1 | contig 13403 bp, 1 predicted proteins | sample 8958161 | NCBI WGS metagenome assembly JADMIO01 (sample SAMN16585339, study PRJNA669376) | soil metagenome | isolation source: Crop rotation soil | place: USA: Cullars Rotation, Alabama | collected 2011 | reverse complement strand
TATGGTGAAAGTTGGAACCTCTTACGTGCCGATCAGATTAAAACGAAAGGCCCAGTCTTTCGACTGAGCCTTTCGTTTTATTTGACCATGTTGGTATGATTTAAATTAATACGACTCACTATAGGGTCAGTGCGGCCGCGACTTCAAGTCACGTGAATTCCAAGCTTCGGATCCCACTGTGCTGGAAAGGCGCGATACTCCAGTTGCCCGCTCACGATGCCCGTGCGCTCCTGGACCAAGCCCAGCGTCACGTCGAACTTCGCGCTCAGCGCCCCCGCGCCGCCCCAGTTTTCTCCGTTCACCTCCAGCCCTTCGAGCGACAACCCGCCCTCGCCGGCGATTTGCAAAGCCATCATCACGTCGACGAGCGGATGGCGGTTCAACTCACGCTTCACGTCCAACTCCTCGACGAGTTTCTCGAACGGAACGTCCTGATGCGCGTACGCCCCGAGGCACGTCTCGCGCACACGCGCCAGCAACTCACGGAACGTCAAACCTCGGCTCAGCTCTGTTCGCAGCGCCAGCGTGTTGACGAAGAACCCGAGCAACTCCTCGGTTCCCTGCTGCCTGCGGTTGGCGACCGGAGTGCCGACGACGATGTCCGACTGGCTCGTGTAACGCCACAGCACGACCTTGAAGGCGGCGAGCAAAGTCATAAACAGCGTGCAGCCCTCTTGCCGGCCTAAGTCACGAAGCCCTGCCACCGCCTCAGCACTGAGCCGCACATCTGCGTGCGCGCTCTGTGGACTCAGCACCGCCGGGCGCGGCCTGTCGCTTGGCAACTCCAACACCGGTGCGTCCGCCAACTGCTCCCGCCAGTACTCCACCTGCCGGTCGAGCGCTTCGCCCTGCAACCACTCTCTTTGCCACACCGCGTAGTCCGCGTATTGAACCGGCAACTCTTCGAGCGGAGATTCTTCGCCGCGTGCGTAGGCGTTGTAGAGCGCTCCCACTTCACGCATCAATACGCCTATGGACCACCCATCCGAGACGATGTGGTGCATCGTGAAGAGCAGCACGTGCTCCGCTTCACCTAACTTCAGTAACTGCGCCCGCACCAGTGGACCAACCTGCAGATCGAAAGGCAGCGACGCTTCCTCTTGCACCAACTCTTCGACTCGCTGCTCCTCGTCGACCTCTATCACCCGCAACAAGAAAGGGGTTGGCTCGTCCACGATCTGCACCGGCTCGTCGCCCTCAGTCGCGAACCGCGTCCGCAGCACCTCGTGCCGTCTGATGACCTCCGTCAGCGCGCGCTCAAACGCCTCCACATCGAGCGCGCCTTTCAGCCGCAGCGCGAACGGCATGTTGTAGGCACTCGAGCCCGGCTCGAACTGGTCCAGGAACCACAACCGCTGCTGCGCAAACGACAGCGTGGCTGCCACGCCCGGCTCACGCCTCACCAGCGGCGGCACTTCCGTCGCATCCCCCGCGCGCAACAACCGCTCCACTTCTTCGCTCAAGCCTGCGACAGTCGGTTGCTCGAACAGCGCGCGCAGCGCCACCTCCACTCCAAACACCGTGCGCACCCGCGACACCACTCGCGTCGCCAACAGTGAGTGCCCGCCTAGCTCGAAGAAGTTCTCGCTTACACCCACTCGCTCCACCCGCAACACATCAGCAAAGATCTCAGCCAGCATCTCCTCCGCCGGGGTGCGCGGCGCGACGTAGCCATCCCCACTCCGCTCAGGCTCGGGCAACACGCGCCGGTCAACTTTGCCGTTCGGCAGCAGCGGCAACTCCGCCAGCATCACAAACGCCGCCGGCACCATGTAGCTGGGCAACTGCTGCCCAACTGCTTGCCGCAACTCCGCCGCCGTTACCTCCGCGCCTGCAACCGCCACCACATAGCCCACCAGACTCTTCTCACCACCCTCGTCCTCGCGCGCCACCACCACCGTACTCTGCACCTTCTCATGGCCCCGCAACGCCGCTTCAATCTCACCCAACTCGATCCGCAGCCCCCGCACCTTCACTTGCGCATCACGCCGCCCCTGAAACTGCAAGTTCCCGTCCCCGAGATAACGCACCAGATCGCCGGTTCGATAAAGACGCGCTCCCGCCACCTGGCTGAAATGATTGGGAATGAATCTCTCTGCCGTTAACTCCGGCCGCTTCAGGTAGCCGCGCCCCAGACCACTCCCGCCAATGAACAACTCCCCCTGCACCCCAACCGGCACCGGCTGCAATCGCCCATCCAGTACGTACAGTTGCGTGTTCGCCAGCGGCCGCCCAATCGGCATCACACTGTGCCCGCTCTCCCGCGCGCAGATTGTCTCCGCCGAAGCGATGGCCGTCTCCGTTGGGCCATACGAGTGGTGCAACGTCGCCTGCGGCAGCAACTCGTAAAACCGTTTCACCAACTCCACTCCCAACGACTCGCCGCCACAGATCACGTAGCGCAGCGAAGTCGCCTTGCCCACTTCCACTTCACTCAGAAACATTCGCAACAACGAGGGCACAAAGTACGCCACCGTCACCTGCTCCGCGATGATCGTCTGCAGCAGCGCCGCACTATCCAACTGCGCTCCCCGTGCGCCAACCACGATCCGCGCTCCCACCATCAAGGGCCAGAACACCTCCCACACCGAAGGGTCGAAGTTCAGCGTCGTCTTGCACAACATCCGGTCCGCCACCTCGAGCTGGTAGGTCTGCTGCATCCACAGCACGCAATTCACCACCTCCCGGTGCGCCAGCATCGCCCCCTTCGGCTGGCCCGTCGACCCCGACGTGTACAGCACATACGCCAGATTCTCCCCGCTGACCACCGCCTCCGGATTAGCCCTGCTCTCCTGCGCGATCGCCTCACCCTCGCCATCCACCAGCATCAGCAAGCTGCCTGACTCCGGCAGGCGCTCCGCCAGGCGCTGCTCGCTCAGCACAACCTCCACCCCGGCGTCTTCCAGCATGAAGCGCAGGCGTTCACGCGGATAGTCAGGATCCAGCGGTAGGTAGCTACCACCAGCTTTCAGGATCCCCAGCAGCGCCACCACCAGCGCCGCCGAGCGCTCCATCATGATCCCCACCAGCGACTCTGCTCCCACGCCACGCCGCCGCAGGTAGTGGGCCAGTTGATTGCTCCGCTCATTCAACTCCGCGTAGCTCATCGAGCCGGCATCACTCACCAGCGCGACGCCCTGCGGTGTCTTTTCCACTTGCGCTTCGAAGAGTTCGTGCAGGCACTGCTCCCCCTGCGCATAGACCACTGCGGTCTGGTTCCACTCCGTTATCACTTGCTGCTCTTCCGCGGCGGGCAGCAGCCGTAATGCGCTGGCCCGCTGCGAAGGATTCTCAACGATGCTCTGCGCCAGCAACTGGAAGTGTTGCGCCATGCGCTTCATCGCTGCCGCCTCGAACAAGTCCGTGTTGTACTCCAACCAGCCCTGCAACCCCGCGTCGCTTTCGCCCAGCGTCAGCATCAAGTCAAACTTCGCGCTGCGGTTCTCACGCGCCACCATACTCACGGTCACGCCCGGCAAAGCCAACGTTTCGCGTGGCCCGTTCTGCAACGCGAACATCACCTGAAACAGCGGGCTGCGACTCAACTGCCGCTCCGGCTGTAATTCCTCCACCAACTTCTCGAACGGCACGTCCTGATGCGCGTACGCGCCAATACACACCTCCTTCACGCGCCCCAACAACTCCCGGAACGTCGGGTCGCCCGATGCGTCCACGCGCAGCACCAGCGTGTTGACGAAGAAGCCGATCAGCCCTTCCATCTCCGCGCGCGTTCGCCCCGCGACCGGCGTCCCTACACTCACGTCCGCCTGTCCCGTGTAGCGCGTCAACAGCGTCTGGAAAACTGCCAGCAGCGTCATGAACAAAGTCGCGCCTTCGCCACGACTCAGATCGCGCAGCCCGCCTGTGACTTCCGCATCCAGCGCGAAGCTGATAGTCGCTCCCTCATACCGCTGCACGGCGGGTCGTGGCCGATCGGTGGGCAACTCAAGCACTGGCGCATCCGCGAGCTGTCGCCGCCAGTACTCCAGTTGCCGCTCGAGCGCTTCACCTTGCAACCACTCTCTTTGCCACACTGCGTAGTCCGCGTACTGAACCGGCAACTCTTCGAGCGTTGATTCCTCGCCGCGTGCGTAAGCCTCGTAGAGCGCTCCCACCTCACGCATCAACACGCCCATGGACCAGCCATCGCTGATGATGTGGTGCATCGTGAACAGCAGCACGTGCTCCTGCTCTCCCAACCTGAGCACTCGCGCCCGCACCAGTGGTCCAACCTCCAGGTCGAAAGGCCGCGACGCTTCCTCTTGCATTAACTCTTCGACTCTTTGCTCGTCTTCAACCTCCATGACTTGCAATGCGAAGTGTGCCGGCTCGTCCACAAGCTGCACTGGTTGCTCGTCGACTATCCTGAACGTGGTGCGCAGTACTTCATGCCGTCTGATGACTTCCGTCAGCGCGCGCTCAAACGCCGCCACATCGAGCGTGCCCTTCAGCCGCAGCGCGAACGGTATGTTGTAGGCGCTCGAGCCCGGCTCGAACTGGTCCAGGAACCACAACCGCTGCTGCGCGAACGACAGCGTGGCTGCCACACCCGGCTCACGCCTCACCAGCGGCGGCACTTCCGTCGCGTCCCCCGCGCGCAGCAATCTCTCTACCTCTTCGCTCAGCCCTGCGACAGTCGGTTGCTCGAACAGTGCGCGTAGCGCCATTTCCACTCTAAAGACTGTGCGCACGCGCGACACCACTCGCGTCGCCAACAGTGAGTGCCCGCCCAACTCGAAGAAGTTCTCCCCCACGCCCACGTTCGACACCTGCAACACGTCCTCGAAGATCTGGGCCAGCATCTCTTCAGTGGGTGTGCGCGGCGCCACGATAGAGCGCGCCACCTCGTCCAGCGTAGGCGCGGGCAGTGCGCGGCGATCAACTTTGCCGTTGGGAGTCAACGGCAACTCGTCGAGCATGACGAAGGTAGACGGAATCATGTAGTCCGGCAGGCGTTCGCGCAGCGATGCGCGTAGTTCGGTTGGGCGCAGCGGCGCGGCTGGCTCGCCGACAACGTAAGCCACTAACAACTGTTCGCCGCGCGCATCCTCACGCACAAGGACCACGCTCTCTCGCACGCCCGCCTCCGCGCCGAGCGCCGACTCCACCTCGCCCAACTCGATGCGGAAACCGCGCACTTTAACCTGGTGATCCGCGCGCCCGAAATATTCCAGTTCGCCGTTCGCGAGGAACCGGACCACGTCGCCTGTGCGGTACATGCGCGCTCCCGCAAAAGCGGAGAACGGGTCAGGCATGAAGCGCTCGGCAGTGATGGCGGGGCGGTTTACATAACCGCGCGCCAGACCTTCCCCCGCGAGATAAAGCTCGCCTCGCACTCCAATCGGCACCGGCTGCAGGTTAGAGTCCAGCACGTAGGCACGCGTGTTCGCGATGCCACGCCCGATCTCCGGATCGCGTGTGAGTCCGCGCGCGACTTCGCGCCAGGTTGAGTAAGTCGTGTCTTCGGTTGGGCCGTAGAGGTTCAGCACGCGCGCGACCTGCGGTGCTTCAGCGTAGATGTCTTCGACGAGTGTGCGCCGCAACGCTTCGCCCGCGAGGTTGACGGCGCGTACTGAGTCGGGAACCGCGCGCAGGCGAAGCAGTTCAGCCATTGCTGACGGCACGGTGTTGATGAGCGTCACCTCTTCGTCGTCCGGCAGTTGCAGCGCGTTCGCTGCAAGCACGACACGGCCGCCGCAGGTGAGCGGCACGAACAACTCGAAGATCGAGAGGTCGAAGCAGATCGAGGTGGAGCACAGGACCGACGCCAGTTCCTCCACCGAAAAGAATTCGTGCGACCAATGGACCAGCGTCGCCGCGCTGCCGTGTGTGATGGCGACACCTTTCGGACGTCCTGTCGAGCCGGAGGTGTAGATGACGTAGGCGAGGTTCTGCGCAAGTGGTCGCTGCGCGGGCGCGGGCGCGGGCGCGTTCTCACTGCGCAGATCATGGTCCAGGTAAACGACTGTGGCCTCATGCTCCGGCAGACGCGTCTCCAAATGGTGTTCGGTTAAGAGCACTCCAGCGGCCGAGTCTTCCAGCATGTAAGCGAGCCGCTGCGCCGGGTAGTTGGGATCGAGCGGCACGTAGGCTCCGCCTGCCTTGAGCACGGCGAGCAGTCCCGTGATCAGGCGCGTGTTGCGCTCGGCGCAGAGCCCGACCAGCGATTCCGGGCCGACGCCGAGTTTGCGTAACTGTTGCGCCAACTGTTCGGCGCGTGCGTTCAATTCTGTGTAGCTCAGTTGTTCGTCGCCCGCCACGAGCGCTGTGGCATCAGGTGTGCGCGCCGCTTGCGCCTCGAACATCTTCGCCAACGTGAGGTCGCGCGGGTAATCGCGCCGCGTGTCGTTAAACTCTTCGAGCAGTTGATGGCGCTCGGCGGGCGCGAGCATCGAGAGTGCGGAAATCTTTTCTTCCGGAGTGGCGGCGACAGCTTCCGCCAGTCGTTGGAAGTGTTCGCCGAATCGCTCCATCGTCGCGGCGTCAAAAAGGTGACTGCTGTATTCGAGCGTGCCGCGCAGGCCGTCTTCGGATTCGCCCAGTGCGAATGTCACATCGAACTTCGCGTTGACGCTCGTGGTTTCCAACGGCTCGACGCTCAGATCGCCAAGCACGGCAGTGTTTGGCGCTGCGTGCTGGAGCATGAACATCGCCTGGAAGAGCGGGCTGCGGCTCAGTTCTCGATCCGGTCGCAACTCCTCGACCACGCGCTCGAACGGCACATCCTGATGCGCGTATGCTTCGAAGCAGACCTCACGCACACGCTGCAACAACTCTCTGAAAGTCAGATCTCCCGATGCGTTCACTCGCAGCACCAGCGTGTTAACGAAGAAGCCAATGAGATCTTCCGTCTCTGCTCGCGTCCGTCCCGCAACTGGTGTCCCCACGGAGATGTCTGACTGTCCCGTGTAGCGCGTGAGCAGCGTCTGGAAGACTGCGAGCAATGTCATGAACAGAGTCGCGCCTTCGCCACGACTCAAGTCACGCAGCCCGCGTGTCACTTCCGCATCCAGCGCGAAGTTGACCGTCGCTCCCTCATACCGTTGCACGGCGGGTCGCGGCCAGTCGGTCGGTAACTCAAGCACGGGCGCATCCGCGAGTTGTCTCCGCCAGTACTCCACCTGCCGCTCGAGCGCTTCGCCCTGCAACCACTCACGCTGCCACACCGCGTAGTCCGCGTATTGAACCGGCAACTCTTCGAGCGGAGATTCCTCGCCGCGTGCGTAGGCGTCGTAAAGCGCTCCTACCTCACGCATCAATACGCCCATGGACCAACCATCTGAGATGATGTGGTGCATCGTGAAGAGCAGCACATACTCCGCTTCACCTAACTTCAGTAACTGCGCCCGCACCAGTGGACCAGCCTGCAGATCGAAAGGCAGCGACGCTTCCTCTTGCACCAACTCTTCGACTCGCTGCTCCTCGTCGACCTCTATCACCCGCAACAAGAAAGGGGTTGGCTCGTCCACGATCTGCACCGGCTCGTCGCCCTCAGTCGCGAACCGCGTCCGCAGCACCTCGTGCCGTCTGATGACCTCCGTCAGCGCGCGCTCAAACGCCTCCACATCGAGCGCGCCTTTCAGCCGCAGCGCGAACGGCATGTTGTAGGCACTCGAGCCCGGCTCGAACTGGTCCAGGAACCACAACCGCTGCTGCGCAAACGACAGCGTGGCTGCCACGCCCGGCTCACGCCTCACCAGCGGCGGCACTTCCGTCGCATCCCCCGCGCGCAACAACCGCTCCACTTCTTCGCTCAAGCCTGCGACAGTCGGTTGCTCGAACAGCGCGCGCAGCGCCACCTCCACTCCAAACACCGTGCGCACCCGCGACACCACTCGCGTCGCCAACAGTGAGTGCCCGCCTAGCTCGAAGAAGTTCTCGCTTACACCCACTCGCTCCACCCGCAGCACATCGGCGAAGATCTCAGCCAGCATCTCCTCCGCCGGGGTGCGCGGCGCGACATAGCCATCCCCACTCCGCTCAGGCACGGGCAGCGCGCGCCGATCAACTTTGCCGTTGGGTGTCAGCGGCAACTCGTCCAGCATGACGAAGACAGACGGAACCATGTAGTCCGGTAGTGACTCGCTCAGCTTAGCCCGCAATACGCCGGCGTCGACCGCCCCACCCTCGCCCAGCACGACATACGCGACCAGTCGCTTGTCGCCCGGGTCGTCCTCCCTCACCACGACGGCCACCTCGCGCACCTGCGCGTGCGCACGCAGCGCGGTCTCGATCTCGCCCAACTCAATACGGAAACCGCGCACCTTCACCTGCTGGTCTGCCCGCCTGAGGTATTCAATGCGGCCACCGGCAGAGAAGCGGGCCAGGTCACCCGTCCGGTAGAGCCGCCCGCCCGGCTCCGAGGCGTATGGATCAGGAATGAACCGCTCGGCCGTCAGCGCTGGTCGGCCCAGGTAGCCGCGCGCTAAACCCGCGCCGCCGAGGTATAGTTCGCCCGCCACGCCCACCGGCACCGGCTGCAAGTGCTTGTCGAGCACGAATGCCGCGGTGTTCGCCACCGGTCGTCCGATCGGAACAGGCCCGATCTCCTCCGCGGCACCGCACCGCCAGAAGGTCGCGTCGATAGTCGCCTCGGTTGGTCCATAAAGGTTGATGAGTTCGCAGTCCAGCAGTCTGCGGAAACGTGCGACCACTGTGGGCGACAACGGCTCGCCGCCGCAGAACAGGCGACGCAAACCGGTGCAAGCCGCGAACTCCGGCTCGTCGTCCAGCAGCATGCCCAGCAGCGTTGGCACTACTTGCAGCACCGTCACGCCGCCGTCCGCGATCAGCCGCGACAGATAGGTGCTGTCCTGATGGCCCCCCGCCCGCGCCATTACCAGCCGCGCGCCTGCGAGCAGCGGCGCGTAAAACTCCCATACCGAGGCGTCGAAGCTGAAAGGCGTCTTCTGCAGCACGCCATCCGACTCGCCCAGCGGGAACTCCCCGAGCATCCACTTCATGTGGTTGACGATCGCGCTGTGCTCGATCATCACGCCCTTCGGTCTGCCGGTTGAACCCGACGTGTAGATCACGTAAGCAAGATTGCCTGTCACGGCGCCGGCCTCCAGCGCCATCTCCTCATCCACAGCTTCGCCTTCGCAGAGACTCTCGATTTCAAGCGTGTGCGCCGCGCACCCGTCCACCGCAGCGAGCGCCTCGCCGGTTCCGTCGCCAACGAGCATCACGCGCGCGCCGCTGTCCGCGATCATGAAGCGCAGTCGCTCCGCCGGGTAAGACGGATCGAGCGGCAGGTAAGCGCTGCCCGCCTTGAGCACCCCGAGGATGGCGACCACCATCCCTGTCGATCGCTCCGACAGCACTCCAACGAGCGTCTCCGGCCCGACACCCAACGCGCGCAGGCGCCGCGCAACGCGATCTGTGCGACGGTTCAACTCCTCGTAGGTCAACTGCTCGTCTTCAAACGTGAGCGCGGTCGCGTTCGGTGTGCGCGCCGCCTGCGCCTCGAAGAGCCGGTGCAGGCACTCTGCCTGGTCCACTTCTGCGAAAGCGGGCCCGCGACTGCTGAGCACTTGCAGCCGTTCCTCGTCTGTCAGCAGCGGCAGGCGCGACAGACTGGTGTCCGGAGCATCGGCGATACCGCCGAGCAGGACGCAGAAATGTTCCAGCATCCGTTCGATGGTCGCCGCCTCAAACAAATCGGCGTCGTACTCCAGGCTCCCGCTCAAGCCCGCTTCCGTCTCGCTCAAGGAGAGCGACAGGTCAAACTTCGCCGTCTGGCTCGCCACTCCGAGCCCTTCTACTTCCACACCCGCCAGCCGTAGCCCCTGTCCGCTCCACGTGTTCAGCACCAACATCACCTGGAACAGCGGCGTGCGGCTCATCTCCCGCTCCGGCTGCAACTCCTCCACCAGCTTCTCGAACGGCACCTCCTGATGCGCGTATGCCCCCAACGTGACTTCTCGCACTCGTCCCACCAACTCACGGAACGTCGGGTCGCCGGACGTGTCCGTGCGCAGCACCAGCGTGTTGATGAAGAAGCCGACCAGCCCTTCCACCTCTGCGCTCGTCCGCCCCGCGATCGGCGTCCCCACGCTCACGTCTTCCTGCGCTGTGTAGCGCGAGAGCAACACGTTGAAGGCGGCGAGCAGTGTCATAAACAAAGTCGCGCCTTCGCTGCGGCTCACCTCGCGCAGGCTCCTGCTCACCTCCAAGTCGATTGCGAAGTCGACGACCGCGCCTCGCGAGCTCTTGACCGCGGGACGCACCTTGTCAGCCGGTAACTCCAACACCGGTGCGTCCGCCAACTGCTCCCGCCAGTACTCCACCTGCCGCTCGAGGGCTTCGCCCTGCAGCCACTCACGCTGCCACACCGCGTAGTCCGCGTATTGAACCGGCAACTCCTCGAGCGGAGATTCCTCGCCGCGTGCGTAGGCGTTGTAGAGCGCTCCCACTTCACGCATCAATACGCCTATGGACCACCCATCCGAGACGATGTGGTGCATCGTGAAGAGCAGCACGTGCTCCGCTTCACCTAACTTCAGTAACTGCGCCCGCACCAGTGGACCAACCTGCAGATCGAAAGGCAGCGACGCTTCCTCTTGCACCAACTCTTCGACTCGCTGCTCCTCGTCGACCTCTATCACCCGCAACAAGAAAGGGGTTGGCTCGTCCACGATCTGCACCGGCTCGTCGCCCTCAGTCGCGAACCGCGTCCGCAGCACCTCGTGCCGTCTGATGACCTCCGTCAGCGCGCGCTCAAACGCCTCCACATCGAGCGCGCCTTTCAGCCGCAGCGCGAACGGCATGTTGTAGGCACTCGAGCCCGGCTCGAACTGGTCCAGGAACCACAACCGCTGCTGCGCAAACGACAGCGTGGCTGCCACGCCCGGCTCACGCCTCACCAGCGGCGGCACTTCCGTCGCATCCCCCGCGCGCAACAACCGCTCCACTTCTTCGCTCAAGCCTGCGACAGTCGGTTGCTCGAACAGCGCGCGCAGCGCCACCTCCACTCCAAACACCGTGCGCACCCGCGACACCACTCGCGTCGCCAACAGTGAGTGCCCGCCTAGCTCGAAGAAGTTCTCGCTTACACCCACTCGCTCCACCCGCAACACATCAGCAAAGATCTCAGCCAGCATCTCCTCCGCCGGGGTGCGCGGCGCGACGTAGCCATCCCCACTCCGCTCAGGCTCGGGCAACACGCGCCGGTCAACTTTGCCGTTCGGCAGCAGCGGCAACTCCGCCAGCATCACAAACGCCGCCGGCACCATGTAGCTGGGCAACTGCTGCCCAACTGCTTGCCGCAACTCCGCCGCCGTTACCTCCGCGCCTGCAACCGCCACCACATAGCCCACCAGACTCTTCTCACCACCCTCGTCCTCGCGCGCCACCACCACCGTACTCTGCACCTTCTCATGGCCCCGCAACGCCGCTTCAATCTCACCCAACTCGATCCGCAGCCCCCGCACCTTCACTTGCGCATCACGCCGCCCCTGAAACTGCAAGTTCCCGTCCCCGAGATAACGCACCAGATCGCCGGTTCGATAAAGACGCGCTCCCGCCACCTGGCTGAAATGATTGGGAATGAATCTCTCTGCCGTTAACTCCGGCCGCTTCAGGTAGCCGCGCCCCAGACCACTCCCGCCAATGAACAACTCCCCCTGCACCCCAACCGGCACCGGCTGCAATCGCCCATCCAGTACGTACAGTTGCGTGTTCGCCAGCGGCCGCCCAATCGGCATCACACTGTGCCCGCTCTCCCGCGCGCAGATTGTCTCCGCCGAAGCGATGGCCGTCTCCGTTGGGCCATACGAGTGGTGCAACGTCGCCTGCGGCAGCAACTCGTAAAACCGTTTCACCAACTCCACTCCCAACGACTCGCCGCCACAGATCACGTAGCGCAGCGAAGTCGCCTTGCCCACTTCCACTTCACTCAGAAACATTCGCAACAACGAGGGCACAAAGTACGCCACCGTCACCTGCTCCGCGATGATCGTCTGCAGCAGCGCCGCACTATCCAACTGCGCTCCCCGTGCGCCAACCACGATCCGCGCTCCCACCATCAAGGGCCAGAACACCTCCCACACCGAAGGGTCGAAGTTCAGCGTCGTCTTGCACAACATCCGGTCCGCCACCTCGAGCTGGTAGGTCTGCTGCATCCACAGCACGCAATTCACCACCTCCCGGTGCGCCAGCATCGCCCCCTTCGGCTGGCCCGTCGACCCCGACGTGTACAGCACATACGCCAGATTCTCCCCGCTGACCACCGCCTCCGGATTAGCCCTGCTCTCCTGCGCGATCGCCTCACCCTCGCCATCCACCAGCATCAGCAAGCTGCCTGACTCCGGCAGGCGCTCCGCCAGGCGCTGCTCGCTCAGCACAACCTCCACCCCGGCGTCTTCCAGCATGAAGCGCAGGCGTTCACGCGGATAGTCAGGATCCAGCGGTAGGTAGCTACCACCAGCTTTCAGGATCCCCAGCAGCGCCACCACCAGCGCCGCCGAGCGCTCCATCATGATCCCCACCAGCGACTCTGCTCCCACGCCACGCCGCCGCAGGTAGTGGGCCAGTTGATTGCTCCGCTCATTCAACTCCGCGTAGCTCATCGAGCCGGCATCACTCACCAGCGCGACGCCCTGCGGTGTCTTTTCCACTTGCGCTTCGAAGAGTTCGTGCAGGCACTGCTCCCCCTGCGCATAGACCACTGCGGTCTGGTTCCACTCCGTTATCACTTGCTGCTCTTCCGCGGCGGGCAGCAGCCGTAATGCGCTGGCCCGCTGCGAAGGATTCTCAACGATGCTCTGCGCCAGCAACTGGAAGTGTTGCGCCATGCGCTTCATCGCTGCCGCCTCGAACAAGTCCGTGTTGTACTCCAACCAGCCCTGCAACCCCGCGTCGCTTTCGCCCAGCGTCAGCATCAAGTCAAACTTCGCGCTGCGGTTCTCCCGCGCCACCATACTCACGGTCACGCCCGGCAAAGCCAGCGTTTCGCGCGGCCCGTTCTGCAACGCAAACATCACCTGAAACAGCGGGCTGCGACTCAACTGCCGCTCCGGCTGTAGTTCCTCCACCAACTTCTCGAACGGCACGTCCTGATGCGCGTACGCGCCGATACACACCTCCTTCACGCGCCCCAACAACTCCCGGAACATCGGGTCGCCCGATGCGTCCACGCGCAGCACCAGCGTGTTGACGAAGAACCCGATCAGCCCTTCCATCTCCGCGCGCGTCCGCCCCGCGACCGGCGTCCCTACACTCACGTCCGCCTGCCCCGTGTAGCGCGTCAACAGCGTCTGGAAAACTGCCAGCAGCGTCATGAACAAAGTCGCGCCTTCGCCACGACTCAGATCGCGCAGCCCGCCTGTGACTTCCGCATCCAGCGCGACTTTCCAGCACATTGGGATCCTAAGCTTAGAATTCCACGTGGACAAGTTGTCGCG
>JADMIO010991084.1_pt1 | contig 13404 bp, 12 predicted proteins | sample 8958161 | NCBI WGS metagenome assembly JADMIO01 (sample SAMN16585339, study PRJNA669376) | soil metagenome | isolation source: Crop rotation soil | place: USA: Cullars Rotation, Alabama | collected 2011 | reverse complement strand
GGCCGGACGCTCCCGCGCATCAGCGACCTGCTTCGTGGCGCCCGATCCGGCGGCGGGATTCCGCCTGCGGACGGCGGCTCTTCCGATCAGGCTCGACCAGGCAGGCACGCTGCAGGTGTCGGCGCCCGCGTTGAGCGCAGGCGAACAGGTCGCCTTCGACAACGCCGTTCTGCTGTAGGCGGAAGATCAGCAGCCGTAGCAGGGACGATGCAGCGCGAGGCCGCCGGCGAACTCTGCCAGCTGCTTCCGCAGAATCATCCGCCCGCGATGCAGGCGCGACTTGAGCGTCTGATCTTTGACGTGGAGCACGGCGCTCGCCTCTTCCGTTGACATGCCCTGCACGTCCCGGAGCATGACCGGCGCGCGATAGATGGCCGGCAGCGCGAGGATCGCGTTGAACACGCGGCTGCGAAGCTGGGAGCGGAAGACCTGCTCGTCGGCAAGGTTGGTCCAGTCAGCCACGTCGCGAGGCCCGGCCGGGGCGTCGCCGTCCGCCGACGCCCGGCGCTCGGCGTCGCGGACCCGCTGCGCCTGCTGGTACTCCGCCGTCCTCAGCCGCGACATCGCCGCGTTGAACGTAATCCGATAGATCCAGGACGAGAGCGCCGCGTCCCCGCGGAACGCGCCAACGTTCCGGTACACCTTGTAGAGCACGTCCTGGGTGATTTCCTCGGCGTCCTCCCTGTTCCGCAGGTATCGGAAGGCGAGCTGGAAGATCTTGGTGCGATAAGCATCGGACAGGTCAGCGAGCGCTCGTTCCTCGCCGGCCTGCAACCGCGTGAGAAGGTCGTGGCTGGTCGACATTGGGGTCCCCTGTTGATGGGTAGAACCCCGGCCCGCGGCGCAAAATTCCAGGGCTGCCGGGCGAGAGGTAAGTGACTGATGGGCAGTTACTTACTTGAGGTAAGCAGAATCGGGACGGTGCGCGGGACGTCCCCCGACACTGTACGGCCGAATACGGCAGCAAAGTGCCGGACGAGCCGATCCTCGACGTCGGAGCGCTCGACCGGCCGTCCCAGGAGACGCGCGAGCGAGGTGACGCCGCGATCCGCGATCCCGCACGGGACGATCAGGCCGAAGTAGTCGAGGTCGGTGGTCACGTTCAACGCGAATCCGTGGCTCGTGATCCACCGGCCGATCCGGATGCCTATGGCTGCGAGCTTTTCGCGGCCGACCCATACGCCGGTGAGCCCCTCGACCCGGCCTGCTGAAATCCCGTAATCGGCGGCGGTCCGGACAATGACCTCCTCGACGTCGCGCACGTAGCGGTGAACGTCGCACCTGTCCGGCCGCAGATCGAGAATGGGATAGCCAACCAGCTGCCCCGGACCGTGGTAGGTGATGTCGCCTCCGCGCCCGGTCTCGTGGACCTCGACGCGGCGCTCCGCGAGCGCCTCGGGCGTGGCAAGAATGTGCGAGCGGCCGCCGTCGCCGCGCACGCCGAGGGTGAGAACGTGCGGGTGTTCGAGCAGCAGCAGCGTGTCGGGAATGCGTCCTGCCCGCCGATCTTCAACCAGGTCACGCTGCAACGCCAGCGCCTCACCGTACGGCAGCGTACCCAGGCGCCGGACGTCGACGACCGGCATCAGGGCTCCGTCTCGTCCCAGTTTTCCAGCGCGTGCTTCACATGCGACATGAACTCGTCGGCAACCGCCCCGTCGATCAGGCGGTGGTCGTACCCGAGCGTGAGGTACCCCATCGGTCGTATGGCAATCGCATCGTCGATGACAACCGGACGTTTCTCGATGTTGCCGATCCCGAGGATCGCCACCTGCGGCTGGTTGATGATCGGCATGCCGAACAGGGCGCCGAAGACGCCGGGGTTGGTGATCGTGAACGTGCCTCCGCCGACCTCTTCGGGCTTCAGCTGTTTTGAACGTGCGCGGCTGGCCAGGTCGGCGATGGCGCGGCTCAGTCCGAGCAGGTTCTTCTCGTCGGCCTTCTTCACGACCGGCACGATGAGGCCCCAGTCGAGAGCGACGGCGATCCCGACATTGACATCCTGGTGATAGACGACGTTCTCGCCGTCAATCGATGCATTGACGACGGGCATGGCGCGCAACGCGTCGACGACGGCCTTGAGAATGAACGAGAGGAAGGTCAGCTTGACTCCGGCTGCCTCGTATTCGCGCTTCCGGGCCTCGCGGATGCGCGAGACGCGCGAGAAGCTCACCTCGAACACCGAGTGCACGTGGGCTGACGTCCGCCGGCTCGACACCATGTGCTCGGCGATCTTTCTGCGCATCACGGACATCTTTTCGACGTGACCCGGTCCGGGCATCGAGGGCCGTGGAGCCGCGGGTGCCGGGCCCACGGCGGGGCGCGGGGCGGGCGCAGAACCCTGATGCGTCCCGATGTAGCCGAGGATGTCGTTCTTCGTGACGCGGCCGGAAATGCCGGTGCCGCTGATCTGCGTGATGTCGACGCTGTGCTCTTTCGCGATGCGACGCACGAGGGGAGATGAGCGCTGCCGAATGGCGCTCTCGAAGGATTCGGCGGGAGGCGATGGCGGCGCCGCGCTCGGCGGCGCCGGGGCCGGCTTCGGCAAAGACGCGGGTGTCGCCACGTCTGGAGCTTGAGGCGTCCCATCCGACTGCGGCGACGGCCTGACTGCCGGCGGGGGTGTCGGCGGCGCGATCGGCTCGCTGACAGGCTGAGACGCCGCAGGCTCAGGCGCCGCGGGAACCGCGGCCTTGGCCACGGCGTCGCCAATCACCGCCACGACCGTGTTGACCGGAACGGTCTCGCCCTCCTGGTGCCGGATCTCCGAGACAACGCCAGCCGCCGGCGCCGGAATCTCCGCGTCGACCTTATCGGTGGAGATTTCGAACAGCGGCTCGTCGCGCTCGACCCTGTCGCCGACCTTCTTGATCCAGCGGACGATCGTGCCTTCCGCAATCGATTCGCCCATCTGCGGCATTACGACGTCTGTGGCCATGTCTATAAATGTATCGCTGCTCCATGAACCGCGTGCGCAGCTTCGCCGATCGCCTCAGCCATCGTGGGATGCGCGTGGATCATGCGGATCAGCTCCTCTACGGTGGCTTCGAGCCGAAGCGCCGCCGTCGCTTCGGCGACGAGCTCGGTGGCGCGCGCGCCAATCATGTGCACGCCGAGCACTTCGTCGTACTTCTTGTCGGCGACGATCTTCACCAGGCCGTCCGTTTCGCCGGCGATCTTGGCGCGGCCGAGAACGCCGAACGGAAACGTCCCCACGCGCACGTCGAAGCCGCGCGACCGCGCCTCTTCCTCGGTCAGCCCTACGCTTCCGATTTCCGGATCGCAGAACGTGCAGCCGGGCACCTGGTCGTAGTTGATCGCCCTGAGCTCGAGGCCGGCGATGCGCTCGGCCGTCGCGATGCCTTCGGCCGACGAGACGTGGGCAAGCTGCGGATGACCGGGCGCGCCGAGCGTGATGACGTCGCCGATTGCCGAAATGCCGGGCGCGGAGGTTCGATACTGCGGGTCGACCTTGATGTAGCCCTTCTCGAGGACGATGCCCGCCGCCTCGACTTCGAGGCCGTCCGTCACGGGCGCCCGCCCAGTCGCCACCAGCAGGTAGTCGACGCGCATCGTCTTGCCGGTGCCGTCGGAAAGCTGCGCTTCGATGTTGACGCCGGCGCCGTCCGACACGGCCCTGGTCACCCTCGCGCCGGTGTAACTCGTAATGCCCTGCTTCCGAAACGATTTTTCGAGCTCGGTCGAGATCGCAGCGTCCTCGACCGGCACCAGCCGCGGCAGGAGCTCGAAGATGGTGACGTCGCTTCCGAAACGGCGGAAGATGGAGGCGAATTCGACGCCGACGGCCCCGCTGCCCAGAATCGCCAGCGAGCCGGGAACCTCGGACAGGTTGATCGCCTCGTCGCTCGTGATGATCCGCCGGTGATCGATCTCAATGCCCGGGACGCTCCGCGGCGCCGACCCGGTCGCCACGATGATCTCGCGCCGAGGGCGCAGGGTCTGCTTCTCGCCTTCGAACACGTCGACTTCATGCGCGCCCGCGCGTCCCGTCACCCGCGCGGTCCCTCTGATCCAGTCGATCTTGTTCTTCTTGAACAGGAACTCGACGCCCTTCGAAAGGCCCGTCACAATCCGGTTCTTGCGGGCGTGCACCTGCGCCAGGTCGATGCCGACGGCGGCGGGGGCGGCCCCGCCCACCGTGATGCCCCAGTCCTTCCCCTGCTGAACCACCTTCAGGGCATGGGCGTGCTCCAGAAGCGCCTTGGTCGGAATGCACCCCCACAGCAGGCACGTTCCGCCGAGAGCCTTCTGCTTCTCGACGACGGCGACGCTCTGCCCCAGCTGTGCCGCGCGGATCGCGGCGACGTATCCGCCGGTCCCTGCGCCTATCACGACGACGTCGTATTCCTTCATCGGTGAAGAAGGCCGGGTGTTGTCTTACCGTTTGAGCGATGAGAGCGGAACGAATGCGGTGGAGCCGGCCGGCCGCTCGGGTACCGACGCGTCCGCCTCCGCCGAGGGCTCGAGACGGGTCAGGCGAGCTCGCAGCTGACCGTGTTCGTACCGCAGCTCCCAGTACGACTCGGTCAGCCGTTCGAGGCGCCGCGAGACCCGTCGCGCGCGAAGGAACGCGGCGAGAGCAAAAAGCACGGCCGCGGCCGTCATCAGGCGATCGATGGTCAACAAAGCTCGTACCTTAGCGAACGGGTTGCAACAGTGTCAACCGCCTGCCACAATACGGCGGGCCGGCGGCCTGCCCCCAACTTCATGAGCCATAAGCCCAAAACGGTCCTCGTCGTCGATGACGACGAGGGGATGCGGGACACGCTCACTGCCATTCTGAAGCGCGAGCACCGCGTCCTTCGCGTGGCGAGCGCCGAAGCAGCGCTGCCCGTGCTCAACCGCGAAGACGTCGACCTGATGCTGCTCGACGTGCGCCTGCCGGGCATCAGCGGTTTCGAGCTGCTGCGGATCGTCAAGGAGAACTTCAGCCTCGTCGAGGTGATCATGATTTCGGCGATCACCGAAGTCGAGACCGCCGTGCAGGCCATCAAGCACGGCGCGTATCACTACGTCACGAAGGATTTCGACTACGACCAGCTGCGCTCGCTGGTGCGCAACGCGAGCGAGCGCCAGGACCTCAATCGGCAGGTTCTGACGCTTTCGGCGCAGGTCGCAGAGAACGAACGCGAGTTCATCGTCGGCCCCGGCAAGACGCTGCGCGACATCGTCGATCTCGTGCACAAGATCGCGAAGCTGTCGGCGACGGTCCTGATCCTCGGCGAGAGCGGCACGGGGAAGGAGCTCCTGGCGCGTCTGATCCACCGCGAATCGTCGAACCCCGATGCGCCGTTCATCGCCGTCAACCTCGCCGCCATCCCGCGGGAGCTCGTCGAAAGCGCCCTGTTCGGGCACGAGCGCGGCGCGTTCACGGGCGCTCACCGGCAGCAGCTCGGAAAGTTCGAGCTGGCCGCCAACGGCACGCTGTTCCTGGACGAGATCGGCGACCTGCGGCTCGACCTTCAGGCGAAGCTGCTGCGCGCCATCCAGGAAGGCGAGATCGAGCGCGTCGGCGGCGCCAAGCCCATCAAGACCGAGTTCAGGCTCATCGCGGCGACCAACATCGACCTCGACAAGGCGGTGAAAGAAGGCCGGTTCCGCGAAGACCTCTACTACCGCATCAACGTCATCCCCATCAAGCTGCCGCCGCTCCGCGAACGTATCGACGACATCCCGCAATTGACCGACTTCTTCCTGCGCCGGTACAACACGCGTTTCCGGAAGCAGATCCACGGGCTGACGGATGCGACGACAGCGATGCTCCAGAAGTACTGGTGGCCGGGCAACATTCGCGAGCTCGAAAATCTGATCGAGCGGCTCGTGGCCGTCAGCGACAAGGACTACATCGCCGAGGAAGATCTGCCGCTCGAATTCCACTTCGCCCAGCTCGAGCCGCGCGGCTCGCGCACCGAGTCGCTGTTCGAGGAGGCGTCCAACACGTTCGAGCGCAACTTCATCCTGAAGGCGCTCGAGAAGTGCGGCTGGAACGTGACCAACACGGCCGAGTACCTCGGCGTGCCGCTCAGCACCCTCAAGTACAAGATGGACAAGCTCGATGTCCGCGAGCTCGCGAAGCGGCTGCGGGGCGTCTAGCCCTGAAGAGCGGCCAAAAAACTGGCCGCACCAGCCAACCGTTCGCCTCTGCCTGTAATCCGCTGAATCCACGCGGGTAGCGTCGCGCCAGCGACGCAAATCCTCACGACACCGGTCAGTTCCTTGCCGACGGCCGTCGGCGGCCGACGCGTGCCGCGCTCGAGACAGAACGGGCGAATCGTGCAACTTTCCCAGCGTTTTGAGTCGATCACAGGGGGTCTGCCTCAACTGGAATATCGGTTGCACTGCGGCTGGTGTCGTTCGAGACCTGTATTCGTCCGTCACGTCAGACGGAATCTTTTCGAATCAACGCTCGTTAGACGGTGGAGTGATCGTGCAACCGTCCATATTCAACGTCCGTGTGCCGCTGCCGAAGGGCGAGGTGTTCCTGATGAACACCCTCACCGACGCCCAGGTGATCGTGTCGCCGGACGTCGTCGGCCTGCTGGACCGCTTCAAGGCGCCGGCGCATGTTCCGGGCCCCTGGTCTGACGAGGAGCGACAGGCGCTCGCGCTCCTGGAAGAGAACGGCTTTCTGGTTCCGGACCGCGAAACCGAGCGGCAGACGCTCGACGACTTCTTCAGTTCCGTGAAGAACGACTCCGCGGAACTGAACGTCACGCTCCTCACGACCCTGCAGTGCAACTTCGCGTGCGACTACTGCTTCCAGGGCGATCACGGCGACTACAACAAGTTCGCCGAGAAGATGACGCCGGAAACGGCCGTCCGCGTCGCGGAGTGGATCGAGCGCGAGCTCGACCGCGTGCGGCCCGAGCGCTTCGTGCTGACGTTCTTCGGCGGCGAGCCGCTGCTCAATCTGCCGGTCATGTATTCGCTCGCCGAGCGCCTGTGGCACTCGACCGAGGCCCGCGGCGTCGCGATGTCGACGAGCATCATCACCAACGGCCTGCTGCTGACGCCGGACGTCGTGGACCGCATGGTGCCCTACGGCCTCAAGGGCGTGAAGATCACCCTCGACGGCGACCGGGACACGCACAACCGGATGCGGCCGCTGCGCGGCGGCCAGGGCACGTTCGACCGGATCATCGACAACATCCGCCATGTCGCCGGACGCTGCAGCGTGGCCATCGGCGGCAACTTCGATGAGAGCTCGGTCGACAGCTATGCCGGGCTGCTCGAGTTCCTGCGCAACCAGGAATTCGCCGACAAGCTGTTCAACGTCAATTTCAAGCCGATCGTGCGGCCGAGCGGCACCCCGGTGGTGCCCCCCGCGGCGAAAGGCATGCTGCCGCTGATTCCGGTCGGCGCGGACAACAAGCCGCTGAACGGCACCTGCATGTCGAACATCGGCGAAGGCGCCGGCAGCGGCTGCGACAGCTGCGACTTTCTCGACGACAAGATGTCGTTTCTCCGCCAGGAGACGAAACGACACGGGTTCCCCACCCCGGATGGTGTCCACGGCGGCCCCTGCCACGTGCATCACACCCACGCGCACACCATCGGACCCGACGGTTCCTTGTATGCCTGTCCTGGATTTACGGGTGAAAAAGGTTTGTCGACCGGCCATATCGACGGCCGGCGGGACGCCGTGCGTGAAAACGCACTCGCCCGGTTCGAGCGTCTTCATCCTTGGTCGGAGTGTCAGGATTGCGCATTTATTCCCACGTGTGCGGGGGGATGCGTCGTGGCTTCGCACACGCAGCTTGGCGACATGAATCTGCCGACATGTCACAAGCGGAGCTTTGAATCGGCGGTTATCGCGCTGGCACATGACGTCGCCAGCCAAGCTCAGGAGACACTACAATGAAGATCACTGTTGTCAAGAAGGCCACCAATGCCAAGCCGTCGGGTTTCTGCGGAGCCATGGTCGACGACGGGCTCCTCGGCAAGCGGTAGGTCCCAAACACGTACTGATCCCCCGGGCGGACGACGGCAGCGGGCCGTCGTCCGCGGATTTCTGGGCTGGTTTCCCTTCCTCATATTGGTCGTTTCCGGCTGCAAGCAAGCCCAGCCTGAGTTCTCTCCCGTTGAATCCACCCTCAGAATCGGCGTCGGGTTGCCGCCGTCATCTAACGCGCTTTATGGGATCGCTCAGGTGGCCCCCATCTTCACGACCGAGGGCCTCGTCAGGATCGGCGAAGACGGGCGGCTGATACCGTCCCTCGCCGAGAGTTTGACCTCAATCCAAGGCGGCACTTCGATCCGCATTAAGTTGCGGCCCAACGCCAAATTTCACGACGGATCGCCGGTTACCGCCGCCTCGGTGGCTGCGGCACTTCGCAAAGCCTTGCCCGACTTCATGGGCCCTGTCTTCAAGGACGTCAAAGCCATTGACGTTGTCGATGATGATGTGGAGGTCACATTCGACCGAGCCTCGCCCTTCCTTCTGGAAGCGCTCGAGGCGTCGATCGAAAAGCCAGGGTCTCGCGGCGTCGCAACGGGACCGTATAGGCGCGCAGGAGCCGAAGCGCCAAATGAATTGCGCGCGAATGCTGACTACTACCTTGGCCGACCGGCGATAGATCGAATCATCGTGAACGGGTATCCCAGCGTACGGTTGACTTGGGCAGAGATGCTTCGGAATCAGAGTGACATGGTGTACGACGTGGGCATCGATGCGCTCGACTCACTCACTAACTCCAAAGCGATCTCGATCTTCACTTACACTCGACACTATCAATACGCGCTCGTCTTGAATACGAGCGCTCCATCCTTGAGAGCAGCGGAGATCCGGCGCGCGCTCAACCTTGCGATTGACCGTGAAGCGCTTGTGAAGGACGCGTTCAATGGACACGCTGAGGTATCAACTGGCCTCGTCTGGCCGCAGCACTGGGCGAACGGCCCTGGTCTCCCCCGCCTGCCATTTGACCAGCAGCATGCAGCGGACATGATTGGCCGGATGGGGAAACCACTGCGATTCAAGTGCCTCGTAACACCTCCTTCTGAACGCCTCGCGCTTGTTCTTCAACGGCAACTGCAGGCAATTGGCGTTGAAATGACCCTGGAGGAGGCGTCGTTTGACCGTATTTCTGAATCGGTGAAGAGTAGGGAATTCGAGGCATTCATCCTGGATTGGGTTAGCGGTCCGAGCCTCTTCCGACCGTATCTCGTGTGGCACTCCGGCGGATTGCTGAATCCTGGCGGGCTGGGAAGTCCGGAAGCCGACATCGCGTTTGACCGAATCCGTTACGCGAGCAATGACAATGAATACCGGGCTGCTGTTGAGCAACTCCAGCAAGTGTTCATAGACAACCCTCCCGCCATCTTCCTCGCCTGGGGCGAGCGCGCCCGGGCGGTCAGCCGCCGGTTCGACGTCGCGGCCGAACCCGGCCGCGATATCCTGACCACCCTGCGTCTCTGGCGGCCCACTAACGCTCTCGAGCTCGCCGTCCGAAACTAGGGATGCCCGGTCCAACGCCTGGACGCCCGTGCGGTCCAGCCCGCGGCCGCGGCGGTCAACGATGAGAATCCGCCACATCGCGATGCGCTTCGCGCTGCTGCTCGCCGCAGCCGCCGTTGTGCCCCTGCTCGCGTACGGCGTCATCTCGCTCCTGTCGCTCCAGCAGGGCACCGCCCAGACCGTCGTTCAGGGCAACCTGAACGTCGCCACTCGCGCCGCCGAGGAAATCCGCCGCTACATCACCACCAACGCGGAGCTGCTCAAGGCGGTCGCCGCCGACCTGCAGGACACCGGCCTGACGCTCGCGCAGCAGGACCGCATCCTGAAGAACTACGTCCTCCAGCTGGGCGAGTTCCGCGAGATCACGTTCTTCGATGAATCCGGGGCGACCATCGCGACTAGCCGCGTGGGAAAGCCGCGCGTCAGCATCCCGACCGGCGCTTCCGTCACGATCAGCGGCGTGTCGATGTCGCCGATGCACGTCGACGAGGACCTCCTTCCTACGACGTTGTTCGCGGTTCATCTGAAACGGCTGAATCAGCCCGCCGGCTGGCTGGTCGGCGAGTTCAGCCTCGAAGAGATGTGGCGCATGGTCGACCGCATCCGCATCGGCGAGCACGGCTACGCGATGGTCATCGCGCCGAACGGCGAGCTCGTGGCGCACGGCGACCCCGACAAGAAGGCCCTCGTCGCCCAGACCACGAACCTGGGCGCGCACCCGCTCGTCCAGGCGGCGCAGCGCGCCACGAACAACGCGCCTGTCTCGCTCGAGTACCGGGACGCGGACCAGCGCGAGGACCTGGGCGTCGCGGCCCGCATTCCCGAGCTCGGCTGGACCGTCATCGTCGAACAGCCCACCGAAGAGGCCTATCAGACCGCGACGAGGCTCCGCCGCCAGCTGTTCGGGTCGATTTCCGTGGCGCTGTGCCTGATGGTCGTCGCAGGATATTTCTTCGGACGCACGTTCATCCGGCCGATCCTGACGCTGAAGCGCGGCACGCAGGAAGTGGCCGCGGGCCACCTCGACGCACGCGTCGACATCCGGACGGGCGACGAATTCACCGAGCTGGGCGACGCGTTCAACACGATGGCGGATCGGCTCGTCGAGCTGCAGGAGGACGTCAAGCGCCAGGAGCGGCAGGCCATGTTCGGCCGCGTCGCCTCAGGCCTCGTCCACGACCTGCTGCACCCGATTCAGAACGTCGGCAACAACACGCGCCTGCTGCTGCGCGAGGACCTCGATGCGCAGGGCCGGACCGACTGCGGGCGCATCATCGACCGCGAGATGACGACGATCAAGCGATTCCTCGAGGACCTGCGCAACGTCGCCAAGCCGCGCCCGGTCGAGCGCTTCCCGATGGATCTCAACACGTCGGTCGCGGAGATCGTCGAATCGATGCGGCACGAGGCCGAGCAGCAGAGCATCACGGTCGAGGCACACTTCGCCGACGAGCCGATGACGATCAGCGGCGACCGGTTCGCACTGGGCCGCGTGTACCGGAACCTGATCACCAACGCAATTCAAGCGATGCAGCCGGGCGGCCGCGTCGACATTTCCACGTCGCGCGCCGGCAACCTCGCGGAAGTCGCGATCAGCGACACGGGATCCGGCATCCCGCCGGAGCGGCTGTCCAAGATCTTCGACGACTTCGTCACGACCAAGCGAAGCGGCCTCGGCCTGGGGCTCGCCGTGTCGAAGCGGATCATCGAGCAGCTCGACGGCACGATTACCGTCGCGAGTGAGGTGAACCGGGGCACCACCTTCACACTGCGGTTCCCCATCGCCGCCGCGATTGCCGCCGCGGCGAGCTGACCGGTCGCAGTTCGTTGGGCCGGGGGAGGGAGGCGACCGCGGCCCTGACGGCCGCGGCATCGGAACGCTACTTACGCGGGAGCACTGCGTCTTTCAACTGCTTCGCAATGCGCGCCTTGACGACGGTCTTCGCCGGAATCTTGATGGCCTCCCCGGTCGCGGGGTTGCGGCCCATTCTCGCCTTGCGCTTCTGAACAACGAGCTTCACCATTCCGGGCAGCACGAACTCACCCGACCGCTTCAGCTCCTTTTCCGACAGCGCCGTCAACTCGTCGAAGAAGTCGCGAGCCTGCGTCCGCTTGAGCTCGAAGCGCTCGGCGAAGTGCGAAAAGAGTTCCGATTTGCCCATTCTGCGGGCGTCAGCCATCGCGTTCCCCCTGCTCGACGCGCGTCAATGTTCGCCGCATGGCAGTCGCGCGCGGGGCGACTGCCGCGGTTTTCCTAACAAAATCGCCGTATCCTAGTCCGCGCTTCTCGCCAGTGTCAAACCGCGCCGGGCCGCGAATGCTAGAATTTTCACCCATGTCAAGCCCGACGCTGGAGACGTTCCCCAATCCCCGCCCGGAGCGCGACTACGAAATCGCGATCGATTGCCCGGAGTTCACCTCGGTCTGTCCGATCACCGGCCTGCCCGACTTCGGCAGCATCCGCATCACGTATGTGCCGGATACGCGCTGCGTGGAGCTCAAATCGCTCAAGTACTACATGGTCGGCTTCCGGAATCGCGGCATCTTCTACGAGCACGTCACGAATGAAATCCTCGACGACCTGGTGGCCGCCCTCGGGCCCCGTCGCATGACCGTCGTCGGCGACTTCTCGGTTCGCGGCGGGATCAAGACCGTCGTGACCGCGACCTACGATCGGAGCGCCGCGGGCGCTGGCAAAGCCCTCAGTGCGTGAGGCGCCGCCGACGGATCAGGTGCTCCCGGGCATGACCGACGATCCTGTCCGGATTGCGATCGGCGCCGAGCTCGACCTGCACGCCTTCGCGCCCGCCGACATCAAGTCCGTCGTCAGCGAGTACGTCGACGCGGCCGCCGCCAAGGGCCTGCGCCAGGTCCGGCTCGTTCACGGCCGTGGCCGCGGCGTCCAGCGCGCGGTCGTCCAGAGCACGCTCGAGCGGCACCCCGCGGTGGTCGAATTCTGGGACGATCCGTCCTCCCATCTCGGAGCGACGATCGCGCGCCTGGCGGGGAGCGGCAATGTCTGATCGGCGACGGCGCCTGATGTTCGTCACGATCGCGCTCGCGATTGCCGCCGGCGCCGTCCAGTACGCGGCTGGCCCTGTGACGGCGCCTGACGAGCACTTCGGGTTCCGGATGGGCACCGACGGGCGGCTCGCCGGCGCGGAGCAGATCGAGCGCTACTTCGAGCTGGTCGCAAGCCAGTCCGACCGCGTCAAGATCACCGATATCGGCCCCACGACGGACGGTCATCGCACGCTCGCCGCCATCGTGAGTTCGCCCGGCAACATCAGAAATCTCGAGCGGATCCGGGCCGCCAACCAGCGGCTCTCCGATCCGCGCACGCTGTCGCCGGACGACGCGAAGAAGTTGATCGCCGAACACAAGGCGGTTCTCGCGATCGGCGCCGGCATCCACGCGGCCGAAGTGGGACCGACCCAGGCCGTCACCGAGCTCCTGCACTCGCTCGCGACGGCGACCGACCCGGAGACGCTCGACGTCCTCGAGAAGCTCGTGGTGATTCTGATTCCGTCCCTGAATCCGGATGGCCATCGCCTTGTCGTGGACTGGTACAACAGGCAGAAGGGCACGCCGCTCGAGGGCGGGGTGATGCCGTGGCTGTATCACAAGTACGCCGGCCACGATCTGAACCGAGACGCCTTCATGATGAACATGGCGGAGAGCCGGAATCTCGCGCGGTTCTTCTACTCGGAATGGCATCCGCAGGTGTTCCTCACGATGCACCAGATGGAGAGCAACGGCCCGCGGTTCGCCGCCCCGCCCACCGTGGATCCCATCAGCCCCAACTACGACCCCTTGATCTGGCGCGAAGCGGGCCTCCTGGGGAGCGCGATGACCCTGGCGCTCGAGCGCGAGCACCGGACGGGCGTCGTGTCGAACGCCACTTACGACTATTACTGGCCCGGCTACGA